>Ga0307929_1000391_pt1 | contig 44457 bp, 36 predicted proteins | sample AceLakmetage1330_FD_203160 | JGI IMG/M metagenome (GOLD analysis project Ga0307929, IMG submission 203160) | Saline water microbial communities from Ace Lake, Antarctica - #1330 | ecosystem: Environmental > Aquatic > Non-marine Saline and Alkaline > Saline | place: Antarctica: Ace Lake... | reverse complement strand
CGGCATCGGGCATAGTGGCTGAAAAAAGACAGGTTCGCTTGTCGGTGGGGGTCCGTTTCAGTATGTCGTCGATATCTTCCTGAAACCCCATGTTGAGCATTTCATCGGCTTCATCCAGAACCGCATAGGCCACCGTTCCCAATTTGACGGCCTTTCGGTTGATCAGGTCCAACAGTCGGCCGGGCGTGGCCACGATGATCTGAGCCCCTTTTTTTATCAGGGTGATCTGCTTCCGAATATCGGCCCCGCCGTAGACGGCGGCAATACGTGCGTTCGGGATGTGCCGGGCAAACAGTTTCAGGTCGCTGGTGATTTGAAGGCAGAGTTCCCGCGTGGGACAGAGAATCAGCCCCTGGGAATTTTTTGATTTAAAATCAAGCAGATGGATCAGGGGCAGGCCATAGGCGGCGGTTTTCCCGGTGCCGGTCTGGGCCAGGCCGATGACATCGGTGTCGCCCGTTAGCATCCGGGGGATAACCTTTTCCTGAATCCGGGTGGCATGTTCAAATCCGAGTTGGTCAATGGCTCGGATGATTTCGTGTTTTAATCCAAAAGAAGAAAAATTCATAAATGCTTTCCTGATGAAGGCCGGCGGAAACCGCGGCCGGTAATGTCGCTTAAAACAAAAAAAAGCCGCCTCGGCGCGTTTACCGGACGGCTTTGTTTGGTTTTCGGTATTGAATCCGGTGATATTTCCAAGCGACATTGCGATATCCGCCGGATTATTTTAATAACTATGCTTTAATATCGTTTGTTTTTAAATTAATCAATCTTTTTTATCAATGCGAGTGGAATTAAAAAAAAGATCGCAGTCCCGACGGCGGGAATGGTTCGAAAATAGGATGATAACCTAATGGGGAGCATTACCGAACCGATTTGTTAAAGTGGTTCTCACGCATTAACTTATTTATTTTTGAGCGAAAACCTCGCCATCAGGTTTCAGGTGTCAGGAATCGCCAGACCTGAACACTAACACCTTTTCCCCAAAGCTAAATACGTAGCGCAGACGAACATGAATTTTCATATTGCCAACAGCCGTGATTCACACCCTCTTTCGGGCCGAAACAACTTAAAAGGATCCAAGCCCGGCTGCCATACGGATTTCTGACACGGGTACCCACAGGGTAAAACTAGGGTTGCCTTTTCTGGTTCTGCCGATATCCGAGAACACAGCATTCTTCAGCACGCGTTCCACTTCCGCCTTCAGACTCGAATCTTTGTTGAACAAGTCTTTGAACGTGTTTTTGTTTTCAGCAGGCAAAGACTCCACAAAGGACATCATGTCGGGTAAGGCAGCCGTCCTTGCTTTCTTCGCAAGTGCGACCTCGGTATCTTCTGTTTTGCCTTGAAATTCTACATGAGCGGTCATTGCACTCTTGGAGCTGTCTAATGTGACCGATACCCGCCAGTCTTCACGGCCAATCTCCTCGCCGATCACTTTAGCAGGTGTCTCCTTGACATCGGTTTTCTTAACTATATCAACCGGCTCGGCAATTGACGCCAAGCTGCCAGTCTCCTTGCCTACCACTTTAGCGGGTGTCTCCTTGACATCGGTTTCCTTAACTATATCAACCGGCTCGGCAATTGACGCCAAGCTGCCAGTCTCCTTGCCTACCACTTTAGCGAGTGTCTCCTTGACGTCAGTTGCTGCAACTATGGCAACCGGCTCAGTGATTGGGGCCAATTCAAACTCTGTTCCTGAATGGATCACGGTTTCTCCATTTCGGGCCATGCCCTTTACAGAGCCGAGGGATTCAGCTTTGCCGGCAGGCGAAACATAACTGACCTTTATTTCATAGGAACCGTCACCCGTTCCCTTTAACACAAGCTTATGATCTTTCAGCTCATTCACATGCTTGACCGGAACCACAATAGACTGCTTCATCCTGATCGCAGACGTTTTATCCGATGCATCCGGATATACCATCATACCCTCCGGGTAGTAGCTGGCACCCTCGATTTCATTGATCAGACCTTCCGGTTTTTTACCTCCCTCAAAAACATACTTTCTGAATTCTTCCGGATCCAGCGCCACGGAGGCACCAATACTTCTGCCGTCAGGCAAAACAATTTTAGCAACCACCGGAGACAATGCCCAGTATGCTACTCCCATTACCTCATGACGCACATCCATATTATAGAAACCGCTTCTGGCTCCGGCGCCAATGTATTTCCATAGCAGCGAACTGTCCATCTCGCCACGGGACATATGAAACCTGGACCGAGAGTCATCACTCCTGGTGCTGCCGACATACAGATCATATTTCAAGATATACCCGGCATAGTGCTTCCAATGGTCACGAAAAGGCTCATCATTTGTAGCCTTACTGGAAAAGAGCCCCCAGAAGTTCCAACGATGATTGTGCCATACCTCGCTGCTCGCATCCTGTTGAATATTGTCCACCTTAGGAAGTGGTAAGGGCAGCAACATTTCCATAACATTCACTTCCCGAACAGCAATACCCAACGCTCTGAGCATAGACCCCAGCATGAAACTATGGTCCTGGCACATGAAGAAATTACCCGGCTTAGCTCCATCCGGCCCCAACGGTCCGAACTCCCCCTTCCAGATCCGCTGTGCTAATTCATTCGAAGGGGTAACGGATTTATCAACCAGCTTCTCGTAAAGCGAATCGTGAACAAAATATGCCACACTCTTCACAATACCTCTCACATCCTTATCTTCGGGAAACATCGGACCGGGGTTTTTTGGATCACCCTTTGCCACAAGTTGGCCGGCAGCGGGCATTGCAGAATCTCCAATCTCGTTATAAGGATAACGTGCCGCACGAAATGCCAGGGCTCGGATATATGTATTGCCGGGATGACAGTAATATTTGTCACCTCTCGTATAGTAATCCAAATTCTCCGGAGAAGCCAGTGGTCTGCCGGCCAGTTTTGTCAAATCCGGATACATCAGGCCGGCAGTCTCAGACCCCAGAATGACCGGTATAACTCCCTCATGCAGTACTTTGGAGCCGCTGCCGCTTTCATCAGGGATCGTAATTTTAAGGTCAACCAGTGAAGCCAGGCTGAACTGCTTTTCCGGGCTGGGCTTGGGATCATTACCCGTATTTTTGATGAGGTTATTAAATATCCATTGATTTCTTTCCGTTGCCACTTGAATTTCACAACTGAAATCCCAGGTTGCACCGGGAGCCAGCTCAATGTTACGTAAGGCTGTGAAAAAATCCTTTTTAAGTTTATCCGTTATCCACAATGCCTCCGCCTGCATAATATCACCTTTAAGACGCACCTCAGCCCAAAGGGATTTAATGGGTTTATCGGTTGATGTATTCTTAATTTCAAAACGCAAATACGCCTGGTCTGCGGGTGTGAGCTGATTGTCGTCGTCCACAAGGAGCACCTTAACGGTTACACTACCAGAACCTTCTTCTTCATCCTCCTGGCTGTCATCTCTACTTGCCACCTGACCCTGTTCCTCCAACGTTTTCCACCATGGATCAGAACAATCGATTGTGCGTTTATTCGACAGAGTTATGCTTTTCAGCCCTACGCTGCGAAGAACCGGGCAAAGCTCATAGTTGGTCTTAAATGGACCACCGATCGACTTTCCTTCATTGGTGAAAGTACCCCCCGAACCATCTGCGGTTTTAAAACGACCCCCTTCAGGTGCCGCAGGGTGCATGATGTAGGCATCTTTTACCACCGGCCCGCTCATGGTGAACGTTTTTGTAAGGTGGATCAAATACAGAGAACCGAGGCGAACCATCGGCGGTTTCTTTAATTTGATCTCTTCACCGAGTTTATATTCTTTACCGCCGACTTTAGCCACCAAGTATAGTTTCGGGCGTGCTAACCGATTGTAGCGCTCTTCCAAATCTTTTACCTCTGTCTCCAACCTCTCGAGTCCCAGCTTTTTTGTATCAAACGGTCCAAAAACTTTCGTTCTCACCAGGGGTTCATTGCTGTTGCCGCCCCAGTGCTCAAGGCGTCTGGGCTTTTCTCTCTCAAAATCACTTTGTGTTCCGAGATGCAGCCAGCCCACATCGTTACTCCATACGAACCATTTCTCACTTCCTTGGGCCGTCGGCGACAGAAATCCCAATGTCAACATGACCAGGAAAAACAATGGGATCGATCTTCTCAACAAAACCGTCATGGGAACCTCCCGTATTGCTGTTGCATGGTTTGATGCAAAATTAAATGTATTGGCTATAACAACCGTTGATTCAACATCTGTAAATGGTGTCTTGCCTTGATTAGCAAATAATATGCCGCTGTTCAAGTTTGACGGTCTCGTAAAAACTCAAAATTAAGACCTTACCCCGTTGTTTTCACAATGTTGCACCCACATGATCTCCAACCACACCGTCTCAATGTCCGGATCAGTCCATTCAACCCTGTGTTTAAGGTGGGCCGGGATATTTATATAATCACCGGGTGTTAACTCAATGATGGTGTCATTGTCTTCAAACAATAAACCGGCACTACCTTTTAGCAGAATTACCCATTCATTTTGATCCTGATCATACCAGAAATCTTTGGGCGAAGCCTGTCCTTTTGATACGATCCGTTTGACTTTAAAGGTCTCTGTTATCAAAATATCTTGGAATAATTCCTGGGGGATGTTAGCGGGAATGGATGAATAAATGTTTTGGATATCGTTCATAAGTCTTTATCTTTCATAAATTTTAGACAGTTATACTGTTCCCTATGTTATCGTCTATTTAAACTGCTATAATCACTGACCAGGGGGACCCCGACGGTCCCTCCAGGGTTCATTACAATTAATTATAAAAATTTTACAACCATAAATTTTTCAATGTTACGATTTCATCCGTGTCCTTAAAAAAAACGGACAACAAATTTAAATAAATGAGGGGCCGGGGAGTTTTTCTTTTAGAGCCCCAAATTAAGCGGAATGAATGATCAGCAACGAAACCGTACACTGTTTGAATGCATTAGGGATCGTTGCGAAAAAACAGCGCTTTAATAAATTCTTAATGAAAAGATGAAAAATGTTATCTACTTAACCTATTTATTTAAATATTGATACACTGTTTTTTCGTTACGAGCCCTTATGCATGAGTTTGTACGGTGTAGTTGCTGATTATTTATGGAGCGGTTAAATTAAAAAAACTCCCCGAACCCTCAAATAATTAGGATGCGACCCTAATGTTCTTTTTTGTTTATAGAAACTCAAATTGTGGTATGTTTGTACAATTGGAGAATACACATATGAGGAATGACAATGCTTAAAAACACATTCATTCACATTCCCGGAATAGGGCATATAACAGAACAGCGGTTATGGGAATCCGGAATTCAGCACTGGGATCAATTCACCGGTAATCACTCAATCCGCCTTTCACCGACAAAGGTGGATACCATAACCACCTGTCTTGAACAGTCGTATCAGCATTTAACGACCGGGAACCCCAATTATTTTTCAGAACAGTTGCCGGCGAATTTACACTGGCGGTTTTTTCCTGAATTTAGAGACTCAATTGTATATCTTGATATTGAAACAACCGGATTGGAAAGTTGGAGCAATAAAATAACAACGATTGCTTTATATGACGGGAATTCAATCTATCATTATGTCAACGGACAGAATCTTGACGATTTTGTTGATGACATTAAAAAATACAAAGTCATTGTCACATACAACGGAAAAAGTTTTGATGTCCCATTTATCGAGAGCTATTTTGGAATTACACTTAATATTGCTCATATCGACTTGAGATATATTCTCAGCAGCCTGGGGTACACCGGCGGTCTTAAGCGCTGTGAAATTCAATTGGGGATGGACCGGGGAGATCTATCTGAAATAGACGGTTATTTCGCGGTACTGCTTTGGTTTGAATACCGGAGAAATAAAAATCAAAAGGCGCTGGAAACATTGCTGGCATATAATATCCAAGATGTTTTGAACCTGGAGAATTTAATGGTAATCGCCTACAATTTGAAAATCAAGGATACACCGTTTTATGAAAATCAATTGCCGGAACCGGTTTTTTTGCCGGAAAATCCGTTTAAGGTTGATCTGGAAACTGTGGAGAGGATTTCGCTATTAAGATTTTAATATGAAACGCTCACAGAACCCTGCTTTTTGACCCCGTTTCCGTTCCAAACTTCAGGGGTACCACTTTATTCTTATAACCGCCGGTGAAATAGGCTTCGCCCCAGTTGAATCGGCTGCGCATTAAACGGGGTAAACATTTCACCCCAGTACGATAGTTCCTACCAACAGGGCAGGCAGATTCAAGGCATCAAAGTTTGACCCAAATCACTGTCCACGCAGTTCTTGGGTAGTGTTGGGCTTCATAGCGAATCCTGGACGATGGGTGTTGCACTCCGGTCAAACGGGTTTGTCCTTAATGAGAGCGAAAACAGATGTGGATAGCTGTTCTTCAAGTGTTCCATGTACTTGAGCCACTGTAGGGCCAACTTCCCATATACTCTTTTTACGTCACCACTCAGATGCTTATGGTCTGAATCCGGCAAGCCCTGGAGGCTCTTTCGGGCCTCAAGTTCCTCGGCCAAATGAAACACGGCCCATAGCACATCCGTGAAAGACTCATGTTCCAGCAGATTTTGATTCTCCAGCAACCTCAAGAGGAAATCCTTCTTGGTCATTAGAAATGCCTTCACGATGTCCCAATCCGGCTTCTCGCTCTCGATACTATAATCATGTTTTTTCAAATACCTACAGATTCTTCCAAATTTCCGGGCAGGCGATTTCCCCTCAATGACCAACTCCTTTTGTATGCTTTCGATTTGAGGGTCCCACTTGGACAGGATCTCCAAAAGCTTGGTCCCCACCTCGCTATAAAATACTCCGATGACCATGTTCAACTTTTCAAGACGTGCCTTCTTCTCCCGTTGCTCAAGCACGCTATGGATGATCAACGTCACCAACAGGACTTCAATAAACACGAAGGCGACATCTCCAATCAGGTAAACGAATATATGGTGGAGATCTCTAAAGATCAAATAGTGCAAAAAATAGAAAAGAGCAGATAGCACGAGCAAACACATTCCCAGCAGGACCTGCCAATTTATTCGCTTCATAATTTCATCTCCGTAATCTATAACCGTCTATTTAGTGCCTGACCGAAAACTAGAATTTTCCTTAAGATCAAGGTTTGAGCCCAGACCCACAAATCACCCCCCGCTCAACGCCTCTAATTCCTCCCAACGCTCATACAGCTGCTCAACTTTCTTTTGGGCCTCCTGGTGTTGGGCATATCTTTCCGCCAATCGATCGGCATCGCACATAATTTTAGGATCATGAAGCTGTCGTTGCAAGTTATCCGCAATACCTTCTGCCTTTTCTATCTGTTTTTCAATCCGGTTCAATTCCTTACGCTCTTCGTAGGCCGGCTTCTTGGGTTTCTTATTCCGGGGGATTTGCGAGCTTTCACCGGACCGGGATGTAGCGGACAGCCTGTCTTTCCTGTATTGAAGCCATTGCACATAATCTGCGAAATATTCCGCGCCGCCATCACCATCCAAGTAAAGCAATCGATCACAAAGACGCTCCATGAGAAACCGATCATGCGTAATGAGGACAATGGCACCGGGAAACTCCTCCAGGCTCTCTTCGAGCACTTCAAGCGTGGGGATGTCCAGATCGTTGGCGGGCTCGTCCAATAGTAGAATATCCGCCGGTTGCAACATCAAATTGGCCATAAGAACGCGGGCCTTTTCTCCACCGGAGAGTCCGGAAACCGGCATGTCCAGCTGATCTTTTTGAAAGAGGAATCGCTTGGCCCAGCCGGTCACATGGAAAGACCGCCCCTGATATATGACCGTGTCTCCTTCCGGAGACAGGGCTTTCCGTAAGGTCAGGCTCCCCTCGGATAGCTCCCTGTTTTGATCAAACGTCAAGATTTGCACCCCCTCGACCACTTTTACGGAGCCGGCATCAGGAGCCAAACACCCATTTAAAATCTGTATGAGAGTACTCTTTCCGGTTCCGTTTTTCCCCATGACCCCAATGCGAATTCCGGGAGCAAGTTTCAAGCTAAGGTTGCCAAAAAGGAGCTTTCCTCCCAGGGTCTTTCTCAGATCTTGCGCATCCAGCAGTTTTTTTGTTTTTCGATGGGTGGCATCAAAGGCCATGTCAACGCTTTTGTTTTGCGCATTACGGCCTTTTACCTCCGCCAAATTTTCTTGCAGCTGGTGCGCCTTCTGGATCCGGTACCTTGCTTTCGTGGTTCTGGCTTTGGGACCGCGACGGAGCCATTCTATCTCACGGCGGACTTTGTTGGAAAGCACGGTTTCAATTTTCTCCTGTTCATGGATAACCTTCTCCCGCGTTTCAACAAATGCGCTGTAATTGCCCTCCACTTTGAGAAACCCCTCCGGATATCGTTGGTTTAGCTCAACAACCCGGTTCGTGGTATTTTCCAGAAAGAACCGATCGTGGCTCACCAGGACAAAAGCGAAGGGGGCATCTTTGAGAAGATTCTCCAACCATAGAATCCCCTCCAGGTCCAAATGGTTGGTGGGTTCATCCATGAGGAGTAACTCCGGTTTTTGAAACAGCGCTTGACCAATGGCCAACCGTTTGCGCCACCCGCCGGAGAGTGTTTTTACCTTTTGTTTCGTGTTATCCACTCCAATCAGGCTCATGATCTCCTGACGTCGCTGACTGACTTGCCATGCCTCAAGCTCCTTGGGAATGGCGTGGAACAAGATTTCCTCTATGGTTTTCTCCGGACCGAGAACGTCGTCTTGGGGCAGGTAAATCATGTGTATATTTCTCTTTCGCGAAATCTCTCCGGAATCGGCAGGCTCCATATCAGCGAGGATTTTCAAAAACGTTGATTTCCCGGCACCATTGGGACCGATCAATCCCAGGCGCTCGTTGTCGAAAACCTGTAGAGAAATATCAGTAAACAGGGGGTGCGCCCCATAGGATTTGCTCGTAAAATGGGTGCTTATCAGTAAACTTGGAGCCATGTTTTTACTTTCTTTAAAAACGTTTAGCAGATTGTCATCAAGATCTTCAGTGGTCATCAGAAACAAAGTTTCCAGGGTGGTGTTATTTTATATTAAACCAAATTTATGGCAAGATTAATTTCATTACCGGGAGATAAGGCTAAAAGGATGTAATGAATAACTCTGTGCCCAAGCAAACGGATTGGTGTTTTAGATCATATTGTCCCAGAGCGGATGTTTATTGAATCAATCTTTTCCGCATCGCTGTGAGGGCAAGGTTTGTAAAAAAAAGAAAAAATACGGTCGATCGGAACCATCAGAGATCAGACGCTCATTCAAGATCCTAACACGGAAGAAAAGTTTGAGGTGCCTGCCGGAAGTAATTATTTTTGGCGAATTGGTTCGGGTAACGAGTTTGTCGGGACAAAGACCTCCGATCCCGTTTACCTGCCGACCCACTGGATTCAGAAGATGAACGTTGTGGATTAGCGATCAAGGTTTGACCCTAATCCCATTACAAAAGTCTGCATATAAAAGTACTTTCCAACATCCATTAAGGATTTAGGAATTAGAGGTATTGTTTCTTTTAACTCATCCGGCGAAAACCTGATATGTAAAGGAGGTCCAAAAGGTGTTTTTTCCTTTTTTATCTCCACGATTGACAAAACAGCATTGGGTTTTAATAGACGTTTTACTTCTTTTTGGAAGCCATATATCTCGCCTTCTGAAAATCCGTGAAATACCGTTGAGAGATAAATCAGGTCTACTGAAGAGCCTTTTATTTGGGTTCTCTTGGTTATGTTTCCTTCTATGGTTTCGATATTGGTTCCTTTTGTTTCTTGTTTAAGGATTTCTAAAGCCGCTTTGTCAGGATCTAGAGCATAAACTTTTCCGGTATTGTTTAATAATTTTGAGAATTCTTTTGACATGTAACCATTTCCGCAACCCGCATCAAGGATTGTCTGTCCGGAACGTATGTTAAGCTCTTTTAAAATGATGTCTTTATTTAGATACCTCTCCGATGATTTCCCTCTGTGGCGGTGTTTCTGATTCGCTGATTTTTCAGATGCTACCATTTCGGTATGATGTGATACATTATCCAATTTTTTCATTTAAATAACCCCAATTCGTCTGCCAGAACCTTGTAGGGTTTCGGGAATTCCGGCTCGAAGTTCTGGTAGGGTGTTACCGGGTAACGGGCACCGATCTTCTTCCCCGCCGCTTTCATACCCTCAACCAAACCTCCAAGAAGCTGTCCGGGTATAGAGAAAACCATTTCATCATCCTGAGTCATGGAAAAGATGCGATCACCCATACCGGGTATAGCGATACGAGGCAACCCGGTTTTAAAAGGGGCAATGAGATATTCGGTACATTCCACCTTTCCGCCGAAGTTGCCGGAAATACGCGTGGTCTCCATAAATACAAAAGATTGAATCAATCTCATAATCTGAGCGGGGTTACCGAAAATAGCCACTGTATCCGGATCAAACAAACCTTTTTGTAGAGGAGCCAACGCTATGGCCTGACATTCCTCATTCTCCATGCGGATCATGGTTTCAGCCTCCTTAATGCCACCTTCTTCACTTTTGGAAAAGGCCACTTCACAAAAGAGTTTGCCCAAAGTATCAACCGGGCGGGTTGCACCGCTGAACCCAAAGGCGATCATTGCCGGAACACAGATCAAATCTTCCTTAGAGAGCCCTACGGTCCATCCGTAATTCCTGGCCATGGTAACCCCCTGGCAAATGGTAATGCGTTTACCCAAAACAGCGGAAGGTTGCCGTGTTTTTTCAGGAAGATCGGCTTTATCTTTTAAAAACTTAACCGCCAAAGGAAACGTTTTCAGCCGCAGGTCTTCTCTTATGAATTGAGCTGTTTCTTGATAATTTAAGTGTGCCATAACCTACCTCCCTTTGTTTTCGGGGTGTGCGTTTAAATTTCACAGAAAACATCTTGTGGGCGGTTTTTCATTCTTGTTAACCGGTTTTTGGTTTTTAAGATGGGGATCTATAACCATAATGCATGATAACTCTATGGTTGTAAAAGTCAAGCACACCAGGCCCACGGCATTACCAACGCTACCGCTGTAGTCCTCAATTCAGCCTGTCAAAATTATGTCACTGTTGATTTATTCTTTACTTGTGAAATCAAAGCGGTAAATTTATCTGTTTAACATCATTAACAAAATTAAATTGCGTCCGGTTTGGCACAAAACATGCTTATATATTCAAAAGTTGCGGAAGAGATCGCCAAGGTACGGGGTATTAAAGGATACGCCATAAAACCGATTATGGTTAAGGGGAGGAAAAAATGATTGAAGCATTTAGTGCGGCCAGTCAGAAAAAAAAGGCGTTTGATGCAGGAAAACAAGCAACAGAAATGGCTGCAAACAAATTATCCAAAACGCCACATATTTTTTGGGTATTTGGTGCCATTTCTTATAATCAAAAAGAGCTGTTAGAGGGAGTCAATTCGGTTATTCCCGGCACTCCGGTTGTAGGGTGTACAACAGATGGTGAAATATCTACACATGGGTTAAGTACGGAATCTGTGGTTGTCCTTGCATTGGCGTCGGATCAAATAAAGTTTTCTACCGTGGCTGTGGATTCCTTATCACAGGATTCATTTAAGGCCGGGATTAAAGTGGGAAACCAATTTATTAATACCAATGTCAAATATATGCAGATTTTCTCCGATGGACTGTTGGGAAATGGATCAAAGATAGTTGAGGGAATACAAAAGGTTCTCGGTAAAAGTATCAATATTGCGGGAGGAACCGCAGGGGATGGGAGTTTGTTTACCCGCACCTACCAGTATCACAATGATAAGGTCTTAACAGACAGTATCGTCAGCGTGGCGTTTGAAGGAGATTTTCCCTTTGGTACAGGAGTCAGTAGTGGTTGGACACCGGTCGGTATGGCAAAAGAAGTAACAAAATCCATTGGCAACGTAGTTTATGAATTGGATGGCCAGCCGGCTTTGGATGTTTATAAAAAGTTTTTGGGCAAACACGCATCCTTGTTACCTGCTGTTGGTGTTGAGTATCCTTTAGGGTTATTAGGGTCTCAAGGGGATGTTGAGGAGAATGGATATTTTTTGTGCCGGGCAACCATGGGCGTGGATCATGAAAAAGGTTCCATTACTTTTGCAGGGGATGTGCCTCAGGGAGCTATGGTAAAAATGACTATGGGAAATGAACTTGATATTATAGAAGCTGCTAAAGAGGCAACACAACGCGCACTATACCAATTGAAAAAAAATAAAACCATCCAACCTAAAGTAGCATTTATTTACTCCTGTATGGCCAGAAAGATTGTTCTTGGCTCCAAAACCAATGAGGAAATTTTGGCAATCAAAGAAGTTATCGGAAAAGATTTTCCTATTATCGGTTTTTACACTTATGGTGAATATGCGCCCGTAGGGAAACACCAGTTGTCCTGTTTGCATAACGAAGTTGCCACAATAACAATAATTGGTGAATAACAAATCTAATGAATGACATAGAAGAAAAGATCCATCGACTGGAATATCAGCTCCAGCAATCGGAACGAAAGTCTGAAGTGTTAAGCAATATGCTAAAAGAGGCTGTTAATGAATATGAAAATTCACTGGACGAATTAAATAGGGCCAAATTGCAGGCTGAGGAGGCGAACCTCGCCAAGAGCGAGTTTTTGGCGAACATGAGCCACGAAATTCGTACACCCATGAACGGTGTGATCGGAATGATCGGACTTTTGATGGATACCCATATGACGGCGGAACAGCGCAATTATGCCGAGACCGTAAGAAACAGCGCAGATTCTTTATTGTCCATAATCAACGACATTCTGGATTATTCTAAAATTGAGGCCGGGAAACTCGACCTTGAAATTATCGATTTTGATTTAAGATTGGCTATGGACGAAGTGACTGATCTCGTAGCCATCAAGTCTTATGAAAAGGGCTTGGAGTACGTAGCCATAGTTCACCCTGAGGTCCCATCCCTTTTATGCGGAGATCCCGGCCGACTCCGTCAGACACTGATCAATCTTGTGGGTAACGCAATTAAGTTTACGGAAGAGGGCGAAGTGGCTGTTCGTATTTCTCTTGAAAATGAAAATTCAACCCATGCCGCTATCCGCTTTAGTGTTACCGACACCGGGATAGGTATTCCTAAAGATCGATTGGATGGAATCTTCGAATCATTCACCCAGGCTGACGGTTCCACAACCCGCAAGTTCGGCGGAACCGGTTTGGGGCTGGCCATATCAAAACAGCTTGTGGAGATGATGGGCGGTCGGATTGGCGCGAAAAGTGAAGAAGGTAAGGGTTCCGAGTTCTGGTTTACGGCAGTTTTTGAAAAACAGCCCGAAGGCCGAGAGGCAAAGATTGTTGCCCCTGATGATATCAAGGGGAAACGTGTCCTGACAGTGGATGACAATGCAACCAATCGGTATGTTTTGCGAGAGCAGCTGAAATCTTGGGGGTGCCGCTTTGGTGAAGTTTCAAGTGGCATGCGGGCCCTAAAAGAGCTTCGTCTTGCAGTGGACAGTAAAGATCCCTATGAAATAGCAATCCTTGACATGGAAATGCCGGAAATAGATGGGGAGACCGTTGGGAAAAAGATCAAACAGGATCCTGATCTGAAAAACACCATACTTGTCTTGATGACCTCAATAGGCCAGCGCGGGGATGTGAAACGATTGGAAAAAATCGGGTTTGCCGCATACCTGACAAAGCCCATCAAACAGTCAAAGCTTTATGATTGTCTTGCAACGGTTACCGGTGTACAGAAGGAAGCAACCATGAAACAACCTGCCGCAATCGTTACCCGGCACTCCCTTTCTGAATATCGGAAGCGAAAGGTTCGCATTTTACTGGCAGAGGACAACATGATAAACCAGAAAGTCGCATTAAATATATTAAAAAAATTCGGTTACAGTGCTGATGCTGTTGCCAATGGCAAAGAGGCGGTCAAGGCTCTGGAAATGATTCCGTATGATATTGTATTAATGGATTGTCAGATGCCGGAGATGGATGGTTACGAGGCAACCGGAGAAATCCGGAATCCGGAATCCAAAGTACTCAATCACAATCTCACCGTTATTGCCATGACCGCCAATGCCATGAAAGGTGATCGTGAAAAATGTCTAAACGCCGGTATGGACGACTATCTCTCTAAACCCGTCAAGCCCAATGAGCTTTTAGATGTTCTTGAGAATTGGATATCGAAACAAGACGCTTTCCAGCAAAGGGAAGCTATGGATGGATGATGAATTTGATCTCTGTTGTTGTATGTTACAAGCTTTTTAAACTCTCAATCTGACATTCTTTGTCAAATTGTATGGCAATACCGTGAGGTTCGGAACGGACCATCCTTCCTGCACAACCCTTTAAACTCTTTATGTCCTTAAATTCTTTAAGGTTGTCACTTGGAATGGTGAAATCCAGAATAAACCGGGTTGCTTTCGGAAAAAACGTTAGTGTAGGAATGAATGTTCCGGAATAAGATATATCTCTGGCTTCAAGATCTAAAACCTCTTTTCTGCCTGTATTCATGGCGTTAAGTCTTACAGGGAGTGGAATAGTGAACCTTTTATGTTGACGTCTCTCTTTCATTTATAATGCCTTTCTTTGTTAATTGAGTCTACACATCTAAAAGAAATGGGAATAATTAAAAAATAGGTCAAGACTTTTGGATGTCAAATAAAAATATATACTCTCATATACAAATTTTTGAAATTTTCTATAATTTATTGTTTAGCAAGGGAACTGATAAATCGGAGGGTAAGTTAGAAGCTTATATTAAATGCGTAATCTGTAACTCGTGATCATAGAATACTTTTTTATAATCATTCTTCGTGCGGTTTTATTTTAAGGTCGTTGATTTTATAAAGAAGTGTTTTATAACTGATTTTTAAAATTTTACTTGCATTTGTACGATTCCAACCCGTTTTACCAAGGACGTATGAAATGACCTCTTTTTCTACCCTGTCAGTGGCTTTTTTGGTGAGTTTTTTAAGGGAAAATAAGGCTTGATCTGATGAATAATCACCTTTAAAGTTTAAAAACACATCAACAATTGAAGCCCCCACCCGAGCGGATTCTTCTGAACTGGTTACAGCATCAGACCGGCTTTTAAAATAAAAATCATTAATTATTTCTTCCCAGTTTCCCATAACGATGGAACTTTTTATAACATTCTGAAGTTCTCTGACATTGCCCGGCCAGCTGTAGGCTATCAATTTTTCCATGTGATCAGGTTCAAGTTTTGGAATCTGTTTTTTATCAAACTGAAAGGAATATTTTTCTATGTAATAGTCAAGTAACAGCGGTATGTCTTCAGGTCTGTTGCGAAGAGGAGGAATATATATTTTAATTATATTGAGGCGATAGTAGAGGTCCTCTCTGAATAATTTTTTTTCCACTTTCTGCTCAAGTTCTTGATTTGTAGCTGCTATAACCCATGCATCTGATCTTATCTCTTTTTCGGAACCCAGTGGCGAAAACTCTCCACTTTGAAGAACGTGAAGAATCTTGGATTGAAGCGAAAGGGACATATCCCCGATTTCATCTAAGAATATAACCCCATGGTGGGCCAGTTCGAATTTTCCACGCTTATTTCGATCAGCACCGGTAAAAGCACCCCGTTCAAATCCAAAGAGTTCACTCTCAAGTAAACCATCAGGTAAGGCGGCGCAGTTAACCTTAATAAACGGTTTATCTTTTCTTGGAGATTTATCATAAAGATTTTGCGCAACAACTTCTTTGCCCACACCACTTTCCCCGGTGATGATGACAGGTAAGCCTGTGTCTGCAACGTGGTCTATCAGTTCCCTGATTCTCTCGATGCTCTCGCTTGTTCCGATTAGTGGAATCGCCACGTTTTAATCCTACATATTGTTCTTTTTGGAAGAAATTAGTTCCTTAATTACTTTGTCAAGTTCGGAAAGTTCAAATGGTTTTGATAATACCTTGTCCGCTTGGGATTCTATAGCAAACGCTTCAGGATACTCCCCCCATCCAGTTATGGCAATAACAGGTGTGTCAGGGAATTTTTTCTTAATTATTGAAATAAGGCCGATTCCACTTATTTGTGGCATAACGAGATCTGTTATTACCAGGTCAAATCCTTGTTTATTACTTTCAAGAAACTTCAGTCCGTCCAAACCATCAGAAGCTGAGGTGACATCGTATTTTTTATCACTAAGAAAATCATAAAGCGTGGCCCGAACATGCTCGTCGTCATCAATTATTAGTATTTTTAGTGGCTGGTCCATTCTCTATTTAGTTTTATCCATGCTATGATTTACCAAAACAACAACACGAAGTCAGTTCGTACCGATTACATATATCAATAAAATCAAAATTGCAAACTTTGTGAAAATGATTTGCCCTATTGAAAAACCATATCACATGGATTTCAAGGCTCTGATATCTTTTAAATAATCCAGACGATTTCTAAAATAATCACAGATTATTCATATACAAAAAGATCAGGAGCTTGTTCTTGTTACAGCAAACTGAGTTTTTGTTTAAGGAACTCAATAGCATACGGTATATTTTTACTCTCCACGGATCATGACCAGCAACATTTTAAACGGTGCTTTTGCCTGAAGAGCATGGGCAATATTTGCCGGCATAATCAGCATTTCACCGGCAGAAACATTCTGCGGTTGGCCGCCGATGGTGATTTCAGCCTTGCCGTCCAAAATATAGACTACCGCGTCAAATGGTGCCGTGTGTTCACTGAGGCCCTGGCCCTTATCGAACGCAAACAGGGTAATATTGCCAATTTCCTTTTTAAGCAAGGTTTTGCTTACGACGGAACCGTCTGCATAATCAACGAATTGTTCCAAGTTGAAGGCCTTGCCTTTAAGCGTGCTGGATTGATCGTTCATATGGACCTCCTTTATTAAGCTGTCAGAAATACCGGCTGCATTTCGATTGGGGTAGAGCCACTCGAACCTGTTGAAATTTAGAGGTTAAGACAATTTAAACAATAATTAAGGCTTGGACCCGGTCCCTTGTCCTACTCGATGAGCTGTTTGGTTCTTAGCTCGCTCCGAAGAAGTTCGACACGCCGGCGATTTGCACCAAAATCCCAATAGCCGACGCGAGACGCCGAACGAATCGAGATGATCCCATTCGATGAATTGAAGTATAGTTCAAGATCATCAATAAATCGGAAAATCCGACTCTTGCATTCCACATGGATGTAGGTATCGGTTGCCGTGACAATGGTCCACCTGGGCATTGAAGCTATTTCATCCTGGATAAGGGGCCAACTTACGTTAGGATCCCCTTTTAGACGAAATCGCTCGATTGCATGCTTTTCGTTTTTGGCTTCTGACGAAACACAATTCGGGCTTTTGGGGCAGCCCCTAAGTCCGGACGGATCAATACCCATATCGTCGGGTCGTTTTCCGGAGCACCCATTGACCATAAACACAATCAGTGCCATTTTTAAACCAAGCTGAATAGACCTGTACATTTACACAAACTCCTTTTTCCTGAGCATACCCCGGACAGTATGCCGTATAGAAGTTTAGAAATCCTAAATGAAGTTAAATTGTATCACCGTCCCCAAAATTTGCACGCTTTTCCCACAATCAACTTATAAACTTATGTCCCCGAGACCATATATTGCAATATAATTATTTTTTCACCTCAACCGGATCTAACATTTAGGGGATGTTTTCGTGCCGGCACCTTCAATTTTCGAAAAGTGAAGGGTTTCAAAGGATCAATTTAACCCCGGCCCCGGAAGTTATAGGTGCAGATTCATGTCATCACGGGTCGCAACCGTGTTTGGAAATATCTTTTTTGCATGCACCTCCGCAACTTTTCTGGCCTCCAGCGTGGGATACCGCTGGGCGTCAAAATGAACTAAAGCGAGTTTCTTAGCCCCGGCTTGCTTGGCAATGTTGGCTGCATCCTCTGGATTTAAATGGGGCCAATCCTCTGAGGATTCACCCGGCAAGAAGGCGCATTCTGCGATGAGAAGATCCACATCTTGAGCCAGCCTCAGGGCATTTTGGCAAAAACCGGTATCAGGAACGTAGGCAATGGTTTTATTGTCTAAATGGATCCGATAGCCCAGAGTAAGGGTGGTATGGACAAGCTCCATAAATCGTATTTCGAAGGGCAAAACATTTTTTTCACCGGACAGTTCCAGAATCTGTGTTTTGTAAGGAAGATCATCCAGTGGCATTGTAAAAGGCTGGTTTATGAAAGTGTTGAGGATTTTCCGGGTGCCTTTGGGGCCCGCAATGACAAGGCCTTGGGCAAAGGAAAATTTCGCCAGAATATGCAGGCCGGCGATATGGTCAAGGTGAAAATGGCTCAGTAAGATATAAACGGGGTTTGCTTTTTGATAATATTGATCCAATTTATTAATGCCGTTCCCGGCATCTAAAACGATATAATAATCATTCGACTTGATCAAAATACAGATCGTGTTGCCGGTAGCCGAATCGTACCATCCGTTCGTCCCTAAAAATATAACATCCATGTCAACCCACAATCCTTATTTTCTTTTCTAAGTCCCCTTGGGATTTTTTTAGCCCATGGAGAAACAGGAAATACAAGTAACAACCTTTTCAATTGTTCCAGCCGGCTTTTTATTGTGGTGTGAGCCACTTCCATCTCACCGGCCAGGTTAGCCGGAATTTATCAGGTCTTGAACGAGCTTTTTTAGTTGAGTGAAAAAATTGTTCCTGATTTTCTCTATGTGAAGTGCTTCCCAATAATCAACCGATAATTTATCTTTCATCATATGCCTTTTGGGTTCGACTTGTAACACATATGAATTAACCTGTCTCTCCCAAAACCATTCCGCACATCCGAATTGAACGTATTCCGGATCAATTGAAGGAATATCTCTTAAGTGTTGAAATATGAACTTTCCTTGCTCACTATTTTTTATACATAGGGCAATGTAGGCTATTTTGTATTCGACATTTGAAATACTGTTCGAAATAGGTAATGGTTCTATATTGTAGGGGTTTTTTTGACTATTGTACAAAAAGTGGCCGTAGCAACTTTGCAAAGTAAAACAGTAATCCAATTCTGCCAAACCGCTAATTAATTCGACTATGGGAGCATCAATACCTTCGATATCCAGCTCGGATAAGCATTTCTTTCTTTGATCATGGAAATAAGGGTCATCAACAAAGTCTTTCGAAGTTATAAAGGTTTCCAATTTCCTATGCCTTTACATTAAATTTTATACCCTAAAGGAGGGTGTTATCCATCCAACCTTCAAAGCGGTCTGTGGAAGAATCCTTCAAATCATGACAGCAGGCAAGATCTATAATCCGGCAGTCCCTGTATCTTCGCCGGACCCTTTTTGCCATTTCCCATGTTTCATAGAGCTCTTTTCTTGGAAGCGTTCCGCAGCGGCAAACAGCCCTTGCAATTTTATCGAAAAGGCTGCTGCCGGGGTGTCAATCTGTTCTTTGAAGATTTTTTCATGATCCATAACCTACGTGATTGTCTGTCTTTTCACAAGCCATCGTATCGGAAATAATTCTGTCCCCTTTTTTATTCTCCGCGCAAAACTGCCTGAAAAAGGAGCCAGGCCTTCTTTTTACATGTATATTTTTAGTTTTACATGTATATTTTTGATGAAATCGTAAAAAGTCCAATTTAGACGGTTTCGTAAAAAGTTCAAATTCAAGGCGTGCAAATTTTGTAATCATGAGGCGTACTTTTCGTACGTTGAATGATTACGAAATGCAGCACAACGCAGAAGTTGGACTTTTTACGAGACCGTCACGATTTAGAAAAAATGGGTGCGATATAAATGGAAGATTTCCGCTTCTTCATCTTCATGCATAAGCCTGAACGGCGCAACATTCATTTTGCATCGATAATTCGGGGAGGTTCCGTACAGGCGACAGATCAACAGCCGGACAGGATAGATAGAACAACCGGTTTCATTTACATAGGGGCAGGTGTTTCCATGAGCCATTCCGGGTTTCATTGAGTTTTTTTGAAGAAACGCTTTAACCCGTTCATCCTCAACTTTAGTTCTGGAAGGCACGCCAAAGTTTTTACAGCATTCACGACAGCCATCGGCACATTGAAAGTCCGGAATTAGATTGTAAATATCTTCAATATCCATTAAAAATTCCCTCGTGTTTCTGAAAACGGTCTCAAATTTTCGATTATTTGCGCCATAATATTGAAAAAAGTCAACTGAAAAAATGATTGTATCTTCAAATCAGCCTTATTTTTTTCCGTATCCCGGCTTTTTTTACAAGGCCTATCGTTCTGATGTTTTTGTAATTTTGGATAACGTTCAGTTCCCCAGAGGAACCACCTGGACCACTCGAAACAGATTTAAAAATCACCAGGGAAGCCTATGGATGACATTACCTGTAAAAAAGAAAGGGTTGGGCCTGCAAAAGATCAACACTGTCAGGATATGCCAGAACGGTCGGTGGGCAAAAAAACATTTGGAAAGCTTAAGAAATGCTTATGCAAAAGCTCCGTATGTTAAGGACCATCTAACTTTTTTAGAAGCGCTTTTTTCAACAAAATTCGAAAAACTAATCGATTTTAATCTTAAGATCATCCGTTATTTGATGAAACATCTTCAGATTGAAACAGAAGTCATATTATCGTCCGAACTTGAAATAAAGGCAAAAGGAGACCAGCTTCTCATAGAAATTTGCAGAAAATTCGGGGCATCGCAGTTTTTGGTCCAGAGTGCCGCCAGAAAGCACTTTGATGCAGACAGGTTCAAAAAAGCGGGAATTCGGCTAACGGACGTTAAACCACCGTCACCGGTTTACCCTCAACTCTGGGGCAGTTTTATTCCCAATCTGTCCGCACTTGACCTTGTTTTAAATTGCGGATCAAAAGCACATGATATCATGATCTCCGAATAAACCGGGAAAAAACAAATAACAAATCGCAACTCATTTACCCTGTCAAATAATGCTTCGCATTAACTCTACGATTTATTTAACAGGGCAGGCAAATCACAATAACCGAAATTCAAAATTCTAAACAGGCGTTGGTCACGCGTAGCGCAGGCGCTTGCGCCGCATGCTGAATTTTGGAATTTGGAATTTAGTTGATACTTGATGTCTGGATTGGGTTTATTCACATGAAATTCAAACATACAGCTCCATTGGAAAAAATAATTCTCATCTCCGCACCCTGGCCCCTTTACAGCCGTCCCTCAATTCAGATCGGCACTCTGAAATCCTATCTAAAAAAAACGTTTCCTGATCTGAAGGTGGATGCACATCACTTTTATTTAAAAGTCGCCGAAACCATCGGATACGGACGCTATCGAGCAATTTGCGAGCGGACATGGCTTGCGGAAACCATTTACGCCGCCCTGTTATATCCGGAACGCCAAAAGCATATAGAAAAAATCTTTTATAAACATGTTGCCGGAAAATCTTTTTTGAGGAAAATTTCTTTTCAAGCCCTAACCAAACAGATTCAAAAGGTTTCAGAGACGTTTATACATACCATTGACTGGGGTGGATATGGCTTGGCGGGTTTTTCCATATGTCTTTGCCAGTTAACTGCGTCACTCTATTTTATCAAGCAGGTTAAAAAGCATTTCCCGAATCTTTTTATTGTTGTGGGCGGGTCCATGTTCACCGCAGATGCAACGCGAAATTTGTTTAAAGTTTTTCCGGAAATCGATGCTGCGATCAACGGTGAAGGTGAACTTCCCCTGAGCCGATTGATTGCTTATCTTAATGATCCCATGTGTAAAAAGATACCCCCGGTTAAGGGAATTATCACAGCAGAATCCTCTGAAAAAGAAACACGGCCCGCGTTTCATCAGATGAATGAATTATCCTATCTTGTTCCTCCGGATTACGACGACTACTTTGAATTGCTGCAATCATTCGGACCGGAGAAAATTTTCTTTCCGACACTCCCCATGGAAATCTCAAGAGGGTGCTGGTGGCGGCGCAAACAAAAAGGCGGCAGATCTTCAGGTTGTGCCTTTTGCAATCTAAATCTCCAGTGGGACGGCTACCGATCAAAAAACCCGGCACAGGTGGTTTCGGAGATGGATTATCTGACCACGAAATACAAAACACTCTCCGTAGCCTTCACGGACAACCTTCTGCCGTTGAAAACATCCCGGGATATTTTTAATCGCATCTCAAGGCTGGGAAAGGATTTTCGACTGTTCGGAGAAATCAGGGCCACCACTCCGGAATCCGTACTGAAAGCCATGCAGGCCGCGGGAATGCAAGAAGTCCAGATCGGTATAGAGGCTTTAAGCACACGGCTCCTCAAGAAACTCAACAAGGGAACCACGACCATCCAGAATATTGAAATCATGAAATATTGCGAAATGACGGGCATTTCAAATTCATCGAATCTCATACTCCATTTTCCGGGTAGCGACCAGAAGGATGTGGACGAAACGCTTCGGAACCTGGATTTTGTTCTGTACTTTCGTCCGTTAAAGAGGGTTCACTTCTGGCTCGGGCTGGGGAGCCTTGTATGGCAAGACCCTGAAACCTTCGGGCTTAAATCTGTTTTCAACCACCGTAATTATGCGCTTATATTTCCACCGGACGTTTTTAACGCCATGCGCTTTACCATTCAGTCCTATCGAGGAGATCTCGGGCTTCAGAGAAAACTCTGGCGGCCGGTCGAAAAAAAGTTGAACGCCTGGAAAAAGTCGTATGGCGAACTCCATAAGGGTCCAAGACATGAGAACATCTTAAGCTTTCGTGACGGCAGAAATTTTATGATCATACGCCAGAGAAGACTCGACGGCCAACCCCTGACACACCGCCTGGAGGGAACCTCCCGGGCAATCTATCTTTTCTGCATGCAACACCGGTCGTTAAAAAGAATTCTTACCCGATTCCCGTCGGTTGGTACAGACAGTGTCGAGGCTTTTTTAAAGATGATGGTCAACAAAAAGCTGATGTTCCAAGAAAATCACAACTATCTGAGCTTGGCCGTGCCTGCCAAGCAGAAATTTCATGAATAGTAACCAAAGAATGTTTTCATTTCATGTCATAATTTCAGGTTTGGAAACACTACAAAAATATGCTATTTGAACACAGGGATATTAAAGAGATAAAAAGGAGAAATTTATGAGTTTTTTGGGAAAATTAATCGGAGGAACCATAGGATTTGCTATGGCCGGTCCCTTGGGTGCAATTGCCGGTGCTGCGCTCGGACATGCGTTTGATTCCGGCGGTCAAACTTACTACACAACCGAACGGGCCCGTCTTTCAGCCGGTGAAGAGGCCCAGTTCACCTTTTTCGTTGCAGCGTTTTCCATGCTCGCAAAGCTTGTCAAGGCAGACGGCCGGGTATCAAAAGAAGAAATCGATGCCGTTGAAAATTTTATGGTATACGACTTGAACCTAAACCCTGAAAGCAAAAGACTGGCCACAAATATTTTTCATACCGCTATTGATTCTCCGGACAATTTTAATGCGTTTGCCGGCCAGTTTTACAGCCAATTTCGATCTCAGTACCAAATGCTCGACCTTATGATAGATATATTACTCAGAGTCTCTGTAGCTGACGGCAAGCTGAGCGCAAATGAAGAAAGTCTTATCCTGTCCGCTGTGAGGATATTTAATTTCAACAATGACAAATACAAGAAACTAAAATCAAAATATATCAACGAGTATAACAGATATTATGCGATTCTTGGGTGCGATAAAAACGATTCGGATGAGGAAATAAAGAAACAATACCGAAAGCTTGTGTCTGATTATCATCCTGACAAGATTGCATCAAAGGGCCTTCCCGAAGAGTTTACAAAATTCGCCAATGACAAGTTCAGGGAAATTCAGGAAGCCTATGAAGTGATTAAAAAAGAAAAGGGTATCCGGTAGATTACATTCATCCAAAGGAGGTGGACATGCGGAACAGACCCATACAAAGCAAAACCCAATACGACATAACTCGCCGAGAATTTTTATGGATGTCTTCACTGTCCGCGGCAGGTTTTATGGTGGGCTGTGCAGCAAACCCGGTTACCGGCAAACCTCAATTCATGGTGGTTTCGGAAGATCAGGAAATTAAGATCGACAAACAAAATTCCCCCCATCAATTTTCCTCGGATTACGGCCCGCTGCAGGATACCACCCTTAATAATTATATCAACCAAACCGGCAAAACCCTAGCCGCCCGAACCCATCGTCCCCATATGCCCTATTCGTTCCGGGGCGTGAATGCGACGTATGTGAATGCCTATGCCTTCCCGGGGGGAAGCATCGCCGCAACCCGGGGAATTCTCCTTTCCCTTGAAAACGAAGCCCAACTTGCGGCCCTGTTAGGCCATGAACTGGGACATGTTAACGCACGTCACACCGCTGAACAGATGTCTAAAAGTACATTATTAAATCTCTTTGTCGGGGGCGTAGCAACAGTTGTAGGGACCCAAAGCTCCGGTCTTGGCAGTCTGACGTCACAACTGGGAATGGTCGGCGCCGGTGCGCTCCTTGCATCCTACAGCAGAAATAACGAACGTGAAGCCGATGCCCTGGGACTGGAGTATATGGTTAAAGCAAGGTATAATTCAAATGGATTTGTGGAGCTGATGGATATGCTAAGACGTACCTCAAAATATAATCCCAGTGCCATTGAATTAATGTTTTCCACACATCCCATGAGCGATGAACGTTACCGTACAGCTGTGGAAGCAGTCAGTACGCAATACCGGCATGCGCAAAACTTTCCTTTGTATCGGGAGCGTTACATGGACCATACGGCAAATTTGCGATCCATAAAAGGCGCTATCCAGGCTATGCAAAAAGGTGAAAGTTTAATGGCGAAGGACAAATATGGCGAAGCTGAAATCGAGTTTTCAAAAGCTTTGAAGCAAGTCCCCGGGGACTATGCGGGACTTGTCATGATGTCTAAATGCCAATTGGCCCAGAAACAGTATGCCAAAGCCGAGTCCTTTGCAAAAAAAGCAAAAACTGTCTATCCACAAGAAGGTCAGGCGTATTATCTTTCCGGATTTGCCAAAATCAAACAAAAAGATTACGCCTCGGCATATGAAGAATTTAACTATTATGAAAAATTACTGCCCGGTAATCCTAATATTATTTTTTTTAAGGGATTATCTCTGGAGGGGATGGAGCGAGTCAAGGAATCGGCTAACGAATATTATAACTATCTTCAAATTGTCAACCAGGGTGAAAAGGCGAAATATGCGTATCAACGTCTGGTAAAGTGGGGATACATTAAAAAATAGCAATAAACTGCATTTTTCATGAAAAGTTCCGTACAAAAAAATATATCCGGTTCGGATCATAAGATAAAAAGACGATGTCTCTCCTGCGGTACAGATGAAAATCTTGGCCGGCGAAGGTATTGTTCCATCTATTGCCGGCAAAAGCTCAGGTACACGCTTGATTTAAGAACCGGTTTGCTCAAGACATTAAACAGCCGATATGCGACCTTTTACTTTACTGACACAATGATCGCTATGGATGTTCTTCCTTACAATTCCAAAGAAATATTCAGCTTTATCTATCCTCGTTCTTCCGGAAAAAAACCCGCCGAGGACTACTGTGTTATGTCCGAAATTCTTGGAAATACATGGTGGGCCGAAAAAAAACGAACCCATCGAAACTATCTTGCCACTCGTCTCTTGTTCGAAAAAGCAAAGCGCAATGATCCTGCATTCTGTTCGGTAATTCCGCCGGAAATAAAAATCGCCGCAGTTAAAAAGGCATCGCTGATGCATTTAAAGCTTGGCAAGTCGGATTTGAATTCTCCGAAACTTGAACAGACAATAAAAAGTGCATTCCGGCTTCAGGTAAAAAAACACCATCCCGACCTTGGCGGAGATACAGCTACCTTCAGAAGAATCCACGAAGCATATTTAGAACTTATCAACTGGGCTGAGAACCCTTCCTATCTCAACCGTCGGGGATTTCCGGACAAATGGTTCTACGACGGCTATAAAAACAAATGGTTGCAACCGGCTCCGCATCTAAAAGGGAGGTAGCGTCGGTAATAACAGTCATAAATTCTAAAGCTTATATCTTTCAGCTACAATGCGCTCCACTTCATCTTCAGCCGGCATAGTATCACGGTAGCCGGCCAGGTACTGGTTCCTGAACCATCTAAAAAGAGATACGGTCTCGTTTACCAGGACAAGCTCAGGAATCACGTCACCTTCCTGGAGCTTGATGTGACGATTGTACTGGCCCAGCATACTCACCACATCATAGAAAGTGGCCGGCTCTCTTTTGATACCCTTTTTAAACGACTTCCCTTTGGCCGGATATGTCTTGTCAGGATCGGGGTTGGCCGAGATGTCAAGCTTATGGAACGGTCTTCTCACCTGTATCTGCCATTTCCTGGCCTCATTCATCATCCTCGAGATTAAAGGACCCGCCCAGTCATGGCTCTGGTGGCCCTGGGAACAGTATGAGAAAAATTCCACCACAGACGGGCCGCAATAAGCGATGGCCTCCTTTAATATCTTGATGGCGTAAAACGGATTGTCCACGGTCAGCTTGGCCGAATAGACATGTGAGATTGCCGTGGCCTGGCTGACGATCCGCCGGTGCAAGGTGGTCTTGCCGGCATGTTTGACCCCTATCGGGGATGTTGATCTGTCACAACCGAAACGGGTGGCGCCCGATTTTTGGGCTCCGGTGTTCATATATCCCTCGTTGTTGTAGATCACCCAGGTGACATCGAAGTTTTCGCCCAGGGCATAATTAAAAGGACCGTTGCCGATGTCGTAAATGGCGCCGTCACCTGCAAAAACAATGATCTTGGTCAATACATCGTTGAAAGCGTTATGATATGCCTGGTCCATACTGAATTTGGCCCCAAGAGCAGCAGCAGATGCCGTACCGAAACCGTAATGACCCGACTGGTAAATCCGGGTGTTGAACGGATTGACCAGTTCGGAAACCTGGTTGCAGCCTGTGGAATTGATCGTGTAGATGCTGAACCCTCGGTCGATCATATGATCTATGGCATGCCGGTTAATATCCGACAAAACCTTAATCCCCTGGTAGAAGGTCTCGATCCCTTTGGGACTGTTACGCAAACTTTCTAATGCAAAAAAGGTCAACAGGTTAATGGTCCCCTCGCCACAGCCCGGACACAATGTATGCTTACCCGGATAAAGCTTTGAAAAAACAAAGAGAACCTGGTGGTTTAAGGCCATCCGGTCCACATAACCGGCCGCATCGTAAGTATTGTCAAGATCCTGGTATTTTTCGGGTAAAAAATCGGTATCTTTTAGTTTTGATTTGTCCACCATGGTAAATGCGTCCACCGGACAGACCTGGGAACAAACCCCGCACCCTTTGCAGGAAGCATCAATAACGTTGAGGTTCATGGCGAATCTCTCCCAGGGGATGCCCCTGGGCGGTTTCTTGAAAACTTTGAAATAGTCAGCCGCATCATCCGGAATAGGCTTGTCTGTGATGGTGGAATAGATCGCTGAATCCGGGCACAAAGCAGCGCACATGCCGCAGGCAATGCATTTTTTCGCATCCCACACCGGTATCTGGCTCCCGATATAGCTCATGTCCCTAAACCTGCTGGTGGCCGACGGAACCACGGGCAAAAACCGGTCCCAGGAAACGTTTTTACCTTCCAGGATAGGTTTGACCATATCCTCGTTAAACAGTTTCTGATAATCTTCAATCAGGTTAACCGGCTTGATGGTGCCCATCTCATCTTTTTGGGAAAGCTTTGAACGCAAACCGGCCGTTCCATACCCTTTGCCAAAATCTTCGGGTTGAACTGCGGCTAACGGCTCCTGACTATCCGAGACCCCGGCAAATGCTCCGGATATTTGTTCCGGTGTTGAAGCTGCCAGTTTTGCGCCTTCATTTAAAAGTGCGATGTTCCATTCAACAATCTCTCGACCCTTTTTAGGTCCCAGCTTTTGTTCAAGTATGTTTTGAAACCTGTTTCCGAATTCATCGACGGAAAGTATCTTTGTCTCACCGTTTATAAGACCCAGCATCATGGCGCCGGGCAGGTTCCGTTTGAGATGATTCAGGGCGGCCCGGGTAGCGTCCAGGACAATTATTTTGATCTTTCTCTTTGAGATAAGCTCACGCATTTCAGAGGGAAACGATCCGATGATTTCGTCTTTTGTTCTGGAGCTGTTGATAACAAGAAGACCGTTCTCATTCAGCCCTCCCACATAATCCCTTAAAATCTCTCCGGAGAGAAACTTATCATTGAAAAATGCAAGTACATCGTGCTCGGTGAGCTCCGAGGAATTGCGAATCGGACCGGCGCTGATCCTAAGGTTCATAAAAATCGGCGCCCCTTTCCTGGCAGCACCGTATCGCGCACCGGACTGGATATATCTTTGGCCGTTGTTACTGCCTTCCGCATAAATAAGGGCCGCGGTCTCTAAAGCCGTCTTAACGCCTTCTGCACCGATGCCGACAAATGTCATTCCAAGCTCGCGATCCTTGTAGTCCGGAAGTGGTTTGGGCTTTAATGTATAAGGACCTTCTATCCCGACAAAAAAGTCCCGGAGAAAATGCTCACGCGTCTTTCCCTGAAAACATGACCACATATTCTCTATAACCGCCGCAGCGTGGTATTTGTTAAAGTCCTTGCTTCCCAGTCCGTACACCCCGTGCAAAAGGGTCGGCATGTCGGTACGGCCGTAGATTTTATGCTCCGGTCTGCCTTCGCGGCCGGCTCGAAGCGAAACCTGGAGCGCAGACTGTATGTCCCCTAAAAGAAGCTGGTTGTGGGCCATGCCGGATCGTTCCAGAACGGTGACCACCTTTGCATTTCGAATGCCGTAGGCAAGCTCCTGAAGACAGGGGGGGTTAAAAAGTACAGGGCGAACCACCCCCACTTTCATTCCCTTCACGTCTCGGTAGTAATCCACCATATCCTTGACAACGCCGGCCGCCGATCCCAAAATTACAACCACCATTTCCGCATCTTCGGTGCGGTAGCATTCCACCGCCTTTAAATTCGTCCCCATGATTTTGTTCATCATGTTCATGCCGGCGATAAGTCCCCTTTTTATAAATCGATACGCAAGATCCTGGGCGACCTGACCCTCCATGGTAAGATCCACGTCTGTAAAGGTGCCGGTTAAGGTCTTTTCCTCAAAATCGGGCTGATACAATCTGTTCGGAGGCCCGACAAAATACCTGAGAAAATCGTCTGAAAGCACCTTTATGTTCTCTAACGCATGGGATTTGATAAACCCGTCGCCGATTACCATGCACGGAAGCATTACCTGGCGCAGCTCCGCGGTCTTAAAGGCTACAGGCAAAAGATCATGGAGTTCCTGGTTGTCCCCGGCAACCAGTTGAGCCCAACCCGTATTGCGAACACCGTAAAAATCGGTGTGGCCACAATGAATACTTAAAGATCCTTTGTTGACCTCCCTTGCCATAATCGTCATCACCACAGGCAAGCGTTTGCCCGCCACTGAAAAGAGGTTCTTGGTCTTTAACACCAAGCCCTGGGAAGAAGAGTTGTCCACGTAGCGCCCCCCCTGGGATGCCATGGCCTCCACCGCAACAATGGCGGAAAGTTCATCACTGGGTTGAAAATACATGAGTTCAGAATCAAACAAGTTCTTCTGGCCGTCTGAAGCAACTTTGGCAAAATTTTCGGCAATAGGGGTAGACGGCGTAATGGGATAACCGCAGAGACCGTCTACAACCCTGGTGAGAATCGAAAGCGCTGCATAGTTGCCGTCCAAGATGACCTCTTTTCGCTTCCGAATGGCACTTAATTTTTCTTCAGGAATAGCGGCAAGGTCAAACTCAAAAAGTTTTTTGGCATCGAACCGCTCCCACTCTGCCTTCCAGTCCAGTTGAACTATCTTTTCTTTTTCTTTCTTCCTGCGATAGGGAAGGTGGTCTAAAAGAGTAAATATGTCTATCTGCGGTCTCATAACTCGGCACTCCTTACAATATATTTATGGTGTTACAATTTCTGCATATTGCAGAAATCTTATATAATCGACTTCTTCGGTTTTAGAATTGATGTAAATTTTTCTAACATTGATGATATGTTAAAAAAAGCTTGGTCTAACGCTCACAATACCCGGAAACATTTGTAGCCTCAATATAAAGAAACTATAATGGCCAGATTAAGTAGAACGGTTTTTACCCGGATTTCTAACGGGTAAAATACTTCCTTTTTTTGGGAAGATAAGGCTGCGAAGGAAGGATAGGATTCCTTTCAAGCCAAACGTGAAGGCCTTCCTTATGGGAAGGCCTGTTGACATTCGCCTTGATCAAGCTAATTGAACTATTAATATATTAGAATAAAAAAAAATTGTCAATATCTAATGTCGGATGTTTAGACAAATTCAACCGTAATTGCGTAAAAATTCTTGAAAAAGACAATCGTATAGTGATAATACTTATATAATAAAAATGCTTCCTATTGGGAATCATACAATATACTTCGACGGTTCACTGAAAACCATCCTTTTTAGCATCCTTACTTAAAATAACAACTGGGGGATGTTCTAATGACAAAAAAACCAATCTGCAAAAAAATAACACCCAGGGTTAATCAAAAAGATACAATAAATAAACAGCGTAAAGAGCGGCAGACGGTATTACATGAAAGAGGCTTGCAACTGGAAGCAATAGTGGAAGCTTTTGATGGGCTAATATATTTATCTTCCCAAGACTACTGCGTTGAATTTATGAACGAACATTATATCAAACAGCTCGGCTATGACGCTACCGGGCAAATATGTTATAAATCGTTACAAAATCGTGATTCTATCTGTCCCTGGTGTCTTAACGACCGGATATTTAAAGGTGAAACCGTTCGGTGTGAAGTCTTAACCCCAAAGGAGAACTGGTATTATGTGGTCAGCACGCCAATATACCATTCAGATGGATCTATATCCAAGCTGGCGATGATTATGGATATTTCCGACCGAAAGCAGGCGGAACAATCCTTGAAACAAAAAATAGAAGAGCAGGAATTACTTTTAGATAATATACAAACTCAAATCTGGTATTTAGCAAATTCAAAAACATATGGCGCGGTGAATAAAGCCCATGCGGAATTTTTAAACTTAGAAAAAAAAGACATAGAATACAAGCCCTTCCACGATATTCTGAATAAAAAGGAAGCTGAGGCCATTATCGCCAACAACACAAAGGTATTTGATCAAAAAATAAAGGTTTGCACTGAAGAATGGGTTATTAATGGAAAAGGAGAAAAACGATTATTATCCACAACCAAGACCCCAAAGCTGGACGAAAACAGAAATGTTGAATACGTTGTTTGTTCAGGGGTAGATATAACCGATTACCGGAATTCGGAAGAATCCCTTCGACAGAGCAAAAAGCGACTTGACCTTGCCATGGAGGCAACCAGCGATGCATTATGGGATTTGGACCTGGTTACAAACAAAGCTTTTTTCAATCCCTGCTTCTATACCATGCTCGGTTATAAACCCTATGAAATGCCACAGAGTTTCGACACATGGAAAAGCTTGATCCACCCTGAAGATAGGGAATCAGCAATCGACAAGATTAACAAATATGCTAAAAAAAATTCCGGTTCATTTGAAATTGAATACCGCTTAAAAACAAATCAGGGAGGGTGGCGATGGATTATGGCAAGAGGTAAGATTGTTGATCGGAATGAAAACGGTACGCCTGCCCGGATTGTCGGAACCCATGTGGATATTACCGAGCGGAAGCTAAATGAGGAGGCTTTGCGAATCAGCGAGGCCCGTCTGCGTGAGGAAAACTTGCGACTGAGAGCTTCTTTTAGAGGGTCTACCCAGTTCGGCAGCATTATTGGAAAAAGCAAAAAAATGCATGAAGTCTATGAAACTATTTTAAAAGCCGCCCAATCCAATGCCAATGTTATTATCTACGGGGAATCCGGTACCGGCAAGGAGTTGGTGGCTCAAACCATTCATGATTTGAGCAATCGTGGCAGCAAGAATTTTGTGACCGTTAATTGCGGCGCCATCCCGGACAACCTGATTGAAAGTGAATTTTTCGGGTATAAAAAAGGGGCATTCACCGGAGCGGATATGGATAAACCCGGTTATTTGGATATTGCCGACAGCGGCACATTATTTATGGATGAAGTGGCCGAACTTGAACTTAACATGCAGGTAAAACTGTTGCGAGCCATTGAAGGTGGCGGATATACACCCATAGGAAGCAGGGAAATCAAAAAACCGAATATCCGTATTATTTCAGCAACCAACAAAGTTTTAAAGGATTGTGTGGAAAAAGGCGACGTGCGTGAGGATTTTTACTATCGAATACATATCATTCCCATCACCATTCCGCCATTAAGAGAACGTAAAGAGGATATTTCTCTGTTACTCTATCATTTTTTGCATGCCTATTGTGATGAGAATAATATACCCTCAATTCCCGAAAATATCATTAAATCCATGCAAAGCTACGATTGGCCGGGTAACGTCCGGGAACTCCAGAACGCGATACACCGCTATATCACTTTAAAGGAAATCGACTTTTTGGATATATCACAATCCAAACCCGCCAAACCGGAAATCATCGCAAAAAAATTAATCCTTGAAAATAACAACAATCTTATGTTACGTGCCGCAAAGGAAAGTTTCGAAAAAAAATACCTCGAAAAATTGCTCCATGAACACCAGTGGCACAAAGCCAAGGTCGCATCGATTCTGGGTATCAACCGCAGAACACTGTTCAGAAAGATAAAAACGTACAGGATTTAATAATCCCAATTCGGGCTATTTTTGTCCCACAACCAATATTATCTACACTATCAGCAAGTAATCCTCTGTTTTTATTTTTTTGGGACATTTTTGCCTCTATGCCAAAAAGCCATATACATATTAAAATTGTCTCATAATGCTATTTTATCCTGTCAGTTCAATTAATTAGCCCAACTCTATTTTTTCTTGGCACAGTTCTTGCTGAATATATTTTTAAATACGATAAAAAAATCTTGATCATGTGATATCAGGATTACTATAACTAATTGATTTTAAAGATTAATTATATAGTAAGAGAGGTAAGTCAATGGAAACTAAAGCAAGTTTTGATTTAGGCAGGATGCGGCTTTCGGGCAACCATGCCATCGCCCGGGGAGTCTTAGAGGCGGGTGTGCGAGTGACCACGGGTTATCCGGGAGCACCCATTTCAGACGTCCAGGGAAGCTTCGAGCAACTGGCGGGGAATATTCCTAAGACAAACCCTTTTACCATCAGGGTGGGTGAAATGTTGGATCAAACAGGGTACCAGCTTGCCGCTCACTGGGGAACGACCACCAATGAGGACAACGCCGCGGCATTGGCACTGGGAGCCGTAGTCTGTAAAGGGGATTTTAAAAAGCGGGAATTCCTTACTGAAGAAGAATGGGACCTGGTTTATGGTGATACGGTCTTTGCCAAAGACCAAGAAAAGCGAATTCCCGTAGGCTCCAGAGTAATGTGTTCCTTCAAGCACCTGGGCGCAAATACTGCGGCGGATGCGCTTCGGGTTGCGGTTAATGTTGTTCCGTATACCGGGGGTCTGGGTATTGCCTCAGGGGATGACCGTCAGGGCACATCCTCACAGACCATGCAGGATAATAAGGTTCTTTTCGGATTTCATTTTAGAATTCCCACCCTGGAACTTCATTCCCCCAGCACCGCCCACACCACCGTCAAGAACTGCTATCGCCTCTTCGAGGAATTAGGTGTTCCGTTTGCGGTAATCATGAACTATGATCTTTCCTACCGGGAAGTTTCCGTGGACCCGGTGGTGGAGTTGGACATGGAGGTGAATCATCGGCGCAAGGGCTTCACAAAAGACCCCAAACATTTGGTCACCATCGGCCCCCATATCCGCCCCAGAGAAAGAAAATTTCATTCAAAACTAATTCCCCTATTCAAACAAAAAATTATAGAAAACTTCGAGTTTTTGGGGAACCGGGTGACGGAATACGGAGCCAATCCCAGGGCCATTCTGATAGTGAACGGCCCCTTCAGGGAGGACTTTCGCCTGGTGGATGACGACCCGGCTCTTAAGAACCGTCTTTTAAAAAAATACGGGGATGTTTTAGTAATGGAGAGTGACCTTGTGTTTCCCCAACCCGGCGCCCTTTATGAGGATTTGGTTTCAAAGCATCCCATCGAAAAAATCTATGTATTTGAAGAGGGCTACGGGCGGGTAATATACCTTCAACTCTTAGATATTGTAAACCGGCGGGACCTCGAAGTAAAAGTTTTGGACCGCGGCATTCCTTACGAACCCAGGATATACGAGCGATTTTCCTATATCGATCATATTTTGAATGGTTAAAGGAGGTACCAACATGGCTTCCAAACAAAATCCTGCTCCAAAACACAAGGCAGTGGATGAAATAACCTACCTGAGACCGGTTTCCAATTGCTCCGGTTGCGGGGACACCAAGGTTTCCTGGTCCGTGCGTGAGGGTATGCGACGATTTAACCGGCAGCTGAAACTTAAAGGCAAAGACAGATATGAACTCATCTATGCGGCAGACAGAGGATGCGGCAATCTTCAGGGCTACCACGCTTACGGCATAGTGGATGCAATCTTTTGTATGGGCTCCGGCGCCATAGTCGGTGACGGGATCAAGGAATCCTGTTCCGAGAAACAGCTTGTGGTAACCGCATCAGGAGACGGTGCCTATAATTTTAATATCAGCGGTATCAAGTTCGCCGCCAAAAACAAAAAGTTTGGCGCCATTAACGTCATCTACAATAACTATAACATCCGGATGACCGGCGGCCAGATTCCCCTCGAAACGGATTTCGACAAAGAAGGTCCTGCCTTGGGCTTTGAAGTGATCCATATAAACCCATACCGTGTGGACGATAACGCCGAACTCTTCAAGGAACTTTACGGCCGGTATCTCAAAAAGGAAAAAATAATGGTGGTGGCAGACGGGGTCTGCGTCCTGGACATGGGAAAGAATGCCAAGGATTCAGGTGTCCGGATGGGTCATTTTATAAGGTCAGATGAGTGCCTGGATCTTAAGTTCGCCAAAGAAAGAGAGCGGGTGGCCCGGGAGGAACCCGAAAAGCTCAAGGATCTACCTAAGTTCAAGTGCCGGCTTTGTGGCATCGGGCTCAGGTGCCATGCGCTGCTCGACAACGACCCCGGCAAATGCTTTGGTTGCGGGGCGTGTATGCAGTTTCCCTGCCCGGTTGGCGCCCTGAGTTATGAAGGCCCAAGCTTTTCGACGTCTATCAGCATAACCGAACTTAAAAAGATTTAGGAGGAAGGTATGGCTAAAGAAAAACAGTTAACCATCACCAATCCATCCATCGGCGGTTCCGGCTACCTCACACTGTCGAACATACAGGCGGACGCAGCCATTGAAGCGGGTTTTCATGCAGCCGTTCACCAGTGCCGGGGTCTGGCTCAGGCCGGCGGTCCACTTTGCGTGGATGTGATGATCCGTGAACATGAAGTCAAGGGTTCCGTGCCCCATCACGTGGATTATGTCAACGGGTTTGATCTTTCCGAGGCCTGGCGAGCCGTTTATACGGCGGGAGACTTTAAAAAATCCTTTCCCAGGGGGCTCACGGTTGTGGCCGATTTCTATGTGGATGAGCCGATTTTGGTTACCGCCAGCCGAAAAGGCCCGAGATACCTCACTCGAGATGAGTATCTTAAAAGGTTTGAGGAAGTTATTGACCAAGGCCATGACCTGAGACTGGTATTTTTTGACTTTAAGAAACATAAGTTTCTGACCATCATGAAGGGCCCATTCTCACTGGGAGTTATCGCGGCAGATCTTGACATGAGAAAAGACGATCGATTCATAACCCTGCCCAAGAAGGCAGCCATACAGGGAATACTCAACAACGTACCTCAAAAAAAAGACCACGCCACCAATGCAAAGATAATGAGACTCAATCGAAACGTTTTTGAAACCGGATATGCAGCCAGGGAACAGTTTACCGGATCTTTAAACGAGAGAATCATCCTGATTTAACATCTGAAAAATTAGGAGGGTGTTATGACATGTGATAATAGATGCGAAATTGTGGAATGGAAGGCATCAAATTCCCATTTAGTACAAGAAGTTGCCTCTCCAAATGTTAGTATGGATAGTGACAAGCTTTTAGCAATGGCCAAAGACCAAATAATCAAAGAAAATACGATCAGCACCGCCACAGGATGTTCCAGCGGATGTGAATGTATCCGCACGGGAGACCCGAAGCGGGTATGGAGCGGTGATCGGTATAGAAAAACAGTAATCACCGGAACATCATCTGATGGGCATGAATGGAAAGCGGAATTCTTATTTAAATTGCATTTGACAAAAATCAGATACTCCGGCGAGTGTGTACCAATTCATCAACATATAGAACCGATTCATGTTGATATTGAGCCCATGCCCTAAGCAGCACCTTAAGCAATACCATTAGGTACACGCAATAAATAATTTTGACAAATTCAAGTTTTGAACTATCCCGAATGGCGCGCTTTCGTTAAAAGTTATTAGAGTGAATCATGCCATGATGCATAACTATCGCTCCACAACCCCTTCCTTGGTATAATCACAATTGCTTCCCACACTTCTTATCTGACGCATCTGGCACATAACTGAATGTAACTTTTCAATAAGTTTTTGGTGTATGAAATGATCCTATTACCCGCCTTCTGATAATAAAATGTAAGTCCGGTAAATTTATATGCACAACGCGGAAATTAACCACAATATATTGTAGTCTTTTTTTGCTTGACATACAAGAACTAAAAATTATAGTTTAGGTTTTTAATTTTTTCTTTAAATATCGGCAAATAATCAACTAACGAAAATGACATCTATAATGGATAAAAAGACAGCCATACAGATAGTATCAATAGGACTTGTGAAATTCCTATTCATTTCTATAATGATCATAGGTGTATCTGTTGTCTCCATATGTAATAGTCGTAATCCTGCCGGAGCGCTCAATAAAATGTTGACGATTTCAAAGATAGCGAACTCCCCATCTCTGATAGAAGAATGCGATTATGCCGACGTGGAATACAGGTTATCATCCATTGGCCGTAAGAAAGCCGAACGTCTCTTACATGCTATTGTCATTCAAACGGCCAGTCGCCACCAGGTTGATCCTGCCCTTGTAAAGGCGATCATTATGGCGGAGTCCGGATATAATACCCGAGCAATATCTAAAAAAGGGGCAAAAGGCCTTATGCAGCTCATGCCGGCAACCGCCCAGGCGCTGGGTGTGGAGGATGCCTTCAACCCCAAACAAAACATAAGCGGTGGGGTACGGTATTTCAAACAGCTGGTTATCCAATTCGACGGAGACGTGGAACTGGCACTTGCGGCATACAATGCCGGGAGCAGAAACGTAAGGCATTATCAGGGAATCCCCCCGTTTAAGGCAACCCGGTACTATATCAAAAAGGTCTTTAAATATTATGAGATTTACAAGGACCAGATGATGGATGAAATGAACAGAGCTTAACCTGTTTTTGTCATAAACAATGCTAAGTTTTTGGTGTGAGAATAAAAAAGCCCGATTTTTTAATCGGGCTTTTTGTTTTTCTGGCGGAGAGAGAGGGATTCGAACCCTCGGAGGAAGTTTCCCCCCTCACTCGCTTAGCAGGCGGGAAATATAGTTTTCTAACTATTTGAAAATAAATGATTTTCTTTAATTTTAGTATGTTAAAAATATCAGTAATTACCAAAACTGTCCGGTTTTGACCAGTTTATACAATTTATTGTAATGTTTTTTATAACGCTTTAAAGAAAAAATTTTACAAGTATTATGCAAACCCTCTCACGCCGGATTTGGTCCCATTCTCACAAAATCTCCATTCAAAAAATTAGTTCACTTCAAATTATTTTTTCCATTATTCGGGGGGGGGGTGTGTTACGTACCCTGTGATGGCCAGTTACGAATTCCCCCTGATAGTACATTGAGCATCAGCCTTTTACAAATCAAATTGTGAAATCCAAACATATTGGTTTTGATAACAACAAGTTAAAGCAACACATTAACCATTGAGGTAAATTGTAATTTTATCAAGTTCTTAAATTATTGATCAGGCTGTTGGATGCAAATAAAATATAAAAAAGTAGCAATAAAATAGCAATAAACTATAATTAAGTAAATTTTAAAATATAAAGCGGTATTTAGTACAATCTCACCCTCATGTTAGCCTTAAAACTTCCGCAGAACCGTCTGTCTGGTCCTTTTATCGAATCCTTTGAACCTTTCCAGCCTTTCGCTTGATCTCTAAATAATATCTCAACTCTTTGTAAAATCAGCTGATTACTGACAATTCTTTGACAAAATTTGTTAAATAATATTGGCCTTAAATCTACCAAATTGAGATAACCCACTGAAATTTAATAATATTTATTATTTTTTAACTGTATCTATTTAATTTTGCATGATTTTTGCAGGATTCAGACTTTGGCCTTCTTGGTAACTTGTGAATTATTTCCAAACACATACCACCAAGATCAGATTCTAATAATAAATTTAAAGTCAAAAAGGTGGCTGCATGGGAGATTTTGAAATCATCTACGATACCAAGGGCAAAGCAAAAGAGTATGCTCCTTTAAGTGTTGAGCTTTATACCGGCTGTTCTCACGGATGCGCTTATTGCTTTGTACCCAAAGTGTTAAATGTCAGTCCAAAAGAATTTCATAGCAAAGCCAGACCTGTTGAAAATGTCATAAGTAAATTAGAAAAGGATGCTAAACTGCTCAAAAAAAATAAGGACGACCGGGAAATCCTTTTATGCTTTCATTCGGACCCATATCAACCCTTTTATGATGAAGAGTTAAATCGGAAGGCCATTGAGACGCTCATTGAAAATGATCTGCGGTTCACAATTTTAACGAAAAGCGGATTATTGGGGACGTATCATTTTGATTTGTTGCGGGGATATGAGAAATTTTCATTTGGTACCACTCTGATTTTCACTAACCAAGACGATGCTGATAAATGGGAGCCTAACGCAGCTGAAATAGATTTCAGGATTGAGGCCATAAAAAAGGCGCGTAACAAAAAAATAAAGACCTGGGTGAGTTTAGAGCCAGTTATAGATCCGAAACAAGCCTTGGAGCTTATTCAAAAATATCATAGCTTAGTGGATCACTGGAAAATAGGAATAATTAATTATCATCCCGAAATTGAAGCAAAGGTTGATTGGATAAGGTTCAGAAGAGAGGCAAAGACCCTGCTTAATTCATTAGGAGCCGACTATTATTTGAAAAAGAGCCTTACGGATTTATCCGGGACAGAATCACAAAAGAAGGATTTAAAAATGAATAAAAAAATAAATATCCATACCGCTGGCGGAAAAATGACTAAGCTCAAATCAGCGAGGACTGGAGCCGACGTTAAGATAATTCCTGGCAGTGATAGCCTGCTCTTGATTGCACCTCATGGTGTATCAGTACCAGGGAAGAAAATGGATGATAAAAATACAGATAAGCTAACGGCAAAAATCACCAATCGGATTAAATGTTCCGCAATAATAAACAATTTAATCAAGAGAGATGAACTTAACTTTAATGTAATTTCCCAAGCAGAAAAACATCTCCAGTTTATCAACGGCATTAAAAATGTAGTGGAAAAAGACGGTGATACACTGGTTGTCTGGGTACACGGAGCGGATGATATTAGTGTAAATGGTGAGGCGATGGATAAAGACAGTGCTTTTGAGGGTAAGCCGGAAAATCTTCACGCTTTGATCGGGTATGGGCAAGGCCCAAATCCAATGGTGCCACCTAAAAGAAGAAAAGGAAAAGACGAAAAAAGTCAGCATACAGCGGCACAAAAAACGGTTGAAAAGTTTAGGGATTTGTTGACCGAGAATGGCATGACCACCATAGTGACCAGGGATAATGCTCCTAAATTTCGTGGTCGACATCCAGATAATATGAACCAATGGTTCATTAAGCAAGGATACAAACTATCGAAAGTGCAGTCCTTGCAATTGGAAATTCGTGAAAAAGGTTTCCGAAGCATCGATAAATTAGATAAGACGGCACAAATTATCGCAACCGCATTATCAGGTATTGTACCCCTGCCTGTAAAAGTTGAAACGAAAGCCGATGATCTCAAAGCTTCCGAAGCCTTTGAGTATTTGAAAGAAATTTTCAAACGCCATTTCCATGAGGCCATGCTCGAAGCAGGAAGGTATTTAATCAAAACATTTTATAAAAAAAATCCAGAGATTGCATTCGCTAAAAACAAAACCAAAGAGCAGCCGCAAAGTCTTAAAAAGCTGATCGAAAAGATACAGCAAACCTCAAATAACCCTTCTGAAAATGTCCCTTCCACCAGTTGGTTATACAATGCCGTGAACCTTGCAGCGCACGAAATGATTTGCAAGCAAGAGGGATTCCAAACGTTTGGAATCCTCGGTCACAGCCACAAATTGCAGCTTCTGCATGTCCCAAAACTTAAAAAAATTGACAAAGATAAATTTAACGAGGCTATTAGGCCTGCATTCCAGGAAAAGGAGCGTCTGGCAACTGTAGCGATAGAAAAAAAGCTCTCTGTAAGAGATTTTAAGGCTTACATCAAGGCGCAGCATCCGGATGATTCCGGCACTATAGACCTTACAAAACTGCCTCCATTGGACGAGTTGCGCCAGCGCGAATCAAAGGAATTGTCTCGACTCCGGAACTTGGCCAAAAGGAAAATCGATGAATGTCAAAAGAAGATTGATGAATATCAAAAAATGAGAGGGAGTTACAACGAGGCCTTTCATACATTGAACGATGTACTGACAGAGAAAGAAGCTGCTCAAACCGGTGAAATGTTGCTCCCTAAAACAGTTAAAGTCATAACAGATGATGGCCTTGAGAAAGAAGCCATCGTTCCGATCATTATTTCTGAAAGCAGGGTGCCCGTGTAGTTATGCTAATGTTTCAGAGGATGCCCTTAAGGAAAATCGTAAGATGATTACTCAAACCGGTGAAATGTTGCTACCAAAAAAACGATCCAAGTACCAGGATTGGATCTATGAAACCAAGAGCTGCTGTAACGGCTGCTCAAATGATTGCATATATTGTTTTGCTAAAGGGGCGGCCGTTACCAAAAAAAGAATGAAGTTACATGAATGGAAGGAAGGTAAAGTCCGTCCCCATGATGTGAATAAAGAATACAAGCTTTTTGATAATCCGATCATGTTTCCGGGAACCCATGATATTACGAAAGATAACTTCGATGCCTGTTTTACTGTTTTAAAGAAATTGTTAGCCGCTAAAAACAGAGTACTCATCGTTTCGAAACCTCGATTGGATCTTATAACCAAAATTTGTGATGATCTTATAGAGCACAAAAACAATATGCTTTTCAGGTTCATCATTGGCTCTACGAATAATGAAATTCTCTCTTTTTGGGAGCCAAACGCACCGTTGTACGAAGAAAGGAAACAATGTTTGGAATACGCCTTTAATGTTGGATATTGGACTTCTGTCAGCGTTGAACCTATGTTGGATTTAGACTGAAGTTCCTGGTGCAATTAAGCCCTTGCACTCTCCTAACATACTGACAATACAGACAATGCTTAGCAATCGAAGTGATTTAGGGCGTGAAAATGTAGGCATGTATTATAGCTATTAAATGTAATAAATGACTTGACATATAGTTAATAATGCTCTAAAGACAGTAGACATGTACATCGCCACAATACCAAATCGCAACTCGCCACCGGCAATTTTGCTCCGCGAAAGTTATCGGGAGAAAGGAAAGGTCAAAAATCGCACATTGGCAAACCTTTCCAGCTTGCCACCACAGTCCATTGACATTCTGCGCCGTTCCCTCAAGGGCGAAAATCTTGTTTCGACCGATGCCTTTGAAATAGTTGAAGACGGATCTCCCGCTCATGGTCACGTCGATGCCGTAATGACAGCCATGAGGCGGTTGGACTTCTCAAGGCTTATCTGTTCAAGGCGTTCACGCCAACGGGATTTGGTTGTGGCCATGGTTGCGGCACGCATCCTTGAGCCCAAATCAAAGTTGGCAACTACGCTTTGGTGGGCGGATACGACACTGCCTGAGAGGCTGAACGTTAGTGATGCTGATGAAGACGATCTTTACGATGCCATGGACTGGCTGTTGGAATGTCAGAGCCGCATTGAAAACAAGTTGGCGGGCCGCCACCTTGAGGAAAATGGTCTTGCGCTGTACGACCTGACGTCGAGCTATTTTGAAGGCCAGACATGCCCGCTTGCTGCCATGGGACACAATCGCGACGGGAAGAAGGGTAAGCTTCAGGTCAACTATGGACTGCTCACGAATCGAAAGGGCATCCCGGTAGCAGTGTCGGTCTTTGAAGGCAACACGGGTGACCCGAAGACGCTTATGCCACAGGTCGATAAAATGCGTGATACGTTCGGTATTGATCAGTTCGTTATGGTTGGCGATCGTGGGATGTTGACACAAAAGCAAGTCGATGCATTGTATGATATCGATGGAGTTGACTGGATTGGTGCGCTTCGTCCCGAGGCAATCAAGAAGCTCGCTACCAGTGGTGCCATCCAAATGGGACTTTTTGACAAGCGTAACCTTTTTGAACTAATGCATCCGGACTTTCCGGGTGAACGTCTGATCGCTTGCCGAAACGCGGAACTTGCTCACAGGCGAGCCATCAAGCGAAAGAGTTTGCTTAAGGCCACCGTCAAGGAGCTGGATAAAGTCAGAGGCATGGTTCGGCGAGGGCGGTTTTGCGGAAAAAAAGAGATTAACGCAAGGGTGCACGGAATACTGAAAAAGTACAGAATCGGCAAACACTTCGATCTCGATATTCGCGAAGATGGGTTCAATTACAAAGTCAATGAGGACGCGCTCATTTCCGAAGTAACGGCAAAGAGCAAGGGCAATCAAGAGTTGATCGAAAAGCGCCTTAAAAGAAGCCGACGTCACATTGAATCTATCGCCAGGCAATTGGCAAAGCTTAGCCAGAAGGTCGACAAAGGACGGTTGCATGGACAGGACAAGATTGGTATACGTGTCGGCAAGGTTATCAACAAGTACAAGGTTGGCAAGCATTTCGAGCTTGACATTCGTGACAACGATTTCAGCTTCGAAATCAATCGAGACAAGGTCAAAAAAGAGGCTGCACTCGATGGAATCTATATCGTACGAACCAGCCTATCCAAAGAGAGAATGGATACGGACGAGACGGTGCGCAGCTACAAATCACTCAGCCAGGCCGAAAGAGCGTTTCGTTCCTTCAAGACCGTAGATCTCATGGTACGCCCCATTCGCCACCGCCTCGAAGACCGCGTTCGGGCTCACATATTTTTGTGCATGCTCGCCTACTATGTGCAGTGGCACATGATGGAAGCATGGAGGCCTCTGCTTTATGCCGACGAAGATCAACAAGCCAAAGACCTGCGTGATCCAGTTGCCCCTGCAAAACGCTCCGATTCGGCGATGAAAAAAGTAAGGACCAAGCAACTCAACGATGGCTCAAAAGTTTACTCGTTCCGCAGCCTTCTCGGCCATCTGGGTGCAATTGTCCGTGCCACTTGCTGCTGCTCAGACAAGAGAGATACTTCGGCCACTTTTACGATGATCACCAGACGTAACGCCAAACAGCAAAAAGCATTCGATTTGCTCCAGACGATACGTGTGTAGACAGTACGATCACACCAAGTCGAATTGTAATAATATGTATTTACAGGATATTTGTGCTTTTTAGAAAAGGGAACTTCAGTTTAGAGCATATTGAGGAACTTGTAAATGATTTATGAAAAGCTTAAAGACCATCCTTTGGTTCAATGGAAATGGCATATCAAAAAGGCAGTGGGCTTGCCGCAACCTGACACACCAGAAAAGTGGCCTGCTGATTGAAAGGACATAATATGGAAATTGGCGATAAAATAAAAACGATCTACGGAAATATTGAAACCGTTATGAATATTGAAGAGGCCCGGATAACAACATTCGAGTCGTTCTGCAAAAACTCCTGGTACCATCCAACGAAGGTATTTCCGGTGTATTGGAGCGAAACGCTTGAAAAATATGTCAGTGTGCCGGAGGATTGATCTGGAAAAGATAAAAATCTAAAACGCTGTCTAAACTGATTTCAAAGGAATTTTTCGATGAAAAATAACGTTAATCAACTGGACAGAAATGAAGTTCGCGCATTCCAGAGAAACTATCCTTGAGTATGAATACTATCAGTATGTATTGTGCTCGTGTTCTGGAAAAAATGAGAATGAAGACAAATTCCGAATTAACCCTCTACGCAATAAAAAACCGGATAGTATGATGAAATGACGTAATTTCAAAAAAAACATCTCAGTTCTCCCCTTCCTCGCCTCACCATTCATAACATTCCTATATTACAGAAATTACATCTGCCTGCTGACCTATGTAGGACAAACAATGTCAAGCCAATTAACAGATATTACCACAAAAAAATAACGAAATCAGCGACAGACTTTTTAAATTTGCTGTGTAATAATACTTAACCGATGAAGATGAGATGAGTTGAATTATAATATGCAAGGGTCATCAATATGAAAGTTTTCATTGCGGATGATTCGGAGATTGTCCGTGAACGGTTAAAGGCCATGTTATCTGAAATCCCGGAAATTGAGATTTTAGGTGAAGCATGAGTCTGAGTATGTTCAAAGTAT
>Ga0307929_1000388_pt1 | contig 44647 bp, 46 predicted proteins | sample AceLakmetage1330_FD_203160 | JGI IMG/M metagenome (GOLD analysis project Ga0307929, IMG submission 203160) | Saline water microbial communities from Ace Lake, Antarctica - #1330 | ecosystem: Environmental > Aquatic > Non-marine Saline and Alkaline > Saline | place: Antarctica: Ace Lake... | reverse complement strand
AAACATGGAAAACACAAAAATCTGAAATAATGTTGAGAGTAGTGGCATTCAATATAGACAGATTGATAAGATTAGGAAAACAAGTAATTCTGATATTCATCAGAATCACAAGGGTTTCATATTAACCATAATTACGGAAAAGTTTATATATTACTTGAATAAATAAAATACATGGAATTAAGTAAAACCTCACAATTTTTTGTTGGATTTTTTGCAATGTGGATTCTTTTATGGTTACACGCTAAAATGACCACTTCTCAATATTTTGGTTTTATTTTAGATACTCAAGTTGCTTTAACAGTTTCATTAGTTGTTTCTATAATATTAGTAATTATTGCTGTTGTTGTTATCATTCTTAGTTTTTTTGTATCAAATACACCTTTTATTCCAATAGGAGGATTAATTGGTTTACCTGTTGCTTTTATGACTAGTGAAATAGTAAGATTAGGATTTGCTATCTTTTTTGAATTTATATAAAATATTTAATTTCTAAATTTTTTTTAAATCTTTTTGTAAATTTAAAAGTATCATTTTTTATAAGTACAGAAACCTTTTTATAGGACTTGTTTGATTTTTAAAATAATGAATTACGAACAATTAAGACAGAAATATGATCTTCCCGAACTTGAAATTCTAAGTTTTGAATTTGAGATTGATAAAGAATCAGAATTTATTTTAAGAGAAGTTAGAAGAAAGATTAATGAAAGAATAGAAGCTTATTGTGATGTCCTTAGTGGAATTCTTCAACCTGATGCATCAAATATTATTCAAATGCATGAAGTAGCTTATTTTGATGAAAAAGAAAAAAATAAAGTATTTAAATATTACAGAAAATTAATGAAGATTTCTCGTGAGTCTTTAGAAATTGGTTTAGAAGCTAATGAACATAGAGAAGCTATGTTTATTAATTCTATTTTTAATGAATGGAAAAGCATAAAAGAACAAATGATTGAGATAATTAAAATATTAAAAGAATCATGGGAAAAAGATTCTCAAAATGAAGAAGATTTAAGATATATGGGGTAAATAATATGAAAATTGTATTTTTAGGAAGTCCAGGAGTAGGAAAAGGAACTTATACTGCAAAAGTTGTTGAAAAATATGGGTTAATTCACATTTCAACAGGAGATATTTTTAGAGAAAATATTAAAGGTAATACTGAACTTGGTGTTGAGGCAAAAAGTTATCTTGATTCTGGTGCTTTGGTTCCTGACCAAGTAACAATTAATATGGTTAAAGATAGGTTATCTAAGCCAGACATAGAAAAGGGTTATATTTTAGATGGTTTTCCAAGAACAATTCCTCAAGCAAATGCATTGGGTGAATTTGAAAAGGTTGATCTTGTAATTAATTTTGTAGCAGATGAAAAAATAATTCTTCAAAGATTAGGTGGAAGAAGAATTTGTAAACAGTGTGGAGCTGTATTCCATGTTACAAACATACCTCCAAAACAAGAAGGTATTTGTGATAAATGTAATGGAGAATTATATCAAAGAGATGATGATAAAGAAGAAGCTATAAAAGAAAGATTAAAAGTTTATAATGAACAAACACAACCTTTGGTTGAATATTATAGTGAAAAAGGTTTACTAAAAACAGTTGATGCAAATAGTTCAATTATAGATGATATAGTCGTTAATTTAGTTCCAATTTTGGATGAAATTAAGGGGGAAAAATAAAATGCCATATGATGCAGAATTAGATGTTAAAAAATTTTCCGAAGAAGTTGAATTTGTAGATTCAAAAATAGTAATTAGTGTAATGTGTTACAACGAAGGAATTGAAAAACTTCAGTTATCTAGGGAAATAAAAAATGCCGAAGGAGAATATAGATTTTCTAAATTAGGCAGAATGATTAAAGAAGAAGTTGAAAAAGTCTTACCTATTATTGAAAAAGCAGTAAAAACTATGGAATAGTTATTTATTAAATAATTGATCAATAAAAACTGTGGCATAACAACTTTTTGGCAAAAAGAATTTCAATAAAACATCATTACCTTTTTTTTTAATTTCTAATTTTTTAACTTCACAAAACATATTTCTTTGGGTACCTTCTGCACTTAATTCGGGAATTTGTCTAATTATAAAATCTCTTTGAGTAATTTCTTCTTCTTTCATAATTTCTTTTGTAATCTCATTTGGGTCAACACCAAAACCAACAATTGGAATTATTTCTTCTTGTTTTTTCATTCTTTTTACAGTCTCATTCCAAATATAACTTTGATAAGCGTGAACATAAATTCTTTGAACTTTTTTGTTTAATTTTGTAATTGATTGAACTGCATTAAATGTGTCTAAACCTGCTAATTCACAAGCTTTTTTAAAATCTTTTTTTACAATTGCTCTACCAACTTCAATGTTATTTCCACCAAATCTTTGTTTCCCAAAATAATTAATAAATTTAGTAATTGGTTTGGGTTCAGGAGCATCTCTTACTAAAATTTCAAATGCATTTCCAAGTAAACTTCCTAATGAAACTGGTATGTTGCCTTTACCTAAATATGTGATTTTAATATCTTTTAGTTCTATTTTTTCTAATCTTTCTTTTGAAACATTTTTTACAGAACACGTTTGACTTGTGATGGCTTTTTTATCTTTATTGCCTGCAAAACCAAATTCTTTGAAAGGAATATGCAAGGCATTAGCTATTGTTTCTAAAGCTTTAACAGTATTGTAATCTGTTTTATCCATTATAAAATAGGTATAATTGCCATCATTTTTAATTTCAATACTTGTTTTTTCTGTAACTTTAAAGTCTTCAGGGAGTTTTTTGATTTCCATAGTGTGTTTAATTATCTTTATTTTATAAGGTTTTTTATGTATATTGCAAAAACTTATAAATGCTTTAAATCTTATATTAATATGGAAAAAGTAAGCATAAAAATACTCGAAGTTGATGTAAAACAAGTAATTGAAAAAATCAAAGAGTTAGGTGCAACTTCATTATTTGAAGGTAATGTTAAATGTCGATATTTTGATTTTGGTGACGATAAATTAAGAAGTTCTAGTAAAGATCTTCAATTAAGAGAATTAGAAGATAGATTTCTTTTAAGTTATAAAGAAAAAATCAATCAGGATTGTAAAGATGTTTCTAAAGAATACGAAATTAAGTTAGAAAAAGATAATGATCTTATTCTTATTTTAGCAGGATTAGGATTGTTAGAAACTTCTGAAGTAATTAAAAAAAGAATTATTTATGAAAAAGATGAAGTTTGGTTTAAGTTTGATCAAATTGAAGATTTTCCTATCTTTTTACAAATTGAAGGACCAAACAGTACTGAAGTCATGAAATGGGTTGAAAAATTAAGTTTTAGTGAAGATGATGCTTTACCTTGGAATGGTAGAGATGTTTGGATGCATTATAAGAAAAAAAAATAAAAATGAAACCAATTATTGCAATTGATTTAATTGGAACGTTAATAACTTCTAAATCCTGGGATGAATCTCATCCTGATTGGTTTAATTATTTTGCTGAAGTTTTACAAGATCCTTCTATTAAAGAATATGCAAAATTAGAAGACTGGTGGCCAAAAGTTCATGAAGTCATGGAAAAATACTTGCCTGATGATACAAAAGAAGCAAGAACGGTTATTGCAAGAACCATGTTTTCAATAATGTTTTTTAAAAGAATCTCTAGTGAAGATGTTGTTAAGGAATTTGCAGATTATTTAAGAAAACAAACTAAATACGATGTTGCTTTAGTGACTTCTTTTCCTGATATTTTGATTAATTTATTGTTAGAAAAAATGGGATGTTTGGATATTTTTTCAATAGTTTTAGCTTCTAAAAGTAATAAAGAATCTGATAAAAAATTAGTGTTTGAAGAATTTATTACAAAATTTGGAAAACCTGTTTATTATATTGGTAATGGAAATAAAAATATAATTTCTTGTAAGGAAGTAGGAATAAAAACTGTTAGTGTAAACTGGTTAAGTGAAAGTAAGTGTAAGGGAAACTATGATGTTAATTCTGTAAAAGAATTGGAAAACCTTATAAAATAATTCTTTGTTCTATTATTTATGCATCTGTAGCTCAGCTTGGATAGAGTGGCACCCTCCTAACTGGTTACGGTCGGTTAACAATCAAAGGACTATACTCATAAAATCGTATAGGCCAAGAAATGACAGTTATCCAGCGAGATAGGTGAAGGTCGGGGGTTCAAATCCTCCCAGGTGCGTAATTACGAAAAACAAATGGAAATATTTTTCCATCTGAAATTAAATTAAGTGATGTTAATGCATCATTTTTGGAGTGTTAAAAAATATGAAAATATTAGTTACTGGCGGAGCTGGTTATATAGGAAGTGTAGCTGTAAAAGAATTGATTAATCAAAATAATGAAGTTATAATAGTTGATAATCTTTCTAAAGGAAAAAAAGAATTAATTCATGAAAAAGCAAAATTTTATGAAATTGATTTAATAGATACGGATTTAGAAAAAGTTTTTCAAGAGAATAAAATTGATGCAGTAATTCATTTTGCAGCATACAAGTCTGTTGGTGAATCTATGTCTAATGCTGTAAAATACTCTGATAATATTAAAGGAAGTATTAATCTTCTTGACATGATGGTTAAGTATAAAGTTCATAAAATTGTTTTCTCTTCTTCAGCTGCAGTATATGGAATGCCAAAAGAAGAAATTATTGATGAAAGGTGTGAAGCTAAACCAATTAATTATTATGGATATACCAAATTACAAATGGAAAGGTTGATGTATTGGTATTGTAAAGTTTATGGGATTAGTTATGTTGCTTTGCGTTATTTTAATGTTGCTGGTGACGGTGGATTAAATTATGTTGATCCAAATGCTACAAATGTTTTTCCAATAATTATGGAAGTAATAAAAGGCAAAAAAAGTATTTTTAAAATCTTTGGCGATGATTATGATACTGAAGATGGCACTTGTGTAAGAGATTATATTGATGTAAATGATTTGGTTGATGCTCACATTTTAGCATTAAAAGTATCTTATAGTGGTGCAATTAATCTTGGTTCTGGAAAGGGTTTTTCTGTAAAAGAATTAGTTAGTGGTTTTGTTGAAGTAACTGGAAAACCTGTTCCTTTTGAATTTGCGGACAGAAGAGAAGGTGATCCTGCTTGTTTGATTGCTTCTAATAAAAAAGCTAAACGAATTTTAAATTGGGAACCTAAAAGAAGTATAAAGGATATGATAAAAAGTACTTTTGATGCTTATAACTAAAATATCATAAATCTTTTTAAATGCTGCCTTAAAAACAATTATTATGGCACATTATAAATGGCATCCAGTATCCTGTAGAGTTAGACTTGGTTGTGGAAGACCTCGTTCTGATAATTATTCACCTGATAATTCTATTCCTCTTGGTTTTAAAGAAGCTAATTATGCTTTTCCTACTCGTTCGTTTATAAGATCTGAAAATGAATTTCAGGGAAAATGGTTGGAATATCGTAATACTCAATTTATTAGTTTATCTGATGCAATAAGTAATATGCAGGAAATTATAGAAAAAAGACCTACTGCTAGTAAATGGATAAGAGAAATTGAATTGGGAACACTTTTTATTCCTTCAAGATATACAGCTGCACATATTGATTATAAAAAAAATGTTGTACATCATTGTAATTTTTGTAATATAACACAAGAAACTCTTGATTGTTGGGCACAATATTTACCTTCTCCTATTGAACATAAAGTAATTACTCCAGTTGATATAAGTACTGTTTTTAGATAATTTTCTTAAGAATTTCCATGGCTTTTTTACCATCTACTTGTCCTTTGAATTTTGCCATTACTAAACCCATATATGCTCCTGGATTTAAACCTGGTTTTTCTTTAACAATTTGTTTAATTCCTTCTTCTATTTTAGAATCATCAGCTTTTTCAAATTTTGAATAATCGACTTCTTTTTTTTCAGCTTTCATTGCTAAAATATCAACAATTGCATCTTTACTTATTTCATCTTTGTCTAATTTTTCTAAAACTTCTAAGAAATCTTTTTCTTTTAAGTTAGATGTATCTATGTTTAATCTGGTTTTAATATCTTTTGGAACATTAAGAATTATGTTTGCAATAACGTCTGCTTTTAATTTTAATTTTTCAGTATATCTTTTTAAATCAATTTTTTGTTTTATTAATTCTTTAGCTAAAATATCAGTAATGCCAAATTCTTTTTCTAATTTAATTGTTTTTTCAGTTAATAGTTCTGGCAATTCAACATTTTTTAACATTTCATCACTAATTCTAATTGGCAGGATGTCTGTTTCAGGATACATTCTAGCTCCTCCTGGCATTGGTCTTAAAAATGTAGTTGTAAAATCAGGATTTGCTTTTCTAACTTCGCATTTAACTCCCTTCCCACTTTCGATTAATTTTTTTTGTCTTTCAATTTCTATTTTAATTACTTTTGGAATTGATTTTAAATCTTGAAAACCTTTAACTTCTGTTCTATTTCCGCCTTTAATTGAAACATTAACATCTTGTCTAATTGTTCCTATTCCTCTTTTAACTCTTTCAGTACTTCTTAAAATCATTCCTAATGCCGAAGCTACTTCTTTAACATGTTCTGGATCTTTTAGTGATGCATCTGTTGCAATTTCTAATAATGCAATTCCTAATCTGTCTAGTTTATATGATACTGAATTTTCTGTAGTTTCTAATTTTTGAGCTGCTTCTTCTTCTAAAAATATTGTTGGAATGCCTACTTTTCCTTTTTCTGTTTCAATAAAACCATTTCTTCCAATAAGCATGGTTCTTTGAAAACCTCCTACATTACTGCCATCAACAACAGTTTTTCTCATAACTTGTAATTCATCTACAACTTGCGCATTAAGTAATTTGCAAATCATAATTGCTGTGTTAAGATGATGTAAGTTTGCATTTCTAGGTGGTTCTTCATCATATTCTATTGCACAAGTATCTTCTGAATTAGAAACATAAATGAATTTTTTCCCTTTTAACATTTCATGAGTTGCAGCAACATCAATTTCTCCTGTTTCTCCAACTACTGCACGTAATTTTCTTTCACATTTTAAATCCGGTTTTTTGTCTGAATTGATTGCTGGACAATTACAAAATAGTTTTTTACCTTCTAATTGTTGGTGAATTTCAATTCCTGCTTTAAACCCAATATTGTGGTAATCCATAACTATGAAGGATTAAAAGTTTTATATAAATCTTTTCAAAAATTAAAATGCCTCTTGAGTAAATAAGTTACTTTGTTGCTTTTAAAGAATATAAATATAGTTTTATGACGAAAGGCATAACAAATAATTAAAATAAATAAAAAATAAAGAAATAATTAAAACTCAGTTTCTTCTTTTGCTTCTTTTAGATCTTCTTTAACTTCTTCTAGAATTTCTTCAGTTTCATTAAGAGTTTCATCAATGTCATCTTCTTTTTTTTCAACTGATTCAGTAGGTTGTTCAACAGGTGCTTCTTCTGCTGGTTGACTTTCTTCTTCTGAAGTTGTTTCTTGAGTAGGCGCTTCTTCTACATTTTCTGAATTTTCTTCTTTAGGTTCTTCGCTTGTAGTTTCTTCACTTTCTGGTTCTTGAGCTACTTCTTCTGTAGATTCTTGAGCCGGTGCTTCTTCTACATTTTCTGAATTTTCTTCTTTAGGTTCTTCGCTTGTAGTTTTTTCACTTTCTGGTTCTTGAGCTACTTCTTCTGTAGATTCTTGAGCTGGTGCTTCTTCTACATTTTCTGAATTTTCTTCTTTAGGTTTTTCGCTTGTAGTTTCTTCACTTTCTGGTTCTTGAGCTACTTCTTCTGTAGATTCTTGAGCCGGCGCTTCTTCTACATTTTCTGAACTTTCTTCTTTAGGTTCTTCGCTTGTAGTTTCTACACTTGCTTCTTCTGTAGATTCAGTCACAGGTTCTTCTGCTTGTTCTTGAGCAGGAGCTTCTGGTGCTTCTTCTATTGATTCTGAATTTTCTTCTACTGGTGCTTCGGGAGCAACCATTGTTTCTTCTTTTTTCTCTTCTTGTTCTGGAGCAGTTTCCATTTTCTTAATTACCTCTTCTCTTTGTTTTTTTAAATCTTCTAAATGTGCTAACTTAGAAGGATTAATCTGATCTCGCATTTTGTCCCATTCTAAAACTACAATTTTTTTATCCAGTGATTCTAATTCTCCTTTTAATTCTTGTTTGGTTTCCATTGTAAAAATAAAAAACTTCCTATATTATATAAAGTTTCTTAAATTTAATTATGCTTCTTATTTTATTAGAAACATTTATATATTTATGAAAAAATAATTTTTAGTATGTGATATTATGGCTAAGTTTAATTTAAATGAATTTCAAAAAAATAAATTATTAAAATTTTCTAATGATAAATCTATTTCTAATCCCTTAAGATTTGCTTTACAAGATATGGTTAGAGGAAAAATAGATGCTGATGGAAAATTATTGTCTACAGGAAAATGGAAATACGGAGTTGTTTACCGAGATGTTCCTCTTAATGAAGCTGTATCTAATTTGAAACCTAAATTAGTGGAATTTCTTATTGAACTGGGTGCTGATATACATCTTCGAGTTAAATTGGAAAATAGTAATGATTGTACTTTTTTAATGGTTTTGGCAGATATTCGTTATTATAGAACAGAAACATCTGAAGTAGCCAAAATTTTGATAAAAAAAGGAATTAATGTTAATGCAATTGAAAAGAAATTTGGTTTTAGTGCATTAAGTAAGGCCATGATTAGCCCAACTATACTTAAGAAATTGATTAAGATTCTTTTGGATAATGGGGCTGATGTTAATATTAAAACAAAAGAGGGTTATACTTCTTTAATGTTTGGATGTCAAAATCCTTCTGATTTGGAAAGTATTAAATGGGTTGTTGAAAAAGGAGCTGATTTGAACGTTCAAAACCGATTTAATGAGACTGCACTTTATTTAATTTGCAAAGGAAGTGAAAAACAACATGCAAAGATTGAAGTGATAGAATACCTTTTATCCAAAGGTGCCGATCCTACTCTTGGAAAAGATATTTTACAACATGCCGGTAGGAAAATTAAAAAATTTTTTAAGCAAAAAGAGTTAACTGAAAGATCTGGACTTTTTGGTGTTAAGATAAAAAAATAGAAATTAATTAACTTTATTTATGCATTTTTTCTTAAAATAACATTTTAAATTATCAATAGTTGTGTCCAGAATTCTTATAATTGCTTCTTTAGAATTAAAAGCATTGTGCGGTGTTATTATTACGTTGTCTTGTTCTGTTAAAATATGTTCTTCTAAAATTAATTTAATATCTTTTTCTTGTTGTTCTAAGTATTTTTGTGAAAGTAAAACTGATTCTTCAGGAATAAAAGTTTCATTTTCTAAAACATCTAATCCAACTCCTGCAAGAACTTTATGTTTAATTCCCCATAGTAATGCGGAAGTTTCAATTATTTTCCCACGAGAAGTATTAATAACATAACTTCCTTTTTTCATTGTTTTAATATTTTTACAATTTAGTAGGTGTTGCGTATGTTTATTTAATGGAACGTGAAATGTAACTATGTCTGAAATTTTTAAAATTTCTTCATACTTTTTATACTTTACTCCATAATTTTTAATTAATTCTGGGTCTTTATGTAAATCAAAACCGACAATATTCATTTCAAAACCATGTGCAATTCTAACAACATGTTTTCCAATATTTCCAAGTCCAATAATTCCTATTGTTTTTCCTTTTAAATCAAATCCTCTAATTCCTTCTAAATCAAAATGACCCATTTTAACTTTATTTACTGATTCTGGAATTTTTCTAGATAAGGCCATAATTAAAGCAAAAGTATGCTCGGCAACTGTATTTTCACCATATGTTGGTACATTACTTACAATTATTTTTCGTGTAGAACATTCTTTTAAATTAATGTGGTCAAAACCAGTGGATCTAGTACAAACTATTTTTAATTTTGGTAATAAATCTAATGTTTCTTTTGAAACCTTTGAATAAATAAAAACAGAAATCGATTCAAAATCTTTAATCTCATATGTTTTACTTTTAGTTAAATGTCCTGAAAAAAATTTTAAGGTATGTCCTTTTAATTCTTTTTTTAAGTAATCTTTTTCCCAATTTTCGATATCAAAGAATGCAATTTTCATATTTTCCTCTTTTTAATTTATATTAAAAAAACTAGTATATATATTTTTTGAAAAAAGTTTTTTAAATGGATGGCAATTTCTATATCTTATGAATGATTTATGTAATCAGATTTTAGCTGCAAGAAGAGATAGGCAAGTACAATCTTTAATGTTAAGACAAAGAGGTAAATTAAGTCTTGAAATAGGGGATGAGTTTAATGCTGTTGCTAATCCTGCTTTTCTTGATGGAAAAGTAGTGGATTATCTACAACCTTCTATTCGACCAGGTTTTCTTGAAACTTTTGAATCTTCTTTAGGATTGTATGAATTTGTTAGGCATAAAGCAGTTGGTTTTGTTTTTGGAGATGAAGTAAAAGAACTTAATTCTTATAGATTTAAAATTTGTAAAGTTATGGATACTTGGAAATTTATTGATATTTTATTTTTTGTAAAGCCAGTTGGGGAAGCAACTTCTTCTTTTGTAGATTTTCAAAAAGCAACAACTTCTGTTGATGAACCTAAATATATTATTAAAAAACCTGTTTCTGTTTATTCGACTGATTCTAGTGTTAATGTTCCAACTTTTAAACTTCCTCGTGGAATGTTAAAAAATTCAGATTATGCTCCTCCTTATTCGGTTGAGCTTGAAAAACGAATTAGAAAAGGTTTAAACAAAGTTCACTCCTTAAATTTTTCAAAAGAGTTTGATTTTAAACCCATTATTGGCGACCAATTTAACGCTTTTTGTAGGTCCTCACTAAAATCGTGGGGAGACCCAACTGTTTCTCAATTTACTAAATTTTCTTACCTTGGTTATGTTAAGTTTGAAAACAAATTTGAATCTTCTAATTTGCCTACTTTAGACGCTAGGCACGTTAAACCTGGTTTAGTTTATAGGTATGAAATAACTGGAGTTAGTAATCAAAAACGAATTTTTTTTTGTAGGCCGTTAGAATATGATTTGAATTCAGAGGGTAAATTTAGACAAAATTTTGCAAATGTAAATTATTTGTCTGCTTCTAAAAATTTATAAATTCTAATTTTATTATTATATTTATGAAAATAACAATTTCTGGAACTCCTGGAAGTGGAAAATCTGTTGTGGGCAAATTTCTTGCCGAAAAGTTGAATTAGAATCAATATGATATGGGTAAGATTATGAGAGAAGTTGCAAAAAAGCATAATTTAACTTTAGAAGAATTAAATGAACTTGGTGAAAAAGAAGAATGGGTCGATAAAGAGGCTGATGCTTTAACTGTTAAAATTGGTAAAAAGCAAGACAATTTTATTTTTGTAGCAAGATTAGCTTATCATTTTATTCCTAATTCTATTAAAGTTTATTTAGAATGTGATGTTAAAGTTGGTGCAAAAAGAATAATTAAAGATTTGGATGAATCAAGAGACGTTGAAAAATTTGAAAACATCAAAGAAGCTATTGAAAAATTAAACAAAAGAGTACAGTCTGACAAATTACGTTATGAAAAATATTATCAATTAAACCCTTTTGATAAATCTAATTATGACCTTGTTATTGATACTACTTATTTGAATATTCAACAAGTATTGGATAAATTAATGGATTTAATAGAATAGTTTTATAATATTAATTTAATTCTTATTTATATGAGTTTAGAATCAAAAATAGATTGGAAAGAAGAAATTAATTTTTTTGGTAAATTAATTAGTAATGTGTCTTGTTATATTTTTGCTGGTGTTACTGTTGGAGCAGTTTATAGTAAATGCGATGCAATACAAACAAGACAATTTGCAGAATATGCTTTTTTAATGGGTTGTGCTTTTGAAGGTGTTTGGGATATTCCAAAAAAAATGTATAATCATCTATCTCAAATGTTATATGATGAATCTTGTAAAATTGATGAAAAAGTTGAAAATATAAATGATAGTGAAATGTGCGATGAAGATACTAAATCCAAAAATTACTCCTTAGAAAAGGAAGTTTTATCATGCACTTTAGGTGCAGTAATGGCTCCTTTTTTTCTAGACTTTGGTTTGTCATTAACTGAATCCTTTTCAGGTTATAATCCATTAGAATTTTGTCATGAAGCTTTACATAAAGTATATTCTTATTTGCCTTATTTTGAGCAATTTGCTTATGAACCTAATTTGATTGAATTTTCTGGAGTTCCAATTGAAAAATTAGCATTTTTTGGGGTTTTTATTGGATTGATTAATTATTCTCTTTCTAAAACTGGTATTTTTTGTGATTTTGATATAAAATTAAGTGATTGAAATATACTATTCTTCTATTTTAAATCATGAATTTTTTCATAGAAATATTTATAAATAATAAATTATAACTAATTGTTATGGCAGAAAATAAATTTATTGAAGTCGAATATACTGGTAAAATCAAAGATGGTGATGTTTTTGATACTACTGATGAAAAAGTTGCAAGAAATAAAAATATTTATAATGAAAAAGGTAAATATGGTCCTGTTGTTGTTTGTTTAGGACAAGGTCATTTAATTAAAGGTTTAGAAGAACAAATAAAAGGCAATAAACCCGGTTCTTACACTGTTGAATTAAAATCTGAAAATGCTTTTGGAAAAAGAGAATCAAACTTATTACAATTAATTCCTACTAATAAATTAAAACAAAGTAATATTAATCCCGTTCCTGGATTACAATTAAATGTCGATGGAACATTGGCAATTATTAAAACTGTATCTAGTGGAAGAACAATTGTTGATTTTAATCACCCTTTGGCTGGAAAAGATATTGTTTACGAAATTAAAATTCTTAAAGAAGTTATTGACGAAGTAGAAAAAGTTAAATCAATTCTTGAATTAGAAGCAAGAGTTAAGCCAAATGTTGAATTAAAAGACAATAAACTGGTTATAAAAGGTATAAAGAATGAAGCTCAAGAAGTAATAAAAAAGAGACTTTCTGAATTTATAGATAAAGAAATAGCTTTTGAAGAAAATAAAAGCTCTTAAATGACTCTACTTGTAAATTAGTATAATCGGGTGTTATTAAATGGAAGAAGGCAATTTAGAACCACAAATTCAAGATCAGCAACCAGAAGAACAAAAAATAGAAAATTTTGACGAAGTTGCACAAAAGTATAATTCTAATCAATTAGATGAAGAACTAGAACAAATGTTATCTACCCATAAAGCTACAATAAAAGTTGTTGGTTGTGGTGGTGGCGGTAACAATACTATTAATAGATTAACTGAAGTTGGTGTTGTTGGTTGTGAAACTATTGCTGTTAACACTGATGCTCAAGATTTACTTTATACTTCTGCTGATAAAAAAATCATGATTGGAAAAGAAACCACTAAGGGATTAGGGGCAGGTTCAATTCCAAAATTAGGAGAAGAAGCTGCTAAAGAATCACAACATGAAATTAATAAAGCCATGCAAGGAGCAGATTTAATATTTATCACTTGCGGAATGGGTGGTGGAACTGGTACTGGTTCTGCACCGGTTATTGCTGATATGGCAAAAAAAATGGGTGCTTTAACTGTTGCGATTGTAACAATGCCTTTTACTATGGAAGGTCAAAAAAGGTATGATAACGCAATTAATGGTTTAGAAAGATTAGAACATATTGTTGACACTTTAATTGTAATTCCTAATGATAAATTAATAGAATTAGCACCAGATTTACCCTTACATACTGCGTTTAAAGTTTCAGATGAAATTTTAACTAATGCTGTTAAAGGTATTGCTGAACTTGTAACTAAGGCAGGACTTGTAAATTTAGATTTTGCTGATATTAGAACTGTAATGGGTGATGGTGGAGTTGCTTTAATAGGAGTTGGTGAAGCTGATTCTGAAAATAGAGCACAAGAAGCTGTTGAAAAAGCAATTAATAATCCTTTACTTGATGTTGATGTTTCTGGAGCAACTGGAGCTTTAATTAATGTTTCTGGTGGAGCTTCAATGACTTTAGAAGAAGCAAGACAAGTAATTGCTACTGTTTCAGATAAACTAGACCAAGATGCACGCGTGATTTGGGGTGCCCAAATTGCTGAAGATCTTAAAAATACTTTAAGAGTATTGTTAATAATTACTGGAGTTAATTCTTCCCAAATCTTTGGAACAACAAGAAAACTTACTGATAAGAATAAAGAAGAAATGGGTGGAGACTTAGGTATTGATTTTATTTAATTTTTTGATTTAAATTCTATAAAAAATGTTTAGCAACTGTTGTTTAATGGGTAATCGTCAATTAGTTTTATAAAATAAGTTTAATTCTTTACTTTAAAATGAAACAAATCTTATACTGTGAAGATGACCTAAACATAAGGTCAACAATTGTGAATTATAAAATGAAAGATGACGTTTTAGATTGTCAAGTGATAGAAGCTTCAGGAGTAAGAGAGGGTTTATCCAAATTGACTGGAATCAATATGAACCATTTTGATCCTACATCAATTGATCAACTTTTAAATGCTATAAAGGCCGGAAATCCAAATTATGACTTGTTAAGATTAGTTTTAACCGACGGAGAATTAATTGACCCCGAAATTAATGGAAAAAAAAATGCATTTACAGGGTGGGATTTGGCATATGTTTTAAGAGAAACTGGTTATAAAGGAAAAATAGGTTATTTGGGTACTTCTTTAGTGCCAGAAAATAAAAAACATTTATTTGATGGTTTTTTTAATAAATTGGATTTAAATGCTTATAACCAATATTTGCAACAAATTTAATTTTTTTATCTATTTAAAACCACAACCTTTTTAAGCAATTATTTATCTTTTCATTTAAATGGAAGAAAAGAAAACCTTTTTAACTAAAATTAAATCCTTTATTGTTGAATGTAAAAGAGTTTTAAAAATTACTAAAAAACCTTCAAAAGAAGAATTTAGAACAATTGTTAAAATTTCAGGATTAGGAATTTTGATTATTGGGATGATTGGTTTTGTAATTCATTTAATAAATATGATGGTAAATTAAGATGAGCGAAAAAATTAATACAAAAATATTTGCATTAAGAACTACTGCAAGTAGAGAGGATCAAGTTTTAGATTTTGTTACTGCAAAGGCTGATAAAGAAAAATTGTCTGTTTATTCTGTAATAAGACCTAATGGAATGAAGGGTTATATCTTTATTGAAGCTGGAAGTAGACTTGACGCAGAACAATGTGCTTTTAATGTAAGTTATGCTAAGGGAATTTTGCCTAGTGAAGTAGATTATAACGAAATTGAACATATGCTTGAACAAGTTAAAAGAGATTATAATATTAAGCAAGGAGACATTTGTGAAATTGTTTCTGGACCTTTCAAAAGAGAACAAGCAAAAGTTACTAGAATTGATATTGTTAAAGAAGAAGTAGTAGTTGAACTATTAGAGTCAGCAGTACCAATTCCAATCACTGTTAAGATGGATGCAGTAAAAGTAATTAGAAGAGATACTAATAATGAGGAGTCAGAAGAATAAACTTTTTAAATCATCTGTAAACACTAAATAAAATGGCAAAAGAAACAATAGAACAATTGGTTGAAGGCGGAAAGGCAACAGCTGCACCACCATTAGGACCTGCATTAGGACCTATGGGTGTAAATATTGGCGAAGTAATTGCTGCAATCAATGAAAAAACTGCATCATTTAAAGGTATGCAAGTTCCTGTTAAACTTACTGTTGATTCTGATACAAAAGAATTTGAAATTGAAATTGGAACTCCTCCAGCAAGTGCTTTAATTAAAAAAGAAGCAGGCGTGGAAAAAGGTTCTGGTTCTCCAGCTTCTGAAAAAGTTGCTGATTTAAAAATTGAACAAATTATTAAAATCGTTAAGATGAAAGAATCTGATCTTCTTGGAAAAACTACTAAAGAAAAAGTTAAAGAAATCATTGGTACTTGTGTTTCAATGGGAATAATGGTAGAAGGAGTAGAAGCAAAAGAAGCTACTCAATTAGTTGCTGAAGGTAAATTCGATAAAGAAATTAAAGAAGAAAAAACTGAAATCACTGCTGCTGAAATGAAAGAATTAGAAGCTGAGAAAAAGAAACTGCAAGAAGAAAATAAAGAAAGACATGCAGAATTCGAAGTTACAGCAAAAGCAATTGTTGCTGAATTGGTTGGAAAAACTGCTTCTGAGATGAAGAAAAGAATGATTGAAGCAGAAATACCTGAAGAAGTCTATAAGGATTTATTACCTAAAGAAGAAGATAAAAAAGACGAACAACCTGCTAAATAATTTTTAATTCTTTTATATTATTTTTTTATATTTTTTAAAGTAATAAATAATTTAATTATTTATAGATTTCAAAACTTCTTTAGATTTTTTATATTCAATACTTAATTCATCTAATAAATTTACTATTCTTTTTTTTTCTTGTCCCATTCCTTTCCAATCTAATAGTATTATTTCTGGTTTGGGTGATGTTTTTTCAATTGCTTGTAATAGCATTTCTTTATCTAAGAATTCTAACATGTATTTTGGGCAAATATGTCCTACGGAATATTCTGATCTTTCCATTATTTTATTTCCTGCCTGAGAATAATGTCCTCCTCCTAATAAAATGCAGGATTTAACTTTTTTTTCTTTTTGAGAAAATACTTTTTTGATACATTCAGCAATAATTTTTGCATATTCATCATTTTTCCATTGTTTTTCATTTGATCCAACTTCAACAAACATACACGGTTTTTCTAAATAAGGACCGTGGTGTGTGACTTCTAAAGTTATGTCTGCATCAATTTCATATTCTTTTAATGCTAAATAGAATTGTTTTAAGTAGTAAGCAGGAGCAACACATAAACTTTTTTTTCTTCCTCCCATTGTGGCTTTATTCCAATTGCCTGGTGTGTGACAAGTTAAACTTGCCTTTCCTGATTCAGATTGGTGCCTTGTTGCAAAAACATACATGTCTACATCTAAATTTAAGTCATCACAGAATATTGTGTCTTTATCAACAAAATGAACATCATCTAAAAACTTTGATATATTCATCCCTGCTATATCTTTTTTAGAAATTATTATTGCAATTTTCATGTTCTTTTAAGTTCTTCTTCCATGTTGTATTGTTTTGAATAATTCTTGAATTATTTTACCAATAAATTTTTTATCTTCATTTGTTTCACAAAGTTTTCTTAGCATTTTAGCAATTTCATCTGCATCAAATCCTGCTGGATTTTTATTTTCTCTTTTTAATCCTATTAATCCCGCTCTTTTAATAGGACCAAAATAATAATCTCCACATAATGAAGCGAATTTATTTGGATTGCATTTTTTTGCTACTTTTACAATCGCTAAAAATCTCCCTAAACTTTCACCAAATTCTTTTGCAACATGATTAGTGAATGGTGCAGTTAGTCTTCCTCTTATTAGATGTTGTAAATTTCTTGATTTATCTTCTAGTTCTTGGCAATTTTGAAAATTTAATTTTTCAAATTCTTTGTCAAAAGATTTTTCACATTCTTTTTGAATTATGTGTTTTAGATGTTTATTTAATGGTTCTATTTTTATTTTTGGTTGAGAAATTGTTTCTGTTTTAATATTCTTTTTTTTGCCCCAAAATAAAAATCTCATAGTTCTAAATAGTCTATTAACTTTATTAATTTTTCTATACTTAAATTTCTTTTAAATAAGTATTTTCATAAGTATTTATTAACTATTTTAAATAAGTATTTAAGTTAATAGAAACATTTATATATTAGTTAGTAATTATATAATTAAAATAATAAGTACTCACATTCTTTGTCGACGCCCCCCAAGCTAAGACAAGATCTGAGACATGGGAAAAATGGTCACAACTAAAATTAAAAGAAAGCTCTACAAACGTGGAAGTTCTTTTGAAACGACCATCCCTATGCCTCTTCTTTTTGCTCTTGATAAGAAAAAGAAACATAATGTAGTTTTTTCTTACGATCCCAAACTCAATAAATGGTATGTAGAATTTGAGAAAAGTTCATAGTTTTTGGCGAAACTCGGTGTTTGGAAGGGGAAGGGAACTTGATTCCCCATCTTTCCTTTTTTTATTCTTTTTTAACATAACTTGTTCTAAGAATTTTTTCTAATTGTTTTTTAGGAGTTGTTTCTAGAAAGATTCTTAATCTTGTTGCAGCTTGTTTTTCTCTCATCATTTTAATAGTTAAGAAGGGATATTTTTCTTTATATTCTGAATTATTAAATAAATCAATTAATGCTGCTGGTGCTCTGTCTCCATAAACTCTTTGAAGCATAATTCCACCATTAAATGAAATATCTTCATTAAATAATTTATCTGTTAGTTTAATATCAAAGTCTCTTTTAGTTGCTCTTAAAAATACCATCCATTCATAAGCATATAATTCTTGAGTAAGTTCTGTAACGTATTGTTGAGTTAATTGTCTTGCTAATTTGTAGTTTGTTCTAACAATTACTCCTTTAATCATTTTAGTCCATGTTCCTGTAGGAGTTCTATTAAAGTGCCATGGTTGTATTTTATCTGCCCAATATCTTACATTTTTATCATTATTTTCTTTTACCCAAAATGTTGCTAATTCATATAAAGAATTTGTTCTAGATTTCTTTCCCGTTAATGCTCTTAGCGGATTAAATTGAATATCAATGCCATTTCTGTCAGTATAAGTCAAACTTGAAATTTTTTGCATATCTTTTTTGTTTAAGCCTAAAACTGCATATTTTAATCCATATTTTTCTCGTCTGTGTTCCATGAATGCATTCAACATACTCTTGAATGTGTCTCTATCATATTTGTCCATTTAATTGAAGAATTAGCAAGGTTTTAAATAGATTTTCCATGGATTTTGGTTTTTTTAAATGTATTTTATCTCGAGTACCATAAATTATTTGATGGATTTTGTATTCATAAACTTTATTAATCATCTTCAAAATTTAATTAATGGAGTGGATATTAATGCTTGGAATATGGATGAATGTTGTTTGTTTAAAATGTGGTAATACTGAAGAAAAAAAATATTTTGTTGATACTTTAGATAAATTTGATAAATTTAATACTATTAAATGTGCTTGTGGAAATGCTGATTGTGAGCATTTTAAATTAATTGAAATGGATGTTTCTGATAAAGGTAAAGAGTTATAATTTTTTATTAACCTAATTATTATATCTGTGGTAATGATTTATTGTTGGATTTAAAAAGCCGATAATTTTCAAAAACACTCGGATGCCTTGTTTTTGATTTATAGCTTTCTGTCGATAAAAGCTTTTAAATGAGTTGTTGCTTTAAAAAACATGAGAAAAATTTGTGTTATTAATCAAAAGGGTGGTGTGGGAAAGACAACAACGACGATAAATCTGGCTGCAGGTTTAACAAGAAAAGATAAAAAAGTTCTAATTATTGACTTAGATGCTCAAGGAAATATTAGCTCATCATTAGATTTGGAAAGTTACAAAGATGTTTATGATTTTTTGTTTGAAAATGCAGAATTAAATGAATGTATCGCTCATGTTGGAAAAAATTTAGATATTATAAAGAGTAAAGAAACTTTGACAAAATCTGAAGTTTTATTAGCACAAGAAGAAGAAAAAGAATTTTTATTAAGAAGAAAATTAGAAAATTTAGAAGGTTATGATTATGTATTAGTTGATTGCCCTCCTTCATTAGGACTGTTAAATCAAAATGCAATGTTATTTGCTGATGAAGCAATAATTCCAGTTTCAACTGATTTTTTAGGAATGGACGCTCTAAGAAAAATGTCCGTTGCAATTAGTGAATTAAATAATTATTTTGATCATACATTAAAAATTTCAAAAGTGGTTCCAACTATGTTTGATAAGAGAAGTAAATTAGCTCATCAAATGCAAAGAGAAATGCAAAATGAATTTTATAATGTTGTTTCAGATCCAATAAGGATTAATTCTAAATTAAAAGAATGTCCTTTAGCTAAACAAAGTATTTTCAGTTATGCTTCTTCATCAAGAGGGGCTCAGGATTATACAAAGTTAGTTAAGTCTGTTTTAAGAGATGAAGTTAAGTTCGATAAGAATAAAAAATAACTTTATATAGTTAAGGGATCCATTTTTCTAGTATGGATGTTTGTAAGGAAATAATTGAAGAAATTAAGAAACGTAAAATAATTAATCAAAAACAATTGTCTCAATTAAAAATAGACATCGCTAGAAAATATCATCTTAAAAAAATTCCAACTAATATTAAAATTTCAAATTCTGCTTCACAAAAAGATAGAGAAGAATTATCTTTTGTATTAACAATTAAACCTATTCGAACATTAAGTGGGGTTTCTCCTATTGCTATAATGACAAAACCTCATTCTTGTCCACACGGAAAATGTATTTATTGTCCTGGTGGAGTTGATTCTTATTTTGGGGATGTTCCTCAATCTTATACTGGTAAAGAACCTGCTGCAAGAAGAGCTATTAGAAATAAATTTGATCCTTATTTACAAGTAATGAATAGGTTGGAGCAATATACTGTTATGAATAAATCTGCAGAAAAGTCAGAAATAATTATTATGGGTGGAACTTTTCCTTCTCTTCCTGTTTCTTATCAAAATAAATTTGTAACTTATATTTTTAAGGCATTAAATGATTTTGGAAAAGTATTTTTTAAAGATGGTAAATTAAATGTTAAGAAGTTTAACAATTTTTTTGAGTTAGAAAAAGATTTAAACGATGAAGAAAGAATTGATAGAATTCAAAATCGTTTATTAAAATTAAAAGGTAAGTCAACTTTAGAAAAAGAACAAAAGAAAAATGAAACTTCTAAAATTAGGTGCGTTGCTTTAGTTATTGAAACAAGACCTGATTACTGTTATGAAAAAGAAATAAAACAAATGTTAAAATTAGGTTGCACAAAAGTTGAATTGGGTGTTCAATCATTAAGTAATGATGTTTTATCTTTAATTGAAAGAGGACATACTGTTGAAGATACAATTAAAGCAACTAAATTATTGAAAGATGCTTGTTTTAAAATTAATTATCATGTAATGCCTGGATTGCCTTCAATGAGTAAAAAGAAAGACATTGATATGTTTAAAGAATTATTTTCAAATCCTGATTTTAAACCTGATATGTTAAAAATTTATCCTTGCATGGTTATGGAAGGTACTAAATTGTATAACTTGTATAAAGATAAATTGTTTAGGCCATTAACAACAAAAAAAGCAGTAGATTTGATTGTTGAATTAAAAAGATTAGTGCCTAAATATGTTAGAATTATGCGTGTTCAAAGAGACATTCCTTCTAATGTTGTTTGTGCTGGTGTTGATAGAACTAATTTAAGACAATATGTTAATAATGAAATGCAGGCAAGAAAAATAAAATGTAATTGTATAAGATGTAGGGAAATTGGAAAAAAACCCGCTAAAGGAAAAGTGAAATTCAATCAAATATCTTATGATGCTTCTAATGGAATTGAATTTTTTATTTCTGCAGAAATTGAAAATTCTTTGCTTGGTTTTTGTAGATTAAGATTAATTGATAATGCTTTAATTAGAGAATTGCATGTTTATGGAACTGCCCTTTCAATAGGTGCTAAAGGTGAAGTTCAGCATAAAGGAATTGGGAAAAAACTAATGGCAATTGCACAAGAGATTGCAAAAGAACATAATAAGAAAAAAATGATTGTTATTTCTGGAGTGGGTGTTAGAGGTTATTATAGAAAACTAGGTTATAGAAAAGAAGGTTTTTATATGGTTAAGAAAATTTCTTAATTCTTTAATTTTTATAAAATTAAAATTTATTTTTTTAATTTCAGATATATATATATAATTATTATATAATCAGAAACTTTATATAATTTATTTGATTATATATTTATAATAAGGGGTGAAATTAGTAGTTAGTATATTTTATGTAGTATTAAACCAGATTAATGGTGGAGATATTGACAAAAAAAATAAGAAAACTGAATGTTGTCATTCTTGTTCTTGTCATTCTTACGCTCTTTGGTTTTGGTTCTTTTATATCTAAATCGTTTAATAATGAAGAAATTATTTTTCCAGAATCTATTGAAAAAATAAATCAAGAATTGTTTGAAGAGATTCAAAAGCTTGATGAAGAAAAACTTCCTTTAATTATTAAAGTTAAAGATGATGTTAATAAAACTTTAAAAAATTATAAAATTAGAAAGGTTTCTAGAAGGTCTGCTGTTGTTGATGTTAATGCAGAAAATGTTAATGAAATTGTTGAATCTGATGATGTTGAAAAAATTTATCCAAATTTTGAATATTCTATATTAGTTGAAAATAGTGTTCCGTTTTTAGGAGTTCCTATAGCTTGGCAAAATAATAAAACTGGTTTTGGAATTAAAGTTGCAGTTTTAGATACTGGTATTAATGGTTTGAATGTTGTTGCTTCAAAAACTTTTACTGGTGATTCTTCTACTGATGATGGAAATGGGCATGGTTCTCATGTTGCAGGTATTGTTGCAGCAGTTGCACCGAATGTTAGTTTGTTGAATGCGAAAGTTTTGAAAGATGATGGTACTGGTTCATCTTTTTCAATTGCTAATGGAATTGATTGGGCAGTTGAGCAAGAAGTTGATGTTATTAGTTTAAGTTTAGGAGCGCCAAATAATAATCCTGACGATTATTTACGTGAAGCAATTGATAGAGCAATAAATCAAGATATAATTGTTGTTGTTGCTTCTGGAAATTGTGGTCAGGGATGTGGTGATTATTACGGTGTAACTAATCCTGGTTATTTAGAAAGTGTAATTACTGTTGGAAGTATTGGTTATGATTACGAATTGTCAAGTTTTTCTTCTTATAATGATAATAAACCAGATGTTGTAGCACCTGGTGAAAATATTGATGTTAATGGTGTTATTAAATCTGGTACTTCAATGGCAACACCTCACATTTCAGGAATAGCTGCTTTGATTGGTCAAGGTCATGAATCTTTTAAACAATTCATAAAAGAAAATTCTGTTGATTTAGGCGATGAAGGTAAGGATGAATTTGGATGGGGATGGTTGAATGTTAGTGGTTTGTTTGAAGTATTGAATGAAAGTGTTAATGAAACTGTTTTGGTTAATGAGACTGTTGATGTAAATGAAAGTTTGGTAAATGAAACAGATAAGATTAATGAAAGCGTTGATAATGTTTCAGTTGTTGGTGAAAATTTAATGTTAAATAATTCTAAAGAAAACATATCTTATGTTCTTGACTTAGAAAAATATACTATCTTGGAAGTAGAAAGTTTTTTTGAAGAAGAATATTTAAATAATGTTGAGTTTGTTACTTATCAATCTAATGATGAATATAAAGTTAAATTAGGCATAATTTATTTTGAAGATGAATATAAACAAAAATCATTTTTGGATAAAGCAATTAGATATACTGATTCTGAATTTTATAATAATAATCTGGTTTTTTATCATAAGCATTTGAACTATTGGTTTTGGAGTGCTGAAAATAATTTCGTTTGGATTTTAGAAAGTAATCTGACTAAAGTAGAGGATATTGTTAAAATTTATTTATATAGTTACCCTTCTATTTCTTATTCTTTTATTGAGGAAAGTGATTTTTATAATTCTGAAGTTAATCCTATTGAAATTAGTAATTCTGAAGATTTAATTTCACTTAATACTGGATGTACTGATGATTGTGATGGTGATTCTTATAAGGAAGATTTGACTTCTGGCATTTGTCATATTCAAGTAAATTCTGGGGTAAAAGGTAAAACTCATAATGATGAAGAGGTAACAGATAAAACTGATTATTGTATTGATGATATAACTTTAAATGAATATTATTTTAAATGTGATGATCATTTTGTTTTGTTTTGTCCTGGTCAGGCATTTTCTTGTTGGTTGGATGTAACTGCATCTTATGAAAAAGATTGTACTGAATTTGGTAGTAATTATATTTGCAATGATGGAGCATGTGTAGCGGGTTGTGATTTTGATCCTGCTTGTAGTCACACTAGTAAGAGAACTTGTTATTCTTCAACTAGATATTATACTTATAGTGGGTCAACGCTTTGTGACGGAGATTGTGGTTGGTCTGAAACCGGAAATTGGCCTTGTGGTGATGGAAATTACTGTTCTGGAACTAAATATGATGGAGTAAAACCTTGCAATTCATGTTCATCCTCTTGCGATGGAACTTGTCAAGCGTCAACTTGTTCAGGTACTGACCCAGATTGTAAAAGTGATGGTTCCACTGTGGACTGTTGTTCAGATTCTCAATGTACAGCAGATCAAAAATGTTCTAGTAATAAATGTGTAGATAAAACTTGTAGTGATTATCCAAATACTGATGGCGGTTGTATCAATTTATTTAATACTCAGTGTAGAAATGGCGATCCTTATGATTGTAATGATGTTGGTGCGGCATGGTGTTGGGAAAAAATAGATACTTGTGAAAGTAATGAATACTGTAAAGACCCTGTTGGTACACCTGGTGCTCAGTGTTTTGAATATCCTTGTGAAGTAACTAGTAATTCTTGGAGTCATTCTTCAATTAATGTTGGGCAAGAAGCGACGATAACAGTAAATGGTCAATATTGTTCTAATAGTGATACAGTCACAATTAAGATTAAAGAAGTAGATGAACTTCTTCGTTCTCAAGAAACTTCCTTGGAAAATGATTCTTTTGAATCTATGACGCCGATTGATGAAGTTGTAGCTGAACTAGGAACCTTTACTTTTACTGATAATAAAGTAACCACTAAATGGATTGGAACATATCAAGACGGTGATGGTTATAACCCTCAAAACACTTACAGAATTTCAAGTACATCGGAAGATGGTGAAAAGTATCAAGCAGATATGGTCGTCAATCCATTATGTACAGAAAGTGCAAATTGTCCAAATTTTGAAACTCTTCCTTTTTGTCATCCTTCTCAGCCTGAATTAATTGTTAAAAATGTAACAACAAGTACTTGTAGTGCTGGTGAATGTGACACTATTATTTCAATATATGAATTAGCTGGCACTTGTAATGCTTATTGTTTAGATGCAACGTGTGTTGAATGTAGGGATGATGACGATTGTAATAGTGGGCAAGAATGTAATTCTAATAATGAATGTGTTACTTTCTGTGGTAATGGTGTTTGTGGTTCTGGTGAACATTTGTATAATTGTGAAGCAGATTGCACTCCTTCGATAGTTAATTATGAAGTTTTAAAACCTTCAATGTTACAAACCGAAATTCAAACTTTTAAATATGAGATTAACAATCCTAGTAGTATATCAGTTGAAATAGGATTAGGTGCATCAATTAATTTAAATTCAGATATTAATGATCCAAATCACGATGATGTGGTAAGTGTTTCTTCTGGAACTAATTGGTACACAAGAAGTTTTAATCCTTCTGACAGTATTACTCCAGGAATTTATGATGCAATATGGGGTATATATAAAGTTGATTCAAATGATAATTTTAATGGTATGATTGAATCAAAAACTCAATTGGATGCATTTGAAATTACTAAATATTGTAGTTGGTTAGATGGAAGTGAAGGTTGTAAATGTTTTTCAAATGCTGATTGCGATAATGGTTATGAATGTAATTCTAATGATGCTTGTGTAGAAGAAAATAATTGTGATATTCCTAATGGTGAATCTGCAGATTGTGATTGTGATTCAAATGATGATTGTGATGAATTTGGAATGATCTGTAATTTAGGTGGCGGTTATGATGCTTGTATTGAATATAATGAACCTGATGAATGTGGTGTGGTTGATAATTATTATTGTGGTAATGGTAATGTGTATCGATGTGAATATGAGAATGAACGTAAAGTTATGAAATTATCTGATACTTGTACTGAAAATGAAGTTTGTCCAAGTAATGTTAATACTTTACATCAATGTCAAAATCAATTAGATTATGATTTAATAATTGAAAGTGCATCTTCTGGAACAATAGTTAATAAACAAAGAGGAGATAGATTGAGAATTAATGTTAAGGTTAGTTCTGCAGGTAATTTAAATTTCAATTATGATGGTGAAGACTTTTATTATATAGGTGGTCCTTGTGATTCAAATTATTTTAATGCAGGTGATAATTGGTGTGAGTTTTATGTGATTGGGGATAATAAGCAATATTCTTTTTCTGTAGCAGATGATGAAGAAATTGTGAATGTAATTTCAAATCCTTATACTCTTTACGTTACTAATTTACCTCAGTTAAAAAGAAGGTTTAGCGATAAAAATAGTGTTGAGGTTTTAATGTCTAAAGTTTATGAAGAAGCACAAAAGAATCTAGGATTAGTTTACGATCTGGATAATTATATTGGTGAAAAACATCCTTTTGATTATAATTTTGTAAGGTATTTAGAACCTTTTATACCAAATGGAAGAGATAATACTTATGCATTTGAAACTATTGGATTAATCAATTCAAAGTGTAAAGGTTGTAAAGAAATTATTATTGTTGGAGATGATTATGTAGTTCCTAAATTTGAAAAAACGGTTTCAATTCGTGATGGTTTTTTTTCAGGAATTAATCCACATAATTTTTTAACGGATGATGTATATACTATTAATAATAATCCTAATTTTAATAATCTTGATTTAGCCTTTAGTAACAAAAAAATATTAATTGTAAAACCAGATGATGTACATAATAGTGAATTAAATAATTTAAAATCTTCATTAGTAGATATTTATGGGAAAAAAGATTTAACTGTTCCCCCAATGGGAAAGAAATGTGATACCAATATGGTTAAAGAAACTTATGTTCCTGAAAATTATGTTTGTTGTACTTGTGAAGAAGGAAATCAATATGTTGAAGATGAAGACGATATTGAAGTTGTTAATTCTCAAGATTTATCTTGTGATGATTTTGGAACTTTAGGTTATAAAACATTAATAATTTTGGGAAACAAAGATAATAATCCTTTATTTTCTTGTATAAAAGACACTCATGATATTTCAAATTCTGTTCAAATAAGAAGGAACATTTGGTCTAAAGATGATGACTTTGCAATTTTAATTAATGGTGATTTGGATTCTTATGATCGTTTAATAAAAGTTCTTAATCAAGTAGTTAAAAATGGAAACTGGCGTTATGCAATGAGTGATGTAGAAGGGTTTGGAGTATTGGATGGAGCTATTCTTGCAGGTTCTTTTGTCCCTTATCTAGAAAGTGTGATTGATATTGCTGATATGAAAAATGATTGTTCTAAAGTTGTTTCTCTTAACGGACATATAACTCAAATTAGATTTGATGCTGGTTCAAGTTTATGGTGTGGATTTGATTCTTTAATGGTTGTTCTTCCTTTCAATGCAAGATGGTTTAAGTCGATTGATAAAGCTGATGCTGTTTTAGATTTAGCTAGAAGAACTGATAATACTAATTTAAAAATTTTGGGTTCTAAATATTCTTCAGAAATAGGTTATTATGGTTCAAAACTAGATGGTGTTAGTTGGAATGGGTTTGTAAATGATTTAGATGCAATTTCAAAAGCAGATAATTTTGATGATCTTGCTAAAAGTTCAGATCGATTTTCAGATTTTCTTGCTGGGCATGAAATTCTTTCTTTAAAAAAATTGAATTTAGATCATTTGGATAATGTTGTTAGAATAAAGCATATGGAAAATGTTGGAAAACTAACTAAATCACTTCCTGCAGGCGAGGTGTCTAAATTAGTAAAGAATGCAAATGATTTTGAACATTTAGGAACTGGACTAAAAAATATATTTGATGTTGGAATAATTGATGATTTAGACGAATTAAGAATGGTTAAAGAGGGAAAAATCACTAAATTAGACGCTGCTGAATTAATTAAGTCTCAAGGAAAGCTTGCTGTTAATGGTGTTGAATTTTCAAGTAAAGAAATTGCAGAATCAATTCTTCAAAATAATCCTGGCAGAATGGTGGAATGGAAAATGGGTGCTGAAGTTATGGATGAATTAGATGATGTAATTGTTCAAGGAATTGGTGTTGATTTAGTTACTAAATCTAATAATCAGTTTCCTAAGCTAACTGATGCTGATGTTTTTGCTAAATATAAAAACAGTGACGAATATTTTGTAGAATCTGTAAAAAATGGTAAATTCTTATCTAAAAATGAAATAATTAATGGATTAGAAAAATTTAATAGCCAAGGTATAAGACTTAAAAGTGATTATAGAAAAATAATAGAAATTAAAAAGGTAAGACTTTCTTTGACTGAAGAAATTGTGTCAAATTTAGGAAATGAATGGGATGATGTACTTAATTATTTAAATCAAAATAATATGGACTATAAAATATTTAAGAAGGTGGGATCATGATTGACGGAACTTTTATTTTTAAATGTGAAAGAACAATATCTAAAGAATGGTTGGAAAAATTCAATGTTGAAGGAATAAAATTTGATGCTTTTAATAATTCTGAAAATGGTTTTTTTTTCAATTTAACAATTGATGGGCAAACAAGAATCATTAATTGTTTTGTTGGTAATAATGAAAGTTTTTTGACTCTTTACGATTCTGAATTAGAAAAATTAATCGAATTTGTTAAACAATTATATTCAATAATTAAGTGTCCTGTAATTGGATTTAATGATGATTCACATTATTATAATAGTGATATTTCAATTTGGAGGGATTATTTTAAAACTCAAAAACCTGATGCCATAATTTTTGATGCATTATTTGATTTCAATATATTTACTCCTAAACAAGTTGAAAAAATAGGGATAGAAAAATTATTGGCTTCTTCAGCTTATCACAAGGATGTTTTGGATGATGGGGGAATAGTTTTACAATTAGATTTAACTCTTGCTTTTGGGACAAATCCTGAAACAAGAAATAAAATAAGAAAGGAACTAGGTATGAAAATATATGAAGCTTAAAATATACTTTTTAATGATTGTATTATTGTCTTCTTTAGTTACAGCTATTGAAACAGCATCAGTTTCTAGAATATTAGGCGATAAGCCTGAAGATTTAATTAATCAATTTGATGTTGATGAATTAAATTTAAACCATGGTTCTTATTTTGAAAGATCTGGAAAATCAAATTATGAAAATTACCGAGCAATGGATGCTCAGTTTGCAGATGATTGGGGTCTTAGACAAAGTTGGAGCTGGAATAACATTGATGATTATTTTTATGAATCTAACGAATTATTAGTTATTGATACTTATGGGAGTGTGGATAAAGAAATAAAAGCAAAAAAGGCTTTACTTTCATCCGTTTCGCCAGATGATGTTGATTGGAAAGAATTGTTTTCTGAGATTTATCCTGTTTTTATTTTTGATAGTGATTATGCTGGTCTTGCAACACCAGGTAGAGATACTTTTGTTAATGATTTAACGAGATATTCTCAAATTTTTGCACCTTCATATGTTGATTCTACTGAATTCATTAAATCATTGATTTGTAGTTTAGGAAATGAAAAAACAATGGGAAATAGTTATAGGGAAGCTAGAAATCGTTATCAATTAAATGTACTACCAAGTAAAAGAGAACGTATTGATATTTCACTAATGTCTTACAATTTTTATGGTAATCCCTTAGCTGTTACCACAACGCCTACTTATGATAAAAATGAATTGCTTAAACATTGCGATGGTTATGTTCCCGATAAAGAACTTGTATTTGGAGTTCAAGAATATTCTGATTCAATCTCAGAAAATATTTTGTTGACTTTTACAACCTTTGAAGAATCTGGTTTTGATTTTATTAATTTAAGTAAGGGTGGTAATGATTTTATTCAAGGTGAGTTAGTTCTTCCAAAAGTTGTTGAAGAACACAAACTTCCTTTTAATGCAATTATTGAAAACATAACTTACTCTTTTGAAGATCCTGTATCTGTAAATTTGAATGTAGCAGAATATGCAGATGGTTTTGTAAACAGATCTTGTTTGTCTTGGTCTAATGTTTCTTTTGAGAGTGATTCTTCTTATGATGATAAACAAAATGTAAGGGTTTACATAAATCCAATTGAAGTAATTGATTGTGAATCGGGACAGTTTGTACTTTATACTAAAGTTAATTATAATATTAATTATGAGTTGGATAGTCCAATTTATTTTAATAATATTAATTATCCTTCGAAAGTTTTACCTTCTGAATCTTTTACTATTTTTGGAGATGTTGGATATGCAAATAACTTTGTTCTAGATGGAAATCTTGAACTTTATGAAGATAATATTTTGATTTTTCAAAAGGAACTTAATTCTTCAATTACAAGTTTTAATTTTGATTTAATTGCTCCTGATGTAGAAAAGATTTCTACCTATAATTTAGTTTTGATTAATGGTTCTGTTCTTTCAAGTTCAGAATTTAAAATAGAAACCAGAATTCTTGATTATTATCTTTCTGTTCCAAAAAATATTAGTGATTCAGCATTTGTGGATCTTGTAATCAACAATTTTGGGGATGAAGATAAATTAGTTGAAGTTGTTGATACATTTCGAGGTGAAAAAAGTGAATCAGAATATTTAGTCCCACCAGGAATAAGTGCTTTTGCTTATCCTTATTATGAGTTGTTACAAGAAGATGTTTCTTATCCATTAAGATTTGATTTATCCTATGATGATAAACAAAGAGTTTTAACTGATTTTTTAGTTACAAATAATGTTCCTTCTATTTTTGTTCAACCAATAATTTATGCAAAAGAGGGAGATTTAATTAATTTAGATTACTCTGTTGAAGATATTCAGGGTGATGAAATTGAGGTAATTATATCTTCACCTTTTGAAAATGGAATTTGGCAATCTTCTAAAGGAGACGAAGGAAATTATTCAATTTGGATTAATGTTTCTGATGCGGTATCTTCTTCTTTAAGGAATGTTAATGTAATAGTTAAAAAGAATACTCCTCCTGAATTTGAAGTAATTGAAAATATTGAAGTAACAGGTGGACAATTTGTTAAAATTGTTTTAATTGCTTTTGATGAAGATGGTGATAATCTTTCTTATTCTTTGCTTGGTTTTGATTCAATTTCTGAAATGGAATTTAATTGGTTAACTTCAATTGATGAACCGGGAAATTATGAGTTTAATGCTTCTGTTAGTGATGGTTTAGATATTGTTTATCAAAGTTTTAATGTAACTGTAAGAGTTCCTTTTTGTGATGATATTTCTGATTGCACTGCTTGGACACAATGCTCAGAAGGTATTCAAACAAGATCTTGTACAAATGATTGTTTTGAAGAAAAGAACGAAACAAGAAGTTGTTTTGCAACAAATATGATTTCTGATTTTGATGACGGAACAACATCAAAGATATTTAGAAATGGTGGTGGTGGAGCTTACATTAATATACCAAAGGGTGCTAGGATAATTAACGCAACTGTTAGAGTTAGGGGGTCGTCATCATGAAATTAATAATCTGGTTTTTAATGTCTATAATTTTAATTGGTGCAGCTTTTGCTTCATTAGAGTCTGCTGAAATAGATGGTAATACTCTTACAATAAAAAGTACACAAGGTACACTTGAAGTCCTTAATGGAAATGTAATTATTTCAACACATCAAATTTCAAATTCACAATTAACAATGGACCTTGGTAGTTTAGAATTTCCAGTATTGAAATTTTACTATCCTGAAATTGTAATTACTGCTCCTTTATTTGATGCTATTAAAGAAGGTCATAAAACAATAATTACTCCTAAAACAAATGCTGATACTGTAATGTTATCTTGGGTTTCAAAGTCATATGGTATTACAGCAACTTCTCAAACTTTAAGGTATTATCTTGATACAATGCAAGTTGATGAAAATGATAAAACAGATAATGATTGTGGTACTAGTTATGATTATGTTGAAGATATTGATGATGATGAAGAATTGCGCGCAATTTTTGTTTTAGGCTATTTGCAAGATGAAATAGGTAATGGTAAATATGTTCAAGAAGCAAAATTTAATGTTTATTTAGATGAAGAAAAGGATAGTGGATTATTTGACTTTTTAATTTCTTACACTGAAGATGATTCAGAATGTGATACTTGTATGGATTGGTATGATGCTTTTAGTGATTGTAATATAGATAGAGATTATCATCAATTTAAAAATGAACAAAGAACTGATGATGATGTTTGGAAGTCTTATGATGTTACAACTTGGGTAAAAAGTGCATACGATAGAGACAAGTATGTGGCAATATCTGCTGAAGGCGATAGTTCTGGTGGAAATATCAAACAAAAATTAGCTGGAGAAGGTAGTAGTAATTATCCTCCTTATATTGACATTAAATATATTATTCCTGATTGTACTTCTGGAGCTTGCTGTAGTAATGGTGAATTTGTATCTTCATCAACAATTTGTAATTCAAATTTAGAAACACAATATGGTTGTCCTTGGGGTAATGATAATGATGATGATGTAGGAACAAGAAATAAAGTGCAATATTGTTCAGGAAATAATGCTGATTGTATTGGCACCATTTCTTATGTTAGTTGGTCAGTATCTGATTATTGTAATAATGATGAACATTGTTTAGATAATACTTGTCAAGCTTGCTCTTCTCAGGATTCATCACAATGTTTTGGAGATGATATTTATTGGTATGATTCTTGTAATCGAAAAGAAGATGTAAAAGAAGATTGTGGAGATGATAGTTGTTCTGACTACATGTATTATTGTAGTGATGATGATAGTTATAAATCTAGAAGTTGTTATACTAAAGGTTGTTCTGCAAATAGTTGTACTTCTGAATCAAATGTAGAATCTGAATTAGTTGAAGATTGTGGTGAAGATAGTTGTGATGATTATCGATATTATTGTAATGGTGATGATGTTTATAAAAAAAGAACTTGTTATGAAAAGGGTTGCTCTGGAGATTGTTATTCTATTGAATCAGAAGATAATGATCTTGTTGAATCTTGTCAATTAGGTTGTGAAATTGGCCAGTGTATTTCTTATCCTAAAAATGTTGAATTATGGATTGCAAATGATCTAGCTTGGTCACATGATGGTTATTTTGATGAGACTGAAATAGTTGAGCTAACTGATGAAGTAGAAAAATTCATGGATATTTATTGTCAATCGGATATTTGTCAAGTTCCAATAGATGTTAATTTTGAAAGTGAAAGTATTTTTGAAATTTTAGAATTAGAAATTGAATATACCCTTGGACAATGTTTAGAAGATTCTGATTGTAATGATGATTTTTCGTGTACTACAGAATACTGTGAAGCTTATGTTTGTCATTATGAATTAGACAATTCAACTTGTAATGATGGCTTGTTTTGTAATGGGCAAGAAACTTGTTCCTTAGATGGTTGTCAAGCAGGAAATGAATTAATTTGTAATGATGAAAGTAATGAACATTGTATTGGTTCAATATTGTTTTCTAATTTTTTAAATTATTCTTGTAGTGAAGAAACTGAAAACTGTGTTTTATCTCAAACTATAAATGAATCTGAATGTTCGTTTGATTGTGGTGCTGAATGTACTTTAGATTCAGATTGTGATGACGGTCAAAATTTTACGAAAAATACTTGTAACAATTGTTTTTGTGAAATGGAATTTGTCGGTGAGTGCTTAGACAATTCTGATTGTAATGATAATGTGAGTTGTACTGTTGAAAGTTGTAATCAAAATTCATTTATTTGTGAACATAGTGTTGAAAATTCATTATGTGATGATGGATTATATTGTAACGGGCAAGAAACTTGTTTATTAGATGGTTGTCAAGCAGGCGAGGATATTATTTGTGATGGTAAAATTAACGAATCGTGTGGTCTCAACTCATTATTAATTTCAACTTATGATTCTGTTTGTAATGAAAATTTTGATGATTGTATTTATTATTTACAAAATACTGAATTGGAATGTTCATTAGATTGTGATTCAGAATGTGAATTAAATTCTGATTGTGATGATGGTGATAATTTTACTTTGGATGTTTGTAATAATTGTTCTTGTGAAAATAACTTTCTTGGTGAGTGTTCAAATGATTTAGATTGTGATGATGGAATAGATTGTACTTATGAAACTTGTAATCAAAATAATCATCAATGTGAATTTGAATTACGTGACAGATATTGCGAAGATGGGTTGTATTGTAATGGTGATGAAACTTGTTCATTAAGTGGTTGTGTTGCAGGCGATAATGTTGATTGTTCAGGAAATAATTCCGTAGGATCAAGTGAATGTAATGGGTTATATATTGATCTTTACCCTCCTCTAATTTCAATCTGTGAAGAAGAAATAGGTTCTTGTACTTTGCTAGGTGAGCCATTAAGTTATTGTTCAAAAACTTGTGGTGCAGAATGTGAATCTGATAATGATTGTGATGATGGAAATTCCATTTCTGATGATAATTGTGCTGATTGTAAATGTGAAAATATTTTTGATGTTAAATTTGACAAAGGGTGGAATTTAGTTTCTTTTCCTAATTACGAAGAAGAAAGTGTTTATGAGTTAAAACAATCTTGTATTGGTGTTATTGGTACAATTTGGTATTGGGATGCAAATTCTTACAAAAGAGCAAGTACTTTTGAACCCGAATTTGGTTATTGGATTTATTCAAAAGAACCTTGTAATTATAGTATAAATCTAAATTATAATTTTACTATTCCTTTTTCATTAGGTGATGGTTGGAATCTTGTTGGTTCACAATCAACTAATATTTCTATAAGAGAACTTGTAGGTCATAATAGAGTTAATCCTGCATGGTATTATAAAAATGATAGTTATTATCAAACAAATAGTATAATTCCTGGACTTGGTTCTTGGGTTTATTATGCTAGTAATACAAAAGATTATTCTATGACTTCAGCCCCACCTTCTAGATAGTTTTATATATTGTTTTAATTTATAATCTTTTATGCATAAACTAAAACCGTTTCGTAACGTAAAAGAAATTGAATGGAAGCCAGCTTTTGTAGAACGTTATAGTAAATTAACTGATTGGGATACCTTTACTAAATACTCTTTATCTTTTTTAAGAAGATCAATAAGAGTTAACACTTTAAAAACCTCAATTAAAGAAGTTAAAGAAAGTTTAGAAAAAAAGGATTGGATGTTAAAACCTGTACCTTGGTGTAAAGAAGGTTTTTTTATTGAACATAAAACTGGAAGAAGGGATGCAGGAAATACAATGGAGCACCAATTAGGTTATTTTTATATTCAAGAAGCAGCCTCAATGATTCCTCCTCTAGTTTTAGACATAAAACCTGGTCAAATGATTTTAGATATTGCTTCTAGTCCTGGATCAAAAACTACTCAAATTTGTCAGCTTATGAATAATGAAGGGTTGGTTATTGCAAACGACATTGGCGGAAAAAGAATGATGCCTTTAGTTGCCAATTTGACAAGATTGGGTGTTACTAATTGTATTACAACTTCAATGAAAGGCCAACAGTTTTCAAAATTTGAAGAAAAGTTTGATAGAGTTTTAGTAGATGCTCCTTGTTCTGGAACTGGAACAATAAGAAAATCTGTAAAAACTATTAGAATGTGGAACCCTAAAATTTTAAGAAGTATTTCAAATGTTCAAAAAGAATTAATTCGGACTGCTTACAAAGCCCTTAAAAAAGGTGGTGTGATGGTTTATTCAACTTGTTCATTAGAACCTGAAGAAAACGAAGGAGTTGTGTCTTGGTTTTTAGAAAATTTTGATGTAAAACTAGAAGAAATAAAATTGCCAGGATTAATAAGTTCTAAAGCAATTACAGAATTTAATGGTGAAAAATATAATCCTGAAGTAAAAAAAACATTAAGATTGTGGCCCCAAGATAATGATACTGAAGGATTCTTTGTTTCTAAGTTTATTAAAAACTAATGTTAATTGACAAAAGAGAAAATCTTTGTGGTTTTTTCGTTTCTAAGTTTAGAAAAGCTTAAATACTCTCCAATCAATAAAATCTTTATGGCAGAAAGGGAAGTAAAATATCAAGTTATAACAAATGGTGGTTCTAAATATTTTTTAATTCATTTACAAAAAAGAAAATATTTAAGGTGGACAACTGAAGGTTGGTTTATTATTAAAGGTGGTAAAAAACAAGTTCTTTGCGTTGATCCAGAAGACGATTCAAAATCCATTTTAATTGCTGATCAGATTAGAAGTTCTTCTCAAATAAAAGATTCTCAAATATTTTATGCTGATAAAAAAAGTCATGTTAATTCTTTTGGAAGAATATTTAAAAAAATGGATGGTAAAATTCCTTTTTTAATTTTAAGACAATTTCCTAAAACTAGTGATGTTAGAAAAATAAAAAAAGTAAGTTAATTATTCTTATTCTTATTTCTAGTGAGATGGGTTTAAGAAAACCAAATGAAGACTTTTTCAAATCTGTTTTAAAAATAATAAAAGCAGATCCTAAGGAATGTATTTTCATTGATGACCTTGAACAAAATTGCAAAGGTGCACAAGCAGTTAAAATTAATTCAATTCTTTTTAAAAATCCAATTCAATTAAAAAAAGAGTTGGAAAAGTTTTCAATAGAATTGAATTAAATATAGGGAAATTTTATAACTCTGTTTATATTAACTATTTGTTATGAATCCTAAAAGTTTTATTCTATTAAGACATACTAATCATCCAGTTAATGATGATCATTATGACCTTCTTTTAGAAGAAATTACAGGTGATAATCCTGAAGAAGATGTTCTGCTTAAGTATGAAACTCCTGAAATAAATAATGATGATTTAGACATTGTTTGTCATGGTATGTTTAAAAGAAAACATTTAGATTATGAAAGTCCAAGGGGTAAAAATGTTGGAATTGTTGAAATAATTGAGAAAGGAATTTATGAATTTCTTGTACCTTGTTCTGTAAAATTTGATGGACAAGTTCTTCAAGGAGTTTATTCTTTTCAAAAAGATGATAAATCAACTGGAATTTTTGAATTGGCAACTTTACTTAAAAAAACATCCTAATCAAATTTCTAAAGAAATTAAATCCATCAAAACCTGGAATTGGTATCATGTTAAATGCAAACAAAAATAAATTTAATTTAGCCATTAAACCTAAATCGTATCTATTTTTTTTAATCCAATTTTTATCTAAACTTAATTTTATTACTGCCCAAATAATTAAATTAACTAGTGGACCTGCTATTGCAATCATTGCTAATTGAGAACTAGTTAATATTCCTGTAACTGTAACATATCCTCCAATAAAAAATATAATTGGAAAGTTAGCAAGTAATAATATTATTGCAATTGCATATAATGTTATTGGTGCATGTAATACTGCTTGCGCTCCAAAACTCATTGCAACAATTTTGTGAGCTAATTCATGGAAAACAACTGCTGGTGCTGCAATCATAATTCCATATTTTAAATCGTTCCAAATTGAAGTTTGATTCATATAATACTTTATTGGATCCGAATAGTGTTTTTTCTTTTTAAAAATCTTAGAAAAAATAAAACCTACCGCAATAGTCATAATGACAATGTCAATTATTTCTGCAATAGTAATAAACATGATATATGTCTTTCAATAACCTTTTTAAAACTTCTGTTTTATTTTAGTTTTATGGATAGTAACTACAAGTCGACAGAGACTACATTTTTGGCTATTGAATCTCCTGAAAAAGTTTATGATTGTTGTGATGATTTTACTAGTTTTATGACTTGTAATGATATTACGGGTAGATTAAAATATGACCCTGTAATTCAACAAGTTTTAAGACCTTTAGGAAGGGGTGCATATGGTTTGGTTGCAGAAGTTATTGCTGCTTTGCCTTGTGGAGATGGACAATTAATTAAAGGAAGATATGCTGCAAAGTTTTTAGCGCCGAGTTTTTATAATTGTCAAATCATTTCTGAGTTACCTTTAAAAAAAAAATTGAGGTTTCAAAGTATGCTCAAACATAGATTTTTTGAAGAATTTTCTGCAATGCACAATCTTAGTGATCATGATGGTGTTGTATCGGCATATCGACCAGGAGATTTTAATAGTATTCATTATTTTATTATGGATTTTGTTTCGGGAGGTAATTTAGAATCTTTGATAACTGATAAGGGGTCTGAAAAAAAGATTTCAACGGATGGTTTTATTGGTATAATGTTGCAAGTTGCAAATATTTTAGATTATGTTCACGATTATGGTATTCATAGAGATTTAAAACCTTCAAATATTATGGTTGAATATTCTGGAAAAGTTAAATTGACGGATTATGGAATGGTTCAAAGAATTAATTCTCCATTTTTAAGAGATGTGTTTAAATCATATGGAGGAACTCCAAGTTATATGTCTCCAGAACAAATAAGGGGAGATGAAGTTGATGAAAAAACAGATATTTGGGCAATGGGTGTTATAATATATAGGTACCTTACTGGAGATGTTCCAATCGCGGATTGTGATTCAAGTAATTTTTTAGGTACTGATGTTTATTCTGTAGTTGAATATGAACCAATTCCAAAATCAAAAGATAAAAAACATGAAGCGTTAAGAAAACTTTCTGTAAAATTAATGAATTATGATAAAAGAAAAAGGCCTAAAAATGCAAAAAAAGTTGCTTTAGAATTAGAACGAATCATAAAACCAAGTAATAGTTTGATTTCTAGATTAACTGGTAGTTCTTTATTTTGATGTTTTTAATTTATGAAAACCTTTATAAGTCATCTATATTTTCGTATGGTTATACCTATGATTAATGACGGTCATAAGGCCTGAAAGAGGTAACTATTCTTGTTACCAATATTATCGAGGAGGATAAAAATAAAATGAATCCAGAAGAACTATTAGAAGTAATAGAAGCTGCACAAGCTTCAGGAAAAATCAAAAAAGGTGTTAATGAAGTTACAAAAGCGTTAGAAAGAGGTACAGCTAAATTAGTTGTTGCTGCAAGTGATGTTTCTCCAAAAGAAATTATTATGCATTTACCTTTACTAGCAAAAGAAAAAGGAATTCTTTACGGAGAAGTTAGTTCTAAAGAAGAACTTGGAGCTGCTGCTGGTTTACCAAGACCTACTTCAGCTATTGCTGTATTAGATGCTGGTAGTGCTAAAGATATAATCAAAAGCTTAGAAAAAGGTCAAAAATCTGAAGCTAAAGCTGAAGAAAAACCTGCTGAAAAAGAAGCACCAAAACAAGAGCCAAAAAAAGAAGAAAAGGCTGAAGAATCCAAAGAAGAAGTTAAGGAAGTTAAAGAATAAAAATGGTTAAAAGAGACTCTAAAAAAGACGAATCGAAAGGAAGTGGTGTAAATTTTACTACTGCTGTTCCTGGAAGAGTTGAAGAAATTGTTGGCAGAACTGGAACTAGAGGGGAAGCTGAACAAGTTAGAGTTAAGATTCTTGACGGCAGAGATAAAGATAAAGTTCTAAGAAGAAATGTTAAAGGACCAATTAGAATTGGTGATGTTTTAATGCTTAGAGAAACTGAAATCGAAGCTCAGAAGCTTAACCAAAAAAGGAGATAAAAATGGTAAAATGCTCATATTGTAAAGATGAAATTAAGCCTGGAACTGGAAAACTTTATGTAACTAAAGATGCTAAAAAGTATAATCTATGTTCCCATAAATGTGAGAAAAACATGCTTAAATTAAGAAGATTAGCAAGGAAACAAAAATGGATAACCAAGAAAAAAGAGGAGTAGAACAAATTTTAGTTTTAATCAAACCTGATGGATTGGTTAAATCATTAACTGGTAATATTATCAGTAAGTTGTCTGAAGCAAAATTAATAATTGTAGGTGCAAAAATTGTTCAAGTTTCAAGAGAATTGGCTGAACAGCACTATGATAAATTAAAGGAAGAAAAAGGAGACGAGATCTTTGAAAGTGTACTTGAATATATTCAAGGAAAGTTTCATACTAATAGAGTGTTAGCGATGGTTTATGAAGGTGAAGATGCAATCCAAAAAGTAAGACCTTTGGCTGGAGCAACAAATCCTGAAAAAGCTGAACCTACTACTATTCGAGGAAAATATGGTCGAATTCATTCAGAAACAGAAGTTTTTGAAAATGTTATACATTGCTCAGATTCAAAAGATAATGCTAAAAGAGAAATTCAAATTTGGTTTGAACCAGTTGAATTATCGAATATAATTTATCCAACAGAACACAAGGCTGTTGAAGAAACAAAACTTGTTTGGAGGAAATAAAAATGGCTAAAATGTCAGAACGTGTAGTAAAAATTTCAAGTGATCCTAAACATATTAGAAATATTGCAATTGCAGCACATATTGATCACGGTAAAACAACTTTTTCAGATAATTTACTTGCGGGAGCAGGAATGATGTCTGAAAATTTAGCAGGTAAAGCTTGCGTATTAGATTTTCATGATGATGAATCGGAAAGAGGAATCACTATTGATTCTGCAGCTGTATCTATGGTTCACGAGTTTAAAGATAAAGAATTTTTAATTAATTTAATTGATACACCAGGTCACGTTGATTTTGGTGGAGATGTAACTAGAGCAATGAGAGCTGTAGATGGTGCAATTGTATTATCTTGTGCTTCAGAAGGTGTTATGCCTCAAACTCAAACAGTTTTAAGACAAGCACTTAGAGAAAGAGTTAAGCCAGTATTATTTATAAATAAAGTTGATAGATTAATCAAAGAATTAAAATTAACTCCGGAAGCAATGCAAGAAAGATTTATGAACATTTTCAAAGAAGTTAATAAATTAATCAAAGAAATTGCAGAAGAAGAATTTGGTGATCAATGGCAAACTAATATTGTTGAAGGTAGTGTTGCTTTTGGATCCGCATTTCATAATTGGGCTTTGTCAGTTCCCTACATGAAAGAAAAAGGAATTTCATTTAAAGATGTTATAGATGCATACAATTCTGGTAATGATGAAGACTGGAAAGCTTTGGCTAAAAAAGCTCCATTACATGAAGTTGTATTAAACATGGTAATTGATCATTTACCAGATCCAGTTGTTTCACAAAAATATAGAGTTCCAAAAATTTGGAGAGGAGATCCAGAATCTGAATTTGGAAAAGATTTGATTACTTGTAATCCTGATGGGAAATTAGCTTTTGTTATTACTAAAATAGTAGTTGATCCTCAAGCAGGTGAAATTTCTTGTGGAAGAATCTTTGCAGGTACTGTTAAGAAAGGTACTGAAGTTTATTTGAATAGGCAAAAACAAAATTCAAGAATTCAGCAAGTATTTATTTATAATGGTGCAAAAAGAGATTTAGTAGAATGTGTGCCAGCAGGAAATATAATTGGAATTTCTGGAGTAAAAGCTTATCCCGGTGAAACAATTACTTATGAACCTGAAGAACCATTCGAAGCAATTTCACACATTTTTGATCCAGTAATTACTAAAGCAATTAAACCAGAAAAACCTGGTGATTTGCCAAAAATGATTGAAGTTCTTAGACAAGTTTCTAAAGAAGATCCTTCAATTAAAGTTAAAATTAATGAAGAAACAGGAGAATCATTAGTTAGTGGAATGGGTGAATTACACTTAGAAATTATTGAAAATAGAATTGAAACTGAAAAGAATTTGAAAGTTTTAACTTCACCACCTATTGTAACTTATAGAGAAACAATTACTAAGCCATCTGTTGAAATGGAAGGTAAGAGTCCAAACAAACACAATAAACTTTATTTCAAAGTTGAACCATTAAGTGATGAATTGTATAAAGCAATTAAAGCAGGAGATATTCCTGAAGGAAGAGTTAAGAAAAAAAATAGTGCTTTATGGGCAGCATTAGAAGAAACAGGAATGGACGCAAAAACAGCTAAAAAAGTAAGGGATGTTTTTGAAGGAAATGTTTTTCTAGATTCAACAAGAGGTCTTGTTTACATTAATGAAATTATTGAAATGGTTTTAGATATGTTTGAAGATGTTATGAAAGCAGGTCCAATTGCAAAAGAACCTTGTACAAAAGTTTTGGTTAGTTTGATGGATGCTAAATTACATGAAGATACAATTCATAGGGGCCCAGCTCAAATGTATCCTGCAGTAAGATCAGGAATTAGAGCAGCAGCTATGGAAGCACAACCTTTGTTATTAGAACCATTACAAATACTTCAAATTGATACTCCGACAGTTTATACTGGCGAAATTAGTAAGTTAATTCAAAACAAAAGAGGACAATTACTTGAAATGAAAGCTCAAGGTGCATCAACCGTTGTTAAGGCAAAAATGCCAGTTGCAGAGTTGATGGGATGGAGTTCAGACTTACGTTCTGCTACAGGCGGAATGGGAACTAGTTCAATTATAGATCAAGAGTTTGAAGTTTTACCAAGAGATTTACAAACAAAAGTAATCGGACAAATTAAAGATAGGAAAGGATTAACAGATGCCCAGCTCGGGGCATAAAGTTTTTGCTTTATCAAAAATTGAAGAATTTTTGAAGTTCATTAAATTTTTCGAATTTGATAAACTATCAAAAACTTTATAAAGAGACCTAAAGTTCCTTACAGGATAAAAGTCCTAAATTAAAGAGGGAGGAGAAAAAAATGGCTACAAAAGAACATATGAACTTAGTATTTATCGGTCACGTTGACCATGGAAAATCTACTACAGTAGGAAGATTATTATTCGATAGTGGAAATGTTGATGAACAACAGATGAGAAAATTAAAAGACAAAGCTCAAGAGTTAGGTAAAGGCGGATTTGAATTTGCATTCGTTATGGATAACTTGAAAGAAGAAAGAGAAAGAGGAGTTACTATTGATTTAGCTCACAAAAAATTCGAAACTGACACTAAAAATTTCACAGTAATTGATGCACCAGGTCACAAGGATTTTATTAAAAATATGATTACTGGAGCATCACAAGCAGATGCAGCAGTTTTAGTTGTTGCGGCAAATGATGGTATTAATGCACAAACTAAAGAACATGTATTTTTATCAAAAACATTAGGTGTTAATCAAATTATTATCGCTGTAAACAAAATGGATATTAGTGGTGTTGCTTATTCTGAAGATAAATTTATAAAAGTTAAAGAAGAAGTTTCAACTTTATTAAAATCAGTAGGTTACAAACCAGACGAAATTCAATTTATACCAATTGCTTCCTTAAAAGGAGACAATGTTGTTAATAAATCTGAAAATATGCCTTGGTATACAGGACCTGTATTAGTTGAACAAATTGAAAAATTAGTTGTTCCTAATAAACCAGTTGATAAACCTTTAAGAATGCCTATTCAAGATGTTTATAACATCTCAGGAATTGGTATTGTTCCAGTTGGAAAAATTGAAACAGGAGTTATGAAACTTGGTCAAAAGATTGTTGCTGTACCTGGAAGAGAAGGAAAAGGAGTTCCTGGTGAAGTTAAAAGTATTGAAATGCATCATGAACAATTCCAAGAAGCTGTTCCTGGAGACAATGTTGGTATCAATGTAAGAGGATTTGGTAAAAAAGACATTGCAAGAGGAGACGTAATTGGTCCATCTGACAATATTCCAAAGGTTGCTCAAGAATTCACAGCAAAAATTGTTGTATTAAATCATCCGAGTGTTATTACTGTTGGTTATACACCTGTTTTCCACATTCATACTGCTCAAGTTGCAGGACAAATTACTGAAATCGTGGATAAAACAACTGCTGGTGTAGTAACTCAAAAACCTGACTTTATTAAAAATGGAGATAGTGCAACAGTTAAGATTAAACCGGTTCAACCATTAGTTATAGAACAAAATACGGTTATTCCAGAAATGTCAAGATTTGCTCTAAGAGATTCAGGACAAACAGTGGCAGCAGGAATGTGTGTAGATTTGGTTGAAAAACAAATGGAATAATTTTTTTTTTATTACCTTTCATGGTAACTCGAAAATTATCATGGTGAAAAAATATGCCTAAAGCAAGAATAAAGATAGCGTCAACGGAAATTGACAAAATAAATGATGTGTGCAGTTATATTAAAGATATTTCTGAAAAAACAGGAGTAAATCTTAAAGGCCCTATTCCTTTACCTACTAAAAAATTAAAATTAACCACTAGACGAAGTCCTTGTGGTGACGGTAAAGCTTCATGGGAAAGATTTGAAATGAGAATTCATAAAAGATTAATTGATTTAGGTGTTGATGAAAGAGCACTAAGATTGGTTATGAGAGTTCCAATTCCTGAAGGATTAAATATCGAGATTGAATTATTAGATCAATAGATCTTATTTTTTTTATTAATATATTCTGTACTTATTAATTAGTTAGTATTATTTTTCTATTATTATTTTTTGAGGCTTGAATGAACTTTGTGAGTGAAACCTCTTTCGGGAGCTACAAACGAAACCGTAGTTGGATCAATAGATCTCATTTTTAAATTAATATATTCTGTACTAATTAATTAGTTAGTATTATTTTTCTAGTTTATTATTTTTTGAGGCTTGAATGAACTTTGTGAGTGAAACCTCTTTCGGGAGCTACAAACGAAACCGTAGTTGGATCAATAGATCTCATTTTTTTATTAATATATTCTGTACTAATTAATTAGTTAGTATTACTTTTCTAGTTTATTATTTTTTTATAATTTTATATTGAATTTATTATTATGATTACATTAAGTAATATTAGGTTGTATTGTGTTATATCTTTTTATTTTTAAATTATTAAAATTTCAATAGAAAGATAAATAAAGGATTGTTCTTTTTAATATAGATGGTTGTTAATAAAAATATTACAAAAATGATTTTTGTTGTTTTGTTATTGTTTTTTTTAAGTGGTTGTTATGATCACGACGAAGCAGAATTTGAATGTCAAATTAGTGTTGATTCAATGAATAGTGATTGTTCTGCTCTTGCTGGAAGAATGCGTGCATGTCAGATACTTGATATGACTTATGATACAAGGCAGGGAGTTTCATCTTATTGTACAGGTAGTTGTCTATCAAAAAGTAAATTTTTAGATTCAGTTCCTAAAGAATGTATAACCGTTTCTGTAGCTTATTC
>Ga0307929_1000385_pt1 | contig 44776 bp, 43 predicted proteins | sample AceLakmetage1330_FD_203160 | JGI IMG/M metagenome (GOLD analysis project Ga0307929, IMG submission 203160) | Saline water microbial communities from Ace Lake, Antarctica - #1330 | ecosystem: Environmental > Aquatic > Non-marine Saline and Alkaline > Saline | place: Antarctica: Ace Lake... | reverse complement strand
GAGTCTTCAGCACTTAATTGATATTTTGGTAAATCCATATTTGTTTCTTTGGAAGCAAAGTTACATTATTATTCTAAATTTCTAATTGTTAAAATCTATGTTTTTAGTATAGTAGCCAACGTTTTGCAGCTATGGCACGTGGCCGTTCACTACTCAAATTTATATTGATTTCCTTTATGTTCAATTTACTAATCATTTGTCTTAATGACCCAAATGCGGCCATGTGATATTAGGTGCTGTTACCAAACGTAAATTTTCATTTCAATGTCAATAAACCATTATTTTTTTGAAAGATATTCCTTTTTCAGAATAGGCTTTTATCAAATACATACCCTTAGAATATTTTGTCAGATCAAATTCAAAGCAATATGTTTTTGTCATTATTATTTCACCTGAAAGAGATAAAACTTCCAATCTTATTATATTATCTCCTTTACAATATATTAGTCCAGTTGATGGATTTGGATAAATATTAAAATCTTGAATCAATGGCTCTGTAAGTTCAGGAGTGCCCGTTGTACAAATAAGAAAATCAATATTACTTATATCTATTCCGTAAGCACTAAGAGATACTCCTTGAGGAGGGAAAGGAAGTTCCCAAACGCATATTTCTTCCAAATCATAGCACTCTCTTATTTCAATGTATGTCAGTTGAGTGTTATAAGTTAGGTCGAGGCTGACAATAGGGTTCAGTCCACAACGAAAGAATTCAAGATTGATATTATTTGTTATGTCAACGGAACTAATATTATTATTGGAACAGCCATATTTAGTCAATAAAGTATTATTTGAAACATTTGGATTTAATAAGGGATTTGAATCAGCCCAGAGGGTTTCCAGTAAAAAATTATTCGATACATTTAACCCAGATAGATTATTCGAAGTGCAACCCACAGATTCCAAATTTGGATTATAACTAAAATCAAGATTCTCTATGTTGTTTTGATGGCAACCAATAACTTTGAGGTTATAATTATTATCTAAATCAAGGGACGATAAATAATTTTCGTTACAAAATATTCTTTCTAATCCGATAACGCCGGATAAATCAAGCTCTGTCAATTGGTTTTTTGAACAATAAATCCATGTCAGATTATTACTGGATGGCAGTTGCAATGTTGAAAGCTGGTTTTCTTCACACCAGAGTTTTTCAAGAAGTGTATTATTTTCAAGATTTAATTCAGTCAAAGTATTGTTATTACAATTCAAGTATTCAAGTGAATCATTTGATGCTAAAGATAAGTCTGATATTGAATTATCATCAACTCTCAAATATTTCAATCTCACATTTTGCGATAAATCCAGATTTGATATTAAATTATCATCACAGATTAATCTTTTCAGAGCCAAGTTGCCGGATAGATCAAATGTGCTTATAGAATTGTTATAACAAGTTAGTTCTTCCAAGTTTGCACAACCACTTAGGTCAATACCGTTCAATTGATTGAAGTAGCAATCTATTTCTTTAAGCTGAAAACATTGTGTCACATTAAGACTATTTAGATTGTTAACTGCACAATCAAGTAATTTTAAGTTTCCGTTGGATGATAAGTCTAACTCTGAAAGATCGTGATTGCCACAATAAAGATATTCCAAATTAATAAATGCTCCAATTCCTGTTAAATCTGATATTATTTCAGTCCAGGAAAATAAATTTAGTTCAGTAATGACTTCAGCCTCGGAATATTCGATTTCACCATTATTATTTGTGTCAACGCCCAATTCAATCAATAATGTTTTGAAACTTGTATCTGGAATGTTGACAATTTGTGCTTGACTTGAGAAAGCAGTCAAGATTGCGATTAAAATAAAATGTAGGTTTTTCATAACCTTTTGTTTTTTTGTTTTCTGTTTATGTTTGGTAACGTATGTCTATAGTGAATACTCCGCTTATTTCTGCTTTAATAATTAAAAAACTTCCGCTTACACGTCCATATTTCGGGCGAAAGCGGAACTTCTTGTATGATGGATTAAATGATATCATCTAATGGATTTTTAAAATTTTAGTAGGTTTTGAATTTTCATGCACTATTGCACTATGAATTGCTTGCCAATCATGCAATAATCCTTCCGCAAGCCCAGGCTCATCCCGAGTTTATCGCGCTGCGCTTCATTACCCAATCTGATACCTGAATTCATCATTTGCCGTGTTAATTAATTGTCCGCCAAAGTTAAGAATTTTTTTTAATCGGAATGCTTTAAAAATTACACGCCCGGAACTTTCGTATTAGCCGGTATTTGAAATAGCTCGCAATCTTGTGGGATAAATATTAATGTGTCTCTGGCGCATAATTATGGCTGCTTGTTTTGGCTGGTCGTTTTTCATTTAGCGTACAGTACAATTATTCCTTCGGTTTTATCTAACCTGGCCTGGTCGCCATTGCTGCTATAAAGGTAGATATTTAAGTTTGAATTATTAAAATGTAACTTTGCTAATTCAAATGCGCTTTCAAAAGTATTGCCCATTTTACGTAATAAACCCAAACTGTGATTGTCAGGATCCCAATGTTCATCAGGTGGTTTCCCATTTTCGTCAACGCTTAAATGTCTGTAATGATAATTCGGAACGGAGGTCTTTTCAAAGCCCAAAGTTTCCAGTGCTTCAAAAAAATCATTCGCATCTTCAGTATTTTCTATCCCCGAAAAAACAACACTCCCAAACAGAAGATCCGCTGGAATTGGGTAAACAGTATTTATTGAACTTGAAAATTTTTCATTTGCCGGGATTTCCAGCGTGTATTTTTCCGCATCCACAATTAAGTCCGACACAATTTCAAAATCATAAGTTTTCAAAACTATCGAATAATTACCAAGGGTCAACAAATTGTCCGGGATAAACATGTTTCCCTTTGGCCGGCACAAGGAATCGATCCCGTTGGGAGATGGGAATTTTGGACATTTCCCCATATCCACTTTGTCAACAAGCGAAATGATAATATCCTTGCCCGTTATTTTATAGTCGAAAACCAGGTTAAAAATATGCTCATATTTCCTGGTTTCATAAAATTCAAATCTCAGTCTTCTTCCACCTTCGCCAAAAACTTCGTGATCCCAGTACAATGTTAATCCTTCCACTTTGTCGCCGGTATCAGTTTTAAGTGCCTCTTTATCGCACCCAAATAATAGTAAGGCCAGGATTAAAATAAGAATTAGATTTTTCATGAATATCTTCGTTTTTATTGTTCTTTTCAAATTAATCTATTACAATCGAGAAAAACCTTTTTTATTGTTTATCATCTCATTAGACTCTAAGCCCATGGTCTTGAAACAATTTTATAGCACTTTACTTTTTCCCGATTAGTTTATAATCCTTTAAAAAAAAACCAGGCATACCCCGTAATATCATGGCGGGTATTGTTAACTGAATCGATTGAAGCTTTCTCCATTTGCCGGTCGCATTTTTTTTAGGAATCAAAACTAAACATAATTCTTAAAGAAGATTATTTCAGCGTCATGCTAAAAAGCGAGCGCAAGCAGCAGAAAAGTTTCCTTACCTTTGCCCGAAAGCAAAACTATTGATGATTACGGATATAAAGGTAAACAAGCCAGAACCTATTGCGCCAACGGGAAAAATAAAGTTGTTTGAAGATGGGACGGATATTCAAGCTACAATTGAAGTAATAGAAGCCGGCGTACCCATTTTAATAAGCGAATTTTATAGCAATGGATTATTGCTTCTTCGGGAGTTAAATAAGCATTTGAATCTAAAATTTCCGAATAATTCGTATCAGGAACAACGCGAGTATCGGTCAGCTTATCATAAGCTGTCGAATCTTATTTTAATAGAAATTGCAGATCATAAATTGGCCGTAAAGAAAGCGCCCTGGATTGGCTGGATAGAAAAACTTTATCCGGAAAATAGGAATTTCTTGTTATCCTTTCCACAAGTACAAGGATTAAACAGTGCCTGGCAGTGGTACCAAAACGGGATTTCTATTCCTGTGCTTCGAAATAAAATACACCCCTATTATGGCACTTACTTTCCCACACGTTTCGAGCATTTGCTACTTTTCGACCATTGGCTGAAACGTTACAAAGGGCCCAAAAAGTCGGCCATAGACGTTGGGATTGGGAGTGGGGTACTTTCTTTACAAATGGTGAAGTATGGTTTTCAAAAGGTTTTTGCTACGGATACAAACCCCAATGCCATTGTCGGATTTCGAGAGTTTATGGGCGATACAAAGTTGTCGCGAAAGATAGAATTAGACTTTGGGCATCTTTTTGGCAAGTGGGAAAAACCGACAGAACTGATTGTTTTTAATCCGCCCTGGCTGCCAAAATCCCATGATCTCGATAGAATTGATGAGGCTATTTACTACACTGAAAATTTATTTCCTGATTTTTTTGCAGGAGCAAAACAAAGGCTTTTACCCGAAGGAAAACTTGTGCTCATATTCTCGAATTTGGCTCAAATAACAAATGCTTCAAAAGAACATCCGATAGAAAAGGAACTCACTGAAGGTGGGAGATTTGAATTAGAAAGATGTTTTAAAAAAACCGTGAAAGCGGCCTCAGAAAAAACAAAGCGCGATCAGCACTGGCGTTCTACAGAAGAAGTAGAGCTTTGGGTTTTGATAAAAGTTGAAAGCTAAATATTTCCTTTTGCATTCTCTATTTTTGAAGTCTAAATCCTCCAAATACTCTCCAATCCGATCCATCGATTCAAGCATATCTTCGAGGTATAATATGAATTCTCTTTTTACTGGATTCATACGAATTTTACACTTTTTAAAATAATTTTTCTTAATTGTTTTTTTAAGGCTTTTTCTGAAACTAAGTCAATTTTAATGTTTAATTGGTTTTCCAGAAATTTTTGAAGGTCAAAAAATTCCCAGCCCAGAGGCTCTCTAAATGAAACCAGAATATCAAGATCAGATTCTTTATTTTGTTCGTTCCGGGAGTAAGAACCAAAATATCCAATTTTTTCAACAAAAATTTTTTGTTGCAAATGCGGTTTCAAATAGCAACTTATTAAAAAAACCTTATCTTTTTCCCTAACCTTAGTAAACAGACCATATCCGAGTATTTCTCAAACCTTATTACCTTATTACGCGACATGAATATTTACGATGGATTGGAACTATATCGCTAAAAGACAACTATCGGTTCAGTAGTTCTGAATTTTAGCTCACAAATTCACGTATTCCAACGAATGGGAGGATCAAAGTAAAATTAAAAAGAAAGCCTAAGCCGGGTCAACGTCCACCACCACGCGGGCAGCCTTGTGCTTGCTGCTGCTTTGAAAGCGGTCGATGGCTTCGGCGAGCTTGCGTTTCATCGCGCGGCTTTGGTCGGTTTTTTCGAGCTTGAGAAGGATGTTTTTCAGGTAGAGGTTTTTGATGCGCATAACCACCGGAAATTCAGGACCAAGCACGCGTTTGCCAAACAGTTGGCGCAGGGTGGCGGCAAGCTCGTCGGCGGCGGCGTTTACAAAACCGGCATCTTTGTGCCTGAGCTGCAGTTCGATCATACGAAAATAGGGCGGGTATTTAAACACGCTGCGCTCGTGCAACTGGCTGCGAAACATGTAGTCGTAGTTGTTTTCGATAACGTATCTTATCACGGCATGTTGGGGCATGTAGCTTTGAATGATCACCTTGCCGCGTTTGTTTTTGCGTCCTGAGCGGCCACTCACCTGCGCCATCATTTGGTAGCTACGCTCGAAGGAGCGAAAATCGGGATAACTGATCAGGTTGTCGGCGTTCAAAATCCCCACCAGGCTCACATTGTCGAAGTCCAGACCCTTAGTTACCATCTGCGTTCCCACCAGGATGTCGATGCGTCCTTCCTCGAAATCGTTGATGATGCGCTGGTAGGCATTTTTGGTACGCGTGGTATCCAGATCCATGCGCTGTATTTTGGCCTTTGGGAAAAGGATGGCCAGGTCGTCTTCAATTTTTTCGGTGCCAAAGCCTTTCATGGTAAGGGCTGTGGAGCCGCATTCGGGGCAATGGTCAGGCACCCGTGTGGAATATCCGCAGTAGTGGCAGCGCAGTTGGTTGTTGTATTTATGATAGATAAGTGTTACGTCGCAGTTTTTGCAGGTGGGCAGCCAGTTGCATTGCTCACATTCGAGACGCAGGGAAAAGCCCCGCCGGTTTTGAAACAGGATAACCTGCTCCTTTTTCTCCAAAGCGGCTTCCACATTTTGCATCAGCAGCGAGCTAAAATGCGATTTCATCAGCTTGCGGCGGGTTTCGTTGCGCAGGTCGGCCACCAATATTTCGGGCATTTGTATGCCGCCATAACGCTCGTTAAGTTCCACCAGGGCATATTTTTTAAAAGTGGCGTTGTAGTACGATTCGATCGAGGGCGTTGCCGAGCCAAGCAATGTTTTGGCTCCGTGCATTTGAGCCAGCACAATAGCCGCATCGCGAGCCAGGTAGCGCGGTGCAGGCGCGTATTGTTTGTACGAGGTATCGTGTTCTTCGTCAACGATAATTAAACCCAGATTGCTAAAGGGCAGAAACAAAGCCGAACGCGCCCCGAGGATAATCTGGTATTTTTTATTTACAATGCCGGTTTCGCCGCTTTCGATCACCTTGTTCCATATTTCCACACGTTCAAACTCGCTATACCTGGAATGATAAACCCCCACTCTGTCGCCAAAGTATTTGCGCAGCCGGTTGATGATTTGCGTGGTAAGCGCAATCTCGGGCAGGAGGAAGAGCACCTGCTTGCCGGCTTGCAGCACTTCCTCGATCAGCTTGATGTATAACTCGGTTTTGCCGCTGGAGGTAACCCCGTGAAGCAGCACCACATTTTTTTCGGCAAAGCCAGCTTTGATGGAATCTAACGATTGTTGCTGTTTTTCGTTAAGCTCGATATTCTCAACCAAAGCATTAGCATCGAACTGTTCGAGCCGACTGCTCACTTCCTCAAAAATTTCGACTATGCCCTTGCTTTCGAGTGACAGCAGCGGAGCCGCCGAAGTATTGGCCAGCTTTAGTAATTCCGATTTCGCTACCTTGATTTCTGCAATGGGCGTGTTGCCGGCCATCTTAAAAAAAGTCATCAGCAGCTCCAATTGCTTAAAGGCGCGTTTTTCGAGTTCATCGAAAGCAGATTGCATTTTTTTGTCATCGCGGTAAGCGGCAGCCAAGCGCACATAAGTTTCCTTTTTGGGCTGGTAGCGGTCTTTGAGTTCCTCCTCCACCAGCACCACTTTTTTCTCGATCAGGTTTTTGATCAGCGGAAACACCTTGGCATATTCCACAATGCGCGAGACCTCGGAGAGGGTGAGGATTTTTTGTATGTCGATGGCTTCGGCAATCAGATATTCTTTTTCGTTCAGGTGGTCGGTTTGCCCATCAAAGTCGGGATGTTGCACAATACGGGTTTCGCTGGCCAGCTTTAAGGCCGAGGGCAGGGCGGCATTCATCACCTCCCCGGGATGGCACATATAATATTCCGCAATCCAGTCCCAAAACCGAAACTGGATATCATGGACTAAGGGAGCCGAATCGATAATGGAAAGGATGTACTTGGGGACATAATTCTGCGGTACTTTCTGATGAATGGATTTTACCAGACCGGTATAAATTTTCTTCCGACCAAACTGCACCACCACGCGCTGGCCAATGCCCACCGCATCGTTCATGGCAAAGGGAACGCGGTAGGTAAAAGTGCCGGGAAGCGGCAGTGGTAAAAGTATTTCGGCAAACAGCGTAATGCGCGTCATCGGAGCTGGCTTATTCTTTTAGAGATTAATTTCTGATTTCAATTCACGCAAGTGTAAATCCGGATTGAAATCATGAGCAATTCCACTTTCAATTCCTTCCTGAATTGCATTTCGTAAAGCAATAATCCTGGTTTCCTTTTCCAACGATCTTAATTCTACCCGCACAACTTCATTAAGGTTTTTATTAGGTGCCATTTTATTACATATCATTTTGTTATATTATTAATATCCGGAAATTAGCAAAAATATAGAAAAAGTTCCTCACTTCACATAAAAAGATTTCTCCCTCCAAAACTTGTTTCGCTGCGTTTTTTCCGGTCGAAATAACACCGTTGGAGCGGGTCGAGAGGTAGGAGAATCGGGCACTTCGTGCCCGATTCTCCTACCCCAAGTCAGTCCGTGTACAGTGTCATTGGTACCAAAATACGAAGCAAAGCAGCCTACCCCGTTTTTTCGGGGGAGTATTAACGGGAGAAATCTCCTCCCAAATGTCATTACCTCATTCTACGCAAAAAATTTGAGAGAGGTCTCGAAAATGACACCATTTCCACATTTAAATTAGAAGGAAAGAAATCAGTTTCACTAAATTGGAAAATTTGGCATTTTACGCCATCAAAGCAACCATAAGATTTGATACGGCATTATTTCCCATCCATCACTGGCGGCCTCTATTTTTTTATTTGTCAATAAATCAAAATCCGGGAAATCGCCGTATTCCAGTTTTACGGCTTTGTTGCTAATATTAGTAAGACAAAGAATAACCTGCTTGCGATCATCGCTGGTTCTTTTTATTGCAATAATCTGATCGCCCAAGTCGATAATTTCCTGCCGTGCATCGGGATGAAAGGCGGGCTGTTTTTTTCGGATACTAATGCGATGTTTCAGCGCACGCAAAATGCGGCTATGCTCGTTGTCGCCGTTTAGCAAAGCATCCAATTCTTTTTCGTCCCATTTGCGGCGATTGATGGAGCGTGCCCTGCCGGTTTTTTCCATTCCCCGATAATCGTTGTGGCCGGCCACCAGGCTGTGGATATAAAATGCAGGCATACCCTTCATCACCATCAACAAGGTTTGCGAGGCCAAAAAACGCTGCTCCTGCATTTCATCAATTCCGGCATGGCAGGCTTGCATCGCATCAAAATAGGAAATATTGATTTCATAAGGGCTGTCGCTGCCATCGCTGCGCCGTCGGGTCGAAATCTGCCCACCCAGCTTTTGCATGGCATCGGCCAGTTGCTGTATCTCGCGGTCTGGGATCAGATTTTCGAGCGGCCTAAGGCCAACGCCATCATGCGAGGCTGTAAAATTAAAAAAAGTAGCATCCTGCGGGAGTATGGGAATTGTGGATGCCCACTCGTTGAAATATTGGGCGTTACCCGAATAAAGCGCGTGAAGCAAAAGCGGTGGCAGGGGGAACTGATAAACAGCATGAGCCTCATCGCCATTATCGAAATAACTTAAGTTTTCGCTGTTAGGCACGTTGGTTTCGGTAAGTAATATCGAATCCGGACGCACAATTTCCATGATGTCGCGCAGCAGTTTTACCACATCATGGGTTTGAGGCAGATGCAGACACGTAGTTCCAATTTCTTTCCACAAAAAAGCGATGGCATCCATGCGTACCATCCGGGCACCCTTATCCAGATAGTGCAGCAGCACCTTCACCATCTGAAACAGAACTTCGGGATTGGAAAAATCCAGATCTATCTGATCGCCGCTAAAGGTAGTCCACACATATTTGGTTCCCCGGCTGGTATCGAAAGGCGTAAGCAGTGGCAAACTGCGTGGACGAACTACACAGGTGAGATCAGTTTGAGGATCGACTTCGATAAAATAATCCCTTCCCGGCGAGCGGCCTTCAAGATAATTTTGAAACCATTCGGATTTTTGGGAGATATGATTAATCACCAAATCGAACATCAAATCAAAATCCTTATGCAGACGATCGATATCATCCCAGGTACCCAAATCAGGATTTACTTTTATGTAATCCACCACCGAAAAACCATCATCGGAGGTGTAGGGATAAAAGGGCAGAATATGCACAAAGCTCAATTCATCGCTCAAATGCTTATGCAAAAAACGATGCAAAACTTTGAGTCCTTTTTCGGGAGGAGAAACAATGCTATCGCCATAAGTGATAAGCACAATGTCGCTTTCGTCCCATTTGCTGTGCGCAGATTGGGGCTGAATATGAGCGCGGATTTCATCCAGCATTTTATCCATAAAACCTTCGGGCAGCCCATCAGGATAAATCGTTTTTAAGCGAAGCGAAATTTGCTCTTGTTTTTCTTTATTAATAAAACTCATAATTTTTTAATTGACAGTTTTAGATGACGGTAACAAGACAGAAATTATTTAGTGTGTGTCTTTTTAGTAAGTTATTTGAATTATGAATTGCCTCGCCCTTAAGGGCGGGGATTGAATGAGAAGGATGAAAGCTCCGCGATTTGGCCACGCCTGCGGCGTGGCCAAATCGCGGAGGAGTCATTTTCAAACTCATTTTCCCCGGGTTAAAACCCGGGGCAATTCAAAGCATCGACATTATGGACAAACACTAAATAGTGTCTGTCCATAATGTCATAGATTTCTCCCGTCATCACTGCGCTAGGCTTGTGCTATTGGTCGAAATGACAGGACACAGGTTTTTATGAGGGTGGGTAAAAGTGGGCGCGAAGCGCCCACTTTTACCCACCCCGCTCACAGCACGGGGCTTTGTCATTTCGACTGGAAAAACGAAGCGAAGCAAGTTTTGAAAGGAGAAATCTCAAATTCAAACACTTTAAAGACAGGCACTATTTAGCATCTGTCATTAAAGTAGCAGTTAGAAAAATATACAATTTGAGATTTTAGATTTTAGATTTAAGATTTAAGATGTTGGTGATATTCAAGCCAATCTAAAATCTACAATCGTCCCGAAAAGTCGAAAGTTTTTAATTTTAATTTCTTTTCGAGGATGCACGAGCTTAGCTCGGCATTAATCATCAATCTTAAATTAAAAAAAGTCAACTTTATGTACAAGCCCTATTTGTTATCCAGTTCTACGGCCTCGTAATACTCATCGTGAAAATCGCTAAGGACGCTGTTAATTCGTTTCCAGTTGGGGATAAATACCGTGTGATCCCAGTTGCTAAGCAAATCCACGCCGGCGCGGTTGATAATCTCGGAGAAGTGCAATACATTTTCTTCTTCAGCATTGCGGTCGTATTTTAAGCCATTAAACTTGGAAAGACTCCAGTATTGCTCTATAAAATCCAGGGCTATCCGGTAATAGGTGGAACGAATAGAACGAAAAGCTCCCGGTGAAAAGATCACGCCATTTTGGGTTAACTTGATAAAAATAGAAAGGGCAATATCGTAAACCATTTTGGAAAGTCCCTTTTGAGGATCGTCCATCGAAACAGACTGGTGTTTATGGTCGTAGCGATCAGCAATCTCAGCCTGGCATATTCGATTGGTGGAATTGTTGCGATGCACCTCCGAGAGGATGCCCACCTCAAGCCCCCAATCGGAGGGGATGCGAATGGTTTTGAGCACATCGGCGCGCATCGAAAACTCGCCGGCCAGCGGATAGCGAAAACTATCCATAAACTCGAGATACTCTAATGGCCCAAAGAATTTTTTCAGCGTACGCAGCAGGGGCGTGATAAGCAGGCGCACTACCCTGCCCTTTAGCCCATCTTCATTAGAGCGGTAATAGAAACCCTTGCAAAAGCGGTAGTTAAAATTTGGATTGGCCACCGGATACAAAAGTTTGGCCAGCATGTGGCGGCTATAAGTCAGAATGTCGGCATCGTGCAAGGCAACCGCCTCTGTTTTTTTGGATGCAATGTTATAGCCAAAGCAATACCACACATTGCGCCCCTTGCCCATTTGCTCGGGTGCTATCTGCAAATCTTTCAGCTTTTTGTCGAGGGCTTTCAGGCGGGGGCCATCGTGCCACAATATACGGTGATGCTGCGGCAGACGTGCAAAATATTCTTTCGCATGTTCAAACTCCTTTTTTTTGGCGCGGTCGAGCCCGATGATAATCTCGGAAAGATAAGGCACTTTTTCCAGTTCATCCAAAATCTTCGGCAGAGCCTCGCCCTGCAACTCGGAATACAGACTGGGAATAATCAAGCCCATAGGCCTTATTTTGGAAAAGCGAATCATTTCCTCTTCCACATCTTCCAGTTGACGATTGTGAAGGTCAGTAAGCGTAGTTACCAGACCGTTTTGATAAAAATCTCCCATGACATTTTATTTTACGTATTATTATTTAAGCCGACCTTCGGTCGTGCATGCTCGAAAAACTATGAAATCAAAGATTTCTGGTTTTTCGGCACTACTAACTAACTAACTAACTACTACTTACTTACTAACTACTACTTACTAACTACTACTTACTAACTACTACTTACTAACTACTACTTACTAACTACTACTTACTAACTACTACTTACTAACTACTACTTACTTCCAAAGCCGAGCTTCGCATGTGCATGCTCGTCTTAGGACAAAACCTTTCCGTTCAGTACTTTGGTGAACATATTTACGATAAGCGGGCTTAGCTTTTCAGCAATTATCTCGTGGCTCAATTTACGACTCAGTATTTCGAGATTATGTTTTATAACGCTGTTGCGATACAACATATCATTCAAAAGCCGGAAGGCTTCGTTTACCAAATCATCCGTTAATACGCCCTCATCAATGGCTGGTAATTTAAACTCCAGCTTTTCGATCTCCTGTTTATACACATCATAACGATTGATCACCACCGGCAGGCCGTACGACATCATCTCCAAGAGGTTGTTGCCAAAGCCTTCCACCTCGCTAAAAAATGTACCGATGGCTCCCGCAGCAGCGCATACCGCCGGTATCTCGGCAAATTTGTAATATTTTTTATCCACAATAATATCGCGATGCGAGAGGATAATATTTTCGCCAAAGAGTAATACCACATTTGAGTTGGGATGGCTCACCAGCTTTTCCTTCATATAGTTTTTCAGGTACTTTTTGTACTCGAACTGCTCGTCGCCCGAGTGGCCGCTCACCAAAAGGGTAATGCACTTATGTTGTCCTGCGGCCAGGTATTTTTTCTCGAGTTCCATAGCCAAATCGATAGCCACCTCGATACGCTTGCGCGGAACTACACGCGTATGCTGCAAAAGAATTACCGCATCTTCCAGCTTCATATCGCGTTTTTGCAACTCAGCTATCAAACCTACATCCTTAAAAAACGAATCATTGTAATTGTCTTGTTTGGGATAAATCAAATTACCCGCATTCCATTGCTGATCGCGCCAGTCCCAATCTATCTCGCTGGTATTGGGCACCACTACGGCTCGCTCTTTGAAAAACGCATCCAGTTTTTTGCCATTATAATTGGCAAACCACCGCTTGCCCAACTCAATTTGCGAATTGTTGATAAAAACAATACCATCCACATGAACACCAGGCAGGTATTTCAAATATTTTTCGATTACCGGATTGGCATTTTTAAAGACCTTACGTTCGTAATACGAATCGTGCCACCAAACCAGTACGTTGGGCCAAACGATGTTTTTCGATCGGATTTCATCCAGATAGTATCCCAAACCTACGGCAGTAATAAAGTTGTAGGGATGCGAGGTATTGTGAGCAATAAGCAGGTCAATTTCGTTTTTTTTGATAAAATCGGCAATTACCTTTTTGGCATAAAGCGCACTTTCGTGGATTAGTTTATCGAGGCCGGCAGGAGCCTTGCTTGAGAAATTCCTGATAATCTTTTTGTGAATCGCGTTTTTGTGCCAAAAAATGTCATCGGTTTCGGCATTAAAGCGCGGAGAGCTGTGCGCCGCCAAAAAGTAAATATTACCCAGACTCACACCCATATCTTTCACCATCGCATTTACGGTTTGATCGATCACGATAGATACGCCATCGTTTTTTCCAATCAGCGAGTGCAAAATACCTACGTTCAAATGTTTGATGTTCATGTCTTAAAAAATTTGTTTCAACTGTTTTAATTCGGTGATAACAACATCAGGCATCAGCCCCTTTACTTCGGCCTTATCTTTACGAAGGCGCAGGGAACGTTTATCGCCAGCAAAAAATACCGTTTTCATTCCACGCTGAGCGGCAGGATAAATGTCCTTCAACATGTCGTTGCCAATAAAAGCCGCTTGTCCGGCTTCGATGCCGTATTTGCTTTTTAATCCGGCCAGCATGGGGTCAAAGATACCTGGGTCAGGTTTAGACCTGCGCAATTTGTAAGAAAAAACCGTAAGCTCCGGATCAAAATATTTGATGGTTTCTTCCATTTTGGTGGTGCGAGTCAAAAAATAATTCATCATCACCGGCGTGTAAAATTGTGCGTTGGAAACGATACCCAAGGGATAGCCCTGCTTGTGAAAATACTCGATTATCTCCTTCATCCCGGGCATGGGCCATACGCGATTACTCAAAAGCTCGAAGATGAAAGTGAGCGTAAGCGCGTCAAAATCCTTTTGCCTATGAAGCAATTTTTCCTTATCAGCAAAAGCTAATAAATCTTCCCACACCTTGCGGATGTCGATTTCGGGATAGGGGATGCCGCTTTTGCGCCCCTCATCCTGATGTGCATTTACGATATTCATAAATTTATCAAGCAAGAGTGCCAGCACTTCTTCCTGAGCCGTGGCATCCATCTGCGCAAAAGCCAATCCCGACCCGGTAATTGCTTCCCTAAGGTTGCTAGCCAAAAAATCAGCCTTGTCGATATCTCCGGACGAAGAAATAAGCAAGGTGCCGTAAATATCAAATATCAGTGCTTTAACTCCGTCAAGTTTTTTAAGCCTGGCTTCTACACCAGTTTCTTCGGGTAATAATTCATCCAGATTACTGAGCCAGTTTTCGATATATTTCATGTAAACGTTCTGCGTAATTTTTGAGTGAATATTTTGATTTTATGATTTCTTTGTTTTTTTTGATTAATAAATCGCCCACCGGCCGAAACAGCGTTTCCAGTTGTGGATTCATTTTCTTGATCTTTTCTTTTTCATCCTCATCATTGCGAATTTGCTTGATGATCTCCTGTTGAACTTGTACATCGAGTGCTCCAAAATCGTGCGCGCCATTTTTTAGCCCTACTTTAATTGCCTCATACAACAAGGGAAAACAAACGCCACTTTTCTTTAAATCTTCTGTAACGTAGGAAATATTTCGTCCCATCACCGGAGTACTCAAAAGCCAGGGCTCGAGAAATACCATGCCGAAACCCTCGCGTACACTGGTTGAAATGCACACATCGCTTGCCACCAGCAATTGCTCAAAATCCACACGAGTGCCTGCCTCAAATACCAAGGGTATTTTTAGCCTTGAGCACAGTTGTTTCCATTTTTTATAATCCACAAGCTCAATGGGATTTTTTGGCGGCTGCGTTACCAGCCAATGCGCCTGATCCTCGAAAAGTATGCTGAGCAAAATTAATTCGCCAATATTTTTGCGCCGGATAACCCTTACCGGGTAGGTAATCAACATTTTATCCTCATCGAGCTGCAAGGCCTGGCATATTACCCGCTTGGCATCTGATTTCGCAAAATGCTTTTTTGCTTCAAAATGCACTGGATTGGGCAAAAATACAACTCTGGATTCGGGAATACCCTCCTTGAAAATCCGCCTGCGGTCGAAGTCGTTCAAGGTTCCAAAAAGATAATTGGGGTAGGATGGATAAAGCACCTTTTGCAAATCCTGGCCGAGTTTTGTTTGAATAATGTTTTTTAAAAACTCGAAATTTGCAGGACGATCTTCCGCAAAATCGTGGCAGTGGTTAAAAAGACGGTAGCCATCCGCAGCCATTTCGGAGAGTGCTAGCATAAGCACCGGATTTTTGCCCAGGTTCATATTGTGGGCGTGAATCAACGAATCACGCTGGATATTTTTGCGCAGGAATTCGGATAAATCCTTTTGCATAGCCTCCAAAAATTCCACTGTGTAATCCTGGTTCAGCAAGTAATTCAACTCCGGTTTAACCCTAACCTTAACACCCCGATCTTTAAAAAAATCATGATCCGGAGCCTTGCCGCTCAGCAGCAAAATTTCGGTATCAGGAAACTGATTTTTAAGGCTGTTCACCTGGGATTGAATAATGCGGCTTACTCCGCCGGGATTGAGGTGATGATGTATGATAATTATTTGCATACCTAAATTACGTTTTAGCAAAAGCCGAAAATACGTTTATTCTCGTTTATGCTGAATACTTTAAAAATGTTTAACGAAAATCGATTTTCAAAGAGCAATAAAAATTGGTGTCCCAATAATCTTTTGAATTTTAACAAAACCATTGTGAACCATTGCCGTATTTAAATGTTTAACTATCCAAACTAAACATTAAACAATATGATTATCAATGTTCATAGAATTAAGCGCAAGGTTTCACAAAAGAAATCTACCTTTTTAGAGATTCTCAGCATCCGTATCAAAAAAATCTTCTTCGTGGATACTCCCCGGAAGAATGCGTTTAGAAAGCCTTTGAGGGGTGCTATGATCGTGTATTAGACAAGTTAATATTAAAAAGAAAGATGAATAAAAAAATAGTTGTTATTGGTGCCAGCTCCGGGATTGGATTTGGCCTTGCATCCAGACTATCTGCTGATGATAAAATTTATGCGTACGCCAGAACACCGGGAAAGTTAGAAGAACTATCTAATGTGGTTTATCGTGCATTGGACGTTACAGAAAACAAGCTTGACCTGGGCGAACTTCCAGAGGTAATTGACGGCCTGGTTTATTGCCCCGGAACCATTAATCTAAAGCCTTTCAGGCGTTTGACAGACCAAGATTTTTTAAATGACTTCATTGTAAATGTTAACGGAGCAGTTAAGGTGATCCAAAACCTATATTCTCGATTGCGCAAATCCGAGCACGCCTCTATTGTACTTTTTAGTACAGTGGCTGCTACTGTTGGCATGAATTTTCACAGCAGCATAGCTGCATCCAAGGGTGCAGTGGAAGGTCTTGTAAAATCGTTGGCTGCCGAATTTGCTTCAAGGATTCGTGTCAACGCAGTGGCTCCCTCTTTATCAGATACCCCACTGGCAGCTTCGCTTTTATCTAATGATACTAAAAAGGAACATTCATCTAAAATGCATCCGCTGCAGCGAATTGGTAATATTGATGATCAAGTGAATGCCGTTTTGTTTTTGTTAGGTCATCAATCATCATGGATAACAGGACAAATACTTCATGTTGATGGAGGCTTGTCAGCGATTAAAAGTTAATGTGATAAAAAATTAAGTACCTATTGATATTTTGAATATCAACAGCCCGGGTTATTTTTTCTCGGGCTGTTTTTTTAATGGCATCGCTTTTGACACATCAATTTTTTTTTATAATCAAAACATAAAAACCAGATTTTATTATGACAAAAATTGCGATTAACGGACTGGGACGCATCGGAAGAGCCGTCCTGAAAATTGCCATCGAAAACCAAAACTTCGACATTGTAGCAGTCAACGATTTGATTGATGCTGACAATCTGGCCTACCTGCTGCGCTACGACACCAATTATGGCCGCTATCATCGAAAGGTGAAATCGGGAGAAGATTACCTACAAATCGACGATAAAAAAATTCCGCTTTACAGCGAAAAAGATCCTTCGCAACTACCCTGGAAAAAACATGAGGTGGATCTGGTGTTTGAATGTACAGGGATTTTTAATACAATGCCTGATTTGAAGAAACATCGCGAAGCCGGTGCAAAAACCGTATTGCTTTCGGCACCGGCAAAGGACGAAGAAATTCCAACGGTGGTTTTTGGCGTAAACAAACCCGAAGCCGGCCAGCACATCATTTCGTGTGCAAGCTGCACTACCAATTGCATTGCTCCGGTAGCCGAAATCATAGATCGGCATCTTAGTATAAAAAAAGCCACCATGACCACCATCCACGCCTACACCGCAACACAGAGCATTGTGGATTCGCCCAACGAAAAGTTCAGGCGCGGAAGAGCTGCCGCAGCAAATTTTGTCCCCACCACCACAGGAGCTACCAAGGCTACCATCAAGGTGCTTAGCCAGCTTGAGGGAAAATTTGAAGGCTCGGCACTACGCGGCCCCATCCCGGTAGGCTCCATCTCTGACATTAATTTTGTAACTAATAAAAAGGCCGACAAAGATGAAATAAACCGAATATTTACACAAGAAGCCCAATCAGAAAGATACCGTGGGATTTTGGGAGTAACCGAAGAACCCCTGGTTTCGTCGGACATCGTGCAAGACCCTCGCGCCTCCATCGTTGACCTTGACATGACCATGTCGATAGAAGGAGATTTGATTAAGATAATGAGCTGGTACGACAACGAATGGGGCTATGCGAATCAAATGATACGCACAGCCGCATACATTGCTCAACATTAAGAGACACTTTGGGTATAAATATTATCATCAAATATACAAGTGGGAGCTAAATAAAGGTAACACGAAATTAAGTGCCTAAGGCCAAAATGTGGCCTAATGAATAAAAATAGAATGTCTTAGGATAGTCTGCATGTCATAGTATGGCTCAAAGCCATGCTATGACTTTATTCATATTGTAGCCATAGGATGGCTGATATCCATGCTATGGCAGTACCTCCCCTGCCCCACCCTCTTTCCGATAGGCATCTTTAAATTCATCCACACTCAGGGCGGATTCATTTTCATATTCACCAATGCGGGTGCGGCACAGCGATGAAAGATAAGCTCCGCTATTGAGCGCACGGCCAAAATCGTTGGCCAGTGAACGTATGTAAGTTCCCTTACTGCATCTAACCCTAAAAAATACTTCGGGCATCGCTATGCGGCTTATCTCAAAATCAAAAATCTCGACCTGACGGCTTTTCATTATTACCGCTTTCTTTTCGCGCGCATATTCGTATGCTTTCTTACCATCAATTTTAAGCGCAGAATAAACCGGGGGCTCCTGGTTGATAATGCCTGTAAATTGAAGGGTGGTAGCATGAATCGATTCTAATGTGATATGCTCAACCGGGAATTCCTGATCGGGCAGGGTTTCCAAATCAAAACTCGGGGTGGTTTTGCCCAGATAAAAACTACCGGTATATTCTTTTTCCTGCGCCTGGAAGCTATCGATTTCTTTGGTCTTTTTTCCGGTACAAATAATCACCAGACCCGTTGCCAGGGGATCAAGTGTTCCGGCATGACCCACTTTAATTTTTTTTATCCCATGCTCATATTTTAAAAAAACACGGATGCTGTTTACAACATCAAAAGAAGTCCAGCGCAAGTCTTTATTGATAAGAATAACTTCACCGGCAGGAAAATCCGGGTTTCGCATAAGGGACTTTTTATTTATCATGCAATAAAAAAGGCATAAATGATGGCGGCAAAGCCAACTACGAAACAGTAGATCGCAAAATATGTGAGACGAGCCTTTTGCACTAAAGCTATCATCCAGGTGCAGGCAAGTATGCCTGTAACAAAGGCTGCGATGAAGCCCACGATGAGCGGTGCCACCTGCGCAGCCTCGATGCTAACAGAAGCCGACATCAAGTCCTTGGCCATGGCTCCGAGGATAATAGGTACCACCATCAGAAATGAAAAACGTGCGGCGCGGGTGCGGTCGATTTTAAGCAATACGCTAGTGGAAATGGTAGCTCCCGACCTGGAAATACCAGGCATAATGGCAATGGCCTGCGCGATACCTATAATAATGGCATCGCGGTAGCTTACACTTTTGTTGGTAGTTTTGGCGCGATCAGCCAGCAAGAGCAAAATCGCGGTAACGATAAGCATGGAGCCTACCAGGAGTACTTGACCGCCAAAGAGCGATTCGATTTGCGCTTCAAAAAGCAAACCTACCATTACCGCAGGAACCATCGAGAGGATTATTTTCAGCGAAAAGATCATCTGCTCGTTCCACTTAAATTGCAAGAGACCACGGAATATTTCGGCCAGGTCTTTACGAAAAACCACAATCGTGCTCAGGGCTGTTGCCCCATGTAACACGAGCGTCATCAGCAAACTTTCTTCGGGAATACTGGTGTCGCCCAGCATGAATTTGGCCAACTCGAGGTGGCCACTGCTACTTACCGGCAAAAACTCGGTCAACCCTTGTATAATGCCCAGCAGAAGTGCTTCTAATAATCCCATCCTTTAAGCAGCTTGACTGGCCGTGTCTTTTGGCTTTTTCATAATGGCATAAATACCGATTAAATAACCCACAAAGAGCAGTATCGGCGAAAGTGTTAAACGCTGAAAATTGAACATCCCCTCGTTAAAAACATCAGGATCATCCGATCCGCCGCCAATCATGAGAACAAAGCCGAGCAGCAAAAACCCCAAACAAAGCAGCAGCCATTTGTAATTGGCCTTGTCGAAGGCAAAGGCTGAGCTATCCTCGCTATTTTCGCTTCTTGATGTAGCCGAATTCTTATTGTCGCTGCGGCTTAGTTTATCTTTTTGTTTTCGCTTGTTTATTGTTTCCTGTGCCATAATCAAATAATATTTTTGCAAAAATATCAATATAAATCTTCCGAATCAACTTTAAGGTATTTTTTAACCGCAATAAAGTTGGAAATCCAGCTAATAATCAATCCTGAAATCAACATTAAAATAGCGGTTAGAGCCAGTGTAAGCGGCTCGTTGAGCACCTTTGCAGCGGGTAGTTTGGTCTGCACCACCAAAACAAGTGCAGCCAAAAGAAGCACTGCAATTATCCCGCTGGTGATGCCCTGCTTTATTCCACGCCGGATAAAGGGACGGCGGATGTACTGGTGAGTAGCTCCCACCAGCATCATACTTTTAATGAGCAGCCTTCGCGAATAAATGTCGAGGCGGATGGTGTTATGAATAAGCAAAACCGAAATAATCAGCAGCAAAAAGCTCAGAATGATCAGCCAACGACTTACGCTCGAAATATTTTTTTCGAGGCGACTTATCAATGCTTTCTGAAAAGACACATGATCGACCAGCTCCTGGCTCAGAAGCCAGGCTTCCACTTTTTCGATCCGCCCAGGATAAGTGAAGTTTTCGTAAAGAAAAACCTCGAAGGTAGGGGGCAGCGGGTTGAAACCGATAAAGGCGACAAAATCTTCGCCCAGCTCGGCCATCAGCATTTCGGCGGCTTGCTGCTTGGAGATGTAGTTGCTTGACTTAACAAAATCCTGTGCTTTCAACTGTTTTTTAAAAGTTAAAACTTCCTCAGCGGAAGCATCATTTTTAAGTAGCACCGAAACAGCGATGTTTTCGCGAAAATACGCTGACAGGTTCCGCGACTGAAAAATCAATAGCAAAAACAAACCCAGCATAAACAAAACCAGGGAGATACTAAAAATGGAAGTATTATAGGCCGTTTGATAATGCCGTCTGCTGTATTTTTCCTCGCGGATGTTCATTGTCATTTCTTAAGAAAGCGAAAGTAGGGAAAAGAATAGAATTTTTGAATTAATTTTGTAAAAAACAGGATAATATGAATACCATCGAAATGAAAAATAAACACGCTAAATGGCTTTAGAGATAAAATGGTCGAAACGGGCTGATAAGAAATTCGATAAAACCATCCTTCTGTATTTTTTTTTATCTTTGAGCATTAAATTATAAAACGCAAACATCATGAAAAACCTTTTTACAATCGCACTACTAATGATGGCATTCAGTACACAAGCTCAGGATTACATTCCCCTTCCACCCGATCCATCCTCGGAGTGGAGAATAGATGAAGAAACGTGGAATCCTTACCCATGGGAAATTACCACTTACTACAATCGATATTTTTTCGATGGGGATACAGTGATTGGTGGTAAAACCTACCAAAAGCAATATCGCAGCGGAGAAATGATCTATCAACCACCCGATGGCTTTCCCCCTGTAATTTATTCTTTCGAGTACATCTACAAAGGAGCCTATCTAACGGAGGGATCGCAATTGATGTATGCCCCAAACGGTGAGTATCCCCAAGTGGTGTTCGATTATGCTGTTCAGGTGGGTGATACTTTAAAAGATTGCATGATTGCAGAAGAATGTTACGGCACTAACCAGATTGTAATTTCGATCGATTCCATCCAAATTGCGGGCAGATACCACTTACGGTATAATTTTGATCCTGAGGGCTTCGCGGGTCTGTCCTTTTTTATCGAAGGCATAGGCCATGATTTTGGCATTTACCATAATGGATGCATGACTCCTGATCGCGGCAGCACCCTACAATGTTATGCCGAAAACGGCATCCCGATTTTCCCCGAAGACGCATCCTGTGTTTTGAATGTTGACATCGCTGAATTGACAAAAGAAGATGCAGAAATTAAAATCTATCCAAATCCATCCTCGGGAAATGTATCGGTAATTTATAATTCGGCAGTGCCATGCTTTGTTAGTGTAAAAATTATCGACCCTACAGGTAACGAAATGAATGTGCAATCGTGGGCACTCAATCAGGGTATCAATACAAAAAGTATTGATTTATCAAATTTGGATTTGGGAATCTATTTTTTGATAATGACCAGCGAAAACGGTGAAAAACTCCAAGCCAGGAAAATCATTCTGAACTAGGAATTTCAGGATTCTGCTTATTTCAAATAATCGCTCACCACTTTTTGAATTCCTGCTTTAATCTCTTCCCAGTTTTGATTTTTGAAACTTATTGGTGCTTCTGAGGAATCTGCATCATCAAAATAGGAAATTGCATTTGGGATACTAATGGCCAGCATTTGGCTGGGATATTTTTGCTTGTGCCAATCCATAATTTGCTGAAGCGAGTAATGTTGGAGTAATTCATACAAATCCCAAAAATCTTTTTTCTTGCCTCTGCCAAGAATGGCCTGGATTTTCATAGCTGCAATATCAGCATTGCTGTAAAATCGGATATTATTGACTGTCTCAGATGGTTTGATTTTAGGATGCGGATAGTAAACGATATCCAGTTTTATCTTTTTTATATAACAGAAAATCCCAAATTTTTTATGCCCGCTTTCATAATCAAAATCTTTCCTAAAAGTATTTGATAGCTCAATTTCGATAGGCTTATGATCGAATTTTTCATCAGAAAACAAATCCAAATCCAGCGAACTGCGATGGCCATAACGCAATGACAAAGCTGTGCCTCCAACCAGTGAAAAAGGTTTCAGAGACGGAAGGCTCATCAATGTTTTTAATAAGGATAAAGTTCCGGGTTCAACTGTCTCAAGGTGTAGCATCTAAATTCGTTTAAAGGTTTATTAATAACCGCACTTGCAAGATGCATCCTGTGCTCAGGTAAAAATTTCGCATTTAGCAAGGCGTGGCTTACTTTTTCGTCGCCATAGTAGCGACGGCAATTGCGGATATCTTCTACATCGCCACGCTCAAAAACCCGCTCGATGATAAAACTGGCCTTGCCATCGTAATCGAGCTTATCGAAATCCACATCCCAGAATATGCGCTTATTAAATACCGGTTTTTGTTTTACAGCCATGATGCAAAGATAAGGATTTGGATATGAAATATTCATACAAATACCCAAATTACTGTATGATTAGCAGAGATGTGCAGATTGCAGAAACGCGCAATTTGCGGGTTTTTACCTCAGGGAATTCACACCCTCAAAAGTCATTTTCACCGGCTTGATGGTAGCATCATTATTAAAATATAATCTATCGATGCAAGTTACGCGGTGGTCGCGGCCCAGATTGGGGATAGGGCGACGGTGATAAATAATATAATAATCATCGGTACCGGGCGTATTAATGACGGAATGATGACCTGCACCGGTGGCAATTTCGGGATCGGATTGCAGGATGACCCCGATTTTTGTAAATGGCCCGGTTGGTGTGTCAGCCATAGCATAAGCAACTTTGTAAGTGTCGTTGCCCCAACTTCCTTCCGACCACATAAAATAATAAACGCCCCTGTGCAAAAACATAAATGGACCTTCCACATAGCCATCGGGCGTAATTTCTTTGAAGAGCGTAGCATCGCCCCAGGGAATAAATCCGGTGAAATCGGGCATTAATTTCCCCAGATTGCAATGCTGCCAGCCACCGTAAAACATGTAGTACGATCCGTCCATATCCTGAAACACAAACTGGTCGATGGGCTGCGCTTGGTTATAAAAATCGGATATCAGCGGTTTGCCAAGGTAATCGCGGTAAATACCGCCAGGCGAATCGGCCACAGCCACACCTATGCCGCCATAATGGTTGATGCTGTTGTCTTCGTCCCAGTATGGGCCGCCGGGAATCTGGACATCGTTGGCCGAGAAAAACAAAAAATACTGCGCATTATTTTCGATGATGGCTGGTGCCCACATTGCCTGCTTTGCCCATTTGATAATGGAAGTGTCCAGCACCTGATGGTGCTTTTGCCAATGCACCAAATCTTTGGAGGAGAAAGCATCAAGGAATACCTGCTTTTCGTAGGGAGCCGAATAGGTAGGAAAAATCCAGTATTCGTCCCCAAACACAGCCCCTTCGGGATCGGCATACCAGCCTTCAAAAACAGGATTGCCCGAGATTCCCTTTGCTTCTGAATCCTTCTGCTCAGGTTTTGTTGAACGAAGGCAGCCCGATTGCAATATTAAAAATAAAAGTAAGCTAAGAAATAATGAAGCAGGAAAGGATAGTTTTAGATTTTTCAAATTACTCCGATCCAAAAAAGAAAATCGCATTAGTATTCCTTTACTGCGTAAAAACATATTGGATCAGGTTGGCACCCATCTGTAAAGCTTTGGTGCGGGTTTCTTTGGAATCCTTGTGTACTTCAAAATCCTCCCAGCCATCGCCCAGATCGGTTTCGTAGGTATAATAAACCACCAGGCGCCCTTCCCAAATCAAACCAAATCCCTGGGGTGCCTTATCATCGTGAACGTGGATTTTGGGCGACCCGTTTTTAAAATCATATTTTTGATGATACACCGGATGGTCGAAGGGCAGCTCGATAAGATCAAGCTCGGGAAAAACTTTCTTCAACTGTGGGCGGATAAACTTATCCATACCATAATTATCGTCGATATGCAAAAAGCCACCGGCAATCAAATATTCCCGAAGATTTTTGGCTTCCTGATTAGAAAAAACCACATTTCCGTGTCCGGTCATGTGCAGAAAGGGATAGTTGAAGATTTCAGAATTTCCAACTTCTACTGTTGCAGGCTCGGGGTTAATGGAGGTTTTTAAGTTGCTATTACAAAAGGCAATCAAATTGGGCAAGGAGGTAGGATTGGCGTACCAGTCGCCACCGCCATTATATTTTAGCAAAGCGATTTTTACGCCGCCTTCCGGAAAATTAGCGGATAAAAATACCAAGGCAAGAATACTTATGAAGAATAGCTTTTTCATACAAGTTTATTGATTCATTAAAACAAAGGTGTGGCAAGCTACCAAAGCTGCCGTTTCGGTTCTCAAACGATTTTCGCCCAAACTTATTGGTTGGAATCCCTGACCCAATGCCGATGAAATTTCGTCAGGGCTAAAATCGCCCTCCGGGCCAATAAGTATCAAAGCATTGTTGCCCGGCTGATATTCATTTTTTAATAAGGGTGAGGGATCATCGCTGAGGTAGGCAATAAGTCTTTGCGCGCCTGCCGGGACATCAGCAATAAGTTTATCCAGCTTAATTAATTCATTAATCTTTGGCAAGTGTACCTGTTGCGATTGCTTGAGAGCAGCGATGGTAATTTTTTCCAGTCGCTCCCGGTTTATTTTGGTTCGCTCGGAATGATTGCACAAAATCGGGCTAATCGCATCAATACCCATTTCGGTGGCCTTTTCGATAAACCACTCGATGCGCGCAATATTTTTGGTAGGAGCCACAGCAATATGAAGGCGGGGTTTTGTTTTTGGATTGATCGTTTGCTCCAATACCTCAAACATACACCTTTTTGGATGCGCATCGATAAGACGAGCTAAAACCAGTACTCCCCTTCCATCGGTGAAGTTGGCACTATCGCCGGGCAGCATACGCAAAACCCGTGCTATGTGTTTCGATTCTTCTTCGCTGGTCTGGAGAATCCGATCGACAGTTTGCGGATAGTAAAAAAAATGCAAGGCCATTAAATTTTCAATTAGAAGCTAAATAACAGATAAAGAAAAAACCTGCTCCCAAAAAGCCGGGAACAGGTTTTTAATTAAACACTGAAATCATTGTATTATTTAAGAATTATCTTCTGAATCCTTACTGCACCTTCATCAAGCAGTTTTACAAAGTAAACACCCTTAGCCTGGCTTGAGAGGTCGAGCATATCGTGATCAGCAACAGTGCCCGAGAATATCAGTTGTCCCTGTGCATTACTAATCGAAACTTCAACACTGTTAGCCAGTCCATCGATGGTCAATTGACCATTGGATGGGTTGGGATAGATATTTACATTGGCAAGTACGTTTTCACTAATATCGGTAGCACCTACTTTTAAAGCAGTGATAATCGACATTCCCATTTCTTCGTAAGTACCGTCGCTGTTGGGAGCATCGGGACTGTAGGTAACGCCCAGTGCATATTGCTCATCCATCGAAGGTCTGTAAAGTTTAAAGCTCATGGCTTCTTTGGGTCCGAAGCCATCTTTAACTTCTTCAGTATATTCATCGTTACCAAAGACGATGAGCTGCAGGTTTTGATCTTTGCTATCCACCGTAGCCACGCCAACACAGACCCCTTCGGCATCGAAAGCCCCGATTACATCATCAAGTTCTACGTTAGCTAAAGCATCGTTGTCGATAGCAATAATGTGCGGTCTGCCTGTATTAATTACCTCGTTCCAGGCTTCGTTAACGCCTTTGAAGGCAACAGGCTCATGTGAGGGAGCTGCTCCTACTGATTTAGCAGAAGGATAGTCATAGCTCGAAGCCACTTTCATATTAATAAGATAGGCAAAGCCGGGCTCGAGATCAAACAAGGTTTGTAGGCCTCCATCAGGCCACAGCACCTGGCCGTTGTAGATGTTGTAAATCAATAATAAGTCATCACCAACCTGGTTTTCCAATTGTGCAATATTCACCGTGAAAGGAACTTTTACAGGCAAATAACTGGCACCTGCGGGCAGGTTAACCGTTTTACTCACGACCTCGGTACCCGTAATAATGGTAGATTCTGCAGCGGTCATTTTGGATTTGTAACCCTTGCGCGGACTAATCGAGTCGATGGTATTGATATTGGCAGCTGGCCACCAGATCCCATAAGGATTTTGGCGGATGGCGAGAACCATCTCATCGGCCATTGGAGCCAATACGACTTCCAAAGAATCGGTGGGTTTGGGTTCCATATAGGTGGAGAATCCACTCCAGCCGCCATAAATAGTCAGGCAGTGAACAAGTGTGATTTCAAGTTCGATATCGCCAAATTCACCACCCTCGCCATACACAGCTATATAATAGGTGCCTGCATCCAGATCACAATAATTTCCGACAGCCATATCAGGGTCAGTACAACCATCGCTGGCAACTTCCATAGCATTATCCGGAACCATATCCGGATAAACCGGAATGGAAGCGCAATCCTCGTAAATAGCAAAGGCGGTATTGAAATCTGAACCACAGGTAGAAACACTAATGTCCATATCGGTAGGTAATTCTACCTGAAACCATACGATTTGCTCTGCATAGTCCATGGTAAAGTTTTGTGCAGCATCGCCTGGTACGCCATAGTCGATGGCATCATCGCAAGGATCTTTTAATTCTACACATACGGTATCAGATGAAGCAGACTCACCACCATCAAAAATATTTTGTGTTACATAGTAGCACCAGTCGCCGGCAACGGTTGCCTCACTCACATCATTATAAATCACATCATACAACTCCAGATCAGGAATATTTTTTACCAGCGGGATAAACACGTTAGTGCCATCATCCAATTTGCGATACACATTAAAGGTTTCTACATAGTTTCCACCCTCTTCGAAGATGGTAACCAAGCCATCGAAGTCTCCGGGAGGGCCGGTCCATTCGTCACCCGCAAAATAAAAATCTGCTACCTGTGGGCCAACAGCACCACCATCAACGGTAACATTGATAGTGAAATCAATCTGGTGATAGCCCTCATTTTCCTCTACCCAAAAAATATTAGATCCATCTCCCCAGCTCACGGTTTGGCCGTTTATCACAGCAGGGAAAGAACTTATCATCACAGCTGGGAACAGTGTGGGCGAAGAATTTACTGTGAGGTCACCAGGTAGGGTGATTTCAAAGTAAAGACCATAATCCTGAAATGTAAAAGACTCAGGAGTATAAACGATCAAGGTAAATTTGAGATCCATGGTTGCTCCCGGAGTATAGTTGTTAAGGTTTATAACTTCACCCATAACAACATCGGTACCTTTTAAACCACCTTTAGGGGTAGGCCCAGGGAGTGGAGTCCAGTTAAGCTTTGCCCAGCTATAATCGATATTTGCAGCGGCGGTAAGTGTTGGACTGTCATCGTAGAGGCTGAAATCAACGGTGGTGGTTCCACCATCTGCAACAACTTCGCCTGTTTTAATATTTTTAGAAAAGCCCTGAGCCAGGCCATTGGCAATTACATCATAAGTTCCAACGGGAACTGTGAGGCTGTAATCACCGTTAATATCGGTTGTTGTACTAAAAATATCCACTGTAACGGTAACCCCTTGGATGCCAGTAGTACCATCATCAACAGTACCTTCTACGGTACCGGTTGCGTTGGCCTCAACGGTAAAGGCAGCCTGGTAATCATAACCGGGACAAGCCTGACCGCTAAAAGTTGAATGAGCTACTACAAAATAATAAGTACCTACGGGCAGATTCAAAAACTCGATGGAATCTTCCACACAGCCAGGAGTAATTTTGTATTCGGCAAAGGTAGCACCTAAGTTTGCACAATCCAGGTTGCCCAACTCTTGTTGATAAACCATACCAAAAATGGTGGAGGCTTCGCCAATCACTGCAAGTTTCACACTGCTAATGGAGGCAATTTCCAGCTTAAACCAGTCGGTATCTCTTACGTCATTATCAGTCCAAAGATTACCACAAATAGTATCGCCTGTGAATACTTCAACGGCTGTGGCGCAGCTACCATTGTCGTTAGCAGGACATGCAGCTTCTAACTCGTCAGTTCCACCGGGAGGACAAACCAGCGCACAGGGGGCGGGAACTTCGTAGAGGTTTAAATAACCGGTACCTTGAGAGTAATAAGTATCAAAACCTATAGTAAAGAAATCGCCCGTTACTTGAATCAGGTAAGTTGTTCCCATAGTTACACTAAGCGAAAGGCTTGATTGTAAACCATCAAAACCACAGGCATTATCGTTTAATGCGAGCAGGTTAGTACCTGCGCAATCATCCCAAACCCAAAGATAGGTATCGAAATCGCTATCGCAAACATCAACACCCAGGGTGCCGGTAAATCCGGCGGTGTATTTAAACCATACGTCAGGCGCGCCTCCTGTGCTTGGGGTAGCTTCAAGGGTACTGTAATATTGTTGGTTCATCAGGCCTACTTCGGCAGCATAGGCACAATCATCATTGGGAACGGCTGAAATAGGTGCTATGCTAAGGCTAAAGCCGCCAGCTTTTGAGCCATCAGGCCAGTTATCCACCATAATGTAATAGGTACCGGCTTCGAGTGCCAGGGCAAAGCCATGGGCATTACCCGAATTGTTAAGATCGGTGCTAATGGCAAGGCAGGTAGCCGAAGGATCACCGAAGCAGGTTTCGTTGAGAGCCATGCCTGAATAATCCAGTCCATCGGGAGTAAGCTCAAAATACAGCGTTGTATCAAAAGCCAGTTCCAATTGAAAAATCACATCGTTACCCTCATCGAAATCGTTCAAACAGGTATTGCTGTAGGTATTACCACTAGTTGCTGTAGATTGAGTACCGCTGTTGTAGAACAAATCTTCAACATTATCAAAGGCTATGATAATAGGGTTGTCGCAATCATCGCCAACAGCTTTACTCCCATTGGGTGAAGCAGGGGCAGAAACTGTAGGGCCGTGCATTTTTTGAATCCACTCCAGCTTGTTGGGTGCTGTTTTGCTTGTGGTATTCAGGTATGACTGCTGTGCCATTAGGGATCCAGACACAAACATTACCAAGGCAAAAAGACAAATTTTGGTAAACGTTTTCATAATGATTTCAGTTTAATTAATATTTAATTCTTCTTAAATTTCAAAAGTCAAAAACCTGCGAAATGCTTCCATTTATGCAAATCAAATGCAATTATAGATATTAATTCCGGAATTTCAAAAACATTTTGCAAAAAACATTTTTAATAATTATTAAAACGAAATTACAAAAGACCCATTTGAATACAAAATTCCATCATTTTCAGGTGCTTACAAAAGTTTGTTGTTAACAAACATTAACTTGACAAAAATTAGGTCTGCACTAAACTATATGCCCGACAAAAATAAACTATTTTTAAATCCAAAAACAAAAAATTATATCCGAAAGCCCAGAATATCCAAATATTTTTTAAATCTTATCAACAATCCCCGTTTCAATCCGCTATCTTTGCCCCTTGGATCATTGGACAACTTCTTAATTAAAATTTTACTATGCGCTTTTTCCTTTTCATTTCCTGCATATTGTCATGCATTTTTATTTCAAATTCGTGTGTAAATCCCTCAGATACGCCAAATAAAATTCAATTTGTTGACGAAGCCCAGGGGACCTATTTTATGGTAAGCTATTTTGGCTCCGATACACTTGTGGGTTTAAACCAGATGGATTCGCTGCTAAAGACCTTCGACCAAACGGCCTCAAGCTGGGAGGATTCCTCGGTGATATCCAGGATTAACCGCAACGAGCCTGATGCACTTACAAATGCAGATTTTAACAGGATATTCATGCAATCCAAACGGATTTGGAAAGAAACCGATGGAGCCTTCGATATTACCGTAGGCCCGCTGGTGAATGCCTGGGGCTTTGGTTTTAAAAATAAAAGTACAATCACTGACATGCTCATCGACAGCCTGCTAACACTGGTAAATTTTGATGGCATCACGCTTAAAGGAAATACGGTGGTAAAAACCGACCCTCGCATACAAATCGACTTCAATGCTATTGCCCAGGGTTATTCGGTGGATTTGCTCGGCGGTTTTTTGGAATCGAAGGGGATCGAGAACTACCTTATCGACATTGGAGGCGAGGTACTGGCCAAAGGCACAAAGCCCAAAGGTGAGCCATGGATTGTAGGCATCGAAAAACCGGCTGATGATGCCAATGCTGCACGCGAGGTAAAGGCACGTTTAAAAATCACAAATAAAGCGATAGCCACTTCGGGAAATTATCGCAAGTTTTTTGAAGAAAACGGGATAAGATACGCCCACACCATCGACCCGAAAACCGGCTACCCGGCCAGACATACGCTGCTCTCGGCAACGATAATGAGCGACAGCGCAGCCATTGCTGATGCTTATGCTACCGCACTCATGGTGATGGGGCTGGACAAGGCCAAAGCCTTTCTGGCAACAAAACCTGAGCTTGGAGCCTATCTCATCTTTTCGACCAAGGATGGGGATTTTGAAACCTGGGCAACAAAAAATTTGATGGAAATGATGGTGGAGTAATCGGTGCTAATCTGCAAGCATCTGTGGTGAAAAAATCTCGCCAAATAATCCGAGGCAAGCAGCTTAGGCGGTAATTTCCTCGTATTCCACTTCCTGATGTTTGTGCTTGTTATCGCAGGTTTGTTCGGGTGCTTTACCGCAGGTGCAGGTGGTGCGCTGCCCGGTGTGCGGGTCAACGCTACCGCAGGATTTTTGAAATTCGCCGCCTTTTTTCACAAACATCTTGATGGCTATGCCCGCGATAGCCAGACCGAGTAGAATAATAGTAATGATGAGTACCTGAAACATAAATTCTGTTTTTAGTTTTGATTTACAACAACCTAATGAGGGTCTTGTTTATTATTTCATGGATAAAAATTATAAAGTCGATTCCACGAATGTTAAGCCACGAATGCACGAATATGTTTTGTATGCCACGCCTGTCCGCCCATTATGGCGGAAATGCACGAATATGTTTTGTATGCCACGCCTGTCCGCCCATTATGGCGGAAATGCACGAATATGTTTTGTATGCCTCGATTGCGATTATTTATGCCGCAAATGCACGAATGTAATTTACCAAGCCACAACCTGTTTTGATTTTCGGGAATGTGGGTTTTTAAGTCACAGCCTATCCCGATTTTCGGGAAATGCACGAATAACCATTAATGCCGAGCTTCGCTCGAGCATCCTCGAAAAATTACGAAAATTATAAATTTTCTATTTTTCGGGACAATTAGCAGCTTTTCAAATAATCTCTTTTTATTTCTGAACAACATAGGGCAGCCGCCACCGAAGCATTAAGCGATTCGGCCTGCGAACGGTCGGCAGGGATGTGTAAGGCTTTGGTAATTTTTTCGGCAAGTGCGGTACTTACCCCATGCGATTCGCTGCCCACAACTAAAAAGCCCTGGCTTGGAAAAACCTCACGATAAATATTATTGCCCTTCAAAAAAGTACCATAAACAGGGATTTCAGCATAGCGATCGAAAAAAGCGACTAAATCGGTGTAATAAACCTGAACGCGAAAAACCGAACCCATCGCGGCCTGCACTACCTTTGGATTGAAAAGTTCAACGCAATCGCTGGAACAAATGATCCGACTCATGCCAAACCAATCTGCGGTGCGCAAAATAGTTCCCAGATTTCCCGGATCGCTGATCCCATCCAAGACCAAAACAAAATCGTCTGGCATGGTAAAATCATGAATATCATAATGAGGAGAAGCTACCACCGCAAGCACCTGGTTGGGGGTTTTTAGCAAACTAATCCTTGAAAGTTCAGCAGGACTCACCTTAATTATTTCCGGAAATCTTCCCCCGATTGCTGCATGGCTGGCCGCCCAATCCGCCGTAGCGAAAATTTGCTTTATCTCAAATTCGCTCTTAAACAAGTCATCGAGCAGCTTGGGGCCTTCAACGATGAAGGTGGCCGACTGATCGCGAAACTTTTTTTGATGTAAGGCCCTGACGGACTGAATCTGCTTTTTGGACAACATTATATTAAAATTTGACGGCTACAAAAATAGACTAAAAAAAGCAGCCGCTTATTTTTCGCAGGGCACAAAGGTGAGGGTACAATCCTGAAACACTTTGATAAAATAAGCTTCTCCTGGCGAAAGTTGCTCTAAGGTAAAGATGGACTTTTCGGGCCAAAAAATCCGGGTATCGGCGATTGTTTTTATGGCTTGCAGGTTTTCGCCAAGAAGCATTTGCAGATCTGCTGGTGCGAGATAGCAAGGCACCGGCACAGAAATTAAATTCCAACCGGCACTGAGGCTATATTGCAAATCGCCAAGTGGAATCCCCTGAACTTCCAAAAAGAAGGCCTGATCGATTTTGATAAAAAAGGAGGATTTTGGATTCCAATAATTCAATGCCAAAATATCCCCGGAAGGATAAAATATTTGTGAGCCACTGCTCATGTAAAGTACTTGTTCAAGATTATCACCAAAAATATTTTCAAGGTTTTTCCATCTTGGATTTAAAAACGATGAAAGACTTGTCCAGCCTTCATCGAGATAAATGGAATGAAATTGAAGATAGGAAGCATCGAGGCGAGTAATTTGGATAATACCTCCCATCATAAATATTCCCGAAGCCTCCTGCCCGTCAATCAGAAATGAAGCATCAGCATAAAAATCGGCATTTAGCTCCGGCGAAAATACTTTCAGGATCAACGGCTCTCCCTGGGCAAAGCCATCTTTTTCGGGACTGAGCAAATCATCGCCGTAAGCAAGCAGAGCCAAATTTTCGTTTCCTGACCAAAGTCCATTTCCAGCACACTTTTCTTCATCACCATCCATAAAAAAAACACCGATAGACGAGCCTGCTTGCAAATTGCTTCCGTTGAGACGCGGAGCCGCTGCCACAGAAATAGTAAGCACTTGCGATGCGGCGGTAGGCATAAAAGTCCATGATTCAGGCAGCAAAGTTTCGGGTGCGGAAATTTGCAGGGAAACCAGCAAGGGCAGGTGATCAGAAAGCTGATACATAGCTTCGAGCACGGGCGCAGGTGCGCTGAAGTTGGGCGGATCGAGCAGGGAGCCATTCCACCGCTCACCGTCCTGGCCAGGCGTAATGTAGCTGCCATCGATATAATGAATGTTTTGGCTGGTATCGAAAAGTGCAGGATTGGCCAGGATAAAATCGAAACGGTCGTCCATGCCTCCGCTCGATGCACAGCCGTTAGAACTCAGGTGGGTTGACTGCGTATGGTAAGCGGCAAAATCGGGATTGTTGTGCCACACGCCCTCGCTGTTGGCCGGATCGCTAAAGCGCAAATTTTCGGGCAAATCAGAGCTGAGTATCTGCCATGCTTCCTCGAAACTGTTTTGCAGGTTCAGGTCGCCAGTCATCAAACAGGCATCCGCTATCTGATGCGTTTCGATATAATCGGCAATCAGTCCGGCCATCTGCGCACGGGTATCCTTATCGCTACCCGATGAACCTGCCTTGAAATGTACCGAGATTAAATAGAGAAAGGTAGTATCAGCTCCCTGCTGCAAGGCCGGACTTTTGGTATAGAGCTCATAAACATTGATGTCGCGAAGATAATGTGCAATCACATCTTGCCCGGCCAGGCCAAATATCTCATCATTATAAAAAAGCATATTGCAAATATTGGAACCGGCAAGGTTGGAGGCCTGGGCACGCTCGAAATAGTCGCGGCCAGAGCTGTTCAATGCCTCATCCAAAACCAAATCGGAATAATAATCGCCTGGAGCAATTTCGTTAACTACCAAAATATCGGGCACATAATGATCAACGATGGTTTTGAGCGAAACAATTTTTTCGGCAGGGTCATTATTATTTATGGTGCAATAATCGGTAAAGGCACCAAAATTTAACAAATTATAGTGCATCACCCTAACTTCGCTTTGCGAAAAAGCCAGCAAATTTGCACCCGATAAAAAAAGTACGAGTAAATATTTCATCTGTTTAAACATGGCAGCGAAAGTACATGAAATATTATTTTTCATTTTTAATGTTAATAAGTCGAAAGTCTGGAATCTGCCACCCTCTGCAAAGAAAACATGCACTTATTTAATTTAGACTATTTTTAAATCTCTCCCAATTCGGTAATTTAACACCTGATTTACAAATTAAAATTCTATTTTTACCATCCGTAATTCAGCTAATTAATCTTCAAATATATTATTGATTAATGAAAGATAACAAGAACAATAAAAACGATTCACGACGCAGTTTCCTCAAAAACTCTGCACTAATGGGTGCCGGAGCCATAGCAGGTGCAAGCATTTTAAATTCCTGCTCAAGTGGGGCTGAATCGACCGGCGAAAAAATTAAATTGCTCACCGCCACCGGCGAGCTTGTGGAGGTGGACCCAACGCAGATTAAAAAGGTACGCAAAGAAAAATTGAGCGAGCTGCAGGAACGCGGACGCGAAGGCCTGGCCGGTCATCACTGGACCATGGTGATAGACCTATCGAAATGTAAAAATGCGCGCAAGTGCATGGAAGCCTGCCAGGGTGCGCACGAGCTGCTGCCCTATCAGCACCACATCAACGTATTGCAAATGCAGGACAGCAAAGCCACCGCACCTTATTATATGCCCAAGCCCTGCTTCCACTGCGACAATCCACCCTGCACCAAAGTTTGTCCTGTAAATGCTACCTTTAAACGCCAGGATGGCATTGTGCTTATCGACAACGAACGCTGCATTGGCTGCCGCTTTTGCGTTGCCGCCTGCCCCTATTCAGCAAGGATTTTCCAGTGGTTTCAACCCGATTACACCGAAGAAGAAAAAAGTCGGATATATGACATTGAACTGAATGTTCCGCAAAAAAAAGGAACCATCAGCAAATGCCTTTTCAGTGCCGACCGCCTGCGCAAGGGCGAACTCCCCTACTGCGTTTCGGCCTGCCCCAACGGCGTATATTGGTTTGGCGATAAAATGGAAGATGCCGTAACCAATGGCACAAGCAAAGAAACACGAAAATTTAGTGAGCTGATTAAAGAAAATGCCGGTTATACTTATTTTGAAGATTTGGGAACCAAGCCGCAGGTTTATTATCTGCCACCCAAAAACCGAACCTTTGAGTATGAACCCGTTGATAAGTTTCTGGATAAAGATAAATATCCCGAAGACCGAAGCTAATCGCGACCAGGCTCCGATACTTATTGATTTTATTAATTAAATAAAATGAAAATTATATGTCTGCACCATCAAACAGCACAGCAAAAACAGGGCGTAAGAGTTTTGAGCAAATACGCGAAGACCTGATAGGTACTAATCTGAATAATACTTTTTGGAATCAGGTATGGATACGCTTCCTTATCGTACTCATTGTTTTGGGTACGGTGGCATACGGGCATCAACTGGTAACAGGCCTGGGGGTTACCGCCATGCGCGACTACTCATCCTGGGGCTTGTATATTGCCAGTTTTGTATTCTGGGTCGCCGTTAGCCTCGTTGGTTCGCTTATCTCGGCTATCCTTAAATTGTTAAATCAAAACTGGTCAACTCCGCTAAGCCGGATCGCCGAGCTGATAGCACTGGGTGCCATCACCATGGCTGCGGCAAGTATTGTTATCGACATGGGTCGTCCTGACCGGGTGCTGAATATACCGCTGCATGGCCGTATCCAGTCGCCCATTGTATGGGACTTTTTTGTGGTTAATACCTACTTGGTTATTAGTATCATTTTACTTTATCTGCCCATGATACCGGATATCGCCATCTTGCGCGACCGGATGACGGAAGCTCCCAAATGGCAACGAAAACTCTACCAGGTTTTATCGCTTGGCTGGCAGGGAACCAAAGAGCAATGGCGTTTGCTTAAGAAATCAATCCGCATCATGATCATCCTCATCCTTCCGGTAGCCTTTTCGATACACACGGTAACATCGTGGCTATTTGCCGTAAACAGCCGCACCGGATGGCACAGCACCATCTTCGGGCCCTACTTTGTGGCTGGTGCTTTCGTGGCTGGATCGGCTGCGGTAATCATTGCCATGTATGTTTTCCGCAAAAGGCAAAAACTCCAGGACTATCTTACCGACTATCATTTTGATATGATGAACAAGCTGCTGGTTCTTACCCTACTCTTGTATTTATATTTTAATATTAACGAATATCTCGTACCTGGTTATACCTGGCAACGCCTTGATGGAGCACATCTTCAGGAACTGTTACTCGGACACGAGGCTCCCTTGTTTTGGAGCACCCAGATTTTTGGTATGATTTTGCCCATTATTTTATTATTATTTAAAAAAATGCGCAAGCCTTTGCCCAGCCTTATCATCGCGCTCTTTGTGCTGGCGGGAGCCTGGGTAAAACGATTTATTATTGTAGTGCCCACGCAGTTTCATCCGCAATTCCCGATTCAAAACGTGCCTGAGCATTTCACCCATTACATTCCAACCTACACCGAGTTGGCCGTAACCATGGCAACTTTGGCCGGAGCCTTGCTCATCATCACCATGCTGGTGCGCATCTTTCCGGTGATACCGATTTGGGAAGAAGCCCACGATAGAGGTATTCATAAAATTTTTGAAGCTGAAAAATAGTAAGAATCATGAAAAATACACATAAGCAAAAATACGCACAGGCATCGCTCTTCATTTTATTTCTATTTACCGGGTTTCTTGCTATGGCGCAGGACTTCCCTCCCTGGTCGGTTCCGGATGGTGAAGCTGCCCGCGAAAATCCCATCGCCGCCGACAAGCAGTCACTCGAAGCCGGCAAGGCTCTCTACGACATGCAGTGCAAGGCCTGTCATGGCGAAACTGGCAAGGGCGATGGCCTGATAAAAGCCGCCAACATGGTGAGCCAGGAGTTTCAAGCGCAGAGCGATGGAGCTATCTTTTATAAACTGCAACAGGGTCGTGGGCAAATGCCCAGCTTCAAAGCACTACCAGAGGAGCAACTATGGAATGTGATAAACTATACACACAGCCTATCGGTAAAGCGCGAAGATATTGTGGTTAAAGAGGCCACCCTATCTTTAAGTTTTAACGAAGTGGGCGACAAAAAAGAATTGACCGCCGTAGTGAAAAGCCCGGACGAAGATGGCCAAAACCAGCCGGTTTCAGGCATTAGAGTAAATATTGGTGTTGAGCGTTACTTCGGCGTTTTGCCCATCAGCGGCTCGCCACTGACCACCAACGAAAAAGGGGAGGTTAAGCTCATTTTTCCAAACCACCTTATCGGGGATGAAATTGGTGAAATAAACATCGTGGCAACCATCGACGATATGGAATATAAGCCTGTGCAAAGCACCGAACAAATTATCTGGGGCACCGCCAATCCCAACGATTACTGGAGCGAACGCCGCGCCTTGTGGAAAAACAACGACTATATTCCACTGTGGCTGCTCACCAGTTTTGTGGGGGCAGCGCTTGCAATTTGGGGCACTATTATGTATGTGGCCTTGCTGGTTCGCAAAATTAAAATTGAAGGCGATAAGGCAGCTTAAAAAAAAAAGTAATTTTGCAGCTTCTAATCATTTAAAAACATTAAACATTTTATTAGTATGGGAAAAGGAGATTTAAAGACCAAAAAAGGCAAGAGAATTCGTGGTTCGTACGGAAAAACACGTCTGCGCAATCCACAAAAATCGCCACTGGATCAAATAAAAAAACACGTTGAACACGAAGAAAATCTAGCGAAAGCTACAGAAGCTGAATAAGCTTTGTACAAGGCCTAAGGCCTTATTTTTCATGATTTATTTTTTTGGTGGCAGGAAACCGCAAGGCTTTCTGCCATTTTTTTGAATGCCCTCCCCCGTGCTTCAAAGTTCTGAAACTGGTCGTAGCTCGAGGCTGCCGGCGACAAGAGGCAGGCCATGCCTTGCGGGGTCGTGCCCATCCAGGCAGCCAGATCACTAAATCGTGTTTCAAAAATTACCTCCTGCCCAGGGTGCTTCATCGGATCAAATTCCTGCATCATCCGCTTTCCGGCAGGGCCGGTAAACAAAATGCGCGCTACCTGCAAATCGGCGATAGTGGACAACATTCGGCTGTAGCTAATACCACGATCGTGGCCTCCCAAAATCAAAGTATGCACGTGCCCGAGGGTTTCCAAAGCTGCAAGCGTAGATTCGGGAATGGTGGAGATGGAATCGTTATAAAAATCGATACCACAATAATTACCGACAAATTCCAGGCGATGCTCCAGGGGCTTAAAAGATTTTATCCCCAAAATAATTTCATCAGAACGTAGATTCATCTGGCGGCAGGCCATCCAGGCGGCAAGTATGTTTTTGATATTGTGCCTGCCCTTCAAGGGCAAATCGGAGGATTGGAGTAATGATTCAAAAGCTGCTTTACCTTCATCAGGTTCCATCATGGCCGCATCGATGGCAGCTTTTTGAGAATTTAAATTGAACTTTCCAATATCGCGCTGTAAAGCCTCATTTTCCCGATCATAGATAAAAATATCCGCATCGGTTTGAAATTTGGTAATATTCCACTTAGCCGCGTAGTAGCAACTTTCGGAGCCAAAATAATCGAGATGCTCCGGAAAAAGATTCAACAGAATGGCGATGTGCGGCGAGTGGTGCAGATGCTGCAACTGGTTGGCCGAAAGCTCAAAAACAAGGATGGTATCCTTGACAATATTTTCATAAAGATCAAGCGGCGGAACACCGATGTTTCCAATTAAAAGCACATTTTTCCCGGCCTTTTTCAGGATGTAGTAAATCAGGCTCGAAGTGGTACTCTTGCCCTTGGTACCGGTAACGCCGATGATCTGGCGATGATAATGTTCCAGGAATAATCCGCTTTGTGAGAGCCATACTTTATCAGGATAGCGATTTTTTATATCTGATATTTGAATCCCCGGCGAATGAAGGATTACATCAAAATCGGCAATGGCTTCCAAATAATTATCACCAGCAAAAAAAAACATATTCTCAGGCAATTTTTCCCTATCGGCAAACTGTTCGGGATTGCGATCGGCCACAGCCAAAGCCAGTTCGGGGAAGTGTGTTTGAATAAATCGGTAGCTCGACTGCCCCTCACGACCAAAGCCAAGAATCAGGACTTTGCGATTTTGCAAATATTGGCGCAAAAGTTCAATCATAGCAGGGCTTGTTTTAAAATTTTCACAAAGTAAGAAGATAAAAAATGCTGCTCGTCAAAAGCATGTAAATGATCCTCAAAAGTACTTTCGCCCGATGGCATCCTTTCTTTGTACATCGCCAGCAAGGCGGGCAGTTTATCCTTCTTGTTAACTTCGATCAAATGTTTTAGCGCGGCCTCCACCTCGCCGATGGTGCCCACGCACTCAAAAGGTTTTTCGGCGGCCAGTCCGCTGAGTTGGTCCAGCGTTCGCATCAATGCGGCATCATCCAGCATATCCTTAGCAAAAATAGCCTTCAGCTTTTCCCCCTCAACAAAGGGAGCCAGCATGATGGCGGTAAAAAGGCACTTGGGGCAGTGGCCGCACCAGCGATTTTGTTTGCTCCCCACATTGCAACTGCGAAACGAAGGCAGGTGCTGCGGAAAGCCTGCCAGAAAGCGGGCTATCTGCAACTCGTTAAGCGGACGCAAAAAGCTGAAATAGTTAAAATCGGAACTGATAAATTCAGCCACATATTCTCTAAAATCCCTTTCAAAAGTCAGCGATTTGGAATATTGATGGTTGATGAGCGTTCCGGGAATCGTAGCCTCGCTGGCACTCGATTCGTTAGAAAGCGCGATATGGCAGATGCCTGTCAGCTTTGCTGCGATCAAGGTAGTAAAAGCCACCATGGCCGAAAAGGGCGTATGCCCGTTAAGGTAACCTTCAGCATTGAGGCGAAGCAAGGCCGGATCAATCTTTCGCTTTATCGCAAACAAATCCTCATCAGCAAAGCCGGCCTTGCGTATCGTGTCGATGCCTGCCCGGCTGGGGTTTATCATCAGTGGTATCACCGGCATCCCGGAATTTTTAAGCAATTCCAAACTCACGGCCGAATCCTTGCCACCGCCCACTGGAACTATTATTTTATTATCGGTATCAAAATTAAAACTGCTAAATGTGCTATCGCTTTCGCAAATAAAATTTACAAAGTCATCCTCCGAAACTTCAATCCCATTTAAATAAAAAAACTCGCCCAGACCCTTAAACCAAAGGTTTTTCCACCAGGTCAACTGCTGCGCATTTAAAAAAGCAGGGCGAATAATTACCTGTGGCGGACAAGCCGCTTTCCAATAACTAAGCATTTCTATCATTCCCAAATGGAAAGTAAGATTTTGCAGGGCAGTATCGTTTATCTTTGCAAATTCACTTTGCCGGATAGGGAAAGTGTAAGAAGGATGGAAGGTACATTTATCCGGTAAACGAAACAAAAATGTTATGGTGATGAAATCGTTTTGTTGCAAAATGTTAAAACTTTCATAAATCAGGGTGGGATGTTTTTTACGTAAAGCGTTGAATGTATTGATTTTGGAAGCAGATTGCATATTCTGAATTTCTAATAACTAAATATTATTTTTGGTTTTCAAAAGTAGATAATTAATTTTGAGTGATGGAAAATTATGACGACCTCATACGGATTAAGACAAATAACGTGAAACCGGGCCCGGGAAAAATCCTTATTTCCGAGCCTTTTCTCTTCGATTATTATTTCAAACGGTCGGTTATTTTGCTTGCCGAACACAACAAGGAAGGCTCCTTTGGGGTGATCATCAACAAGCCAATGTCGGTAGGTTTTAATGATGTGGTTAAGGATTTCCCCGATTTTGATGCCCGCGTTTATTTGGGCGGGCCGGTCAAGACCGACAGCCTTTTTTACATCCACACCCTGGGCGAAACCATCGACGACAGCATCCCTGTACTCGAAGGCCTATACTGGGGCGGCGACCTGGAACGGGTGCGGGAGCTAATCCTGCTGGGGCAGCTCAACGAGCGCAACTTTCGTTTTTTTATCGGCTATGCCGGATGGATGCCCCTGCAACTCGAAAATGAGCTGAAGCGCAACAGTTGGCTGGTGTCGCAATTGGACAAAGATCAGGTGATGCAAAATAGCACCGAATCGATGTGGCAGGACACGCTGCTGAATCTCGGCGAGAAGTATCGCCACTGGACGAATTTTCCTGCGGAGCCTGCGATGAATTAATATGAAAAAAGAACTACAAAACAATCCGCAATCTTCGGCTGTGTATGGCCTGGGTTTAACTGGTGCCGCCGTATTTTACATTTCCACAGCTACCAGCTTTTGGATGGGCGTGCTGGGTCTGCTTAAGGCCATCGTATGGCCGGCCTTCCTGGTTTATGAATCCCTTAAATTCCTCGCTGCCTGATTTGCACTTTTCCAATGCAAGCCATGAATCCAAATCCAAAATCAGAAACAAACTACGCCATCGTGGATGTGGAAACCACCGGCACGAGCTATAAAAACGGGAAAATTACCGAAATAGCCATCCTTATCCATGACGGAACAAAGGTGGTGGATGAGTTTTCGTCGCTGATCAATCCCGAAGAAAAAATCCCCTACCGCATCCAGCAGCTCACCGGCATCAACGACCGCATGGTCGAAAACGCCCCGAAATTTTATGAGGTGGCAAAACAAATTGTCGAGCTAACCGAGGATTGTATTTTTGTGGCGCACAATGCCAGCTTCGACTACAACTTTATCCGCCAGGAATTCAGCCGCCTGGGTTTCGACTACCAGCGCGAAAAACTGTGTACCGTCCAGTTGAGCCGAAAGCTGGTTCCCTACCATCGTTCGTACAGCCTCAAAAATATCTGCGAGGCACTCAACATCGAAAATACCAATCCCCACCGCGCCTTTGGCGATGCCCGCGCTACCGCAAAGCTCTTCGATTTCCTGCTCAACATCGACCCCAATCCTGCCGAAATCAAGGTGCAGGGGCTTAACAGTAATCTAAAACCCGAAGTAATCAAGGCCTTGCCCGAGGCTGCCGGCGTGTATTATTTTTTGGACGACAAGCAGAATCTGATTTACGTGGGCAAGAGCAAAAATATCAAATCCAGGGTTTTATCGCACCTCTCCAACGCCACCACCAAGCGGGCTTTGGAAATGAAAAATAAACTTGCGCACATCTCATACGCGCTTACCGGCAACGAGCTGGTCGCCCTCCTGCTCGAATCGCACGAAATAAGCACACAGCTGCCGCAGTATAACCGGGCACAGCGGCGCAGCAGTTTCAACCATGGCCTGTTTTGCACACCTGATGACGAGGGCTATCTGCGTTTAAAAATTTGCAAGCTCAACGATTGCGATGGCGATGCCCCGCTCACCACCTTCGGTTCGGCAATGACCGGCAAAAACTTCCTCTTCCAGCTTTGCGACGACTACCAGCTTTGTCAAAAATTATGCAGTCTTTACACCACGCATGGCTCCTGCTTCCAGTACAAAATAAAAGAATGCCATGGAGCTTGTATTGGCGAGGAAAGCCCGGATGATTATAATGCCCGCGTGGAAAGGCTAATCCAACGGTTCCAATACAAAAATTCCAGCTTTCTAATTTTGGATCAGGGGCGCACCAACGATGAGCAATCGGTGGTGTGGGTTGACCATGGCCGCTACCGTGGTTTTGGCTTTGTGTCCACCGACATCAACGGCAGCGATGCCCTCGGCCAGGCCAAAGATGCCGTAAAACCCTACACCGAAAACAAATATGTCCATTCCATCATCCGCAGCTATATCGAGCACAGGCCGGGACTGAAAATGATAACACTTAATGATCAGGAATTTATGGATGGCTGAAAGGCCATTTTAGCAATTTTTTGAGATAAGGAATTATGCGGCTTCGATGAATAATTATACCTGTTTGTTAGACGTTGCTGTTTTCGGTGAAATCAAATAATAGTTAGTGGTTATGAAGATGTTTCTGATGAAGAAAATGGAGGATATTAATTTCCATGTTTTTCGTGGTTTCAATCCAAACTTAATTTCATAATTCGGATTTATGAAATAAAATATCGACTTATCTACGTTATAATTCTCTCTCTTCAAAATCCTTTCAAATCTTTCAATACTAATCCCCGTCTGCTTTACTTCCAACAATCCTTTAATTTTCGCATCACTCTCTCCGAACGATTTCAAAATAAACTTATAAGCAAAAGCAGGCAGGATGTGAAAAAAAGGAAGCTTCGACAAAAATTTGCTGTCGCACATTTGCTGATGACCGCCAAATGGATTATACCAGGGAGGAAAACCGAGGAAAAACTTTCCGTTAGGTTTCAAAAACTTTTTAACGAAAGCCACAAATTTCTCTTGTCCATGAATATGCTCCAATACATCCCGGGTAATAACAATATCAAATTTGCCAATGCTTTCCAGTTGGATATTGAATATATCATCACAAATAAACTCAATATTATCCGCGTTTTCCTTCCCCTCAAAAAAAATCTTCGCATTCTCGATTTTCCCTTTCGACATATCTATCCCAACTACTCTTTTGCATCCTGCCTTTACGAAAGGGCTTAAATTCCCTCCTTCTCCACATCCAATTTCAAGCACTGATGTTTCTTCATTTATCGATTTCATCTTTTGAATAAAAGGGATGACGTATTTTTCGGTAGTTATTCCTTGTTCTTCAAAATACTTTATTCTATTCACATGTCTATCTTGCATAATCTATTCTTCTATTAAGCAGTTTATCGTTTTTATTAAAAGTTAAAAGAAACCTACCCTTAAATATGATATCAATTGTCCGCCCAAAAGTAGAATAATTATTAAATCGGAAACGAAAAAGGATTTTTGTAGCTAAAGCTCTTATGGGGGAATGATGGATAAAATAAAGTTGAACTATGCCGGCCTGCAATGGGCATTCTTGCTACCTCTCTTGTTTACAGAGTGGTGAAGCCGTTAAGGATTTTGGCAAAGTGAATTGCATTTATCCTTGTGGCCAAAGATTTTGAATGAAAATCGCTAACATTCAGACGTACTTTTTCCATGATGATATTTTACCTCATTTGATGATTAAATTATTTCAAAGATCGGGGCAAAGCATTTCTGCCTTGTCCGGGTTCAACATGTTTATTCATCCATAAACCAATGGCTTGCATCCTTCCTTTTTTGCAATGCGGGCAAACAAAGGAATCCTTTCCCGTTACCATTTGTAAAACCTCAATGGCGGGCAATCCCTGCAATTGTGGATAGTAAGCCGCCTTTTCCAATAGCTCGAAGCACTGTGCCAGCTTGGTGGCCATATTGCATTGTGCCATAATGCCGAAGTATCTGATTTTGGATCATCCGCTGGATAAGCAT
>Ga0307929_1000384_pt1 | contig 44920 bp, 41 predicted proteins | sample AceLakmetage1330_FD_203160 | JGI IMG/M metagenome (GOLD analysis project Ga0307929, IMG submission 203160) | Saline water microbial communities from Ace Lake, Antarctica - #1330 | ecosystem: Environmental > Aquatic > Non-marine Saline and Alkaline > Saline | place: Antarctica: Ace Lake... | reverse complement strand
GCAAGTGGCGCGAACCCAGGGTGCTATTTACTCTGAAGTACACATTCGGGCTCAATCTCCGATTATGAAAGTTGCTCCGATTACAGGAAAACCGTCGGAAGAGCTGTACACTCTGATCGGCATCGCCGCCAGCACCCAGGAGCACACCAATCGTCTGGTGGGGGTCGAAACGGAAGGGATGACGGTTTGCCCTTGCGCCCAGGACATGGTCCGGAGCTACTCTAAAGACCTGTTGATGGAAGAGGGGTTTTCAAAAGGCGATTCCGAGCGTATTGTTAACATTATACCCATGGCTTCTCATAACCAGCGGGGCAGAGGCACATTGCTGATCGGATCCGAGCAACCGATTCGCGCCGAAAATCTGGTCCACATCGTGGAGGCATCGATGAGCTCTGAGACATACGAGCTTCTCAAGCGGCCGGATGAGTTTTTCATCGTCAACAAGGCTCATCGCAATCCCCGGTTCGTGGAAGACGTGGTGCGTGAGATCTTACGCAACGTAATAGAGGTATATCCGGATCTGCCCGATGAGGCCTTTATACTGGTCAAGCAGGAGAATTTTGAAGGCATACACCAGCACAACGCTTTTGCCGAGCGATTTGGTACCCTTGCCGAGATACGCCGGGAGGTTGTGAAGGGAGAGCATGTCGTCCAACACACGACCCTGGAAGAATGGCTTAAAGGATAGTTACACGTACAAGCAGGAAGCACCCCCTACGAAGTTGAAAGATGTGAAGGATAGCTGAAAATGCATGATTATCTCTTCGTGACCGGTAAGCTGGCTGCTGACGCTCTGATACTCACTATTGAAAGAATGGAACCCGACTTTGAATATGAGATAGCAGCCCTCAATATTTCTGTCGCCGCCCTGATGGACACGCGATGGATTGCCCGCAACATAGCCGATGCGCACGGGTGCCGGCAGGTGATGATCCCCGGTTATTGTCCGGGTGACCTGTCTATTATTGAGGACCGGATAGGGGCCTCCGTTGTCCGTGGTCCCAAAGACTTGAAGAATTTACCCGTTTTCTTCGGTCGTGAACGCATCCTGGAGGGTTACGGTGAGTATCAGGTGAAGATTTTGGCTGAAATTGTGGAGGCTTATCGGATGCCCTTCGATGAAATCCTGGCCATGGCCTATTACTACCAAGAAAATGGGGCCGACATCATTGACTTGGGTTGCCCTCCCCAAGGCGGGTTTCCCGGTGTGGAACCGGTCGTGGCCGGACTCAAAGAGCGTGGTTTCACCGTCAGCCTGGATACCTTCGATCCTGAGACCATCCTGCGCGCCGATGGTTCCGGCATGGATCTCCTGCTGAGTATCAATTCACAAAACTTGGACCTGTCCCCTAAACTGCATTGCAAAGTGGTGGTCATTCCGGACTTCGGGGAAGGCTTGACGTCGCTGGAGCGAAACGCAGCCCAGCTGGATGAGTGGGGTGTGTCCTATGTCATGGATCCTATATTGGATCCTATCAGTTTTGGTTTTACGGAGAGTCTCCATCGTTTTTATGAAACCCGGCGGCGCCACCCCAATGCCGAGATGCTTATGGGTCTGGGCAACCTTACCGAACTCACCGACGCGGACAGCATTGGCATTAACGCCGTGATGGCCGGGGTCGTCACCGAGCTCGGCATTAACTACGTGCTGAGCACAGAAGTCATCAGCTGGGCGCGGGGGGCTGTGAAAGAACTAGACCTCGCTCGTAAGCTGATGTATTACGCCCACAAAAATAGGTTGTTGCCCAAGGACGTCGATGATGGTTTGCTTACAGTGAAAGACCCTCCCCACGAGTCTTACGGCGAGGCGGAGCTTCGCCATATGCATCAATTGGTAAGCGATAAAAATTTTCGCATTTTCACTGACGACACATGGATTTACGTATTCAATCGCGACATATTCATTCGAAGCACCGACCCGCAGGAAATTTTTGCCCAACTTGATGTGACGGAACCGGCTCATGCCTTTTATTTGGGCAAGGAGCTTGAACGAGCCGCCCTGAGTGTACAATTGGGCAAAAAATACACCCAAGAAGAGCCGTTGCGCTGGGGCTACCTCAGCGACAGAAAGATGTCAACCTAATGGAGCAATATGATTCGCGCTATCGGCATTGATCCGGGCACGTTGAGCTTTGATGTATGTGGCCTGGAAGGAGATCACCTCTTTCTGGATAGGACGATTTCCTCCGCGGAACTCGCTACGAAACCGGAGGTATTGATGGACATACTGCACCTGGCTGCGCCGGTGGATATGATTGTCGGCCCCTCCGGATACGGGTTGCCCTGGGTTAGGGCACAAGACATCACGAGCGAACAAATGAAGCTCATGGTTCTCAGCGAGGAACGCGACCGCGGGCAAGATGCCATTGTGGGCGGAATGCATGGAATCCTTAAGATGCTCAAGGAAAGTGGTTTGCCGGTCTGCTTTGCGCCAGCCGTGATACATCTCTCCACGGTGCCGGTGCATCGAAAGGTCAACCGGATCGATATGGGCACGGCGGACAAGCTATGCGCCGTGGCGCTGGGGATATGGGATCAATCCCATCACCTGGAAATTGATTACCGTGAAACCTCATTTATTTATGTGGAACTGGGCGGGGCCTTCACGGCGGTGATAGCAGTCGAGAACGGGAAAGTGGTGGATGGTCTGGGCGGCACTGCGGGCTGTATGGGTTATCTCTCTTCGGGCGCCATGGATGGAGAGTTGGCTTATCTCCTGGGGAGCTTTCACAAGGAAATCCTATGTTCAGGCGGTGTGGCTTACATTGCGGGGAAGCCGGAGGCGCCACCTGAAGAACTCATGGCTTTGGCTCAATCCGATGCCCGGTGTCGCCTCGCATGGGAGGCCTTTTTGGAAGGCATCGTAAAATACGTAGCGGCTGAAATGTCCATCGTTCCATCCTCCCGGGAAATTTTGCTTTCCGGCCGCCTTTGCCGTATCGGGGAATTCACCCATAAGGTGATCCGCCGTCTCTCTTCTTTTGCTCCGGTCCGCAAAGTAAAAGGCTTTGCCCGGGTCGCCAAAGAGGCCGCTCAAGGAGCTGCCCTCATTGCCGAAGGAGTAGCCGGTGGCTCGCACAAAAAATTGGTAGAAGTTATGGGACTTTGTGAAACGAGCGGCACCGTCCTGGATCATCTTTACGTCAAGGATGCTGAGGCCCTGAGACAAAAGCGCTTTGATTCATGATCCAAGGGGAGGATTTTTTAGGGCTTAGGAGTATAATTACAGCATATGCAAATCAATACTGTTGAAATCGAAGACACCTTTGCCGAGGCTTTCAAGATGTGGGGAAGTCGTCTGATCATTACGGCTGTATCCGAAAAATGGGCAATAACCACGGCTCGGGCTGCCACCGGGTTCGGAACATCGATCATCGGCTGCGGGTGCGAGGCCGGAATCGGCAGGACGCTGCCGGCCGATGAGACGCCTGATGGAAGGCCGGGCGTGGAGGTGCTGTTTTTCACCACGTCGAAAAAAGCCGTAGAGCCTCTCCTTTTAGCCCGCGTGGGCCAGTGCATAATGACGTCCCCAACTTCGGCCTGTTTTAACGGTCTTGTTTCGGAAAGAGAGGTGAAGGTCGGCGGCAAGCTCCGATATTTTGGAGACGGATTTCAAAGCAGCAAGCTTGTGGACGGCCGACGATTATGGCGTATCCCTGTAATGGATGGGGAGTTTGTGATCGAAGAGAATTTCGGCATGCAAAAGAGTGTCGGAGGGGGCAATTTTCTGGTTTTGGCTGAGAACCAGCAGGCAGCACTCGAAGCATGCGAAAATGCGGTTTCCGCTATGCAGGAGGTGCCCGGAATCATCATGCCTTTTCCAGGAGGCATCGTTCGAAGCGGGAGTAAAACAAGCTCCAAATACAAGGGTATGACCGTTTCAACCAATACTGCCTATTGCCCCACAATCCGCAGGCAGGTCAAATCGGCCCTGCCGGAAGGTGTTAATTCCGTAATGGAGATCGTTATTGACGGGCTCAGCGAAAAAGCCATCAGTGAAGCGATGCGTATGGGGATTGAGGCCGCATGCATTCCTGGTGTTGTGAGTATCTCGGCCGGTAATTACGGCGGCACACTTGGGCCGTATCATTTTCATTTGACCCGGATCATGGCGTAAAATGAATCAGGGCAGGAGGTGGGACCCTTGAACGGCGAATCGAATACTGAAAAGGCAGAAGCGTTTGCTGACCATACAAACGGGGTGACCTTGCGTGTGAAGGAAGCGACATCCCTTCCGGTTGAGGCTGATAGCATCAGCCCGGATCTCTTTGTTGATCGGACAAATTCAGAGATCAAAAACCTGCCCCTTTTCTGCGGACGACGCAAAGTGAATGTGGGGGATCTGTTTATAGTCGAAGGCGAGACAGCCGATAAGATTATCATCAAAGGGGACGTTAAGAATTACAAGAAAATAGGTCAAAATATGACCCGGGGCCGGATTACCGTGGCAGGCGATGTGGGTATGCATCTGGGTGCTTACATGCAGGGGGGTGAAATCATCGTTCATGGCGACGTTCATGATTGGGCAGGCGCCCATATGCAGGGGGGGATCATCCGGATTAAGGGGAACGGAGGGCATTTTGCAGGCGCAGGTTACCCCGGTGAAAAACGGGGCGCAAACCGTGGGGCCATACTGATCGAAGGAAACGCCGGCAATGAAACAGGCACAAGGATGCGACGCGGACTCATCGTTGTCACGGGCGATACCGGAGAATTCACAGGAGCAAACTTGATTGCCGGATCCATATTTGTTTTCGGTCGCTTGGGAGAAAGGGCGGGCGCCGGCAACAAGCGCGGTTCTATCGTGGCCATGGGTGACACGGCGCCGCTGCTCCCCACCTACCATTACCAGTGCCGGTTTCAGTCCGTGTGCCTGCGTGTGTATCTGCGTTGTATCCGTAGTTGGGGACTTCCTGTTTCAGATGATCAGATGGATGGTTCCTTCCGCCGCTTTTCAGGCGACATTACAGCTTTGGGGAAAGGGGAGATTCTGATTCATGATTAGCGTAAATAAAAGGGCCTATGAGATTGTACGTTGTATGATAGATGATGCCGAGGCATTGTCTGTAAGCTGTGAAAGGCTTCAAAACGGCGCCACGGTTATAGATGCCGGTGTAATGGCCCCCGGCAGCCTGGAAGCAGGTAGGCTATTTTCCGAGATTTGTCTCGGTGGACTCGGAAAGGTCGGTTTTTGCCGCCTTGATTTCGACGGCATTTCCTTGCCGGGCGTCACTGTTGCGGTCAACCATCCCACCATTTCATGCATGGGATCACAATATGCCGGATGGGCGCTTAAGGTAAAGGGAGAGAATAAATCAGATACCTATTTCGCCATGGGTTCCGGGCCGGCCAGGGCATTGTATGGCAAAGAGCCTATTTACCAGGACATTGGCTACCGGGACCAAGCAGATATCGCCATTTTGGCACTAGAGAGTCGAAAGCTGCCCGATGAGCGGGTCGCTCAGAGGTTGGCTTCAAAATGCGATGTTGATGCAGATCATGTCTATCTGCTGGTCGCTCCCACTGCGAGCCTGGTGGGATCCGTCCAAGTGGCCGCGCGGGTGGTGGAAACCGGTCTGCATAAAATGCACGAGGTGGGGTTTGACATCAACCGTGTGGTCTCCGGTTTTGGGACCTGCCCGCTGGCTTTTATTGCCAAAAAGGATCTGAAAGCAATTGGCCGTACCAACGATACGGTGCTTTATGCCGGTCAGGCCTGGTATACGGTGAAAGGGGATGATCACAGTATTGAGACGGTCATAGACAAACTGCCTTCCTCCGCATCCAAAGATCACGGCACGCCGTTTTACGAACTGTTTAAGCGTTATGACGGTGACTTCTACAAAATCGATCCCCTTCTTTTTAGCCCGGCCGAAATCAGCATAAACAACATGAACAGCGGCCACACTTTTCATGCCGGTCAGATCGATCCGGCCCTGATCAGGGAAATCCTTTTGAAATGAGGGGGAACAAGACGGTTTGCGAGAGGGTGGGGTGTTGACCCGATGAGAATTGGTATTTTAGGGCAACGCGGCGGATGGCATGAGAAGTCTCTGCAAGCGGCATTGAGCCGACGCGGTATAGTTGCACCCAGCCTTCCCATTACCAGGTTGACCGCTCGCCAGGGAGCTACACCGCGGATCAGCATCGGACAAGAGGTGCTGAACAATTATGATGCCCTTTTTATCAGGGCTATTCCCGGCGGCTCGCTGGAAGAGATTATATTTCGAGTGGATACCCTGCACTGCCTGGAAAACAGAGGGGTTCTAATTGTGAATTCCCCGGGCGTCATCGAACGAACAGTCGATAAATACTATACTCTGTCTCTTTTAGAAGATGCCGGCATCCAGGTGCCCCGGACAATTGTAACCGAGCATTTCGATGAAGCCATGAACGGGTTCCTTGAGCTTGGCCAGGATATTGTGGTAAAACCGCTTTTCGGTTCCGAAGGACGGGGTATGGTTCGTGTCTGCGACAAAGAGACGGCTTACCGGGCATTCAGGGCACTTGAGCTTGGCCGTTATGTATACTGTGTGCAGGAGTTTATTCCCCACGGCTGTGAGGACATCCGCACATTTGTCGTTGGCGACAGGGTGGTGGGCGCAATGGTCCGTAAATCGGAAACCTGGAAAACAAACATGGCGCAAGGGGCTAAGGGCTCTCCTATGGATCCTGATGATACCCTCTGCGAGATGAGCCTCAGGGCTGCAAAGACTCTCGGGACAGCCTATGCGGGGATCGACATTCTTCCCGTTGAGGGGGGTGGGTACAAACTGATAGAGGTCAACGGTATCCCCGCATGGCGAGGCCTGTATGCGGCTACGGGGATTAACCCCGCCGACCATATGGTGGATTTTGTGTTGAACAGAGTTTGATGAAACCATTATCGCCTGATAAAATTGCTTGGGCGTGCCGGGCAGCGTGTCTCCTGGAAGTGAGTGCGGAGAAGCCGGGGAACGTGACTAAAAATCGTTCCTTTAACGACGTCTCTTTTGAAAGTTTTGTTGTTAGTGCAGAGGCGATCGGCCTTGTATTCATGGATGCGCATCATGCATCTGTCGGCCAAACCATTCTAAGGGCCGTACGGAAAACCAGGGCTTTAACCGGAACGAATACAAACCTGGGGATCGTTCTCCTTCTCGCCCCTCTTGCAAAAGCTGCCGGGACGGGCCACCCTGAAGGGCTGAGGGCGGGAGTTAGTCAGGTGATGACATTGTTGAGCGTGGATGACGCTGTAAAGGCTTATGAGGGTATCCGTCTGGCCCGGCCTGCCGGATTGGGAAAGACCGAGCGCTACGATGTATTTGATGAGGAAATAAATATATCCCTGCTCGAATCGATGATGTTAGCCAGGGACCGGGACAGTGTAGCAAGAGAGTATTCAACCGATTTTGAGACAACCTTTGGGACCGGGTATCCTGTCTTAAAACAGCTTTGGAATCAGGGGCATGCCCTTTTCGAGTCGATAGTGCAACTCTATCTCACCCTCCTTGCCCATATGCCGGACACTCTGATCGCACGAAAAAATGGGCAGGTTGTGGCTGAAAAGGTTTCTCGCAGGGCAGAAAAAATTTTAGATGCAGGGGGGGTATTTTCAAAATATGGACAGCGGGAAATAATTGAACTCGACAATAGTCTGAGGGATGAGCGTCATAGACTTAACCCGGGTACCACGGCAGATCTTGTTGCTGCTGCACTTTTTGTATTCCTGACCGATTTTGTGGTCGAAGAGCCTCTAACTGATAACTCCCCGCATTTAGCCGGGAAAACAAGACTTATTGAGACGTTAAACCATCTCGGTATTCAATCCCATGTCCTTGATTTGCCTCGCGGTAATCCATCCCCTGTGAAGGGACGTAGCGACCAGAGCACCATTGATATCAAGTGATATGAGTCTGCCTATGTCTGCAGGGGTGCGGATCCCCCCGCCGGCAAAAAAAGTGAGCTGCGGAAATCGGCGGCGTGCGGTCTCAAGCAGATCCCAATCCGGACCGGAGCCGGTACCGACATGATCTAAGGTCAGTAGAATAAAGTTCAACCACCCCTGCCCGGAAACGATTTCAAGAGCATCAAGGGGAGACAACCCTTTCAGAAAAGGGGCCTTTGATATTACGCGTCCGTTGACGATATCGATACTGAACACCATCCGACCGTAATCGATTGCTTTTGCTATGGCATCGAGAATTGCGGGGTCGGGCAAAGATTCCGTACAGATGATTATTTTACCGGCGCCGTAATTGAGTATCCTCTGTGCCGAGGCAACATCAGTGATTCCCGCGTCTACCCATAGCTCGGCCGAAAGCCCGCCGGCAAGCTCAGCGATATGATCGCGGTGATCCCCCCCCGTGCATTGCAGGGCGTCAAGGTCAGCGATATAAAATTCCCGGCAACCGGTTTCAGCCTGAAGCGCACGTGCCACGGGCAGAGGCGCTGCGCTTGAAGTCAAACAGCTTTCTACCGGACGGTACTGACTGCGTTCACCGCGTATGCCGTGAACCACCAGCCCGTTCATTAAATCGAGTACAGGGATTAAACGCATAGATTTGTTACCTCCGATAATATTCATCCATGAGTTCTTTACAGGTGGCGGTTGTCAAGACGCCGGGATTCCGCCGGATTTGGCTGCTGAAGGCTTGGCAATGCTTCGGGGTATACTTGCCGACTTCAGATCCTGGGGCCAATTCACCACCCTGATCACGGTAGATGAACGGATTCCCGAGGTCCCGCTTCCAGCCGATCAAGTAATTCGTATCAGGCACAATCAACACCAAGATATGGTAGCAGGCCTCATTGCGGAAAGCAATGCTGCATTGATAATCGCTCCGGAAAACGACGGAATTCTCTTTTCCCTGTCTGTTCTCGTTGAAAAGACCGGTGTGTTGCTGCTCGGGTCCGATTCAGACGGCGTGATGGTTGCCGGTGACAAATGGGAATGCTACAGGTATTTTATCGAGGCTGAAGTTCCAATACCACAAACATGGCGGGTGAATTCCAACCGGGCGGCTAAGATTGCAGAAAAAGCCGGTTTCCCGTTAGTGGTCAAACCAATCGATGGGGCAGGCTGTGATGGGGTGGGCTTGGCCACAGATCTTCCCTCTCTTGACCATGCCATATCTGCAGATGTTTTCAAGGAAAAGGACTTTTTACTGCAACGGTATCTTGAGGGGCGTCATTACAGTGTTTCAATGCTTGTGTCGGGCAAGGCGTCAGTTCCCCTCAGCCTGAACGAACAATTCCTGCGGATCGGCCCGCAGTTCACCTACCACGGGGGTTGCATAGTCCCCGGGCATAGTGAATTCCGCCGGGCAATAGCTGCTGCCAAACGCGCCATTTCTCTGATTCACGGGCTAAAAGGTTATGTGGGTGTTGATATGGTTTTGTCAGAGGGAAAATGGTATGTTATTGAGATCAATCCCCGGATCACCACGTCCTACGTTGGGCTGCGCAGTGTCATCAATATCAATCTTGCCAAGGCCCTCTGGCAGGCGTGTACGAAAAACAAACTTCCGCGAAATGTTCGATTAACAGAAAGAAAATCATTTTCTAAGGAGGATTTCATTGGTATCTGAAACGCTCACTTTTCTTGGCTGGGATATCGGTGGAGTTTATGTCAAGGCAGTTCGTATCGACTGGCAAACGGGGAAGCTTATTGATACGCGGACGGCCATCCAACCATTGGAAATGTGGCACGAATGCTCAAACCTGTCCGCAATTCTTAGGGATGTCGGGGTCGGCCTCGGCCTCGACGGGGTACAGGCAATGGCAGTGACCATGACGGCTGAGCTTTCCGATGCTTTTCGCAGCAAACGGGAAGGGGTACTCTTTATTCTTGACGCTGTTGGCGCGGCCTTTCCCGGAATCCCAGTTTATCTGCTTAATATCGATGGTGATATTGTTAAACAAAATGAAAGTCTTAACCCTCTTGATTATGCGGCAACCAACTGGTTGGCCAGTGCGCAATACTTGGCTACCCGCCATTCCGATTTTATCCTGATGGATGTGGGAAGCACGACGACCGATATTATTCCCGTCAGAAAAGGTTGTGTCGTCTCCAGAGGGCGTACGGATATTGAACGTCTGGCAAGCGGAGAGCTTGTTTATACGGGTCTCCTAAGATCAAACCCGGATACGGTTACCAGTCAAGTCCCAATTCAGGGACAGATGTGCCGTGTTGCTGCGGAATTCTTCAGCAATATGGGGGATGTTTACCTAATTTTAGGCCATGTGGCACAAGCGGAATATTCCTGCCCGACCCCGGACGGGCGCGCCAAAACTGCAGCTGCTGCTGCAGAGCGTCTGGCACGCTTTGTCTGTGCCGACGCCGAAACGCTTGACGCCGAACAAATTTTTAAACTCGCTCGATATTTGTTTGAGAAGCAGCTTGAAAAGATGACGGAGGCCCTTTTGCAGGTCCTTTCCGCCCAGGATGACGGGTATGGTCTGCCCGTGATAGCGGCAGGTGCAGGCTCTTTTTTAGCCGCGGAAGCCGGCCGGCGTTTAGGACTTTCGGTTATAGACCTGGAAAAAGAATATGGGAAAAAGAGTGCGGCAGCTTTTTCATCCTTGGCGATCGGTTGTTTGGTTGCGATCAGGTTTACCAGGGCGGATTAATGATTGAGAGCGTATTTAAAGTTGGCGGAAAACTGATTCAGGGTAACGGGCTGAAAAAACTGTGCCTTCATTTGGAAAAAATAGGACGTAGGCACCGTATTTTGTTGGTACCGGGCGGCGGCCCTTTTGCCGATACGGTCCGCAAACAGGACGCAAGTTATGGTCTTTCCGACGGAACAGCTCACTGGATGGCTATCCTGGCCATGGATCAGTATGGCCACCTTTTGGCCGATTTGATTCCGCGGAGCAAATTGGTCCGGACGATTGTTGAAGCAAAAAAGGTTGCCGGATCCGGTCGTGTTCCCGTGCTTCTACCTTTCGAGGTCATGTATTACAAGGATCCCCTGCCTCAAAGTTGGACGGTTACATCAGACTCCATTTCCGCATGGGTGGCGAAAGTTGCTCAAGCACCCATGCTGGTTTTGTTAAAAGATGTTGACGGTCTTTACAACGTCGGTTCCGGAAAAGAAGGGGGGGACAAGATGCTGGAAAATATCAGCATAGATCAGTTAAGCTCAAGCAAGGGGGTAGATCCTTATTTTGCCAAGATTATGAAGGCTATCCCCTTGACGCTTTGGGTTATCAATGGCCAAAAGCCGGAACGTGCAGGCGAGCTGATGTCTAAGGGGCGGACCCGGGGGACGTGCCTGCTCCGATAAGCCTTTTGAGCGTCCGGACTTTGTCAGCATCAATCACCCCCTTGATCCGGCTGCCTCGGCATGCCGCGGTTCTAACGCCTATAATATCAGCGTTGAGCCCTAAGATGGTATCAATATCGGTTGGCATTAGTGACCCTGCCAAAGCACAGATCAGCTTATTATCACTGCATTCAGATACGAAATTCTTAAGCTGATTTTCAGAAAGATTTGTCAGCAGTGTTCCTTCTCCCTTCGCCGCCGTATCGAGAAGGCATCCGTCCACACCTGCCCTAATGGCCACTTTCGGTAGATCGAGGGGGGGTAGCGCATTGAATTTGTGTGCATCAGCATAGGCCGTGGCGATAATACGTACTCTGGGATTATAATTCCGTACGGCCCGGCAGACCTCTCTGAGCAGATAGACAGCATCATTTTCATACTGCACTCCAAACAGACCTGCCTTGACGTATTGCACTCCACAGGAAGCTGCTCCCAAGGCCGCTAACGAGATCATTCCGGGCAGGTTTGGTACATCCCCGATCGCTGCACTTACGGGGATACGCTGCGGGGTTGCCTTCCGTACATTCCGGATGACATGTGGGAAATTGGCACCGAGAGCGCCCTCCTTAGGATTTTTAACATCTATAATGTCAGCCCCCCCTTCAACCGCGGCGGTTGTTTCAATTTCGTCCGCTATACTGACCAACAATTTCATTTTACATCTCCTAAATCTATCAATGTCATTAACTTAGCCGATTGGTTTATAGTTGAAGTGATAATCCCTTATTCTCAGGCAGTTTCAAAAGACTTCCTCCGTTGGGAGCACGCCTGATGCCAGGGTCGACCCTTCTTTAAGGGAAACGTTCCCACGCGGGGCGTGGGAACGAGGGGTGAGGGCGGATCACAGAAACATTATTTCTTCTTGAGATCCTTCAGCAGGCCTTCCAGGTAGGTTTGCCGTTCCTGCCACATTTTGATGACCTGGTCCCGGGTCATTACCCGAACGGGACTGCCGCTGCCCTTCATTTTCTTCAGGGTTTTCTTGTTGTTGAACATTTTGGGGAAAACGTCCGCACACTTCTTGATGATATCGTCCGATACGCCCTTGGGAAAAGCAACTCCCCTGAAATTCACACTGGAATCATCAATGTCAATCCCCTGCTCCTTGAAGGTTTTAACATCCGGCAGAAAATCATTCCGCTGAAGGTCTGCAATAGCCAGAATCTTCAGGCGATCCTTGTTCCGGAAAGCATCGGAAAGGTTGTTGAAACCGGCCTTCACTTTTTCGGCAATCACCGACTGCATGGCCGGCACGCCGCCTTTTTCAGGAATATAGGTCATGTTGACGCCCGTGGCTTTGGACAACTGCAGAAAGGCAATGTGATGTCCCACATAAAGGCCCGCACCGCTCACGGTTACCTTGCGGGGATTCTTTTTGGCGTAATCCAGAAGATCCTGGACTGTGTTGAAAGGGCTGTCCTTGCCGACAATCAAAACCGCGGGATCCGCACCCCAGTTGGCAATGGGGGCAAAGGTGTTGATATTGTATTTGGTCTTGAAAACAATGGACTGAGCGATGAAATGGGGCACGTTGTAGCTCAGCATGGTGTAACCGTCTTTGGGGGCCTTCTGAACGCACCAGTTCCATCCCACCTGTCCGCCGGCGCCGGGCTTGTTGATGATGACGATGGGCTGCCCCAGATATTTTTTGTCCCCCGCCATCATGGTCACGATGCGGGCCTGGAAATCCGTGGCGCCACCCGGTGAATAGGTTACAATCATGCTTACGGGGGATTTCGGATACTCGGCCTGAACTGCTGAACCCAGGCCGAAAATCATCACTGCTGCAATAAAGAAAACCATTCCCACTAAACCAAAGCTTCTCTTTTTCACGATTTCTCCTCCTATAAAAAATGAATTGATGAGGCACCTCCCCCATCTTAAAACGTCGAAAAGCCACTCTCTCCAACGTTATGACCTACATTAGTAATCCTTTAGGGGTTTGAACAGCCAGAAGTACATTGAACAGCAGAAAGAGAATGCCGGTGAACACGAAACCCACAATCACTCTCATGACGGCCGTGCGAGCCGTCAGTTCGCTGCTTCCCAGAATACACGTGACTAAAACAAAAAACAGGAAGGCCGAAAGATAGAACCCCAGGGTCTCCATTAGAATAAAATAGACGATAATCATGAAAAAACAAATCAAAAAGCGTCCGAAGGGAAACCCTGCTCCCTGGAAACTTTTGGGTTGCTTCAAGAAGAGCGACTGAAGCAACAGCAAGGCCGACAAGATACCCATGATGATAATGATCACCTTGGGAAAGTTTGCGGCCCGGGGATCATCCATGGCACCCAGGGAAAGATACAGGCTGATAATCCCCGCCAACAGCACCAGTGAAACAATCAGATCCTTTTTCATGCTGTAGCCTCCTTTGCCTTCCGATATGCCCTGATCTCACCATAGATGCTGTAACCGATGGACCCAACGCAGAGCAGAATGATGATAAGGTTCATGGATCCCGTGAAAAAATAGGAAAAAACGCCCACATCCGTATCGGCGATCAGTTTCCCCTTGAGAAAATTATCTTCGGCAATGGGCCCCAGAATAATCCCCAGCACCACCGGGGCCGGTGAAAAACCGAATTTTCGACCGATATACATGAGTGTCCCAAGGGTAAACATGACGATCACATCATCAAAACTGTTCTGAACGCTGTAGGTGCCGTAAACGGCCAGAATGGTCACAGCGGCAATCATAAACAGGTTGGGAACGCTCATCACCATATACGAATAACGGGACAGGATAATGCCGAATACGCACATGGCAATCTGTGCCAGTACCAGGCTGGCAATAAATGTATAGGTTATGGAAGCATTGCTGATGAAAAGATCGGGTCCGGGGAAAAGACCATGAATCAAAAGCCCTCCCAAAAGAACCGCCGCGGTGGGGCTGCCGGGGATGCTCAGCGTGAGCAGCGGGATCAAGGATGGGCCTACCATGGCGTTGTTGGCCGATTCCGCAGCCGCCACCCCTTCCGGGTTGCCGGTGCCGAACGATTCAGGGTTTTTGGAAAACTTCTTGGCCTGGTCATAGGCGATAAGCCCTGCCACCTGACCGCCTGCCCCGGGAATGATGCCGATAATGGAACCCACAATGGAGCCGATACTGAGGCTTTTAACCATCTTCAGGTTATCGGCAATGGTTTTAAAAAGGATACCCTTTTCCGGCTCGAAATTGGGTCGTTCCAATTTACTGCCCAGGCTTTCCACCAACGCAAATACCTGTGGGATGGCAAAGAGACCGATCAATGCGGGAACAATGGCCACACCGCCGGTCAACACATCATGATACACAAACCGGGGAGACCCCAAAAGAGGGCTATATCCGATGGTGCTGATCAAAAGCCCGAACATGCCGCCCAACAATCCTTTCAAAATAGATCCGGATGAAAGACCCGCCATGACGCTGATGCCGAAAATGGCAATCCAGAACATCTCCGACGGACCGAACTTGAGGGCGATTTTGGCTAGCGGCGGGGTAAACAGAATCATGACCAACATTCCGAACAAACCGCCCACCAGCGAGCTGATAAAACAATAATAAAGGGCTGTCTGGCTCTTACCCTGCAGGGCCATGGGATGACCATCCAGCAGGGTGGCTATGTTGGCGGGAGCACCGGGAATGTTAATCAGGATCGCGGAGATGGCGCCGCCCGCCACCGTCGCCGTATAGACCGCACCCAGCAGAATCAAGCCGGTTGCGGGGTCCATATGAAACGTAAACGGCACCAGAAGGGCAACGGCCATGGTGGGGCTGAGACCCGGTGTTGCCCCGAGAACGAGGCCTCCGATCACGCCCAGAATAAGGGTTAATAGGTTGGTAAAGGTTAGTGCCTGTGGAAAATAGTGCAAGAATTCTGCCATATGGGAAACCTCGTCTGTAAAACCGGGTTGGCCTGCTACGATAGCTTACGGAAAACTCAAGAAAATCGGAAACAGCAAAAGGCCCAAGACTTTTGGCAGAAAAATATCTTCTGCGAAATGCCTTACGCCTTTCACCATCATCGTTTACCGCTTTTTCTTACCATATATCACCTGAAAAGCAATTTCTAAGTGACATTGAAATTCAGGTTAACAAAGGATAAAACCTGATTAAAATCATTGACCTTCCTCAAGCTTCTGAATCAAATCGGGCAATTTCAGTCGTTGAATTTTGCCGGAGGGTCCCTTTGGCAGCTCGTCCATCAGCTTAATGGTCTTAGGGGTCTTAAATTTCCCCAGCAGTTCCAGGCAGTGGTCCAACAATTCCTGTTCGGTGACGTTGGAACCGGGCTGCAATGTGACGCAAGCCAGAATTTCTTCACCATAGGTGTCATCGGGAATGCCAACGGCCGCTGCATCCAATATGGCCGGGTGCTGGTAAAGGGCTTCATCAATCTCTTTGGGCGCAATATTCTCGCCACCCTTGATAATGAGTTCTTTGATTCGGCCGGTCACAAAGACAAAGCCATCTTCATCCATATAGCCCAGATCTCCGGTATGAAGCCATCCATCCGGTTCAATGGTTTTCGCCGTAATATCGGGCGCCTTGTAGTATTCCTTCATCACGTTGTCGCCCTTGATCATGATCTCGCCCTGCTCTCCCCGGGGTAGCTCATCGCCCTTTTCATTGATAATCTTGGCGGTGTTTCCCACTGCGGGGCCCGGTGATCCATATTTACGTAACTTCGGATCCATGGGGTTTGAGAAAACAGGTGCCGCTGTTTCAGTAAGACCCATGGTTTCCACAATGGAGATACCGAATTTTTCTTCAAATGTGTGGTGTAGCGACGGAGGGAGGGCCGAGGAAGCGGACCGGCCAAAACGGACCTGATCCACGTTGAAATCTTTCTCTTTCAGATCCGTGGCGCTGCACAGATATGAAATCATGGTGGGCACCACGCTGAACCAGGTGCAACGGTATTCGGATATCAATTCCCAGAAATTGCCGGTACTGAACTTCCTCGGAATGACGACGCTGCTCCCACTCACTAAAGGCGTCACGGCTGTCACCACTTCCCCATTAATGTGGTAAAGGGGGAGCGAGCAAAGCGCCCGGTCTTCGGGGGTCAGTTCATGGGCCAGGGTTGTGTACTCACCGCCGGCCACCATATTCTTGTTGGACAATATCACGCCCTTGGGTACACCGGTGGTTCCCGAGGTGTACAACAACAGCGCGTCATCCTCTTCCGCTATCTCCGGAAGCGATATTCCGGAAAAATCCTCATCTTCGGGAATAATGCTTTCGGCGTCATTATCAATTTCAATAAGCTTGATGTCCCGCGGCACTTTGGCCGCGGCATCCATCAATCGCTCTTTATGGTCTTCCGAATAAAACACAATCCTTGCATCCGAATGCTCCAGCACATATGCCAACTGGGAGGGTTGCGACATCAAGTTGAGGGGTGCCGCCACGAATCCCCCATACATGGTTCCCAAAAATATTTTGGCGGCCTGGTACCCGTTTGCCAACATGAAGGAGACCTTGTCTCCCTTTTTCAATCCCATCTTCGCCAGATACTTTCCAAACCGGATTGAGTCTTCCTGCAATTGTCCATAGGAGAGACTCAACCCAGGCTCGGGGGCTATCGCATAGATCTTATCCGGCGCCTTTTTTCCGCGTTCATCGATAAAATAACTGATAGTCCTCATTAACTACCTATCCCTTTCTTTTCATGCCTTCTAGGAGGGGACGCCCTTTATATTTTTACATTTCACGGGTATCAGACCTTTATCGCGGGTTTTTGGATGCGAAATGTAAAAATATAAAGGACGTCCCCTCGCACATCGTCCCCTCGCACATCAATTGCCGTAATCATAACCGAACTGAAATGCCTGCTTGTTTCGGTCATGGAATTTTGGAATAACCATCAGGATACTCTCGAGGACGATATCCTTTTTAAGACCCTCAATCACCTTTGCCATATGGCCCAGTACCAGGGTGTTGGCGAAAAGGGGATTATTGAAATGTTCCATGGAAAGGTCTTTCGCGGGAAAGGCCTTCTGAGTACAGGGAAGTCTTTCGTCAATTTCCTCTACGAATGCGGGATCATAGATAATCACCCCTTCCGCCGGCACCGTGTCCTTGAATCGGTCGTAGGCCCCCTTGGACAGTGCAATAAAATAGTCCGGGGATTCACACATGGGGCTGTCGATAATGCTTTTAGACAGGACCACCTGACTTCTCACATAGCCGCCGCGCATTTCCGTGCCGTGACTTTTCAGCATGGTCACATGCAAATCCTGCTTGACCCCGGCTTCTCCGATAATCTGCCCGAGCCTGACGACGCCCTGTCCACCAAAACCACTCGCTACAATTTCGACTCTGTTTTTCATGAGCTTCCCGTCCTCCTGATCTTTTCGAGGGTCATGTGTATAAATTCGGAAAATTCCGGCCTGGAGTTACTGGCATCATGCCAGATGCCCGTGGCCCATACCGTATTTTCATCTTCCTGACCCAACGGTTTCGCCTGATCCTGAATCCACCGGTACATATTGACCTGGTTCCTGGAACCCAATTCCCTGGATGCGAAATTGGTGGGACAGGGATACGGCATATGAACCAGCGAAAAGCCCTTGTTTAAGATGGCTTTTTTGACGGTTTCAACAGCCACAGCCCCGTCCATGGCCACATGACGCGCCAGGAAGGTCGCGCCGGCCCCTTTCAAGATATGCATGACATCCATACCGTCACTCATGAGGTTATGTTCAAACATGCCGTAGGGGCTGCTGTCCGTATGACTCCCCTGGGGGGTGGTCCACCCGTACTGACCACCGGTGGACTGGTAACCCAGATTGTCGTTGACGATCACGGTCATGTCCGCATTGGACCGGGCCGCGTGAATCAGGTGCATGAGACCGATGCCGAAAGCATCCCCGTCCCCTACGGTAAGGATAATCTTTTTCTCAGGCGCCAGGGCGATCCGCAACCCTCTGGCAATGGCGTACACACGGCCATGGGTTCCGGCGAATCCATCCCCTTTCCAGGTGGCAAAGGTCTGCCGGCCGGCGCATCCGATGGAAGTGCCCCAGACAACATCCGCCACTTCAATGTTCAGTTCGGCAATGGCCTGTACCACAATTTTATGATTCATTCCCAGGCCGCACCCCGAACACGCCGTGCTGGGGATCTTCCTGGAACGTAAATATTTCGCAGTCATCTCGCTCGCTTTATATTCCATTCTACCATTCCTCCAATACCCAACCTTGTCGACTGAGGGGCTCATCTTTAAGAATTTTCTCAAAGGTTTCAATCAGATCCGGAGTTGTGGGCAAGTCCCCGCAGGTCCCCAGGAAATTGATCTGTGAATCCTTGGGCGCCGCACGCTTGACTTCACGAACCAGCTGACCATCCCAGTTAAGCTCCACGGTCAGATATTTGGTACTGCGGTCGAAATGTTCGTCCGGAAAGGGCCATATATTGATGAGACGAAGAGATCCCACCTTCAAACCCATACCGCGCGCTTTCTCCACGGCCGTAGCGACAACCCGGGACGGACTACCGTAAGACACCACCACCAGGTCCGGATCATCATCCATGTGCTTCTTTTCGTAATGATGGTTAAAGATGTCCCGGTGATTTCTGACCTTATAGATCAGGCGGTAGGCGTGTTTGTGGTGGGCTTCCACCTCTTCAATGTCAAACCCTTCTTCCGTGGGCGTCCAGTCGGAACACAGAGCGCCCGTATTATGCCCCATGGCCACCGGCGCCACATCAAGAGCGTCCGTTGACGGGTAAAAATCAGGCCCCTGATGAATCTTTCGGGGCCAGGTGCGAAAGCCCAGTTCTTTCATCTCATCGTCATTTTCCGGAACGCTGATGTCTTCAAAACCGTCGGTAATCAGCTGGTCCGCCAGAACGGAGACGGGCATACGGAATCGTTCGGCCAGATAAAAGGCCTCCACGGTCATGGCCATGCATTCCTGAGCCGTATTGGGCGCCAGACAGATGGCTTCAAAATTGCCTCCCTGGGTGGGATATCGCATGAGGTAGAACTCACCCTGTCCGGGGGCACCCGTGATGCCGCTTACGGGACCCACCCGGCCCGAGTTAAGAACCACGACCGGACATTCACAACCCAAAGCCCAACCATAGGGATCCATATATAAAATAAAACCGGGGCCTGATGTGGCCGTCATGGCTTTCATGCCTCCCAGAGATGCACCAATACACATATGCATGGCGGCGCACTCATCCTCGGCCTGAAGATAGACGCCGTTCTCCTGGGGAAGCCTCAGACTCATGGCCTCGGCCAGCTCAGTGGCCGGCGTGATCGGATAGCCGGAGAAGAATCTGCAACCCGCCAGAATCGCTCCTTCGGTGATCGCGAAATTTCCTGTTTCTAAATACCGTTTCATATGATTAACCCTCCTTGTGGTTTCAGGCGATTACTTCTGCAACGTCGATTGCGAAGTCAGGGCAGGAAAAATAGCACTTAAAGCACCCGACACACCAATCTGACGATTTAACCTCGGCCGGCCTGTAACCTTTTGTGTTGAAAATATCGGCAGGACCGAATGTCCCCACACCGCAGACTTCGGTGCAATAACCACATTCCTTGCAGTTTTCAATATTCAAAACCACCTCAAACTTGCGGGCATCGCAGTTCAGACAGCGGGCTGCTTCATCCGCTATCCCCTGGTCATCAAGGCCTTTTTCCACCTGCTCAAAACCGGCCAATCGTTCCCATGGCTTTAGAATGGCCATATCGTTTCGGGGTTTTGCCTCCATCAGGAAGGGAGGTAGATAGATTTCGTCTTCAGGAGTCGCCAGGACCTCGTCAATATTGCCGTCGCCGCCCAGGTAGGTATCCATGGCACCGGCCGCTTTCCGACCCTGTGCAATGGCGCCGATAATGGAGTCCGGGCCGCTCACCACGTCGCCACCGGCAAATACGGTTGCGTCACCCGTGGCTAAGGTCTCGGATACCGCAATACGTCCCTTGTCCGCGTTAATGGCTCCCTGCCCTTCCACATATCCCAGATCGGCAGTCTGACCCACGGCCAGAATAATAGCTGAAGCGTCGGATCTTTCGGTTTTTTCAGCGTCAAATGTCGGGTTGAAGTTCCCTTCTTTGTCAAATACGGATTCACACTTCTGAAAACGCAATCCCGTAGCCGGCCCATCACCCATGACCGCCATCGGACCCCATCCGTTATTAATGACAACGCCTTCTTCTTCGGCCCGGGCAATTTCCCAGGCATGGGCCGGCATCTCTTCCCGGCTTTCCAGGCAATAGAGTTGTACCTCTTTAGCGCCAAGTCTTCTGGCGGTCAAAGCCACATCAATGGCCACGTTGCCGCCGCCTACGACCACCACGTCGCCGCCCAGATCAAATGATTCACCTAAGGCAACGTCTTTCAGAAAATCCCATCCCCAGAGCACACCCTCTTTGTCGGAACCTTCCACGGGAATCCTTGTGCTGCCGTTGGCGCCGGAGGCCAGGAAAACCGCATCAAAATCCTTCTTGAGATCATCCAGGGTCACATCTTTCCCAATAACCGTTTCACCCTTAAAGGTTATGCCCAATTCCAGAATATCGTTAATATCTTTGTCCAGTCTCTCTTCGGGCAACCGATAATTGGGGATGCCATATCGCATGGCGCCGCCCGGTTTAGGGAAAGCGTCAAACAGGGTCACATCATGTCCTTTGGTGGCCAGATAATAGGCGGCTGCCAAACCAGCGGGGCCTGCGCCGACGACCGCTGCTTTTTTACCGGTTTCAGCCGCGACTTTTTTGGCGCTTTTCCACGCATCGCCCCCTTTGTCCACAGCCGCCCGCTTAATGGCGCGGATTGCAATGGGATCCCCAAACTGCTTGTATGCGCACACATCCTCGCAAGGGGCAAAACACGCATCCGCGCACACCGTGGGCAGGGGCAGTTTTTCCCTCAATACCGAAACGGCTTCATCATACTGACCGTTTTTTACGGCGCGGATGTACCGGGGCACGTCTACGCCGGCCGGACATGCGTCGGTACAACGGGGAACAATAAACTCACTCCGAACATATTTTCCGTCCATAATGAAATTTCCCTCCTGAAAATTTTACAACCAGTGACTTGTTTTTCAAACATTCACCCGTTTTGAAGCAGGGTCAAACGTCTGTATGTGAATATTTGTTCAATGTGATTTTGGATGACCTTGCAAAATTAGCGCCAGAAACATGCTCACCAGAATCAAGCAGGAAGAAAATACGACTTATATCATTGAATTTTTATTGAAAATGTTGAAAATGGAAAAAGATGTTCAAAGATTTGTAACAAACAATGGCCCTTCGCAGTGGGGAGAAAACCTGTGCGGTAATCCGGACACGTCCGGTAATCCGGACACTTTCAATCGGTGCCCACTTCAAGTTTAAGCACGTTTTGTCGGATCACTTATGTGATGGTATAGACATCGGGCTAATCATTACGATTCCAAATAGAAGGTTGAATCAGTATCCCCGACTTTTTGCGATCGGAAAAATGAGTTCCAAAAAACTGCCCTCGCAAGGTTTCCAAGTACCAAAGCCAATGCGACATTATATAGATATTCCGTTATGTGACGATGGCCCATTGTGGGGACGACCACAAGATATAGTGGGATTCGATCACGACCAAAACGGTAAATTCAATCATGTTCAAATGAAATATTGAGCTCATACATCAACCCTTACGCACCTGATGTATCTCAGGATATTAACCGGTTTCTACCCATTCAAAAAATCGCGAAAACCGTGACATTCTCAGACCTCGCTATGTCCGCCCGAATGATGATATTGCAGATTTTTCCAGGTTTGAATATTGAATTAGCGTTTTATCCATAGTCCCGCCCAAAAAATAGCTGGATCTCTAGAATTGAGCACTGACCGTCTTAAAAAATGGGATTCTGTCATACAGGAGCGGGATTATTGATAAAACAATATGAACGATGCCGCGATTTTGGCATGAAAGATGCAGTTGGGTAAAGTATGCAAATCCTCCATTTCAAGCATAGCGATAGGTATCCCACAAATTTGAAAATACATCAAAGGAAAAAAAATAGCACCTAAGTGGCAAGTCCATTGGACGGAGCGGTTCCAGAGCTACCGCGTAGCGGTTTCGTTCATATCGCAGATAGTGCAGGTTGGTTTTCAGGAAAATACGGGGATCAGTCAGGGTGGAAAAATGTTCCAGAATTGTCGTTGGCTTTTCGGGCATTGTTGGCTCCTTTCAAAAATGGAATAGAGTGAGCCAACGTATTTTCCAATACAGCAAATCTATTGTTCGGCATTATCTCATGCGATTGCCCTGCATTTCGAGGTTGACGAAATTACAATTGGTAAATATGCTGAAGAAAGTAAAAATCCGGGTCTAGAGGACCCGGCTTTGGTTTAACCCCTGGAAGGGGTAAAATTGTTTTGCCCCCTAACGAGGCAAGTTTGACCTGTTTTCGTTTGAATATCAGCTCGTAGATTTGGGTGAGGAACGGACCCCGACTTACGAACGCGGCAAAAGTATGCGAGCCAATTGTGGCAATTGATTAATCGCTGACCCAAAAGTTGCTTTTGGATCTACCGGCCAGGTTCTCTTTGGTTTGGGTTTAGTGACAGTTCAATCTCGGATCATTGCTGTCCGGTTTACTTTCGAGTAAAATCAGATAGTTACGATTGTACTTGCCCTTCAACTTGTAGTTTTGCATAATAAGCCTTGCAAGTAGAATTGCGAGAGGTTGCTTACGGCTTCAAAATATTGAGGTCCTCAATAATCAAATAATGTCAATTGCTTATATCCATCATCTTCCCTGCGGTACATATTACGGGGATTGGGCCGAAAAATTGAAATAAGCGCTTTTTTCTCGAACAGATTGACCTCCAAAAAGTGTAATAGCTGAGACAGGCTATTTTGGAGCGAATATCTCTCTTTGATGATGGCCAGAATGAGATAAACGATCATCGCGATCCATATCTGACTCTTTACTGCGTTTGGGGAAGTACCATAGAAGTTCTTCACTCTGAGATTTTGCTTGATCCATTTGAAAAACAGCTCGATTTCCCAGCGGGCTTTGTACAAGGCGGCAATGGTTTCTGCTGAAAATGTGAAATTGTTGGTTAGGAACACCAAGGTTCGATTTCGGGTCTCGTCTCGAAAACTTACTCTTCGCAACCGTTTTGGATATTTTGCCTTGGACTTTTTGCTGAATAGGAGTATCTCCTGATCACTCCTCAGGCCGAGGGATTTGTCTACCGGATGGGATAAAATGCGGGTCCACCTGATAGATTTTTTCAAGCGGGTAACAAAAAACGCGCAGATCTCATCAATGGATCTCAACCAATCGAAGTCGATATATGCGCGGTCGACCACATAGATCCCTTCCGGTTCAATTGGGATTAGAGGCGCAGCCTTGACATCATGGACTTTACCATCAGTAATGGTCAGAAACGCCGGGATATTGCCACTCAGGTCGATTATGGTATGCAATTTAATAGCGCCTTTGGTCTTACGGAATTTCGCCCAGGGAAATAGCGACAATGTCAGGTCGATAGTTGATGCATCCAAGCGCATACACCGCATTGTCTACATCGACGGCCAAGTTCGTGCCAGCGTACTCTCGTCGGGCGCGCTGCATCAACAATTTTGCGAATTCCTCGTAGATCCGATAGTCCCGGCGCTCATTCGCATCGGCCAAAGTAGATCGTGGACATTGTTGGATTCCCATGTGGTACAGTTTTCCGGCATGAGCATTAAGGGCAATGTCTATGTCTCGCAAACTGTCTTCTTGTCTGATGTGGGCAAAGATCATGCTGGTCATCTGGTTCCAACATTTAAAGTTCCTGGTGCGATAATCGCCATGGTACTTGTTCACAATACGCTGGAATTCGTATCGTGGAAGTAAACTCAGGAATTGGGAGAATACGTATTGTCGACCAGACATTGCTCATTTTTGCTGATAGAAGATTAGCAGTACTGCTGTCCGGTTGAGCATTATAGAGAAACTCAAATAGCATGACAACACCTTAAGACGAATTCGAGTTCGCCATGATCCGAATATTTGGAAATTTCATTATGTTACGCCAAAATTTGGCAGCCTTTGAGTTTTTCAGGAATTTCTTATCTCAAAAACATTTTTGCTCCGTATAACAAGATATATCAAGTGTTTACAGAGAATCGACAAAAGTTAACCGGACAGCAATGATCTCGGATACAAAAAATAGGCTGTTCAGATGGCAAAACCATTGAACTCTAACCTTTCCCTAAGGGCAAGGGTTTCTATCCTGAACTAAAATGCATGCAATCTGAACAGGACGATCTTTCGCTTGGACAAAAACATCTATGGTTGAGATTCCATGGGAATGCAAAGAGTTTATTTCCAAACCCAACTCCGAGTCGGCACATTGAACATAGCAGCCGCTATGGGTGAGCTCAAGGTGCCTGTTTTGAGAGCACACAATGATAGCACTTTCACGATGGGCCAAAATTGGTCCTTTAATGCCAACACGTTATCGCGGTAAGCAACATACTGGGGTGATCCGTTATGAAAAGGGAATTAATTCTTAACTGGACCTTACGTTCAAAGATTTTTGTCTGCTACTTTCTCATTCTTCTCTTTGTAGCATTGTTCGCAGCTCTTGTTATCAAAAATTACGGTACCGTTATCTCACTTTACGACGATATTAACGGCAGGTATTACCAGACGGAGAAGTACGCCAAGGCTTTGACTTACAGAATTTTGGATCGGCAAGCCTCCATACGAGGATATCTCCTGACGGGGAAAGCCGATTACCTCATCGGCTATGATGACGATGTGGTACCGATAAGGACCCTGCTGGCGAAACTTCAGGCGTTACACGTAGGCAATTCAAATTACCATACGCTCATAAAGGATTTCAAAGATACCATAGATGAATGGGAAGAAAAAATCGCGGAGGTTGAAATCGACAAGAGGCAATACCTAGATTACGGCCTGATCAGTAACAAGGAGTTTGCCGTTTCCATAGCCGAAATCGACGAAAAAGGAAGATCATGTCTGATAAAAATCAAGGATATAACGCACAACTTGGTCCAAAATGCCGAACAAGATATCGGCGGCAAGTACAGGGAAGCATCCATCGTGGGAAACGAGACGAGAACCCTCATTATTGTTGCAGCTTTCGGCAGCCTATTCCTCAGCGCCATTGTCGGCCTGCTCCTGTCCAACCACATCACCGCCCCTCTTGCAAAGCTCGTTGAATCCGCTCGCCTGTTTTCAAAAGGGGACCTGTCAAGGCCTGTGTTGCTCCAGAGGTCTGATGAACTCGGTAGGTTGGCGTCATCAGTGGATCATATGCGCAGGGAGCTGAAAAACAGTATAGAAACCATAAGTAGATCAGAGAAAAAATACTCTCTTCTTGTCCAGAACGCCAATGACGGCATCGTTGTGATCCAGGACATGAAGTATCTCTTTGTGAACAAGAAATTCTGCGAAATTACCGGTTATGATGCGCACGACCTAATAGGCATGGATTTCTATATGATATTAGCTCCCGGTAGCGCTGAACGGATTAAATGGACTTACGAAAGAAGGATACTGAGCGAGGATGTCCGTTCCATTTATGCGATGGAGATCGTCAGGAAAGATAGAACCGTCCGTTTCATTGAAATCAACACGGTTGTTGCGGATTTCGAGAACAGAAAGTCCGATCTCGTGGTGGTAAGGGACATCACGTTAAAGCGGGCCTATGAAGAACGCATGAGAAAGTTTTCCGAAGAAGTGATCAAGACGCAGGAAGAAGAAAGGAAGAGAATTTCGAGGGAGCTTCACGATGAAGTTGGCCAGTGTCTCTCCGCCATCAACCTCTACGTCCAGAAAATCGAGATGGAAAATAATCGATTGAGCAACAGTTCCCTGAAATTGTTGGGTGACATCAGGGGGCTCGTTGACAAGACAGTGGACGAAATACACAGGATCTCATATGATCTCAGACCTTATCTGCTGGATGATCTGGGACTCTTTCCCGCTTTGGAATGGCAGATGGAGCGGTTTTGTGAGCAGACGGGTATTCGCCCGGATTTTCAGATAGACGGTGTACAGCGAAATCTTTCACTTGTAATTGAAACGCTCATATACCGCATCATTCAGGAGGGGCTTACAAATGTTCGCAAACACGCCGACGCGGAAAATGTCGCCATGCAGATGACTTATCTCCCTGACGCCATAACCCTGAAGATTTCGGACGACGGCAAAGGATTCGATCTGAAAAAGCAAAAGCGGAAGTGCATTTCAGGCAAAGGAGGATTGGGCATCACCAATATCCGGGAACGTCTGGTCCTGTTTGACGGCTATCTGAACATGCGATCCGCGCGGGGGGAAGGCACGGATCTGATGATCAGCATACCGGTCGTTAACAGTTCGTCCTGATGATTTGTCGTTGGAGTTCACCGAATGGAAAAAATCAGAGTACTAATAGCAGATGATCATACGATTTTCAGGGAAGGGCTCTGTTCACTCCTTGCAGGTAGAGAAGACATAGCAGTTATCGGGGAAGCCGCCAATGGTAGAGAGGCGGTGGAGAAAGCGGAGCTGCTCCATCCCCATATCGTTATTATTGATATATCCATGCCCCTATTGAACGGTTTTGAGGCCACCGCACAGATTCGGCGACGATGTCCGGGCGTCAAAATGCTGGTGCTGACCATGCACGAGAATCCTGAATTCGTCAGAACTATTCTTCGAGCAGGAGCTTCAGGTTACCTGGTCAAGAAATCCGCCGCGAGGCAGCTTTTCCATGCCATAAAGGCGATCCACAGGGGAGAGGCGTTCTTTAGCCCCTCCGTGTCCAAGGTCCTGCTCGAACAAATGGTGGACGGTGACCCCGAAGATGTGCTCCGTGAGCCGCGCCTGACGACCCGGGAGAAAGAGATCCTTCAACTGGTCGCCGAGGGCTACGCAAACAGGGAGATCGCCCGCGACCTCTTTCTCAGTGTAAAGACGGTGGAAGGTCATAAGAACAATATCAAGAAGAAACTGGGCATAAAAGACCAGGTCGGTATGATCAAGTACGCCCTTTCCAAGGGTATCTCTAGCATAGACAAGATATAGGCCGGCAGGAGCAGGTAAGGGCCTGGGCCGACATTTCTAGTAACTCCAATTTATTTGCTCATATTGTCCCCACTTTGGTCACCTCCCTCTCTTACCAAGATGCGCCCCCCCCAGACGACAGTCATTACACCAGGGGACCCCGTAGCCAAGGGTACGTTTGGCCAAAAAATGCAGGAGCAGTCCCTCCAAATCAAGGGAATCCCCTATTGTTATTACTGTTAGCCTGATGATATAAATCCGCACAAGTAACAATATTTATCTATTCGTGTACGTTGGAGAAGGAGACAGCCGGATTGCCATGAGAGCAGGGAATGTCTTAGGTCTAGAACAAAAAAAGACCGCAGTTTACGAGCAGATCCTCGACGGGAAGAGCATCCCCTCGTTTTTCATGGATCGATACAGAAACCACGCCGATGAAACGGCCTTCCGCTACAAAGAATTTGGAATCTATAATGATGTGACCTGGCGGCGATACTGGGACGAGGTTGAAAGGTTTTGCTTGGGATTGCTGAAGCTCGGACTCGAGGCGGGTGACAGAGTTGCCATCATGGGGGATCCTTGCCCCGAGTGGCTCTATGCCGATCTGGCCGTCCTCAGCGCAGGCGCCATCAGTTTCGGGATATATTCCACGTCCTCCCCGCAGGAGACACGCTATTCGGTCGAGAAAACGACTGCGAAATTCTTCATTGCCGAAAACCAGGAATACGTGGATAAAATTCTTCCTTTCGTGAACAAGTTACCTTCCCTGAAAAAGATCATCATTATAGATTCCAGAGCCACTTTCACCTATAGAGAGCCCCGTCTGATAAGTTTCAAAGAAGTTCAGGAGGCGGGTGGGCGACTCAGGAAGGAAAAGCCCGACTTTTTTCCGGGTCTTGTAAAGAAGATCCGCGGCGATCAACCGGCTTTTTTGGTCTTCACTTCAGGTACCACTGGTGCGGCAAAGCCGGCAATCATCACTCATACGGGAATTCTTTCAGGCCTTGTATATGCCACCGGTGAGACCTTCCCGGATCTTTGGACCTCCGAGCAAAGAAGCATATCACATCTCAGCTTGGCACATATCGTTGAGCGTGCCTATTCCATATATTTTCCGTTGATCTATAGCTGGCAACCCCATATGGGTGAGAAAGTCGACTATCTGCAGGAAACCATCTATGAGGTGCAGCCGACTTTTTTTCACGGGGTTCCCAGAGTATGGGAGAAGTTCGCAGCCCAGATAATGGTTGCCGTTGAGAGCAGTACGCGCTTCAAGAAATTTGTATATCGTCGGGCCATGAAGGTTGCATGGCGGTACCGGGAAAGACTTTGGGATGGAAAGCCGGTGGCGGTATCCTTGCGAATCCTGTACTGGTTGGCATTCCATGCCTGTTTTAGACACATTCTTCATCAAGTGGGTCTCAGTAAAACACGATACGCCATTTCCACCGGCGCGCCGTTGCCGCCCCAGATCCAGAAGATCTGGCAGGTTTGGGATATCGATCTAGTGAACCAATATGGATCCACTGAGACTTCCGGACTGATCAGCAGCCAAGACACCGGTTTCCCCCGACCCGGTGATCTGGGGCGGCCGATCGCCTCTGTTAACCAGGTGGAACTCGCCGATGACGGCGAGCTCTTGGTGCAAGGTCCGGGAGTCTTCCTGGGTTACTGGAACGATGAGGAAAAGACAAAGGAGGTCTTGGGAAACGGACAACTCCAGATGGGTGAGATCTTTGAATATACGGCGGAAGGGAACCTAAGGATGATCGATCGAAAGAAGGACATTATGGTTACCTCCGGAGGCAAGACCCTCTCGCCTACTTACATTGAAAGTGCCATAGAAGGAAGCCCTTACATCAGCAAAGCGATTGTTTTCGCTGACGGGCGCAAGTTCCCGAGCGCCCTCATTGAAATCGATTTCAACATGGTAGCCGAATGGGCTCGAAGAAACAAAGTGCTGTATACGGGGTTCACCAGCCTTTTTGAACATCCCGATGTATACAAATTCATTGAAGAGGAGGTGAAAAATGGAAATCAGTCGCTTGCAAGAGTGGAACAGGTCAAAAAAATCAGGATTATTCCTCAAGAGCTTGACCCTGAGGCTGGTGAGACCACTCCAACCAGAAAAATCAAGAGAAATTTAATGTATGAGATGTTCGGACACTTGGTTGAAGAAATGTACAGGTCAAAGGAAACAGAAATCTTTAAAGGTTCGTTGAAGGAGGGATGAAATGGGAAAGAAGTCTTTTTTTGCACTTATTCTGATGGTTGTGAGCGTCATTTTCGGGGTCGCCTGGAATCCCCAGGCATCATGGAGTGCTGAACCTTATGTCATCGGGTATATCGCAGACATCACGGGGCCATGTCAGTCATTCTATGCATTGGAGGCCGAGGGGTTTCGATTGTACACGGAACGACTGAACGCACGGGGTGGAATCAACGGCCACAAAATAAAACTGGTTATGGAGGACGGCAAGTCCAACCCGGCGAGATCCGCTGCCATCGCCAAAAAAATGATTGACAAGAACAACGTTCTGGGTATCTGGGGACTCGGTTTGAGCAGTTCGCAACTTCCCGTTTTCGAAATCGCCAAGAAAGAAAAAGTTCCGGTTGTTTGTGGTTATACTTGTGCAGCAGATGTGTCTTCCGTGAAACCGGGAAATGTAATTTTTGCAACGGGAATCGTCATGAATCCACAGTTTCACCCTGCGGGTTACGCCTATGCAAAATTTATTCAGAAAAATTATCCCCAGTCCGCTAAGGTGGCTCTTTCGGGATACGCGACCCCGGGAGCGCGAGTGTGGACGGCATGGACAAAAACCTGGCTGGAGAGATTCGGATACAAGGTGAGCTATGAGTCTCACATCCCCCCGGGTACGGTTGCTTTTTCACCTTGGGCAAACAAGGTGGCTGAGCTGCAACCTGACATATACACCCACGCGGAGGGCGGGGAAGTCATTATCCCGTTTTTCGCAGCCCTCGAAAAAGCCGGCCACACCAAGGACATGCTCATTCCCTACGGTGTTGTTGAGGGAGATGTGGTGAAGGCGACAGAAAGGCTTCTGGGAAACGGTGAATGGATCCTCTGGCTGACGAGATACACATCCTCTTTCGATGCTGATAAGGTTCCGGAATTTCAAGAAATTAAGAAGGCAATGAAAACTTTTGGGTCCAAATATCCGCTCTCTGCCGAACACGCTGAGGGATGGACCATGGCTCGAATTATGGAGTCAGCCCTGAATAAAGCAGGTTGGCCGTGTACCCGATCCTCGCTCCTTTCTGCCCTTGAACAAACCAACCTGGATACAAAGGGGCTCATGGGCGGTCCGATCCGCTTTACTCCTGAAAATCATTATGGGCCTACCTGGTGGAAAGCCTATCGGTGGAACGAAGACAAGAAAGCCCTGGTTTCCAGTACGGACTGGTTCGAGGTCAAGACGGAATCACTGGGCGGCAAATTATAAAAGTACCCTCGAGTTTAAGCTGCATGACTTCCTCTGCAATGGGGAAGTCGCTGGAAAAAACAGTTTTTCGTTGAACCAGGAGAAATCATAGATGTCGTTTTTCGTCTCCATCATCATTCTGGGCTGCATATATAGCCTACTCGCAGCAGGCTTTGTTGTCATATACAAGTCCAGCAGAGTCCTCAATTTTTCATACACCAGCCTTGTGGTTATGCTTTCATATCTCACCATTAGCGTCATGAAGCTTATCCCCGGCCCCCCTGTTCTGTCCATCGGTGTGGTTCTGATCCTGAGCTTCTTTCTCGGATTGCTTATTTACCGATTCTTCATCAGGCCCATGGCCGGGCAGTCCGTATTCTCTATCATTATTCTGACGGTTTCACTTGGGATCGTTTTTGATGCCGTCAGTGTACTTGTGTGGAGATGTGAGACGGAGACTGTTTCCCTGGGTTGGCGTGCGTACTATTCGGTATTCGGGGGGGCGAAGGTCTCGGGGGTCGAAATCATAATCGTCCTTACCGCCGTCGTTTTCTATGCGTGCATTCTCCTTTTCTATAAATATTCAAAAATAGGCTGGCAGATGCGAGCAAGCGCAGAGAATGTACTCCTTGCAGCTCAACGCGGTATTAATATCTATTCCATAACCGGATTGTCCTGGGGCATCGGAATTTTCGCAACAGCCATTGCCGCAATTCTTCTCGGAGCATCTTCCTCGGTCAGCCCACAAATGGGCCACATTGCCATCAAGGCCTTCGCTGTAGCGCTGGTTGGCGGGTTGGACAGTATGGCAGGCTGCATTCCGGCCGCCTTCATCGTAGCTCTTGCAGAATTAGCGGCCAATACGTACGTGAACCCGAGGCTCGCTGATGCCATACCCTTCATTATCATGCTGGTTGTTTTGGTGGTTAGACCTTGGGGCCTTATGGGAACCGAAGAGGAAATCGAGCGGGTTTAGGAGATTAGAATGAATATGACAGCAAGACCGGCACCGAGGAGTCCCTACCTCAAGGCTTCTTACACGAAGGACATGGTCATTGAAGCATTTAACACCCCGTTCAGAAAGAAATGGACCTTTGTGGGAATATGTTTCCTGATCTCGGTGCCTTTCCTTTTCAGCAATTATATTATTCACATCGCAAATCTTATCGCCATTGCTTCGATCAGTGCCTTGGCGCTGAACATGCTGTCTGGAAATGCCGGATTGCTGTCCCTTGGGCATGCCGGTTTTATGGCCGCAGGCGCCTTTACAACCGCCATATTGACAGTGCGTTTCGGGATTCCCATCTGGATCGTCATTCCGTTGTCGGCTATCGTGGGTGCTGTTCTGGGTTTCATTGCCGGCCTTCCTTCCCTGAGGCTCAAAGGAATGTACCTGGGTCTCAGTACCCTGGCTTTACACTATGTCATCATTTATGCACTGAGTGAGTATCAGTTCTATGGGGGCTTTGGCTTCGGAATCCCGATCAAAGATCCCCATATCGGTCCGCTTCTCTTGTCCGGTGAACGGACCTGGTACTATGTTTTGTGTATCCTCGTGTTCCTGGTGGCTCTCTTCATCAAAAATCTCCTCAGATCCCGCGTGGGTCGTGCATGGATCGCCATTCACAATCGAGATATCGCGGCTGAGATCATCGGTGTCAATATCGGATACTATAAGATATTGGCCTTTGCGGTAAGCACGAGTATAACTTCTTTTGCCGGCAGCATCTACGCATTCTATACCAACGTGGCGACTGTCGACGAATATTCCTTCAGCATGACCATTAGCTATCTCGCCATGATCATTGTTGGAGGGCTCGGTTCCATTGTGGGTTCGTTGATGGGGGCGTTCCTTATAACTGCTCTCCCCTTCGTGATGATATATCTTGTCGAATTTTTCGAAATTACCGGAGCCATAAAAGACTATTTCTTTGCTGTTCAGACGGGGCTGTTCGGCGTGGTCATCATATTTTTTCTACTCGCAGAACCCCTTGGACTTGCAGAGATATGGCGGCGGATTCGGGTCTATTTCGAGCTATGGCCATTCAGATATAAACCACTATCGATTACCAAAAGATAGACAATACACGACGGAATGAAAGGCCCATGGAAAATACGGATAACACAATACTGGAAGTCAATAGCCTGGAAGTGGTTTATAACCATGTGAGTACGGCAATCCAAGGAGTCTCCTTCAAGGTTTCAAAGGGACAGATTTTCACTCTGCTGGGTGCCAACGGTGCAGGAAAGACAACCACGCTTCGAGCCATTTCCGGCTTTCTAGGATCGGACAATGCCGATATCACGGACGGGGACATCTATTATCTCGGCAAACGGATCAATGGATATCCCCCGCATAAGGTTGCGAACCTGGCGGCCGTCCTGGTTCCTGAGCGAAACAAGGTTTTCGAAACACTCACTGTGGAAGAAAACCTGGAGATACCCGTAAATCAAGGTGCGGACAAAAAGGAAAAACAGCGAAAAATATACGAGTACTTTCCCCGTCTGTATGAACGGCGAAGACACATGGGGGCATTTCTCAGCGGAGGCGAGAGGCAGATGCTGGCCATCGGGCAGGCACTCCTGTGCTCACCGAGGCTGCTTATGCTCGATGAGGTGTCAATGGGTCTGTCACCTTTGCTCGTTTCACAAATTCTCGAGACGCTGATCAAGATGAAAAAGGACCTTGACCTCACGATCCTGCTTGTTGAACAAAACGCGGCAGCAGCACTAGAAATAGCCGACTACGCCGCGGTTATGGAAAACGGCCGGATGGTCTTCGATGGAACCTCTCAAAAATTGCTGGCGCATGGCGACGTGAGAGAATTCTATTTGGGCATCAGGCAGGACAGCAAGGCAAGCTACGCGGATGTGAAGCAGTATAGAAGAACCAGGCGCTGGTGGGGGTGAGATGGAAAAGAATCTAACGATATTGGAAGTGAATGATATATCCATGTCTTTTGGGGGTCTCCAAGCCCTGACCCATATCAGCTTGCAGCTGATGAAAGGGGGGATTTTAGGCCTCGTTGGACCCAATGGCGCCGGAAAAACGGTTCTTTTGAATTGTATCAACGGTGTGTATGAACCCCGGCAGGGGGTTATCCTTTTCGATGGTCGAAAAATTAACGGATTGCCCAGGCATAAGATAGCACCGCTGGGAATTGCCAGAGCATTCCAGAATATAGAGCTGTTCGACCAAATGAACGTAATAGACAACACCGTGGTCGGAACTCATTTCAGATACCGCAATAATATCCTGAGAGGCGGATTATATTGGTGGAAGGGAAAAAAGGAGGAAATTGCAGCCCGTAAGGAAGCCGAAGAGATCCTCGACTTTCTGGAGCTTTACCCTTACAGAAAACAGAGGGTCGGCAATCTCTCTTACGGTATTCAGAAACTTGTGGGTCTCGCAAGGGCTCTGGTGATGGGCCCCAAGATGCTGCTTCTGGATGAAATCGCTTCTGGACTGAATCGGGAGGAGAAAGAAGATCTGGCCCGTTTCCTCCTCAGGATCCGGCATGAAAAACAACTTCCCATTATATGGGTAGAGCACGATATGGAAATTATCACACAGATAGCGGATCGAATGATGTGCCTTAACAACGGGACTCTGCTCTCCGAAGGCACACCCGAGCAGGTCACATCAGATTCTAAAGTTATAGAGGCATATATCGGAAAACAGGCGAATTAGAGATTTTTTGACAGTCAATTCTCAGACGAGTTCTTCTCTTTTGAACACCAGAGGATTCAGTTCTGAATTGAAAAGGAGTGCGGTTACAGTTTGGCCGCTGATTTACTGTGCTCAAAATGACCAACCTATAAAGGGGGAGAAAAGATGGTGAAGGCAGAAGGCTTCGACAAGATGACGGGAAAAGAACGAATGAAGGCGTTAATGATGGGTGAACCCCTTGACCGGGTACCTTTCATGCCGTTTTTTGTGAGCTTCATGGCGATTGACAATGGGATCAGTCCGTATGATTTTTACACCCGGCCGGATGTGGCTTTCGACGCCGGGGTGGAAACCATGAAAAAATATCCATGGGCCAATATACGACCCGTTTACGGTTGGGGCGATCATGGAGCCTGGGAATTCGGTGGAAAAATTGAGTGGCCTAATGAATTAGCAGATATGGGACCGCACACAACCGAACCTCTAATTTCGTCTCCCGACGAAGTTGACGGGTTGCCTGATCCGGATCCGATGGAAACCGATTGGTTTAAACTCCGGACCCGGTTTAACGATATCTGTGTGCTCAAAGGATTTTCGGTAACGCTTCCTTCCGGCAGCATTATGTCTCAGCTGGCGTCGATTCTCGGCGCTAGCAATCTGATGCTGTGGATGGTGGATTACCACGAAGCCTATCATCGTCTTGCTCAAAAGGTTTTGGATTTCAATCTAAAACAGGCCAAATTGACGATAAATAAGTACGGAGGGAAGAATTGCAGTGTCATGACAGACTTCGCTCTGGAATCAAATACCATGATTTCGCCCGAAACGTTCAAGGAGTTCTGCCTTCCATATTCCAAGAAGCTTCATGGACTCTACCGCGAGAGCGGGGTACGGGCGACGATGATTCATCTTTGTGGAAATCATAAAGGAAACATGGAATACCTCAAGGAACTTCCGGTACCCCCGAGAACCATTTTCAGCATTTCGGAGGCCCAAGATATCGGGGAGACCGGCGAAATTCTCGAAAAAAAGTATTTGTTGGCCGGAAACATTCCAACGGCGACCCTTCAGAATGGAACACCGGAAGAGGTCATGGAAGCGGCGAGAAAATGTCTGGAAAAGGGAAAAAGGCGACCCGGCGGCTTCATCCTGATGCCGGCGTGTGAATGGCCGCCCAACGCACCCGCTGAAAGCCTAGAGGCGGTTAAAACCGCCCTTATGGAATATGGAACCTATTAGGAAGACCTTAACCCGTGTAGCATGAATCCGGAAGTGGGGGTGATCCGCAGAATCGGCGCGTGGATACGACCCCGGGATATTTTGAAGATTCACGGTGAAAAGCCTATGCGGGTCCGCGTGACGGATGGACGAAAGGCCGATGAGAACAAGGGGATCAGATGCACATTGTAGTTATCGGTAACGGAATAGCAGGCGTGAGTGCGGCGGGAGCTGCAAGGCATTTTGACAAGTGTGCTCAAATTACGATACTGTCGGAAGAACCTCATGCCGCATATTCGGCCTGTGTGCTCCCCGATTACTTGTCGGGGCGAATTCCCAGGGGCAAAGTTTTTATCAAGTCCCCTGGAGATTATGCCCACGGCAACATACGTCTTCAGATCTCCAGCGTCACCGCTATTGATTTCAACGAAAAAAAACTTGTGTTGGACACGGGAGACATATTCTACGACAAGCTTGTCATTGCAACGGGCAGCAAGCCGTTTATCCCTCAGATCACAGGCATGGGGAAACAGGGTGTGTTTACTCTGAAAACCCTGGATGATGCAGACAAGATCAATGCTTGGCAAGGCCGCTCGGCCGTTGTCGCCGGATCGGGACCAGTGGGCATAGAGGCTTCCATCGCTCTGAAGGCCTTGGAGTACCGGACATTACTGATTGGAAGCAGGGCGCAAATTCTGCCGCATACCTTCGATGCGCAGCCAGCTTTCCTCATCAGAGAGATTCTTGAAAGAAAGGGAATCCAGGTCTCCACCGCCGAGAGGGTGCTCGAAATCGGCGGAGAAAGGGTTGTACAGGAGGTGGTCACCAATTCTCGAAACGTGCCATGTGATACGGTCCTTATGGTAACGGGTATGAGGCCGGATGTTAAAATTGCCGACGGGTTATTGGAACTCGGGGATGGGGGCGGCATACGGGTGGATGACGGTATGATGACCAGCGTTCCCGATATTTACGCCTGCGGGGATTGTGTCGAGGCAAAAGGCATTTTAGGCGGGAAGCCTGTTTTGAGTCTCCTTTGGCATAATGCCAGACGGCAGGGACGGGTGGCCGGTGCCAATGCAGCCGGGTTTCCAAAACGCTATTCAGGGTCCCTTGATGTTACTGGAATTGATCTGTTCGGCGTGCATGCCGTTTCCATCGGCAAGACGAGTACAGGCCTTCCTGAGGAGCCGGAAGTCATCGAAACACAAGTCGATGACCGCTACAGGCGCTTGATTTTTTCGGGAAATTCCCTCGTTGGCGTTCAAGCAATCAACTGGACAAGAGATATGGGTGCGCTGATGGCTTCCGTCGTGAGAGGGGATGACATCAAGAACTTTAAGGAATCGCGTCAGCCGGGTAGGCCGCGATTCGCATCCTATAGGTCATTTCCTTTTGATGGAAAGACCAATCGGAGATAGGCCGGATTACGTCCCAGCGTAGCGAACATGGGTGCCTAAGTCTATCTGTTTGAACTAAGGAAAAGACAGAAAGGAGAGATTGAAATATGAATGAGCGAGTTATCGTCTATGATCCGTTTTACTGCTCAGGATGCATGTCTTGCATGACAGCCTGCTCGACATACAACAACGGGGCTACGAGCCTAACAAAAGCCAGGCTTCAAATCATGCGACATGAAGGGCATGCAATCACCGGGATAGATGAAGAAGACGACCTGGTCTTTGATTATATCAATTGTCAGCATTGCGAGGATCCCATCTGCCAGCACTTCTGTCCCACCCTTGCCATTCACAAGGACAGGGACACGGGTGCTGTGGTGGTGGATAAAGAAAAATGCGTCGGTTGTGGAATGTGCCTGGCCGTATGCCCGTTTGGTGCGATTTCCTACGACAGCACCCTGAGGCGTATCACCAAATGTGAATTATGCGGAGGTGAGCCGCAATGTGTCAGGTTCTGTCCAACCGGCGCGCTGCAATTTGTACCCAAGGACTTGGCACACCTGCCCAAGAGAGATCGCCTGGGCAGGAAGAAAGCCAAGTTGCGGGGAAGAATCTCTGAAGAAAAACCTGTTTGAGGAGAAAAAAATGTCGATTCCTAGTGGTTACGCTGGAAATGTTCTGATTGTTGACCTGGGGAAAAAAACTGTAGAGATCATACCTACGGATAAGTTCTTAAGTGACCGCGGTATAGAACCCAGGCTCTGGTTGGGTGGGGACGGTTTCATTACCAGGATTCTCTGGGAAGACTTCAAGGAACCCATAGACCCGCTGGGCCCGGAAAACGAGATCATCATCGCTACCGGACCGTGGACTGCCACTGCAGCGCCCCAGTCCGGCAGAGGAATGCTGGGCTGTATCGATCCGGAAAGCGGAGGTTTCGGTTCCGGATCTTTCGGGTGGATTTTCCCGTGCACTCTCAAATATGCAGGTTACGACATCGTCATTATACGAGGAAAGTCCGACAGGTTCGTCTACGTATTCATCGACGACGGACAAGTTGTCTTCAAGGATGCCTCTCACCTCCGGGGAAAGAAGAACGGCGAAACCGTAAAGATAGTTAGAGAGGAACTCAGGGAACGGTACGAAGGTGAAATTCGTGTCTTGAGTACCGGGGTGGCTGGCGAAAACCTTGTTAGATTCGCTCCGCCATGCGCTGACGGCACCTCATGTCCCGGCCGCACAGGAGCAGGTGCCGTCATGGGCTCAAAAAATCTGAAAGCAATCGTCGTTAGAGGTACGGGAGAGATCGCGCTTCATGATCCGAGAGGCCTTCTCGATGCTTCCTACGACGCCGTGGTCAAATTTAACGAAAAGGAACCACTCTTGAAATTGTGGCAGGAACAGGGCGCGTCTACGTGTTTGGGAACTACCGGAAACTGGCCCCTCAACGGCGGCATGCTTGCCGAAAATAGAGATGCTGCCGATTTCCCCCACTTCAAAAATGTGGGTTGTATGAATTGCTTCAACTCCTGTTATCACTGGCTCCAAATCAAGGAAGGGAAGTATTCGGGATTGAGGCACCTAGGCGGCCACATGACCTTTCTAACCAATAGTTTGAGGAACCTCGAAATAAAGGACTTCGGAGAATGGATTTATTTCGAGAGATACCTCCAGGAACTGGGGATGGACCCCGCCTCTTTCTCTATGGGTTTTACCTGGGCGGTGGATTGCTTCGAAAGGGGCATAATGACGTTGGATGACACGGACGGCCTTGTACTGAAACGAGGTGACGCCGATCTGATCTGGGAGGTGGCACGAAAGGTGGCTTACCGTGAGGGAAAACTGGGAGATTTGCTGGCACACGGGCTTGCGGTTGCCAGCAAAAAAATAGGGAAAGGCGCGGACGAAATAGCACCGCATGTGAGAGGAAAACCCTATATACAAAGAGATTCCAAGCTTCAGGCTCTTATGTGGTCCCTCGGGTTCCTGACCAGCCCCCGCGGGGGTGACTGGCTGCGTCTTCATAATGTATGGGAACTGGCTTTTACTCCGAAGAAAATAGACAGGTATGCTCGGTATATTGGAAAGGATTGCCCCACCATCTATGATGAGGCCTTGAATTTGCTGGATATGCCTGCGGAACTCAAGAAGCAGATCTTTGGAGAAGCCATGAAGGTCGACGTGGGATGGATCAAGGGAACGGGAGGGAAAGCCCTGTTCGCTGCTTGGACCGAAAACTTCGTTGCACTTTTCAACTCGCTGGTGACCTGCATGTTCGGTGCGGCAACCCAGTTTCTGCTGGTGGGTTTCGGACCGACGACTTATGCTGAGATTTTAAATAAGATTACAGGCTGGGACACGACAAGCGCAGAATTGATGGCATCAGGCGAAAGGGTCTTTAACTTGCAGAGGCTTTTTAACTACAGGTTGAAGGGCTGGACTTCCAAGGATGATGTCTGGGCGGACAAAAGAGCTTATGAACCCGGCAAGATGGGGATATACAAAGGGAAGATCGTTCCTTGGAACGATACGTTAGCCGAATACTACGCCGTCAGAGGCTGGTCGAAAGAGGGCATCCCCACCAAGGAGAAAGCGCTCGAACTAAAACTGGGTCAAATGGCTGAAGAACTCGAACTCTAGGGCCAAACAGTACATACGCGGTCCTCAAACAGAACATGTTGGCTATTTTAAGTGTTGACGGCCGACTGGGTTCCGACGACTAAAGGGCTTGAAAATATTTCGAGGTCCTGAATGAAACCCTTTTCCCGGAGGCAAATTTTCATGGAAGAACATATTGATCGTATAAAAGAGGCCGTCGTCAACGGCAATCGCAAGGACATAGAAGGATTCGTCAAACAGGCGATCAAAGACAAAATTGAATTCAATGCAATCATCAATAATGCCCTCATTGCAGCCATGGATATAGTGGGTCAGAAATTCTCCGATGGGGAGATGTTCGTACCTGAAATGATGATTTCGGCAATTGCCATGAAGATGGGACTGCAGCTGATAAAGCCACTCATGGTTGAGGGAGAGGGTGAAAAGAAAGGCACGATCCTCATAGCCACCGTCCGCGGCGACATGCACGACATAGGTAAGAATCTGGTCGCCATGATGTTTGAAGGGGCAGGTTTTAATGTCGTCGACATGGGGGTGGATGTACGGGAGGAGAAAATTTTGCAGCACGTGAAGGATGATAATCCAGACGTGCTGGCACTGTCATGCCTTCTCACCACAACAACGCCTCAAATGAAGAGCGTCATTGAAGCCCTGATCAGTGAGGGTTGCAGAGATAACGTAAAGGTCATCATAGGAGGCGCCCCGGTAGATCAGGCATTCGCAAATAAGATCGGTGCGGACGGATACGGGCAAGATGCCTCGGAAGCGGTCCAACTGGCAAGGCGGTTCATTTCCGTGACGTAAGCTGACTGGTTTCTATCTAGCAGGCTATGCTGTATCTTCTATGTTAAACATTTTGCATATACACGTTTCTATCCGGGGGAGGAGAATATCATGTTAATCATCGGCGAAAGAATAAATTCGTCCAGGAAATCCATTTCCGCAGCCATCGCTAGACAGGACAAGGCGTTTATCCAGAAAGAGGCTATGGCCCAGACTTCGGCGGATGCTCATTACATAGACGTCAATGCGGGAACTTTTCTGGAAGAGGAGGCGGACCGCCTCAAATGGATAATAGAGGCGGTACAGGAGGTGACCGATCTGCCTTTATGCATCGATAGCCCGGATTCTAAGGTGATCCGCTCTGTACTGCCCCTTCTGGACAAGGCGCCCATGATAAATGCTATCACGCTGGAGCCTGAACGTCTCGAGGGTGTCCTCCCTCTCGTTTCGGAGTATAGAGCGAAGGTTGTTGGATTGTGTCAATCCGAGGATGCCATGGCAACCACGGTTGAAGCCAAGGTGGAGATGGCCGGCAGGCTGGTAGAAGTTGTGAAAGCCGAGGGCATTCCTAGGGAGGACCTCTATATCGACACCCTGGTCTATCCACTTGCAACCGATGCATCGTCCGCAACAGCGAGTCTGGAAGCCATCCGGAAGGTTATGAAGAGCTATCCGGGTGTTCATACGATCTGCGGACTGACAAACATCTCCCATGGACTGCCAAACAGGAAGCTCATCAACCGCATCTTTCTTGCAGCCGCCGTTTCAAGCGGTATGGATTCAGCGATAATGGATCCCACGGACAAGGCCCTTTACAGCTCCCTGAAGACTATTCTCACGATCATGGGAAAAGACGATTTTTGCTTGGAATACCTTTCGGCATACCGGGACGGGAGGCTCGAATAGAGCCGAAGTTGACGTTTTCCAAAGAGCGTTTGTCCTATAGGTGTCAGTTAGCCTATGGGTAACCATCCCCTTATGCCTGCACTCCCATCTCTCCAATTTGGCTAAAAATTTTAACTTTGCAGGCGGATGGTTCATTCTGGCTAGGAGACGCTGGGGATGTCCGTAACTTATGAATTGTGGTTTTCAAGATAGACGCATATTGAGCTCTCCTGCATCAGACCCACCAGATCATCCAGCTAGTGGAGCGTAAGAGGATGAAAAAGCGGATGGCATGAAACGAATATGCATGTATTATTATTCCGTGTCTTGAAGTCACTGCTTTTCCAACTCGTGGCCAAATTTCTCGAAATCCTACAGGGAAATTATAGAGATCCCATATGAAATTGGAAATTCGGACAGAAACACCGACACAAAATATAGCGTAGACGAAAAATGATTATGTGGCTCAGCCAAGTGGTTATACCTTGACAAAAACAAAGAGTATCAGGGGGTCAAAAACCTGTTAATATATTCGATTCGGAGGAGTTGAACGATCGTGAAATGAGTGCCCGCATCTCCCACCATGGCACCTTTGATTTCATTTGGATATTGCGAAAATTTTTGTTCTTCACAAGCCTGCGAAAGATAGCATTAACCACGGGATAACCAAAATCCAATGTACTTTATATTGCCAAAAAGAAACCCGGCCCAACAGTGGGAAAACTTGTTTATGGCGATGGATTTCAGGCTCCGCAGACGGAAGGCTGCCAGAGGTATACTTCTGTGCTCTGAAAATCATCCCACGGAAGGATTATTGGCATGTTGCACCAGAAGGTTTCCCCTAAACAGCGGAAAATCTCGATTATCTTCCTTGGTTTTTCAGACACAAAACTGTCATACAAAACGGGGCGTTCGTACGGCTTCATTCCACCATGTTTTACCTTCGTCTCACTTCAAGCCAGCCTTCCGCAGGGCGTTGATAAAGCGTTCTTTTTCAGCCTTCTTATAATTAAAATAGCCGTTCTTAGCGATATCCTCCAAGGTGATTTTGGGATTTATTTTAAGAACCTCAGCGGCTTCAGCACGAGCGTCTTCCATACGCCCTGACATGTTATAAGCTGCTGTCAAAAGAATGTGCCCGTACACATATTCAGGCCAGAGACTGATTGCTTTTTTACACGCCGCGATCGCCTCTTCATAGTGACCCATCATGAGATAAGGAACACCTAGGTAACAATAGAAATTCGCTTCAGGCGTAATCCAGGGACCCATTTCCTTAAGACTTCCCGCTTTTTTTGCCATCGAAAGAGCTTCCTCATACTTCCCTTCAGAGGTTAGCGCTACTGATAACCATAGACAAACTTCAGCGTTTTTAGGGTCGCGACTGAGTGCTTCGCGCAGCATTGTGATCGCTGCCTCAGACTGTCCAACCCCGACACGGGCAAAGGATAAATGGCCTAGGTACCAACCTGTGACATCCGGGTTTAGGCTAATCGCCTTCTCAAATATCTCAATGGCTTCTTGCGGCTTGCCTGCGGCAATAAAGGCACACCCTAAAAGGTCTTGAGCAGCAGCAATCTTAGGCTCGCGCCTGACCCATTTGTTCAATGCCTCGATAGCCTCCTCGTTCTGGGCAGTAAAAAAATAGGACACACCCAAAAATTGAAGGTACAAGACTGGGGGTTTGGGATCTATACGGATCGCCTTATTGATGAACCCTATAGCCTCCTTGAACTTACCCAAATTACAAAAATACATGCCACAGAGGGCGTTAATATAAGAGTCGGCATTATCAAGAGATAGGGCTTTTTCTTGTGCGGCCGCAGCCTTCTTAAATTGTCCTGTCTGATTGTATACACTTGCAAACACCATGTAAGCGGTGGCGTTTAGTTCATCAAGGGAGATCGCCTTCCTTGCCAGTTCTATGGCCCTCTTAAATGATTTCGCCGGCGTTTTGGTCCATCCATTTAAGGCTTCATGGTAATAAGTCCAAGCCAAAAACACATATGCATTGGCATAATCAGGGTCCAACGCAATTGCTTCTTCATATAACTTTTGGGCTATCTCATTATCATCCTTATTATAGCGGCGTACATGAGATAATCCCTCCATGGTCTTCAGACATGCCTTCAGGTTTTTTGTGCCTTTGCCAAGAAGATGAGCAATTTGGCCCTGTGTCAGTTTAACCTGCAAGGCCGTTATCACGTTCTTCGTGATATCATCCTGGAGGTCAAACAGGTCTTTCAGGTCCCGGTCGTAGCGTTCCGACCATAGGTGATTCCCTGTTTTGGCATCAATGAGTTGGGCCGTGATCCGCAGTTTATCTCCCGATTTCTGAACACTCCCCTCCAGCACATACCGTACACCCAACTCCTCGTTTACCTGCTGCACCATGACGGGCTTTCCCTTGTAGGTGAAAACAGAGTTGCGAGCAATCACTAACATCTTTGGTGTTTTGGAAAGCGCCGTGATAATCTGTTCAGTGATTCCGTCACTAAGATAGTCTTCCTTTGGGTCGCCGCTGATGTTGGCAAAAGGGAGGACGGCAATAGAGGGCTCATCGGATACAGGTGGGGGTGGGAGGCTCGGGAGCAAGGGCTTTTTTGGGGGTAACCGCCACCTCAGTAGGTGAGGGACGTAAATAAAAGTGCCAGATTGCAAAGACCCCACCACTCAGAATCAGGACGGCGACTATTGCCGGAAGGACATTACGCCATGATCTCCCCACAGCCCTTTTCGAAGGTGTGTTCATTCCGTTTCGACTCCGATCTCCATTTGTAATATCCCTATACACCCAGGTGACGACCTAGTGCATCTGCCATTCGGATGGCCTCTATTAACCCTTCGGGTGTCAAATCGAATCTCACGTTGTGCAAATAGCTTTGTTTGCTCTCAAACACCGGATGAATGGCTACGTCCAATTCCCTGTTTGTAACGTCCTCCAGACCAATCTGCGCCAGTGTGGTCGGTAGTCCGACAGATCTACAAAATGCATACACTTCGTCTATCAAAGGCTGTGGTCTGGCTTCAAGGAATAACCCGGCCAATGTGCCGAACGCCACCTTTTCACCGTGATAATAAGCGTGTGTGCCTTCCAAATTGCATAGACAGTCATGAATGCCGTGTGCGCTTGAGAGACCGTCGGATTCGAAACCAAGGCCGCTCAGCAGGGTATTGGCTTCGACAATGCGCTCTTCAGTTAACTGACATGGTATAATCCCCGCTCGCATCCGGTGTGGGGGTAATGGCTACAAAATAAGATCCCTGCGCTGCCGTCCAGGAAATGGTGCCCATCTTCCGGTTCTTAAAATTACCGTTCGAATCAAACAGGGTCAGGGCGTAATTTGAAGGATCCGTAGACACCGCAATCTTCACCGACTGTTTCGCTATTGCCGCATCAAATCGGTACCAGTCCGATTTAAAAAGCGACACTGTTCCGGTGGCCACGTCCCCGGATGCTATAGTGGGAACCAGGCCTATGGCATACCCCCTGAATCCGCCACAGAGCAGTTTCTCCTTGCCGTCTTCCTGGACCACACGAATACTGCTGTCGCTTCGACTGGTGATTCCTTGCAGAAACGCAGTGTTGT
>Ga0307929_1000382_pt1 | contig 44951 bp, 41 predicted proteins | sample AceLakmetage1330_FD_203160 | JGI IMG/M metagenome (GOLD analysis project Ga0307929, IMG submission 203160) | Saline water microbial communities from Ace Lake, Antarctica - #1330 | ecosystem: Environmental > Aquatic > Non-marine Saline and Alkaline > Saline | place: Antarctica: Ace Lake... | reverse complement strand
CGGACAATCCAAATGATTCGCCGGGATCCACCGTTCCCACCGTTGCAATGATATCTTCGGAAATTTTTTGTTCCAGCAGGATTTTTCCCTTCTTTACCATGAAAAAGTTGTCCGCTGAATCGCCTTCACTAAAGATGATTTCACCGGATTCAACGCTCCACTCTTCAGTCAGGGGTATAAACTTTTCAAGCATTTCATCGGTGAGGGATTCCAGAAATTCATCTTTTTTTAATTCAGACTTGGTTATCATATGTTCTCCATAATTTTATATTGTTATATCTTTTATGAAAACTCTGCCCAACAGACTGGAATCAAAAGAGTTTCAACTTTCGTTGTGGCAGGTTATTACTGCCATGTATGTTTTATAAGAAAGTCCTGGCAAATCTGACGGACTTTCATGCTTCGTTGTGGGTAGGCCTGAGCCAGAATACGGTCTGCCCGTGGCAGTTATATGAAAGAGTAGGTGCATCTAATATTCTTTCATGCTTCGTTGTGGGTAGACCGAGGCCAGAATACGGTCTGCCCGTGGCAGTTTATATGAAAATGAAGTGTCCAAGTAGCCTCAGCAGAGCCCCCGGGGAGGGGTAATGGAACAGACCAATTGGGCTGTCTAACAGTTCCGGGTCGCTTCCATTACCCCTCCCCGGGGGCGGCATACAGCCATTTGGCTCCGCGTCTACGACCCTATATTCGTTGTGTCCGTTAGGGCATGGGTGTTATTTAGAAATCATGCAAAAAAATACATCACCACAATCATCAATCCAGCGCAGGCGGCAAAGATACCAATGGGGGATGTCCCGGTGCTGAAGGCCTTTTCCACATCTGCGCCACACGGCATAGCTTGTTCCGGGGATGTTGAATTTTCATCTTCAGCAGATTTTTTTGCATTGGCACGAAATACAGGGGAAAGCAAGCCGTTGGTCAGTTTTGTTGTGGCATTAACGGCAAACCCATTGATCTGTCCTGTAAGGGTTTTCACAAAAACACGATCACAAAAACGGTTGATACTATTAAAAATCCGGCTACAAAGGGCTTCCAGAGCATTAAGGGGTTTTCGGTAGAACCAGTCAAAGTCAATATTAATGGCCCGCATCTCTGCCGGATAAATCCCGGACAGCAACAGCAGGGTAAAGGCCAGGGCTGAGTAAAATAAAAGCTCTGTCTGGCTGACGATGTGGGACAGGGTATAGGGCTCATAATTGGCAGCATAGGGAAGAATGCTGTAAAGCGGTTTATAAAAGGTTCCGTTGAAAATGCACAAAAAGGCGGCAAGTCCCATGGCAATAAGCATGTGAGTCGGCGCTTCTTTAACTCGATGCCCGGCATCATGGCCGAAAAAAGCAAAAAAGGGGATTTTGATACCCGCATGGTGAAACACACCGGCCGAGGCAAAGAGCAACACCAGCCACACGGCGATCATGTGATGATTACCAGCAGCAGACATCACCATGGATTTACTGACAAACCCGCTGAAAAAGGGAAAGGCCGATATGGAGGCAGCCCCCACAATACAAAAAGCAGCGGTCCAGGGCATGGACTTATAGAGCCCTCCAAGATCCGTGGCCTTTATTTTTCCGGTGCGGTACATCACGGCCCCCATGGACATGAACAAGAGACCCTTAAACAAAATATCATTAAATGCATGGGCCACAGCCCCGTTGATGGCAAGCTCTGATCCAATGCCAATGCCCACCACCATGAAGCCCACCTGGTTTACCAGACTATAGGCCAGTACCCGGCGAAGGTCATTTTCAATCACGGCAAAAAATATGGGAAAGGCTGCCATGCCAACCCCGATCCAGATAAGCAGTTCGGTGCCTGGATAGGCCCGGGCCAGGGCATATATGGCGGTTTTGGTGGTGAATGCACTTAAAAACACCGTGCCCCCAATGGTGGCTTCAGGATAGGCATCGGTGAGCCAGGTGTGAAGAAAGGGCCAGGCACAGTTGACGCCGATTCCCATGAAAATAAACCAGGAAGCCGCATCGGTGAGCCCGATGAATCCAAATTTTATGGATCCCGTCTTCATGACCATCATCACAATGCCTGCCAGCAAACTCAAGCCGCCGGTGACATGGATCATGAGATATCTAAATCCGGCAGAAGCAGATGCCTTGGTACCCCGGGCCCAAATCAGCATCACAGAGCCCACGGTGAGGGTTTCCCAGAAAACAAAAAAGGTGAACAGATCCCCGGCAAAGATGGTGCCAAGGGCGGCCCCGGCATAGATAAAGCCTGCCACATACTCAAGGTTTTTTTTCACATGCAGGATATAGATCAGGGTGATAAAGGAGATGATGTGGAAAATATATCCAAAGGCAAGGCTTAAGCGATCAATGCGCACAAGGGTAAGGGTATAATCCAAAAAGGGCACGGTCATCAAGGTGCCCATGGGGATGGAAATCAAGTTGATAAAACCCGCCACCGGTAAGAGTACCACATAGGTGGATCTTGCCTTTCCGCTGAGAAAGGGAATCAGAAATGCACCGATGATAAATATGAATGCCGGTGGGATACAGACGTTATTCATAATAATCCTCCTTTCGCTTCACCAGGGGCCGCAGGATGTATCGGGACACCAGCACCAGTAAAACGCAGGCCACAAAACCGAAGATGGCATAAAAGACCGGCCAGTTTTCCCAGGGGAAGTGGGCATGTTTATGAACGAAGAAATCCATGATAAAGAGAATAACCACAGAGGTGAAGAAAATGGCCAGGAGCCGCTTCACATTTTTGGGATTGTCAAACATATGTTTTTTTTCATTTTTCATGATCAGTGCATCATCCTTATTCTTTTTGACTCAGCTTGGGATCAGATCTGCGTTGTTCTTATCTTTAATTAAAGAATCAGTCTTAAATAACTGCCACGGGCAGATCGTATTCTGACCCCATCGGTTCAAAACGAGCTTGCGAACACCACCACAAGGTAGAGAACACTCAAGGTGAAAACCACCAGAAACACCGGTTTATATCCGGGGACTGCATCGTGTTTCAGTTCAAATTTTTCTTCATTCATAATTTATCCTCCCAGTATGTTTTGGACAGCCAGTTTGGCAAGGTTGAGAAAGGGCTGGGGATAGAAAAAGAGAATAACGGAAATGCCAGCGGTGATAACCAGGGGCACCACACACCAAAGGGGGGCCTCGTCCACTTTATCTTCAAATTGCATCTCTTCGGGACTGCAAAAAAAGGCATTGTAAAACACCGGGAAAAAGTAAGCCGCATTTAAAAAAGAGCTGGACAACAGCACAAACAAAAAGGCGATCTGTCCGGCTTCAATGGTGCCCAGCACCAGATACCATTTACTGATGAACCCGCCGCAGGGGGGAAGTCCCACCACACTTAAAGATCCAATGAGAAAGGCCGTCATGGTGATGGGCATTCGTCGTCCAATGCCTTTCATTTTGCTGATATACTTGATGCCTGTGGCGCAGAAAATGGCACCGGCACAAAAAAACAACGTGATCTTGCCAAAGGCGTGCATGGCAATGTGGAGCATGCCACCGGTCATGCCCGATTCCGACAACAGGGCCACCCCCAGAATAATATAGGAGAGCTGACCAATGGTGGAAAAGGCCAGTCGCCGTTTGAGCTCATCCTGGGAAAGGGCAATCATGGAGGCCACAATAACGGTGAAGGAGGCAATGATGCAGACAATGAGGCTGATATTGTACTGGGCCAGCACCCCGGTGCCCACAATGCCTGTGAACACCCGAACCACACTAAAGGCTCCCACCTTGACAACGGCAACGGCATGGAGAAGCGCACTGACAGGTGTCGGGGCCACCATGGCTGCGGGAAGCCAGGAGTGCATGGGCATAATCCCCACCTTGGCAAACCCGAACAAAAACATCAGGCTCAGCACCAGGGCCGTGCCCGAGGTGACATGGCCTGCCATCACCCCATGCCCGGCGAAGTCAAGCGTACCGGTGAAGTGATAGGTGATCAGCATGGCGGGCAGGGCAAAGCCGATGGAGCCGCCAAGGATGTAAAGGAGATACTTTCTCCCCGAGCTTCTGGCCTCTTTGTCCTGGTGATGGGTGACAAGGGGGTAGGTGGCAAGGGAGAGCATTTCATAGAAAAGATACATGGTTAAAAGATTGGCAGAAAAGGCAACCCCGATGGTGGCGGACAATGCCACGGCAAAGAAGCAAAAATACCGGGTCTGGCTGTGTTCGTCCAAGTGTCTCATGTACCCAATGGAATAGATGGAGGTGATGATCCACAAGGACGATGCCACCAAGGCAAAGAGCATGCCAAAGGCATCCACCCGAAAGGCAATCCCCAGATTGGGAAATACCTGACACACCGTGTATTCCACCACTCCGCCGTTGAGTACCAAGGGAAGCATTGAGAGCACCAGGGCAAGCTTGATGGCTGCCGCAACAAAGGTCCATGATTCCCTGATATTCTGTGATCGGCTGGAGATAATACAGGGTATGGCAATCAGAGAAACAAGAACGGCCAAAAAGGGCTTTACAGAGAAGACGGTTTCCATTGGCATATTAGATCACCCCTGTGGGTATGGCAAATTGAATAATATTGGTAACTATTGTCCCAGAATAGAGACCCAGAACAATGAGGGTCAAGGATGCAATGAGAAAGGGAATCAGCATGCCCAGGGGGGCCTCCTTGATGGTAAGGGCACCTACATGGGTGTGGCTTCCGTGGCTGCTTCCATGGCTATCTGCGTCGGCAAAAGGTTCAAAAAAGGCAATTTCAAACAGTCGGAAAAACAGAACCGCATTGACAAGGGAGCTGAAGATCAGGGCGGCCACAAAAAGGAAATTACCAGCCTGGATCCCTCCGGAGATCAGATACCATTTACTAAAAAAACCGCAGGTGGGTGGTACCCCCACAACGGATAGCCCTGCCAGCACAAAGCCGGCCATGGTAAAGGGCATTTTGGCAAACAATCCTTTGAGATCGCTGCGGGATTCCCCCCCGGTTTTCCAGATGAATATGCCCGCAGCAAGGAACAGGGCAAGCGTCATGGCCGCATCGTTGATGATGTGGAGAATGGCCCCTGATATTCCCAGACGGTTCCCCAGGAAAAATCCCCCCACCATGTAGCCCACTTCAGCGATGATGATATAGGTAAGCATTTTTTTAACATTTTTCTGGGCCAGGGCCGACAAAGACCCAAACACAATGGTGACAATGGCCAGTAATACAATAAATCCACTGATATCCAAGTGCCCAAAGGTGTATTCCGGGGTGAACACCGTCATGCAGATGCGGATCATGATGTACACGGTGACCTTGGTGGTCAGGGGAGCAATGAGCCCTGCTGACACCGAGGTTGCCTGGGAATAGGCTTCCGGTAACCAACCATGTACGGGAAACATGGCCATTTTAACAAAGAGCCCGGTGAGACAGATGATAAAGGCAAACAAAATCAGCCCGGATTCCATGTTCTGTGGAATGATGATGGCAAGTTCAGCCATGTTCAGCGTGCCAGTTGCAATATAAAGGTAGCCCACCCCCAGAAGATAAAAGGTGGCCCCAATGGTACCAAGGAACAGATAGTTGAGACTGGCAAGGGGTGCCCGGCTGTTGCCAAGGCCAATCAAGGCATACCCAGACAGAGAGACAATTTCCAGAAGCACATAAAGGTTAAAGGCATCTCCGGTGGCGGTCATGCCGATGAGTCCGGCGGTGAACAATATATAAAGGGCATTAAAGGCCCCTTCTTTGTCGTTGAACTCCGTGCGGATACTTTTCTTCTGGGCCACAAGATTTAAGGTGGATACTGCAGTTATCACCACAAGCACAAGGGCGCTCAGGTGGTCAATGATATAGACAATGCCCATGGGACCGGCCCAGCCAGCCATTCTGTATTCCATGGCAATCCCGGTGGTGACCACTTGGATCAACATCAGAACGGCACAGATAAACGACAAGAACAGCGCTGCAACGGCAATGCGAAACGGGGCTTTCTGGTTGATCCAGCCGGATCCGGCAGTGAAAAGGGCCGCCAGAAGGGGGATCACGATGATTAAGGCAGGCAGATGACGGGTCATGGGTTTTATCCGCTCCTCAGCTGTTGGTTGATTTCATCTTCCTCCACGGTGCCATAGGTATTATATACCTTTATGGCCAGGGCCAGGGCCACACCAAGGGTGGCCACGCCCACAACAATGGCCGTGAGCATGAGCACATGGGGAAGGGGATTTATGTAATGGGCAACATCGACAGCATCCATGGCGTGGGCCGCCATCTTTTCTGCGCCATGGGCCACCGTTTCCGGGGAAGCATGGTGTTCCAGGATGGGAATGGTTGCCCCTCTTTTATATCCAATGGACACATAAAATAGGATAATAGCTGTTTGGAAGATAGTCATTCCAACAATTTTTTTAATGAGATTGTTTTTGGCAATCATGGCATAGAGACCTACCATCATGAGGATGATGTAGACCGCATAATTTGCCTTGGCAAGGACAAGCGAAAATATTGATTCCATATCAGAGTCCCTCGTCTTGTTTTCCGGCAGAAGACAGGTTGTAATAGATCCAGATCATCACCGCAGTCACCGCAACGGCCACACCGATTTCCACCATGAGAATTCCATGGGATCGGGCCATGATACGATCGTTTCCAAACAGGGGCGCAAGGGCACTGTAGTTGAGAAAGACCTCTCCAAATATCAGGCAAAGGGCACCGGTGCCAGCATAGATAAAGACGCCAGTAACACTCAAGAGGGCCGCAGTTTTTTCACTGAAACTTTTGATGGCGGCTCGCAAACTGTGGGAGATGGCAAACAAAATCACCGAAGCCCCCATGAGAACCCCCCCCTGGAATCCGCCGCCGGGGCTGTGATGGCCATGAGCCACAACATACAGGGCGAAAATCTGGATAAAGGGGATGATCAGCCGGCAGGTGCGGCTAATGACAAAGTCATAGGGCACCCAATTGGCATCCATACGTTGGAACACCGCAGAATTTCGGGGGAATTTATCCCCTTCCATGCGCAGTGTCACCCCGGTGGGCTCATGTCGGTAATACCGATGGGGTACCTTTTTTCTTTCAATGCGTAACAAAAGAAAACAGGCCAGACCTGCCGTGAGAATCACCGTGGTTTCAAACATGGTGTCATAGCCCCTGTAGTCGGCAAGGACAGAGGTGACGATATTGGGTACGGCGGTATCTTCCATGGTGTGTTGGATAAAATAGGGAGAGAGATGGGTGGATGCCGGTGAGTCCGGATCCCCCCAGTCGGGGAATTCCATGGTGAAAACCAAGAGAAGCACCCCGCAGAGCAGTATGGTCAATTTCCCAAGAATTTTCAATCTTTGGTCCTCCTTGTTGTGTGAAATACCGCTGCAACACAGAAAACAGTGCTGACGCCAGCGCCCACAGTGGCTTCGGTAAAGGCCACATCCACAGCCCCCATCACGGCCCATATCAGGCACAGAAGAAAACTGTAAGCCCCCAAAAGCAGAGCCGAGCTTAACAGATCCCTTACAGTGATGGCTGCAATGGCGCATATGATAACCAGTAAAAGAATAATCAGTTCAAGTTGCCAGATCATGGGGAATCACCTATGCGAGTTAATTTTTTTTAGTCCAGGGTTTCAGGCCGGCACGAACACCCGCATCCACAATGGCATGGGTTGCCGTGGGGCTTGTGATGAATACAAACACCACAATGAGAATAATCTTCAGGGCGGATAATAGATTTCCCAGGGAAAATTCATTGACCACATACAGGGCCAGGCCCGCCATGGACAGAAAAACCCCCATGGTATCCAGCATACCAGCGGCATGGAGTCTGGAGTAAAAATCGGGTAGCCGGATCATGCCAACGGAACCGCCGATAAAAAAGACAAAACCGATAATAATTAACAAAGCAGATATCCAGGTTATCATTTCATCTCCTCACTTAAGCCTTTTCGTTTATGAAAATATCGTGAAGCGGCAATGACGGCGATAAAATTCAGCAGTGCATAGGCAAGGGCGATATCAATGAACATATCCACCCGGTTAAAAACAAACCCGATCATGATTAAAAGAACCGTGGTCTTGCTGCCAATGGCATTTACACCCATGAATCGGTCCAGTACCGTGGGGCCCATGACGGCCCTGTAAATTGGTACACCCATGAGTAGGGTGAGTACGATGGCTGAAAAGAGGATAAAGTTGTCCATTATTCACCAAAAATTTTGGCAACCCGTCTTTCCATATCGCCGGGAAGGGGGGCTGCGGATTCATTGTCAATGGCGTGTATCGCCATATCGCCATATGTAGTAGCGGCGACGGTGATGGTGCCGGGGGTCAGTGTGATGGAGTTGGCAAAGGTGACCAATCCCATTTGTGACTTGATGGTGCTTCTGAATTTAATGATATGGGGATTGATGCGGTGGTGCATGTCACGGCTTAATACCAATCGAAGAACGTGGATGTTGGCAAGGATGATTTGCCATATAAGCCATGGAATATACTTAATAAAGCCAATCCACATCTTTGCAACGGTGCCAAGGCTTGGGGCCGTGATGAGAAAATCAGCGGCCATCCACGCCACAAGGCTACAGGAAAAAATCCCCAGGGTGAGGTGAAAAGAATCAAACTTTCCAGAAAAGATCATCCAGAAGAAGAACAAAATGAGAAAATTCGTAAAAATAATTGATTTGCGTCGCGTCTTTTTCAAAGTAAAGCTCCATAATATGGGGTTATAGCACCTGAAACTGAAGCGGAATTACTTGTTTTATAACATTCAGAAAAATGGTGACTAATGCATATGTAAAAAATACCAAAAGGTCAACTGTTTTTTTTTAAAATCACAGAAGTGTAAGATCCCAGTTCCACAGCCCCGGTCGTTTTTTTAATGTAACTTCTTTGTTTACAGGCTCTTCCATGGTGATAAAATGGCGGTATCCTGCCTGGTATAAAAGTTCTTTCATGGGCGCAATATTTAATCGCCAACCAGGAAAAATCCAATAGTTGTTCTCCCTTTTTGAAATCCATGATGACTCCCCCATGGGACTTAAAAAAGGAGAATCAAGTGAAATATCAGAGGAAATAATTCGCGAAATGGCAAGGGGCCAGTTTCCTTCCACCACCACCCCCAGGGGAAGCGGGCTTACAGAGGGCAGACAGAGAAACTCATCCCGGGTTAATTCCGGGCTGACAATGGCACCGGAAAACCCCATGGTTTTGAGCCATTCCAGGTGGGAGCCATTGGCAATATTGCAAAAAGGGCCCGCCCAGAGGTTGAGCTTGGCCGGTGTGTCAAACAGGGCGATTTGCCAGGGAATATTTAAGACAAAATGCCGGGCATGACGCTGCACGGCAAGATCAATGGCCTGTTTTAATCTTTTTTCATCATCGGGCCAGAGCACCGGGGGAAGAAACCACCAGGTCTGCTTGAGTTTTTTTGTGCTCTCATTTTCCACGGTGTTCAGCTCCAGCCACCGGGCAGGGGTTCCCTGAATCCGCCCCTTGGGAGGAGATCTAAAAAGAGCAATTTCCTGGGCCGTGGGGAGCGTGGTGTGGGTCGAAGGGAGCTTTTTTCGGCCTGGGGACGGTTTCGTGGCTTTCTCCTGGATCATGGGGGGTATATCCGGGGAACTGAACTTTTCCAGGGTGTGGGCAAGATCCTGAATCAACACGTTCACTTCAGGTTCCCGGCGGTCTATAATAAAAACAGGGGCTCCCTTGGCCGGTTGGATGCCCTTACCGGGATTAAGCACCAATTTTCCTTTTTTGGGGATGGATCGGGTCACCCGTTGCACAAAATGACCTCGGTCATCTTCATATCCAATGCGCAAAAGATCCCCCTGCAACAGGGATTCCCGGGTGATGAAATGGGTGTTTTCGCTTTTTTTAACCCGCCCGATGAACAGACCAGAGCCGGTTTCTGCATCTTTTTGCAATGGGCTCTGGGGCCGCTGGGACAAGAGATTATAATGGGTGGCGGGTCTGCCCATGGCATATTCAAGAAATGACAGGGCTATTTTTTTCTGCTGGGGATCATGGCCATGATCCCGGAGTATTTTATAGGCTTTTACCGTGTAAAATACATAGTGGGGGCTTTTTTTTCTTCCCTCGATTTTCCAGGTGGTCACCCGGGGAATCTCTTTTAGCACCTTTACCAGCACATCGGCGGAAAGGTCAAAACAGGAGAAATAGCGTTGCCGTTTATTGTCCTGGCGGTACATGCGCCGGCAGGGCTGCACGCATCTACCCCTGAGGCTGCTGCGGCCCCCAAACCAGCTACTCCAATAACATCTTCCCGACACCCCATAGCACAGGGCTCCATGGATAAAGGTTTCAAGATCCAGGTCATCGGGAGTGTTGTCTGCCATGGTTTTAATTTCATCAATGGTCAGCTCCCGGGGCAGTACCACCTTGGTGATCCCCATCTTTTTTGCCGCATCAAGGCCTGCAGGAAAGGTGCAGTTGGCCAGGGTGGACAGATGCAGTTCTCCATTGAAACCAATGTCTTTTGCAATGACTGCCACGCCGGGATCCTGGACGATCAGGGCGTGGGGATGCACATATTTGTTGAGCTTGGTTAAAAGCCGCCGAACCTTGTCTTCTTCGCCATGCTTGACAAGGGAGTTGAATGCCACATGGACCTTGACCCCTTTGGTTCGGGCCAGGGCATTTAAGCGTGAGAGTTCGTCCATGCTGAAGTTGCCAGCTTCCATGCGGGCAGAAAAAAGTTTAAGGCCACAATAGATGGCATCTGCACCGGCGGCAATGGCTGCCAGAAAGGTATTCTGATCTCCGGCAGGTGCCAGAATTTGGGGTTTTATTTTTTTACTCATGTTGTGCCGTTTATTTGGGTTGAATTTCGTTGCGTGTAAAGTTAAAAAGTTTATCGGTTTTAGAAGAAAGAATCAATGGCTATGTTGGAATACCGATATACTAAAAAAAATACCCGTTTCACATAAATTGTGGAACGGGTAATTTTATAATCATTTTACCCCGGGGGGGCTAAAATCATAAATCCTCTGCATCAACTGGCAGTGGCGTCTTTTTTTGTCTCACCGTTTTCAGTCACAATGTGATTGATAAGATCCAGACTCACCAGATCATGGGAATGGGTGGTGATGGAAAAATCCATATTCGCGCTTTGGGTATCTTCCTCTTCCTGGTAGATGTACTGATCCGTTGACGCCTTGTGGGAGTAATGAAGGGTGTTGGCAAAAAGATGCACGGGAATGCCGTTTAAATGGCATTGACCCACCGTACCTGCCGTTCCCGAAGGTGCCACAATCTTTCGATCCGAGGTGATGGTCAGAGCCCCGAGAAACATTTTGGTGGCCCGGTCAATGTGATGGCTCAGATCGTAGGCCGGGGCCACAATGTGCTCAATGTCGGCATCCCGCAGGGCCTGGATGATCTGTCGGGTCCTGTCCCGGTTGTGTTCCAGGATAACCACCTCAAATCGTTTGTTCCATTTCTCCTTGGCCTGTACCAGAATATTGGTCACCACGGAGCTGGCAGAATGGACAATGATCACATCGTGGTTATTGATGTATTTCAATCCATTTTCTGTTACCCTGGCGGCATTATCCTGGAATAGTTTGATTTTTGCCTCAAGGCTTTCAATGGTTTTTTCCCGGATTTCTTCCAGGCCCATTTCCGGTGTCAGGGTCTGTTTCATCTCCTCTTCAAATTGTTCCAGAAGATGAATCAGGGGAATGATCTTGGGCTGGGAGCTTTTCAGGGCCTCAGCCAGCTCAAAATAGAGGGGCTGCAGCTCTTTTCTGGTACATTGCAACTGGCGGATGGATTCAATGAAGCTGTTTAAGGACAGCACCGTCATCCGGGCAATCCCCTGTACATCGCCAAGGTTTCGGAGCAGTTTGTACATGTTTTGTCTATTTTTATCATTCATAGGGATATCCATAGATAGAGGGTGAGAAATGCTGAGGCAATCATCAGTGTGATGATGGTAATTGCCGCACTGTCCTTCATGAACTCAAGAAAGCTGATGTGTACACCTGCCTGTTTGGCCATGCCCACGGAAACAATGTTGGCCGATGCCCCGATCATGGTAAGGTTACCACCAAAACAGGCACCCAGGGACAATGCCCACCACAAAATATTGTTGGGAATGGGGTTCACTTCCAGCATCAGGTGAACAATGGGGATCATAGTTATGGTAAAGGGAATGTTATCCAGAAATCCCGATACAATACCGGACACCCAAAGCACGGTTAACACCATTACATAGGGGTTGTCCCCAATTCGTAAAAAGACTTTTTGGGCCACCCATTCTATGACACCTTTGTGTTCCAGAACCCCCACCAGGATGAAAAGTCCGGCAAAGAAGAGCAATGTACTCCACTCCACCTCTTCGAGCATATGCTCCACATCCACACCGGAGATGGTGAATAGCACCATGGCCATGAAAACAGCCACAACCCCGGGGGACATTTTGGTGACGGTCTGGGTTACAAAGAGCAAAATTGCGATGATAAGGCAGCTCAAGCCCTTGATTAAGAGTTTTTGATCTATTCGAACGTTGAGAAACTCCACCTTGATTTTTTCCAGGAGTAGCTGAACGGAAAAAAGTTTGGCCAGGTTGTTATCAATGGGTTTGAACTTATCTCGATTGGTGAACCACATAAAGAGCAGGGTGGCAAAAAAGGCAATAACCACGGGGATGATCAGGTTACCGATGAATTGGTTAAAGGTCAATCCCACCTTGGAACCGATGATGATATTTGGGGGGTCACCAATAAGAGTGGCTGTTCCGCCCACATTGGAGATCACGGCCTGGCTGATGACGTATATTTTGGGATCCAGTCCCATGCCCCGGGTAAGCTCAATGATGATGGGGATGATGATGAGCACCGTGGTGACATTGTCGAGAAAGGCAGAAAGCACCGCTGTCACAATGGAGAAGAGGATTAAAATTTTAAGCGGGTTTCCCTTGGTCATCTCTGCAATTTTTACAGAAAGGATTGAAAAGAAGCCTGATTTTCTGAGCACGGCAACTATGGACATCATACCCAATAACAGCATGATGGTCTCAAAATCAATGAGTGATGCCGCCGTGTGTTCATCCACAACGTGCAGGATCAAGAGAACCATGACGCCCAGAAGCGCTGATACGGCCTTGTTAACCAATTCAAAGGTTATCAGGGCGTAAACAATGAGAAATACAATAATTGGTACGGTTGCACCTTCCATTACAATTCCTTTTTAAAATGCTCCCTTAAGTCCGGTTTGCAACTTTGGGAGAACAATCAATTAGAGTTCGTTAAACCATTGACTGAAATTTAATTATAGCTTTTTAAAGCTGATTTCCGGGGCAACGGGGTTAGGTTCTTGTTATTGGCATTATTGACTAAGCCAGGAAATTTAAAATCCCGATAATAATGCCAATAACCCAAGCCTTACCCTCATCGGTTCAACCATTTTTTTATAACAAATTTAATTTATTGATATAAAAAATAACAAATCTAAATAGAATTTTATTTAGATTACAATATGTTATGATGGCTATCGAGCCGAGGTTATCCCTCCCATCTGTCAATATAAAAAACGAACCATTCGGGTGAAATAAAAAAAGAGTCCCATCGCAATATTGGTGATTTCATGAGGATGCAGGGTCTGACTTGCATTATTTGGAGGCTGAAATGTTTATTAAGTTCCATGCTTTTTGTCCATGTTCGCCTTGCACTGGCTTTGTACAAAAGCACAATAAAACAAGCTATATCAACAGCCTAAGATCCATTCCCATGGGAATCAATATTGTGAAAAAGTCCCATAACACGTTGATCAGGGCAGGAAAAACTGAACAGTGAAAAGATAAATCTAAGAACCGTTCAGTTGTCCACGCCGGGAAACCCTATAGCCTAAAAAAAGCTTAAATGCAACGATGAGGTTCATTTATTTTATGACACCGATTAGGATCTTAAATTTTATAATTTGAGCGAAATAGGGAATCTTTTTACCCATCTGGGGGGCTCTGCTGAGGGTGCCCCGAAGTTTTATCTTTCAATAAAAAACAGACCTGGAATCTTGCATACTTGGGTGAATTGTGGTTTTATCTTGCCCATGGAAAAAAAAAAATATCATCATGGAAAAAAACGAAAAAATGGCAGAGGCAGTTTTGCTCCCATGAAGCCCGGAGCAGACAGCACACTGGGGCCGGTATTTAAAAAAATAGGTATCCCCCCCAGCTCTCCCTTTGTCCCGGATCCCTTTCAAGTGGAAGCCGTTGATGCCATTGCCCAATGGGACTGTCTGGTCACCGCCCCCACCGGAGCCGGAAAGACCTGGATTGCCCAAAGTGCTGCAAAGGCTGTTTTGGATAAGGGGGAGCGGGTGTGGTATGCAACCCCGTTAAAGGCTTTGACCAATACCATTTATGCTCAATTTATCGAGGTCTTTGGCCCGGATAAGGTGGGGATACTCACCGGTGATAAAAAAGAAAACGGAGATGCCGACATCATCATCGGCACCACGGAGATTTTAAGAAATCAACTCTATGATGCCATGCACACCGGGGAGGATATCTCCTGTAGCCTGGTGATTCTTGATGAAGCCCATTATCTGGGGGACTCCGAACGGGGGGTGGTGTGGGAAGAAACCCTGATCTATCTGCCCCAGCGGGTCTCTTTACTTTTGTTGTCCGCCACCATTGGCAATGCGGATCACATTGCAGGCTGGCTTGCATCCATGCGGGGAAAACAATGCCAGGTGATCCAGGAAACCAATCGTCCGGTTCCCCTGTTCCCGCTGTTTTTTCATCCATCGGGCACTTTGAATCCCCTGCTGAAAAAAAAGGGTGCCCCCGGGAAAAACATGGTGCATAAAAATGTCATGGACTATATCAAGGCCGGACAATACCCCGCCATCTCCCTTCCCGGTCGCCTTCCCCGATTTGGTGAAATTTTAAAGGTGCTTAAGGTCTATGATCTGCTGCCGGCCATTTTCTTTTTAAAATCCCGGGCAGATTGCGACGGTGCCATTGGGCTTTGCAATGGGAAACTGCTTAAGCTGGATCCCAAACGAAAGGTCCTTCTTTCCAAAAGAATCCAAGAACTCATTGGAGACAACCCCCATCTGGCCACCCATGAGCAGCGTATGCACATGGAAAAATTTGGTGTGGGTTCCCACCACAGTGGACAGCTTCCCGCCTGGAAGGTGGTGGTGGAAACCCTGATGTCCGAAGGGCTTTTAGATGCCATGTTTGCCACTTCCACCGTTGCCGCCGGGGTGAATTTTCCGGCAAGGAGTGTGGGTATTTTAAATTCTGATCGGTTTAACGGGGTCTCCTTTCTTTCCCTGACGGCAAGTGAGTTCCAGCAGATGACCGGCCGGGCCGGAAGACGGGGCATGGATAACATTGGTTTTGCCATTGTGCTGCCGGGTAAGTTCATGGATCTTAAACACGTTGCAAAAATGGTCACGGCCCCCCCCATGGATGTGAACAGCCAGATCAAAATAGACTTTTCCATGGTGCTGAACCTGTTGCTCTCTCACAAGCCCCCCCAGATCCACGAGCTTTTGGAAAAATCTTTTGCCTCCTATCAGATCTCCTTGGGAAAACAGGGTCGCCAGGCCAGGAAGGAGTATGGATATGGATTGAAATACCTGTGGCAGGATTTCCTGGCCCATCTGGATTTTCTCCAGGAAGAGGGCTTTGTCACAAAAGAGGGGACCCTCACCGAAGATGGTGAATGGACCTCCCAGCTACGCATGGACCAACCCCTGATGGTGGCCCAGTGTCTTCGCCAGGGGCTTTTACCGGATCAGGACGCAGTGATGCTGGCAGCGGTGATGGCAGCCTTTGTCAATGAGAAGTCGTTTGATGATGACCCTGGCATGAATCGTCGGCTGCCCAAACGCCTGACCCGGCAATTTACAAAATTAAGGGAGGAACTGTCTCCCTTTGCAGAAAGATTGCTGGCCGGTGGATTTTCTGCCCCCAATCTCTATCTTCAGCCAGCCCTCCCGGTTTTTGCCTGGGCCATGGGGGTTCCCTGGGACCAGGTGGTGGAAGAATCGGTGTTTGCCGAAGGAGATCTTGCCCGGCTGATTTTAAGGACTGGAGAAAATTTAAGGCAGTTTTCCGGGGTCAGTGGCCCCTTTCCCCGTATTACTGAAAACAGCCGGGAAGCCATTGATATGATTTTCCGGGAACCTGTTATTTATTAGATACTAAGAGGAGCTTTAAGGTATGTCAGAAGATACAAAAAAAGTAATTTACTCGATGATCCGGGTGAGTAAATTCTATGATAAAAAACCGGTGCTGAAAGATATCAGCCTGTCCTATTTCTACGGGGCCAAAATTGGGGTTCTGGGGCTCAACGGGTCGGGTAAGAGTTCCCTGTTAAAAATCATGGCAGGTCTTGACACCGAATACAATGGTGAAACCATTCTTTCCAAGGGATTTTCCGTGGGATATCTGGAGCAGGAACCCCTTTTGGGTGAAGAGGCCACTGTGCGGGAAGTTGTGGAACAGGGGGTCCAGGAAACCGTGGATCTCATGAACGAATACGAGGCCGTCAACGAAAAATTTGCAGAACCCATGTCCGATGAACAGATGGATAAACTCATCAATCGCCAGGGAGAACTCCAGGATCAGCTGGATCACCTGGACGCCTGGGATCTGGATGCCCGTTTAAAAATGGCCATGGACGCCCTGCGCTGCCCCCCGGAAGATATGTCTGTCAGTGTGATCTCCGGTGGTGAAAAACGTCGGGTGGCCCTGTGTCGCATGTTGCTCAAACAACCGGATATCCTTTTGTTGGATGAGCCCACCAACCATCTGGATGCCGAGTCCGTGGCCTGGCTTGAGCACCATTTAAGTCAATATCCCGGTACCGTCATTGCCGTGACCCATGATCGTTACTTCCTGGATAATGTGGCGGGTTGGATTCTGGAACTGGATCGGGGGGAGGGCATTCCCTGGAAGGGCAACTACTCCTCCTGGCTGGAGCAGAAGGGCAATCGCTTAAAAAATCAGGAAAAACAGGAGAGTAAACGCCAGAAAACACTGGAACGGGAGCTGGAGTGGATCAAAATGTCTCCCAAGGGGAAACGATCTAAATCCAAGGCTCGCCTGAGTTCCTATGATCAGCTATTAAAACAGGACAGCCAGGATCAGGAGCGGGATCTGGAGATATTTATTCCCCCGGGACCCCGTCTGGGGGACAAGGTGGTGGTGGCCCAGGGGATTTCCAAGGCATTTGGGGAGAAACTTCTGGTGGAAGATATGGATTTTATCATCCCCCCCGGCGGGATTGTGGGGGTGGTGGGACCCAATGGGGCGGGAAAATCAACCCTGTTTAACATGATCACCTCAAAGCTATCACCGGACAGCGGCGTCATGGAACTGGGAGACACGGTGAAAATAGCCTATGTTGACCAGGATCGTAATGTCCTTGATCCAAACAAAACCATCTGGGAGGTTATTTCTGGAGGCAATGATACCCTGATTTTGGGGGGACGGGAGATCAACTCCCGGGCCTATGTGTCCAAATTTAATTTTTCAGGATCTGACCAGCAGAAAAAGGTGGGGGTGCTTTCCGGTGGCGAGCGCAACCGGGTACACCTGGCAAGAATGCTCAAAGAAGAGGCCAATCTCTTGCTGTTGGATGAGCCCACCAATGATCTGGATGTCAACACCATGCGGGCACTGGAAGAGGCCCTGGAAAATTTTGCAGGATGTGCCATTGTTATCAGCCATGACAGATGGTTCCTGGATCGCATTGCCACCCACATCCTGGCCTTTGAGGGGGACAGCCAAACAGTTTTTTTTGAGGGCAGTTATTCCGATTATGACAAGGACCGAAAAAAACGACTGGGTATCAAGGGGGATCAGCCCCAGAGAATTAAATACCGTCAGTTGACCCGATAGGAGAACGGGTGTCCTTTTCCATAAAATCGGCAGTGGCCCCCATGATGAAACCCGGGCTTCGGGATGTGCATCTGGCTGTTTTTCTGTTTGGGTTTTCCGGGCTGTTTGGGAAGTTTCTCCTGTGCAGCCCGGTACTCATCGTATTTGGCAGAACCGTGTTTGCCTCCCTTTTTCTGCTGCCTTTTTTTCTGGTGGCCCAAAAGGATATCCCGGCCCCCCCGGCCATGTTTTTAATCCAGTTTTTGATTCAGGGGGCACTGTTGGCCTTGCACTGGTGCACCTTTTTTATCTCCATCCAGATATCCACTGTGGCCATTGGCCTTTTGACTTTTTCCACCTTTCCCCTTTTTGTCACCTTTATGGAGCCCTTTTTCTTCAAGGAATCCTTGGGGCTGAAAAATTGTGTGGTGTCATTGGTGGTATTTGTGGGGCTGGTCTTGGTGATCCCCAGCTTTGATTTTTCCCGACAACCTGCCCAGGGGGCCATGTGGGGGGTGGCATCGGGGTTTACCTTTGCACTTCTGGGGCTGGTGAATCGAAAAAATGTAAAGACGGTTCCGCCGCTCACCGTCTCCTTTTATCAAAATCTTTTTGCATCATTTTTTCTGTTGCCCTGGATGGTGTGGCTTAGCCCGGACATCTCCTTTCCCACCACAAGAGAGCTTGTGTTGCTCATGCTTCTGGGGGGGGTGTGCACGGCCTTGGCCCATTCATTATTTATTAAGTCCCTGGTGCATATTAAAACCCGCACTGCCGGAGTAATTACAGCCTTGGAGCCCTTGTACGGGATTTTAATGGCAATGATTTTTCTGGGGGAAATTCCCGGGTGGCGCACCGCATTGGGGGGCGTTATTATCATTGGTGGCACCCTTGTGGCCATGTCAAGTCATGAGTAAATGGAATATTAATTGCGGAATCCATAAATTTTTAGGGTAATAAATATTTATAATTATCAAATATATAGATTATATCCTTATAACCCAAAGGGTTGCCTGCTTGATGGATTCCACGACTACCTGGGAACTAAAAGAATTAATTCATTGAAAAAAGACCCTTTATGGACTATATAAACGGGCTTGGTTTGACAATATAACAACTTTGAGGAATTCATGAAAACAGATCCACGCACGGCAAAGGAGACAGCAAAACGTCGTACCTTTGCCATTATCAGCCACCCCGATGCCGGGAAAACCACCCTCACGGAAAAGCTGTTGCTTTTCGGGGGGGCTATCCAGCAGGCAGGGGCGGTGAAGTCCAGAAAAACACAACGCAAGGCCACCAGTGATTTTCTCTCCATTGAGCAGGAAAGAGGCATCAGTGTCTCCTCCTCGGTGATGAAGTTCGATTATAAAGGGTTTGAAATTAATCTTCTGGACACACCGGGTCATAAGGATTTTTCCGAAGATACCTACCGGGTACTCACGGCCGTGGACTGCGCCGTGATGATTATTGACAGTGCCAAGGGAGTTGAACCCCAGACCCGGAAACTAATGGAGGTGTGCCGCATGCGAAACACCCCCATCATTACCTTTATTAATAAGCTGGATCGAGAGGGCATGGAGCCCCTGGATCTGTTTGCCGACATTGAAGAGAAACTCCAGATTGAGTGCTCCCCCATCACCTGGCCCATTGGTATGGGAAAACGGTTCCGGGGGGTATATCACCTTGATACAAAGCAATTGGGGCTTTTTGCTCCGGGGTACACTCCCAGAGACGGAGACGGGGTGGTGATAAGTGACCTGGATGATCCCATTCTGGATCAGGAACTGGGGGAGCAGGCAGAAGAATTAAGGGCTGATGTGGACTTGATCCAGGGGGCCGCAGATCCCTTTGATATGGACTATTACCTCAAGGGCTCCCAGACCCCTGTTTTTTTTGGCAGCGCCATTAATAATTTCGGGGTTCGGGAGATGCTCGATTCCTTTGTGGAAATGGCCCCGCCCCCGGGGGTGAGACAGACATTGACCCGGGAGGTTCGACCCGAAGAGCCGGGATTTTCAGGCTTTACCTTTAAAATACAGGCCAATATGGACCCGGCCCACAGGGATCGCATTGCCTTTTTCAGGATCTGTTCGGGCAAGTTTCAAAGGGGAATGAAGGTGCGTCACCACCGTATTGGTAAGGATGTCATCATCTCCAATGCCACCATTTTCATGGCCCAGGAGCGCAGCAATGTGGATGAGGCCTTTCCCGGAGATATCATTGGCATTCACAACCATGGCACCATTAAGATCGGTGATACCTTCACCGATAAAGAGGAACTCAAATTCACGGGAATACCCAGTTTTGCACCGGAACATTTCCGGCGGGTTATTTTGAAAAATCCCATGAAAACCAAGTCATTGCAAAAGGGGCTCACCCAGCTGGCAGAAGAGGGAACCATCCAGGTGTTTCGCCCCCGTATCAACAACGATTATATCATGGGGGCTGTGGGGGTTTTGCAGTTTGATGTCACCATGGCCCGTTTAAAAGCAGAATATGGGGTGGATGCCGGATCTGAGCCTGTGGACTATTCCGTGGCCCGGTGGATCACCTGTGACAATGAAGAAATGAAAAAAAAATTCATTAATCAGAATGCAGGCAGCATTGCCGTGGATTCGGAAGGCTGGGTGGCATTTTTGACCACCAGTGAATATCAGCTGGGCTTTGCCATGGAAGCCTGGCCGGACATACAATTTCATAAAACACGCGAATATAATTAATATAATTTCAAGCCTGGTGGGTTTTTTCAGGCCCGGGACTGCATTTTCAGACACTGCTTCCAGCAACACCTGACCCGGCCATTGACCCCAAGCTTGAAATTTAAGTCATTAAAAAGGAGAGTTGTATCATGACCGAAGAACGAATTTTTAATTTTAATGCAGGGCCTGCTGCCCTGCCCCTGCCGGTGCTTAAGGAGATCCAGGCCTCATTTTTGAACTTCAAGGGAAGTGGTATGTCCATCACCGAAGTGAGCCATCGCTCCCCCTGGTTTGATGATGTCATCAATGATGCCGTTGCCCGCACCAAACGTTTGTTGAACCTGGATGAGCGGTTCCATGTGCTCTTTCTCCAGGGGGGTGCCAGCCTCCAGTTTGCCATGATCCCCATGAATTTCCTGGGGGAGGGTAAGTCTGCGGATTATGTCAACACCGGCACCTGGTCCACCAAAGCCATCAAGGAAGCAGCCATCCTCAATAAGGCCCATAAGGTGGTTGCCTCCTCCGAGGATAAAAATTTTTCATACATTCCCAGTGACATCTCCTTTAATGCCGATGCTGCCTATGTTCACATCACCTCCAACAACACCATCAAGGGTACCCAATGGGCGTCCTTTCCCGACACCAAGGGAGTTCCCATCGTGGCGGACATGTCTTCGGATATTTTTAGTCGCTCTCTTCCCATGGATAAGTTTGGCATGATCTATGCCGGTGCCCAGAAAAACATGGGCCCATCCGGCACCTGTATGGTGATTGTGCGGGATGACCTCCTTGCCACCGCAGAGAAAAATCTGCCTTCCATGCTGAAGTATGACACCTTTGTGTCCAAAAATTCCATGTATAATACCCCCCCCTGCTTTGGTGTTTACACCATTCAACTGGTGTTGAAATGGCTGGAAGAGGAGATGGGCGGTTTGGATAAAATGCAGACCCACAATGAAAAGAAAGGGGCCATGCTCTATGATTTCATGGATGCCAGTGATTTCTACCGGGCCACGGCACAAAAGGGAAGTCGCTCCTTGATGAATGTCACCTTCCGTCTGCCCACCGAGGAGATGGAAAAAGAGTTCATTGCCGCAGCAACAGCCAAGGGGCTTGGGGGGCTTAAGGGCCACCGATCTGTGGGGGGGTGCCGGGCATCCGTTTACAATGCCACCACCATGGCCGCAGTGGAAGCCCTGATTGATTTTATGATCGCTTTTAAAAAAGAAAAATAAATGTGAACGTTCCCACTGTAAAACGCTGGGGGCGGATACCTTAGTATATAAAAAGGAAACGATTGAGATGAAGGTTCTTGTAAGTGATAAACTGGGAGACGCTGGGCTTGAGATTTTCAGGGCTGAAGAGGGCATTGAGCTGGATGTGAACACCGGTCTTACCCCGGATGAGCTCAAGGCCATTATTGGTGAGTATGATGGGCTTGTCATCAGAAGTGCCACCAAAGTGACCAGTGAGATCCTGGACGCTGCCACCCATTTAAAGGTGGTGGGCCGGGCTGGCATTGGCCTTGATAATGTGGATATCCCCAGCGCCACCAAACATGGCGTTGCCGTGATGAACACCCCGGGTGGCAACACCGTTACCACCGCTGAGCACAGCATTGCCATGATGATGGCCCTGACCCGGAATATTCCCCGGGGAACATCCACGCTAAAGGGATCTTTGTGGGAGAAGAAAAACCTCCAGGGCCGGGAGCTTTTTAATAAGGTTCTTGGCGTCATCGGGTTTGGTAATATTGGATCCATTGTGGCAAGTCTTGCCCAGGGGTTGAGGATGCAGGTGATTATCTATGATCCCGCTGTCACCGCCGAGCACATTGAAAAACAAGGATTTGAAAGCGTTTCCCTGGAAGAACTTTACAAGAGATCTGATTACATCACCATCCATGTTCCCAAAATTGAGAGCACCACCCATCTGCTCAATAAGGATACCTTTGCCATGATGAAGGACGGTGTCATGGTGATTAACTGTGCCAGGGGCGGTATTATCCAGGAGCAGGATCTTTATGATGCCATTGTTTCGGGTAAGGTGGCAGGGGCGGCCCTGGATGTATTTGAGGTGGAACCGCCTGTTGACAATCCCTTGTTGACCTTGGATCAGGTCATTGCCACCCCCCATCTGGGTGCATCCACTAAGGAGGCCCAGACCAATGTGGCCGTGGCCGTGGCCAATCAGATTATTTCCTATTTAAAATACGACACCATTATCAATGCCGTTAATGTGCCTTCAGTTACTGGTGAATTGCTGAAAAAATTACAGCCCTTCTTGTATCTGTCCGAAAAAATTGGTGCCATGCATGCCACCATGGCCAAGGGACCCATCAAGGAAATTTCCGTTGAATATGCGGGTAACTTCCTTGATCTTGATTTGAAACCCGTCACCCTGGCAGCGGTGAAGGGAATCCTTTCCCCCATGGTACCTGATGAGGTCAATTCGGTGAATGCCACCTCCCTTGCCGGGGACATGGGCATTAAAATCTCCGAGATTGCCAGCCAGGAAAGTGCCCATTACATTAATTTGATTCGCATCCGGGTGGTGTATGAAAATGAAACCAACCTGATTTCCGGAACCATTTTCGGCAAAGATGATGCCAGAATTATCCGCATCAACAAGTTCCGCCTGGAAGTGATCCCAGAGGGGTACCTCGCCTTGATCCACAACAAGGATGTGCCCGGGGCCATTGGCAGCATTGGCACCTGTCTGGGGGAAAATAACATTAATATCTCCAGAATGATGGTGGGCCGAGAAGATGATGGGGATCGAAATATCATCTTTATCCGAACGGATACACCGGTTCCAGAGGATGTATGCCAGGAGATCAGCGCCCTTGATAAGGTGCACTCCATTATTAATTTCAAACTCTAATTATATAGATGGGTTAGGCTTGCGTTGTTGTTGCGCTTTTGTCCAATTTTATTTTTATGCCCAGACTGTTGTCATAAATATAACTGCCACGGGTAGAGCGTATTCTGGCCTCGGCCTGCCCACAACGAAGCATGAAAATCCGTCATGTTTGCCGGGACTTTCTTATAAACCGGCATGTCCTGCTGGACACAACGAATATTGGGTCGTAGACGCGGAGCCAAATGATATCATGCCGCCCCCCCCCCGACGGGCAATGGGCCCGGCCCAGAACCGTAGACGGCCCAATTGGTCGGTTCCTATTACCCATCGGGGGGGGCTCTGCTGAGGCTACTTGGACACTTCATTTTTATATAAAACGGGCATGTCCTGTAGAACACAATGAATATTGGGTCGTAGACGCGGAGCCAAATGATATCATGCCGCCCCCCCCCGACGGGCAATGGGCCCGGCCGGAACCGTAGACGGCACAATTGGCCGGTTCCTATTACCCATCGGGGGGGGGGCTCTGCTGAGGTTGCCTGAAAGTTCTATTTTCTAATAAAAACGATACAGGTCTGACAGCACTGACTTTGTTTAAGGTAGGGAGTCGTATGAATCTTATTTTGCTGTTTAAAGCGGATTATATTGACCCCCATCGGGTGCGCCTTGGGGATCGACGCATGACCCATATCAAAAAGGTTCACCGGGCCCGGTCCGGGGATCTGCTCACGGTGGGGCTGGTCAATGGGAAAATGGGAACTGCCAGGGTGTTGGAAATAGCTCCTGACTATGTGGAGATGGCGGTGCATCTGGATAAAGCCCCCCCGGAGCCTTTGCCGCTGACCCTGGTTCTGGCCCTGCCACGACCCAAGATGCTCCGGCGAATTTTCCAGACCGTGGCCTCCCTGGGGGTTAAGGAGATGTATCTCATTAATACCTGGCGGGTGGAAAAGGCCTTCTGGTCCAGTGCCCTGCTGGAACCGGTAAGCATTGAAAAGGAGTTGATCCTGGGTCTGGAGCAGTCCCGGGACACCCTGATGCCCCGGGTGCATGTCCGGCGCTTGTTCAAGCCCTTTGTCACCGAAGAGTTGCCCGGAATTTCCCGGGGAAAGATGGCCCTCACAGCCCATCCCAGTCCATGGGATGTCTGTCCTCGGCAGATTTCCCGGCCCTGTGTGCTTGCCATGGGGCCCGAAGGGGGGTTCATTGAGCGGGAGGTGGACAGCCTTGTGGACATTGGCTTTAAAACCATCAACCTGGGGGATCGCATCCTTCGTCTTGAAACCGCTGTCCCCTATATCATTTCCCGTCTTTATTAATAACGGGCATGTCCTGTAGGACACAACGAAAAAAGAAAGTTTTTTAATTCCAGCACCTTGGTGAGACTTTCTTATAAAAGGGGATAAGGAGCCCCTATATGACGATTAAATCGCCTTTTACCCTGGTGCCGGGGGATACCATTGGCGTCTGTGCCCTTTCCGGGGCCTTTGATCCCGCGATTTTTGCCCGGGGTGTTAAAGTGCTTGAGCACATGGGGTTCCAGGTTTATGTTCCCCCGGGCCTTTCGGCCACAAAGCGGTACCTCGCCGGTGAAGATCAGCATCGAGCGGATATTTTCCATGACCTGGTTTCCATGGAAGCGGTGCGGGCCATCATGTGCGCCCGGGGGGGCTTTGGTGCCATGAGAGTCTTGCCCATTCTGGATTTTGAACGCCTCAGGGAATCCCGAAAGCCCCTGGTGGGGTTCAGCGATGTCACCGCCGCCCTTGTCACCTTGGGCCGACGGGTGGATTTTCCCGTAATCCATGGGCCGGTGATCACCTCCCTTGCCACCGCTTGTGACACCACTCAAAGATCCCTTTATGGGGTATTGACCACCCCCTGGCATGAACTTTCTGATGTTACGCTGAAAAATGGTACCACCCTGACTCCGGGAAGGGCCAACGGCTTTTTATATGGGGGAAATCTTGCCACCCTTTGCCATTTGTGCGGCACTCCTTTTCAACCCAGCCTGGAAAAAACCATTCTTTTTCTGGAAGAGATCAATGAACCTGCCTATAAGGTGGATCGCATGTTGACCCAGATGAGGCTGTCTGGACTGTTTCGGGGAGTAAAAGGGATAGTGTTGGGCCAGTTTCAAAATTGTGGTGATGAGAAAATCCTCCATGAAATTTTCCACGAACACTTGGGTTTTCTGCCCTTGCTTGCCGGAGTACCTTCGGGCCATGGTCATGTGAATATGTCTTTACCCATGGGGATTTCTGTACTCATGGATGCCGATGAACATTGCCTTTCCTGGGCAGGGCAGGGGGATGGCAATGACCATTGATATTGATGCCCTTATGGATGCCGGTGTCCGGGAGGGGGTGTTTCCCGGAGGGGTTCTCCTGGTTTCCCGGGGGGATCAGATTATTTTTCACAGTGCCCATGGTCAGCAGAACATTTTCACCCATGATCCGGTTACCCTGGACACCTGTTTTGATCTGGCGTCATTGACCAAGCCCCTTGCCACGGCCCTTGTCGTGGCATTGCTTGTGGACAGGGGTGCCCTTTCTCTGGATCAACCACTGGGATCCCTGGTGGACTGCGGTGATCATGGGGATAAAAAGTGCATTACCATTGACCATCTCTTGCGACATACCAGCGGCTTCCCGGCCCATCAGCCCTTTTATTCGTTGCTTGCCCGGATGCCCCGGAAAAATCGCAGACAGGCCCTCCGGCGGCTCATCATGGCAGAGCCCCTGATCAACGCCCCCGGGGCCCGGCAAATATACAGTGATCTTGGGTATATGGTGCTGGCATGGGTTGTGGAATCCACCACCCGCATGCGCCTGGATCAACTTGTGGCCGATTCTTTTTTTACCCCCTTGGGCCTGGATCTTTTTTTCAGACCATTGGAGGAATGCGATGTCTCCCCAGGGCAGCTCAAGCGCTTTGCCGCCACAGAGCAATGTCCATGGCGGCACCGGATACTCACAGGTGAAGTACATGATGACAATGCCTGGGCTGCCGGGGGAGTTGAGGGCCATGCCGGACTTTTTGGCACAGCCCATGCCGTGGGAAAGCTGCTTTTTCATATGCTAACCGCCCTCCAGGATACATCTATTTCCCGACTTCAGCCCCCACAACCCACTACCCAGCCTCTACAATCCACAACCCACAACCCAGCCCCCAGCACCCAGTACCCACAAACCAGCACCCAGCCCCCAGCTCCCAGTACCCACAACCCAACCCCCATCAATCCAATCTCCGGCAGGGTACTCCGGCAATTTGCAAAAAAAGAGTCGGGCCGAGAGCGGGTGGCCGGGTTTGATACTCCCTCCCCGATGGATTCCTCCGCCGGTAATGGGTTCTCCCCCGGAGCCCTTGGCCATTTGGGGTACACCGGAACTTCCTTCTGGATGGAACCGGATCTCTCCATTATTGTGGTGCTGTTGACCAACCGGGTTCATCCTTCCCGGGACAATATTAAAATAAGGCAATTTCGTCCCCGACTCCATGATGTCATCATGGAAAAAATTAAATCTTACCCAACCGTTCCCAGTCAACACCCCCTGAGCTAAATCTTACCCTCCATCCCCATGAACTGTTCCAAATAATTAAAATCAGAATTGTTGAAATTCAAAAGTTGCACTTGTAAATTGTTGCTATTTCTGTTAGCAGACAGTGTTTAATTATTATTTTTGCATGTGGACTCAATTTACTAAGATATACTCATGGGGAAGAGGTGATATGAACCTGATAATTGATTCTGTTCTGGGCGTGTTTTCAAGTGATCTGGCCCTTGATCTGGGAACGGCCAACACACTTGTATATGTGAAGGGCAAAGGGATTGTGCTCAGTGAGCCATCGGTGGTGGCTGTGCGCACTGATGGAAGGGGGGGAAAGAACAGGGTTCTTGCCGTGGGGTTGGAGGCCAAAAACATGCTGGGCAGAACCCCGGGGAACATCACCGCCATCCGCCCCCTGAGGGATGGGGTGATTGCCGATTTTGAAGTCACCGAGGCCATGCTCAAGCATTTCATCCGAAAGGTACACAACAACCGGCGAACCATGGTGCGACCCCGGATTGTCATTGCCGTTCCCTCGGGCATCACCCAAGTGGAAAAAAGGGCGGTGCGGGAATCTGCGGAACTTGCCGGTGCAAGGGAGGTCTTTCTCCTGGAAGAACCCATGGCCGCAGCCATTGGGGCGGGCATGCCTATTACAGAACCCACCTGTAACATGGTCGTGGACATTGGCGGGGGCACCACCGAAGTGGCCGTGATCTCCCTTGCCGGTATTGTTTACAGTCGATCCATCCGGGTGGGCGGGGATAAGATGGATACCTCCATTCGACAGTACATTAAACGAAAATATAACCTGCTCATTGGTGAAAGAACGGCTGAAACCATTAAAACAACCATTGGTAATGCCTATCCTGATTCAGACAGTATTGAGACCATTGAGGTCAAGGGGCGGGATCTAATTTCAGGTATTCCTAAGATCCTCACCATTGATTCCGAAGAGATTTGTCTGGCCATTTCCGAGCAGATTGAGGCCATTGTGGAAACCGTTAAAATTGTTTTGGAGCAGACACCGCCGGAGCTTGCCGCCGACATCGTGGACAGCGGTATTGTCCTCACCGGTGGGGGGGCGCTTTTGAAAAATCTGGATAAACTACTGAGAGAAAAGAGCGGACTTCCCATCATTGTGGCGGAAGATCCTTTGACTACGGTGGCCCTTGGGTGCGGAAAAGCCCTGGATTCACTTGACATCCTCAGAGAGGTGGTCATCGACTGATGCCATGTTTTCAAAACGATTCGTCTTTCTGATTCTTGCCATTTTTGTTGTTCTGGGAAATTTTGTGTTTCTGGCGGTGGGCAGCCAGGACGGTGTTCCCGTGTCCCGTTTTGAGCGTCTCACCATTGCTGTGGTGGCCCCTTTCCAAAGGATGGTGACCCGGACAACAAGTGCCGTCCACGAGGTGTGGGTTGTGTATTTTGCATCGGTGTCAGCGGCCAGGGAAAATAAATTATTGAAAAAAGCCTTGGCCCAGGCCACGGAAGACCAGAACCGTTGCCGGGAACTTGCCCTGGAAAATCAACGATTGAGACGGTTTATCCATTTTAAAGAGACAGAATCCCAGATCATGGTGGCAGCCAAGGTGATCGCCCGGGATCCTTCCCCGTGGTTCAGTACCATGATGATAGACAAGGGAACCCAAGACGGGTTGTCCCAGGGGCTTCCCGTGGTTGCGGCCCAAGGCATTGTGGGGCAGGTGGTGGCGGTTGCCGGTCGATACAGCCGGGTGCTTCTCATCACTGACCGCAACAGTTCCGTTGATGCCCTGGTGCAAAACACCCGGGCCCGGGGCATTGTCCAGGGAAACAATACGGAGACTTGTTTTTTTGACTATGCCCTGAGAAAGGAGACGATGTCCATTGGGGATGACATTGTGGCCTCGGGTCTGGATCAAATTTTTCCCAAGGGGATCAGCATCGGAAAGGTGGTGGAGATAAGAAAAGAAAATTCTGATCTGTTCCAGCATGTCAGAGTAAAAACCAGTGTGGATTTCAATACCCTGGAAGAGGTGCTGGTGTTTGTGAAACAAGCCGAATTATCCGAAGATATACTTCTATGAATGTGCTTTTTTATCTGCTGCTTTCCCTTGCCCTGGTGATCGTTCAAACCACTTTGGTTCCTGAAATTGCATTTTTCCATTGTTGTTTTGATCTTCTTATTGTCAATGTCCTTTATGTCAGTCTGTTTGGCTCCCATGGCTTTTTTATTATTTACGTGGGAGGTCTGGGGTGGATCATGGATTGCATGTCTGGTGCCCCCTCTGGATTTTATATCTCCTCCTATTTATGGATCTATACCTTTGTTCAGCTACTCAGGCATGTAGTTCATGCGGAAAATTTTATTTTTATTCCCGTTATAAGTGCCATTGCCGTTGCCATAGAGCAGGGTTTTTTGATCTTCATTCTTCTGGCCAAACAGGGGGGATGGTTTTTTTCCCTCACAGATATGTTGGCCATGGGTAAGCAGATACTGGTTGCTTTTTTTATGATCCCCCCGTTTCTGTGGCTGATCCATAAATGTAAAAAAGGCTGGGATAAAAAAATACAGCATATTTCAGGAAGAAAAATGGGGACCAGGGGGTAAGTGTGTCTCAATATGTTAAACCACCAGAAAGAGAGTGGCTTAAAAAGCGCTTGATGGGAGGAACCCTTTGTGTGGCCGTGGCTTTTTCCATTCTCCTGGCACGCTTTGTTTATCTCCAGGTGATCAAGGGGGAGTGGTATCGTCATCTGTCTGCCAATAACTGCATTCGATTGCAGAGCATTCCAGCTCCGCGGGGATTGATTTATGATCGAAATGGTGCCCTTCTGGTGGATAACCGTCCCTCCTTTGACCTTAAAATTATTTTAAAGGATGCGGTTCCGGTGGCAGAGACACTTTCCCGACTTGCCCGTTTGATGGCGGTGCCTGTTGAGGAGCTCCAGGAAAAAATTGACAGTAAACCCCGGCGCACAAAGTTCAAGCCCATTCTTTTACAACGAAACATCTCAAGGGATCAACTTGCCGTGGTCAAAGCCCATGGATTTGATCTGCCCGGAGTGATCATTGATGTGGAGCCCCGGCGGAACTATATCCATGAGAAGTGCGCAGCCCATGTGCTGGGGTATCTGGGGGAAATCAACGCAGAAGAGCTGAAAACAGGCAATTTTCCCGATGTAAGCAGTGGGGATTCCATTGGCCGTGATGGGGTGGAAAAGGAGTTTGAAAAGGTTCTCCACGGAAAGCGGGGGGGACGTCAGGTGGAGGTGGATGCCACAGGTCGCTTGGTGCGTGTGTTGAGTACCGTGGATCCGGTGCCGGGTAGAAATCTCTTTTTAACCATTGATCTTGAACTTCAGCAGGCGGCAGAGGCCCTTCTCCAAGGACAATCAGGGGCTGTGGTGGCCCTGGATCCTGCCACCGGTGATGTGCTGTGCATGGCCAGCAGTCCTGCCTACAATCAGAATGATTTCATCGGCGGCATCTCCCACGAAAAATGGGGGATTCTTCAAGAGGATCCGTGGCACCCCATGACCAATAAGGCCATACAGGGAGAGTATCCACCGGCTTCCACCTACAAAATTATCTCGGCCATTGCCGGGTTGGAGGAGGGGGTTGTGAATACGCGTACCTCCCGGTTTTGTTCGGGTCGCCATACGTATGGCAACCGGACTTATCGTTGTTGGAAAAAATGGGGCCATGGCGATGTGGACATTTTCGGATCCCTGGAACAATCCTGTGATGTTTTTTATTACCGGGTGGGGGAAGACGTGGGGGTGGACACCCTGGCCCAGTATGCCCGGGGGTGCGGGCTGGGAAAACCCACAGGCATTGAACTGCGAAAGGAACGTCCCGGGCTGATCCCCACTGCCGCCTGGAAACGAAGGCGATTTGGAACCTCCTGGCAGGGGGGAGAGACCTTGTCCATTGCCATTGGTCAGGGATTTAACCTGGTGACTCCCCTTCAGATGGCTGTGCTAATGGCCGCCGTGGGAAATAAGGGAACTCTGTATCGACCCAGAATATTACATTCCATCCAGGCCCGCCAAGGGGAGGATCTTGTTGAAGAATCCCCGGAAATCACCGGGGGGCTCCCTGCGGGAAAAGAGACCCTGCGCATTGTCCGGGAAGGATTGAGACGGGTAATCCATGGAAAACGAGGAACGGCAAGACCTGTGAAGATAGACGGGGTAACCATGGCTGGAAAGACCGGCACGGCCCAGGTGTTCAGCATGAAAAAAAAAGACCGGGATCGCCCCAAGGATGAGCCCCTGCCTTATCTGTTACGGGATCATGCCTGGTTTGTGTGCTACGCCCCGGCAGAAAATCCGGTTATTGCCGTTTCTGTGATCATTGAGCATGGGGAACACGGTTCCACAACGGCAGCCCCGGTGGCAAGCCAGGTGGTAAAGACATGGTTGGACCGCATTGGGTATTTTGAAAAGTAAATATTCGGCCAGCACCCCATATTCACCCATTTTGCCCTGCTCACATAGCATTAGTATGCTACGCAGGCCCAAATACGCGAATATGGGGCACTGGCCAAAATTTACATTACCAGCTCGAATATTTCCTTTGAAAATAAAAAAATGGGGTCAGAAAAAATGGGGTCAGGCTTTGCTTATTGATGTTATTGATTCAAATTTTATACAAGCTGGTTCCTCCAAAAAAATAATACCCTGGGCCTACCCCCTTTCCCTGGGTGGCAGATGTAATGCCTAAAGCCCAAAATTAGAATAACTGAGGGTCTGATCCCCCAGAATTTGCGCCATTGGATGTGAATGGAGACCTGAATTATGTTTGATCGAAGACTTTTGGAATGTTTTGACTGGGGGCTTTTTCTGTTAACGCTTCTGATCTGTTCCCTGGGGCTGGGGGTGCTGTTCAGTGCGGTCACCGCCGGTGAGGTTCCGGGACTGGTGGTAATTTTTAAAAAACAGATGATTTGGATGGGGGGCGGACTTGTGATGATTTTTTCCTCGTTGCTGTTTCATTACAAGTTTATTGACAAGGGGAGTAGTATTATCTATTTCATCTGTGTGGCCCTGCTGGCAGCCGTCCTTATTTTTGGAAGAAATGCCGGGGGCTCCACCCGCTGGCTTGCCCTGGGGCCCTTCACCGTTCAGCCTTCGGAGTTGATGAAGCTCTCCTTGATCATTGCACTGGCATCGGTGTATTCCACCTGTGTAACAGAAGAAGGACTCGGCTTTCATGAACTTATGAAACCGCTTGTATTACTGGTTATTCCATTTCTTCTTATCCTTAAACAGCCGGATTTGGGTACGGCTATGCTGCTTTTATTCATTGCCGCCTCTATAACGCTTTTTGTCAATGTACAAAAAAAAGTATTTTTTTCCTGCGCCGCTCTGGCAGCAGGGGCAGCTCCCCTTGTGTGGTTTTTTGTTCTAAAGGCATATCAGAAGGCCAGAATCTTAACATTTCTCAATCCGGATCGTGATCCCCTGGGAGCGGGGTATCACATTATTCAATCCAAGATTGCCATTGGTTCGGGCATGATGTCCGGTAAGGGATACCTCAAGGGCACCCAGAATGCGCTCTCTTTTTTACCGGAACAGCACACAGACTTTATCCTTTCCGTCCTTGCCGAAGAGTGGGGCTTTGTGGGGTGCTGTGTCTTGCTCACACTTTATTTTTTCTTTTTGTTGTGGGGATTTAACATCGCCTATGGCTGCCGGGACATGTTTGGTTCCATCCTTGCCTTTGGCATTACCATCATGATTTTCTGGCAAATTTTTATCAATATAGCCATGGTCATGGGGCTGATGCCTGTGGTGGGCGTACCTCTTCCCCTGATCAGCTATGGCGGTTCTTCAGTAATTACCAATATGGCGGGTATCGGGATTTTAATGAATATCAGCATGCGGCGATTTCTTTCCGGATAACTGCCACGGGCAGACCTTATTTTGACCTTGGTCTGCCCACAACGCAGCATGAAAATCTATCAGGTTTGCCAAGACTTTTTTATAAAATTACCCTGGACAGTCAAACTTAGAACTACTGCTGGAATTATTTGTATGTTGACAAAAAATCATCTTGGTGGTACTCAAATTTCGATTCGCTTTGTATTTAAAGTTGCCGGTGATGACGCTGTGCAACTGTATGGAATAGAGGCTTAGTGCATTTTTTTTAATTATTAACTGGCGGAGGGAAATGTATGGTTAGTGTTGATGGGTCATTGTTTATTCAGATCATCAATTTCCTTTTTCTTTTGTACGTACTCAACCGGGTACTATTCAAGCCTGTTCGCAAAATTCTCCTGGACCGAAAGGCCAAGGTTGAGGGACTTCAACAAGGCGTTGAAGGGCTTTCATCCGAAGCTGTCCTCAAGGACAAGGAGTATGCGGAAGGACTGAAGGGTGCAAGGGCAGAGGGTCTGAAACAAAAAGACATCTTTGTCGAAGAAGCATCCCAGGAAGAAAAAGAGATCATTGAAAGGATCAACAAAAAAGCTCAGGCCAACCTTGCTGAAATTCGGGGACAGGTTGTCACTGAGACCCAGAAGGCTCAATCTGCGCTTGAACAGGAGATTGATGCTTTTGCCAAGGCGATTGGTGAAAAAATACTGGGGAGGGCGTGCTGATGAAGATTGTACGGTTTATGCGGAAACATTCCAAGACCATCATTCCTGCAGCATTGACTTTTCTTTTTATTTTTGCCGGAATTGCCCTGGCATCAAGTGGTGGAGAGCATGGTGCGGCAGCCCCCAAGGGGTGGATGGCAACGGATACCTACAAAGTGATGAACTTTGCAGTGCTTATGATTGCCTTGTTTTACATTGCACGGAAACCGGTGGCTGAATTTTTTTCTTCCCGGGTGAAGGCAATCAAAGCCGAACTTGCTGATCTTGAGCAGAAAAAAGCAACTGCGGAAAAAAATCTTGCCGAGTATGCAGAAAAAATGGCCAGCCTTGACCAGGAATCCGAAAGAATAGTGGAAACCTATGTCAAGCAGGGCGAGGTTGCAAAGCAACGCATACTTGCCGAGGCCGAAGCCCAGGCTGCCAAGCTGGAAGAGTCTGCAAAGAGAAATATTGAGCAGGAGTTCAAGGCCGCAAAGTTGAAACTACAGCAGGAAATTGCTGAAAAAGCCCTTGAACAGGCAGAAACCCTGGTAAAAGAGTTGATTAACTCCGACGACCAGGATCGTCTGGTTGATGAGTATCTGGACAAGGTGGTGGCATAATGAAAAATCTATCTATTTCACGGCGCTATGCCAAAGCATTGATGCTTATCGGCGAAGAGGACGGCAATGCAGATCAGTATCGCAAAGAGCTGGATGAGATTGTGGAACTCTTTGACACCAATGTTGAACTTGAAAAGGCTGTAAACAATCCCTTGTTTGACAAGAATGACCGGCGGAATGTCTTGACATCGGTTCTGGAAAAAACCTCTTTTTCCCGGGTGATGAAATCCTTCCTGGTGTTGTTGTTTGATAAGCGGCGCATCGTTTTTTTGAGGGATATCAGTGAGTTTTATAAAAAACTGGCTGATGAACTTAATGGCGTGGTTCATGCCACCTTGGTATCGGCCACAGCGCTGTCCGCCGAGGCCACAGACAAAATCAAGCAGGGCCTTGCAAAACGAGTCGGCAAAAAGATTATTCTGGATGTTGAGCAGGATGCCGATTTGATTGGCGGAATTGTGACCAAAATAGGCGATCTTGTGCTGGATGGCAGCGTTAAAACTCAACTGTTCAATATGAGGGAATCATTAAAAAGGGGTGAGAGAGTCTAATGAAAATAAGAGCTGAAGAAATAAGCCAAATTATAAAAGAGCAGATTAAAGATTTCGATAAAGAGGTTGAGCTCAGCGAAACCGGGGTAGTGCTGTCCGTGGGTGATGGTATTGCCCGTGTGTACGGCCTTGAAAAAGTAAAAGCCATGGAGCTTGTGGAGTTTCCCGGTGGCGTTCTGGGGCTTGCCTTGAACCTTGAGGAAGACAACGTCGGTGTTGCCATCCTGGGTGAAGATAAGAAAATCAAGGAAGGTGACGTTGTAAAACGTACCGACCGCATTGCATCTGTGCCCGTTGGTGAGGCTGTTCTGGGTCGTGTTGTATCCACAACCGGTGAGCCGGTTGATGGGAAGGGGCCCATCGATTCCAGTATCACCATGAACATGGAATTGGTTGCCCCGGGTGTTATCGCCCGTAAGTCTGTTCATGAACCCTGCTATACTGGAAGTAAAGCCGTTGACGGCATGACTCCTGTGGGACGTGGCCAGCGTGAGTTGATCATCGGTGACCGTCAGATTGGTAAGACCGCCATTGCCGTTGATGCCATCATTGCCCAGAAAAATACAGACATGAAATGCATCTATGTGGCCTGTGGACAGAAAAAATCCACCGTGGCCCAGGTGGTTGCAGCCCTTGAAGAGCACGGTGCCATGGAATACACCACCGTTGTAATCGCTTCCGCCTCTGAGTCCGCTGCCATGCAGTATCTGGCTCCCTACGCCGGATGTGCCATGGGTGAGTATTTCCGTGATAAGGGTGAGCATGCCCTGATCATCTACGATGATCTTTCCAAACAGGCTGCTGCCTATCGTCAGGTATCCCTTCTCTTGAGACGTCCGCCGGGACGCGAGGCCTTCCCTGGAGATATTTTCTACAACCATTCCCGTCTGCTGGAACGGTCTGCAAAGCTCTCCGATGATCTGGGTGCCGGTTCTCTCACCGCTCTTCCCATCATTGAAACCCAGGAAGGGGATGTGTCTGCCTTTATCCCCACCAACGTTATCTCCATCACCGATGGTCAGATCTACCTGGACAAGGGTCTTTTCTTTTCCGGTGTTCGTCCTGCCATTGATGTTGGACTTTCCGTTTCCCGCGTGGGTGGCGCTGCCCAGTGTAAGGCCATGAAACAAGTGGCCGGTACCCTGCGACTGGATCTTGCCCAATACCGTGAGCTGGAAGCCTTTGCTGCCTTTGGAAGTGACCTTGATGCTGCAACCCAGCGTCAGCTCACCCGTGGTGAACGACTGGTTGAACTTTTGAAACAACCCCAGTTCAAGCCCCTTCCCATGGAAAAACAGGTTGTTATCCTTTTTGCCGGAACCAAGGGATATATGGATAAATACCCCAAGGAAGCCGTGGATAAATATGAATCTGGACTCTACACCTTTATTGACAACAGGTTTCCTGAAATTTTCACAGACCTTGTGGAGCAACAGGCCATCACCAGTGACATTGAAGCCAAGCTGAAAAAAGCCCTTGACGCCTATGCTGAAGAATTCCAGGCGGCTGTTTAAAAATCGCTCTGAAATTGTTTTGTGTAAAATGAGTATTATTTATAAACAGGTGTAAAAGGGAAATAATATGGCAACCTTAAAGGAAGTCCAAATAAAGATAGGTAGTGTAAAAAAGACCAAGCAGATCACTTCTGCCATGAAAATGGTCGCTACTTCCCGACTTCGTGGTGCCCAGGGAAGTATGGAGGCATTTAAGCCCTATGCGTCCAAATTTTCCGAAGTACTGGGAAGTATTGCCGGAAAGGCTGGCGAAGATGCCAGCCCCCTGCTGGTTCCAAGGGAAGAAGTTAAAAAAGTCAATATCATCCTGTGCACATCGGACAGGGGACTTTGCGGTGGTTTTAATGCACATTTGATTGAAAAGGCAAACAAGTTCGTCAATGCGTCTCTCCAGGGTAAGGAGGTTTCTTTTACTTGCTTTGGAAAGAAGGGCAGAGATTGGGCCCGGAAAACACCCATGGCCATCGACTCTGAACATCTCGGCGTTGTGGGCGGACAATTTGATTTCAGTGTGGCATCAACTTCTGGACAGAAATTGATCAATGATTTTCTTGAAGAAGCTGTTGATGAAGTATATCTGGTATGTTCTGATTTTAAAACCCTGGCCCGCCAGGAAGCGGTGATCAAGCAAATTCTTCCCATCCCTCCCATAGAAGTAGTGGAAGCGGATGGGGCTGTAGCAACCAATGATGGGGTGTACTTGGCAGAACATATCTGCGAACCCTCGTCCGATGAGTTGCTGGGTGAAATGCTGCCCAAGAATATTTTTATTCAGATATATGATGCGCTGCTTCAGACCTCAACCAGTGAGCATGCCTCCCGGATGAGGGCCATGGAGAACGCAACCAAGGCATGCGAAGACATGATCGATGAACTACAGACCATCTTTAACAAGACGCGTCAGGCAGGTATTACATCAGACCTCATGGACATTGTCGGCGGTGCTGAAGCGCTCAACGGATAATTATACCAAATATAAAAAAGTAAACAGCTTTAACAGGAGGAATACATGGCTGAAAATATAGGAAAAATAGCACAGGTGCTGGGTGCTGTTGTTGATGTAAGATTTGAACCTGGAAAGCTTCCCCCCCTTCTTAGTGCATTGACTGTGACCAACCCCGTTATCAATGATGAAGCAGATAACCTGGTCATTGAAGTGGCCCAGCATCTGGGTGACAATGTGGTAAGATGCATCGGTATGGACGTCACCGATGGTTTGCAGCGGGGAATGGAAGTAAAGGACACAGGCTCACCCATTATGATGCCTGTTGGTGCCGCTTCTCTTGGTCGGGTTCTCAATGTTGTGGGAAAACCTGTGGATGGTCTGGGTGACATTGATCGCTCCAAGATGCTGCCCATTCATAGATCTGCCCCTGATTTTATCAATCAGGATACCACTGTAAGGGTTCTTGAAACCGGTGTTAAGGTAATCGATCTTCTGGTTCCCTTTCCCCGGGGCGGTAAAATGGGAATGTTTGGTGGTGCTGGTGTTGGTAAGACCGTTATCATGATGGAAATGGTAAATAATATTGCCATGCAGCATGGTGGTATTTCCGTGTTTGGTGGCGTTGGAGAAAGAACCCGTGAAGGGAATGACCTTTACCATGAGATGAAAGACTCCGGCGTTCTTCCCAAGTGTGCATTGGTATACGGCCAGATGACAGAACCTCCGGGAGCCCGTGCAAGGGTGGCCCTTTCTGCATTGACCTGTGCCGAATATTTCCGTGATGAAGAGGGCCAGGACGTGCTTCTCTTTGTTGATAATATATTCCGTTTTACCCAGGCTGGTGCCGAGGTGTCAGCAACCCTTGGTCGTATGCCTTCAGCCGTTGGGTATCAGCCCACACTGGCAGTTGACATGGGTGAGCTCCAGGAGCGTATTACCTCAACGGATAAGGGTTCCATCACCGCGGTACAGTGCGTATACGTACCCGCAGATGACTTGACGGATCCGGCGCCTGCAACCACCTTTGCCCATCTTGACGGTACGGTGGTACTTTCCCGTCAGATTGCTGAGCTTGGTATCTATCCTGCGGTGGATCCCCTGGATTCAACCTCACGAATTCTGGATGCCGCCTACATTGGTGAAGAACACTACCTTGTGGCCAACACCGTGCAGCAGACCCTCCAGAAATACAAAGAACTCCAGGATATCATTGCCATTCTGGGTATGGATGAGCTTTCCGATGAAGATAGAATCACCGTGGAGCGTGCCCGTAAACTACAGAGATTTTTGTCCCAGCCCTTCCATGTGGCGGAAACCTTCACCGGTATGCCCGGTAAGTTTGTAAAGGTTGAAGACACGGTAAGATCTTTTAAAGAGATCATTGATGGAAAACATGACAATCTTCCCGAGAAAGCATTCTACATGGTGGGTTCCATTGAAGAGGCCGTCGAGAAAGCTGCTAAAATGAGTTCAGAAGACTAACTCAAGGGGGATAGAATGGCTGAGAATATATTTCTGGAAGTGGTCACTCCCCAGAAGGCGGTGGTCAGCGAAGAAGCTCAGATTGTGGTTGCCCCGGGTTCGGAAGGTGAATTTGGCGTGCTTTATGGCCATACCACTTTTTTGACATCCTTGAAGGTCGGTACCCTGCGTTATAAAGATGCCTCGGGCAAAGAGCGTTATCTCTTTGTCAATGGTGGTTTTGCAGAAGTGCTGCCCAACAAGGTAACCCTGCTTGCCGAATCTGCAGAACGCAGGTCTGAAATTGATGTAAGTCGGGCTAAGTTGGCAAAAGAGAGAGCAGAAAAGCGAATCTCCAGTGGTTCCGGTGACACTGATCTTGTCCGTGCAGAAATAGCCCTGAGACGGGCGCTGCATCGACTGGACATTGCATCTGTGAGATGATGTGACTGCACGACATAATCTGTTAAGACTTATATGATTGAATAAAGGGGTGCTCTGTGTTGGTTGTGAGCACCCCTTTTTTTTTAAGGTTGATGAATTTGTAAAAAGTCGACCCCATGAATTTTTTGATACTTATATATGGGTCATGTCATTGTTTTTTCTAAACAAATTGCGATTAGAAGTTGTACTTGAGATTTTTTGCGAGACCATCAAGGTTGAATATGAAAAAAAATAACTACAGTGATGTGGGAGCCATTGTTCTGGCAGCGGGTAAGGGATCTCGCATGAAATCAGACTTGCCAAAGGTTCTCCATGACATTAACGGGAAGAGCATGATTCATGCGGTGCTCTCCTGTGCAGTTTCACTTTTGGGCAACCAGGTGGTTGTGGTCATTGGACATGGCGGTGATCTTGTCAGAAAAACGGTGTCCCAGGACTTTGATGTGCTGTATGCCTGGCAAAAAAATCTTTTGGGTACCGGTGATGCAGTGAAGTCCGCATTGCCCGTGCTGCCCGATGGGGTGGTGGATGTGCTGATTTTATGTGGGGATGTGCCCATGGTTCGTCCAGAGACCCTTGCCAATCTTATTGAATTCCATCGGCGGGAAGAAAATGGTGTGTCTGTACTCTCCGTGCACATTGATAACCCCACAGGGTATGGGCGGGTTCTGCTGGATGAAGAAAATAAGTTGCTGTGCATCCGGGAAGAGGCGGATGCAAACGACTTTGAACGAAAAAATACGCTGGTTAATTCAGGCATCTATTGCATAAACAAAAAATTTTTGATAGATGCAATCAAAGGGATTGATTGTCATAATGCACAGCAAGAGTACTATTTGACAGACATTGTCAAAATTGCTGTGGCATCTGGCAGGAGGGCAGGCTCCCTTTCGGGACAGAGTGCAAGAGAGATAATGGGCGTTAACACCCCGGCAGATCTTGAAAGGGTGGCTTGCTGTATGGCTGAAACGCCAAATGAATTGTCTTGACTTTGTTAAATAGTATGACTTATAGTTAAGCTAAATATTGTGAGGTTCAGGGAATGGAAAATGAGCTGTTAGAAGATAAGTTTAAAGATATTGACGAGAAAGTCGATTTTTTAATAGAGCTTTGCCAGGCACTTCAACAGGAGAATGAGGAGTTGCTGACCAAGGTCAAGACCCTTGACGGTCAGATTGCTGAAAAAAGTCTGTCTGAAGAGCACTTTGCACAAAAACAAGCGGCCGTTCAGTCAAAAATTGACGGGCTTTTGACTAAACTGAATACCTTTTCAGAGACGTCGTAAAACAGAATGGCCCCAGTGGAAAATGGAATTCTAATTTTTAATAAAGAAGCGCCATCGGGAGGCACTGTCAAAATAGAATTTTAAGACGTGTGTTTCGTAAACTTTCTGATTTATTATATAAACGGGCATGTCTTGACAGACACAACGAATATTAAAAATGGTATTATGCCGCCCGCTCTGCTGAGGGTACTCGGAAGTTTTATTTTCTAATAATTGCCACGGGTAGACCGTATTCTGGCCTCGGCCTGCCCACAACGAAATATGAAAGAATGTTTAGACTTGTCTACTCTTTCATGTAAAACTTTAATGCATTTGTTTTAAATTCAGGATGAGGCCATGGGGGCTTATCCTGTGAGTACAAATAGATAAACAGAAACACCCCTGCTCTACTTGTGATTGCTTAGAGTGCTTTGCCTAACGCTACATACAAGGGAGTCCACCCTGGTACTGGTGTGCAAGTTCCACTTTTGCATGGAAAAGCCTGAAGGTACCCATATGGACGCCCGACCTTTTGAACTACTGGTTCAAAGACATGGGCAACACGGTATGATGCGGGGGCTGTCTCTGCCTGTTTAATTCCGGTTAATTCTTATCGGGAATTTATTTTCTCCCCTCGTGATGGCAGATCTCATTGCCATCACTAACTGCTTTACGCTTATTCCCTTCTTTTTTATTCCCCTCAAAATAATATTTCTTGCATTACGTGTAAAATAAGATATCTTGTGATGTTTGATCCATTCATATCTTGTTTTTTCGTGTAAGTACCCGAGCATATATTCCTCAAAATAAAATCCATAAATATCAATGGAATATGTCTGTGGAATACTGAAAAACATATGTGTGGGTATGTATGAAAATGGGAATCTACGATTGTTTCATCCGGGTTGGTAATGTAAATGTTTGGCCAGTGACCCATATTTGCCTATTTGGGACTGCGTAGCATACTGATGCTATGTGAGCAGATCCAAATAGGTGAAGATGGTGTGCTGGCCGAATATTTACGCTGGATGCAGGGATTTTAGTGATATTTATCTGATACCAAATATTGAAGGGAGTAATTAATGGAATATACTGTGTTGTTTCTTTCACTGCTGATCTCAACTGCCTCCGGATTCGGGCTGGCCTACTGGTTGACCCAGAAAAAGCTTGAAAACCGGGCAGAGGAGGTTGAGAAAGAGCAGATGGGGTTGATTGCAGATGCGCGAAAGAAGGCTGGGAACCTCATTAAAGAAGCCCAGTTGGAGGCAAAAAGCCGTTTGCTTGAAATGAAAGGCGCCTTTGATGCAGAGACAGATCAGGCCCGGGCCGAGCTGAAAACGGAAGAGCGTCGCGTATTGAATCAAAGTGAGAGACTGGATAAACGTAAGGAGCAGTTTGAACTCCTTGAAATTGAGCTGAAACGAACGGAAAAAAGTATTCAAAGTCGGCTGAAAACAATTGATGAAAAGGAGGCCGATTATCATCAATTGCTCGCTGAAACCAGAAAAGAGCTTGAAAAAGTGGCCAGCCTTACATCTGAGCAGGCCAAGGATATGTTACTCAAAATCATGGAAAACGAAGCCCGGCATGAGGGGGCAAAGTTGGTGAAACGTATCTCCAGTGAAGCCATTGAAAAGGCGGATAAAGAGGCCAAAAAAATTATTTCCACGGCCATACAGCGGTATGCCGGGGATTTTATTGCGGAACGTACGGTGTCTGTGGTGCAACTGCCCGGAGATGAGATGAAAGGGCGTATCATTGGTCGTGAGGGGCGTAATATTCGGGCACTTGAAGCTGCCACTGGTATTGATTTAATTATTGATGATACCCCTGAAGCCGTTATCTTATCCGGCTTTAATCCCGTCAGGAGGGAGGTGGCAAGAATTGCCCTGACTCGCTTGATTTCCGACGGTAGAATTCATCCGGCCCGCATTGAAGATGTGGTTCAACGGGTCACCGAAGAGGTGGATGTCACCATTAAGGAAGCCGGTGAGCAGGCAGCTTTTGATTTGGGGGTTCACGGTATCAGTCCTGATCTGATTCGGGTAATCGGGAAGTTAAAATTCAGAACCAGTTATGCCCAGAATGTGCTACAGCATTCCGTTGAAGTGGCCTTTCTTGCGGGTATCATGGCCGCTGAATTGGGGTTGGATGTAAAACTTGCCAAAAGAATGGGATTGCTCCATGACATTGGAAAGGCCGTGGATCATGAGGTGGATGGCCCCCACGCACTGATTGGTGCCAAACTTGCCAAAAAACATGGGGAATCAGAAGAGGTGGTCAATGCCATTGCAGCCCACCATGAGGATCAGATGCCCTCCACGGTGTATGATTTTCTGGTGCAGGCAGCAGATGCCCTTTCCGGGGCACGGCCGGGTGCCAGAAAAGAGACCCTTGAAAATTATATTAAACGTCTTGAAGAGCTTGAGGGGCTGGCCAACTCCTTTGACGGTGTCTCCAATACCTATGCCATCCAGGCAGGAAGGGAAATTCGTGTGGTGGTTGAAAGTAAAAAAATATCCGACACCGATGCTGTGTTGTTAAGTCGGGATATTGCATCCAAAATAGAGGAAAATCTCACCTTCCCGGGCCAGATCAAGGTGGTGGTGATCCGGGAAACACGGGCCGTTGAATATACAAATAAGTAATGAATCTGATCCGGTGTGTGTTTTATTCAGGGGATAACAGCCTTAACGAATAATAGAAATGGTATAATGCCGCCCCCGACGGCTGGCCTGACCGGAACGGGAACGTCGGGGGGTATTTTTGCCCTTTTAGACTAAACCACAGAAACTGCGGTCAAGTGTGTCCTCAAACAGAGTCTGTGCTTTTTAACGCCTAAAAGGGCAAAAATCCTCCCCCTTTGGTTCCCAATGTTCCGGTCAGGCCAGCCGCCGGGGGCTCTGCTGTCGGTACTCCGGTGCTGTATTTTCTTATAGTCGCCACAGGTGGATAGAAGTCGTCCACAACAAAGTTTAAAAATTCCTCTTGTTATGCTGGGATTTTATTAATAAAAAAAGGAGAATGATACGAAAATGGGGGTTCTTGAAATATTAAAGGAGCGTGGTTTTGTTGAGGCGGTTACCCATGATGAGGAGTTGAGTGCCTATCTGGACGGAGGTAGAGCTACCTGTTATATCGGGTTTGATCCTACAGCTTCAAGCCTCCATGTGGGCAGTTTGGTCTGTATCATGGTTTTGGCCCACATGCAGCGTAATGGCCACCGTCCCATAGGGCTTGTGGGAGGCGGGACTGGTCTTATTGGTGATCCCAGTGGAAAAACGGAAATGCGCAAGGTGATCACCCAGGAAGAGATTGATATTAACCGGGCCGGAATTCGGAAGCAATTGTCCCGATTCATTGATTTTAGTGAGGATAAGGCCCTGCTTCTGGATAATGGAGAGTGGCTTAAGGGACTTGAGTATATCCCCTTTTTGAGGGACATTGGCCGCCACTTCAGCGTCAATCGCATGATCAAGGCAGAAAGTTATAAAATGCGCATTGAGTCCGACGAGGGACTGACCTTTATTGAGTTCAATTATATGCTGCTCCAGGCCTATGATTTCATGGAACTTTCCAGTAGGCATGACTGTCTTTTGCAGATGGGGGGCAGTGATCAATGGGGAAACATTGTGGCAGGCATTGATCTGGTGCGCAGAACCCAGCAGAAAAAAGCCTTTGGCATCACCTTTCCATTGATTACAACCAGCAGTGGTATAAAAATGGGAAAGACCCATAAAGGGGCTGTGTGGCTGGATCCTGAAAGAACCCCTCCCTATGAGTATTACCAGTTCTGGATTAATTGCGATGATGCGGATGTGGCAAGGTTTATGGCCCTGTTTACCTTTTTGCCCATGGAAGAGATTGAACAGGCTAAAAAACTCGAAGGTGCCATGCTCAACAGTGCCAAGGCGGTTCTTGCCTGGGAAGCCACCGTTATTGCCCATGGTACAAAGAATGCCCAAGAGGCTTATGATGCTGCCTGTGCTATGTTCGGTTCTCCTGAAGTTCCCGAGGATTGTTTTCCTTCCACCACCATTCCCAGAACCGGAAAGGGCAGTGCAGGGGATGCCGTACCCAGTACCTCTTATGATAAGGTGGAGCTGGATAAGGGGATACTGGCTGTGGATGTTTTTGTACAAGTCGGCCTGTGTAAATCCAAGAGTGATGCCCGACGGCTCCTGAGCCAGGGAGGGGGGTATCTCAATGATGAGCGCATTGCTGCCTTTGATCAGTTGATATTAACATCCCATGCAAGGGAGGGAGAGATCCTGCTCAGGGCCGGAAAAAAGAAGTACCACAAACTTATTTTAAAATAATGAAAATATCAGTTGACAAGCAATGATGGTTTCTATATAAATCGTTCTCACCTGCAGGGAACACGCCCGACGGTTTCTTGCAGGTTTTTTTGTGGCCGAAAAAAAATTTTAAGGCTTCAAAAAAAAACTTGACAAGAACTTTTGTGAAGCGTATAAAGATCGGGTTTTGTGAGTCGCTCCGGCGGCCTTCAAAAAAATAAAAATTGATCCTTGAAAACTGGTTAGTGAATGAATTGAGTAAAGAGATGTTTTAAGTGCAGTCAAGCACATTAAAAAACATTTTTAAAGGAATTATAACTGGAGAGTTTGATTCTGGCTCAGAATGAACGCTGGCGGC
>Ga0307929_1000380_pt1 | contig 45280 bp, 36 predicted proteins | sample AceLakmetage1330_FD_203160 | JGI IMG/M metagenome (GOLD analysis project Ga0307929, IMG submission 203160) | Saline water microbial communities from Ace Lake, Antarctica - #1330 | ecosystem: Environmental > Aquatic > Non-marine Saline and Alkaline > Saline | place: Antarctica: Ace Lake... | reverse complement strand
ATGACGGCTTTTGGGTTTCTGGTCTGTGTGTCCGCGCTGCCGATATCTCTTTTGAGTTCTTTGAAAGCCGCTTCAATCTTCCACCTGGCGCCGTAGTATTCGACAATTTCTTGAACAGAAAGGGTCAGGTCAGTAGAAAAAAGTGCAACCCACCGGGTCTTGCGATAGACCCACACGACTCTGACCGCACACTTGAGCGTTTTGAGCATCACGACACGGTCATAGGCTGAAACGATCCTGACGCGGCCATAAAGATTGACGCTGTATTCATTTGCCAGGTGCTTGTATTTCACGGCCAGTGAAGATGCGTTCCCAAGTTTTTTACCATATTTTCTGGGACGCCCGGGACCGCTTTTGGTACGGGAACCAGGCAAATCGAAAACATTATTGTTCGAGCGCAGTCGGGATATCATATGAAACCACTGGCCCAATTTTTTGTGAATCGGTTTCCAAAGTCCGTTATTGCCGAACCATGAGTCGGTTGTCACCATGATGCGTGTGTGATTAAACGCTTCGGCAATATCAGTTATCATATTGACAGCCTGTTCGATTTTGGTCTCAAATTCGATTTCAGGCTTGCTGAGGGCCTGCTTCCTTTTTTCAATACTTTTCTTCAGATGATAGAAGCGATAGCTCAAGGGCAGACAGGCCCAGCGTCCTTTAACCATTTTTAACAACCCAATGGAGACAATGTTTTGTGCCCATGGATATTTTGACTGATTTTGTTTGGCGGCATGGTCGAAGATCTTGGCGCATGCAAAGATTTTTTCCCCTGTCTTGGGATTGATGCAATCGTCCAGCGCCAGAAGTAGTCGGCCATTTGTCAAAGGTTCGGAAATCATCTTCCATAAACACAGCCAAAGCCGTTGCCATGGGATCTTGGGCGATGCCATGAAAGTGTAGTATCGTTTCTTTCGAATGCCTGTAAACCCGAAAAGACCCTTAAAACATCGGAGCAGGTTTGAAGTCTTAGACGAAGTAAACGGGATGATGATCGCAACGAGAGTGTAGATAAACCATGTTCCGCGTTCTTCACCTTTTCGTGAATGGTCAAATTCCTTTTTGAGTTTTTCGAGAATATCGTGTAGTATGAACATGCGAGGCCTTTCCTTGTTATGGTGTTTTTGTTCGAACAAAATAAACATACCATAATATGGCCTCGCAATCAACTATAACTATATGTTTTATTTAAAAAAGTTGCTATTTTATACTAAAAACGGCCATTTTTATTTGTAATAATATCAGCAGGTTACAGGCCATCGATATTTTTGCAACTACTTGATATTATTGCATTTAATGTTAGCACGCCAACACTTGCGCTGATCCACCCCAATTAAAAAAATGGGAAACTTCAGTTCATGTTAATTTATTATCTAAAAATCCCTTACAATATCAGGTTTCAGCAACCAGCATATTAATTCCTGCCGATAATCCCAATGTTATTACTGTAGGGGCGGTTGCTTGGAATACCCCTTCTGAAATAGAGGATTTCAGCTCTCAAGGCCCTACCACCGATGGAAGGATCAAGCCTGACCTTGCGGCTCCTGATCATGTATCAACCTCCAATTTAACCTATGGCTCTTACCACCAAACGGGTGGTTTTTCAGGCACCTCGGCTTCCTGCCCCCATGTGGCAGGAGCCTGTGCCTTGCTCAAACAAGCCTGTCCAGCATGGTCACACAGTCAGATAAAAAATTATATAGAGCAGAATGCAGCTGATTTTGGCACAACTGGAAAAGATAATATTTACGGAAGCGGCTTAATTAACCTCCCAGCCCTCCCACCTTCCTGTTCTTTTAAAAATCTTTATTTTCCTCATATTGCCAGTAACAGCACATGGGAAACCGAAATCTGTGTTATCAATACCAGTTCTGAACAGAGCCTGAGTGGCGATTTGAAAGCCTATAATAATTCGGGCCAGGAAGTTTCTTCAACACCGGTTATTTTAGCTTCAAATGGGCGAAAACAGATTATTATTGGCGATGAACTCCTCAATCCGAGTGGTATTGGATATATTATTTTTGAGTCTGAGTCAGAAAATGTCTGCGGATATACAAAGTTTTATATTGAAGGAAAATATCGGGTGGCGGTTCCAGCAGTTTCAGATATCAACACCGGAGATATTTACATCTCCCACATTGCATCCAATACAAGCTGGTGGACCGGGGTTAGTCTTCTGAACACCACGTCATCATCTAAAGAATTAACCGTTGAATTTGATGATGGGACCACAAAACCCATAACGATGGCGGCCAAAGAACATCAAAAATTCACCATCAATAGTTTATTTGAAGGGGTATTGCAGCCAAACATTAAATCAGCGGTAATTAAAAATGGAAGCGGCATTGTGGGCCTTGAATTATTTGGGAGTTCTGACAGCAGCGGAGATAATTATCTGAGCGGCATCCTTTTAAAAGATGATACCACAACTCATATTTATTACCCGCATATTGCAAGCGATTCAACCTGGTGGACGGGCATTGTTGCATATAATCCTTCTGCCACATCCTGCAATCTCACAATCACCCCTTTCAGCAAAGACGGCACATCATTAACACCTCAAACAAGAACCATTGCTGGAAAAGAAAAATATATTGGTACGGCACAGAGCTTAAATTTCCCGGAGGGAACTGTCTGGTTCAAAATTGACGCCTCAAGCCCGATTACCGGTTTTGAACTGTTCGGAACTAACGATGGAAACCAATTAGGGGGATATACGGGTGTTGGCATTAGCGGCACGAATGGTGTGTTTGCCAAAACTGAAAAAGATGGCTGGACAGGGATTGCCTTTGTTAATATCGAGAACGCTCCGGCTACCGTTACGATGACTGCTTACGATGACAGTGGCAATATAATAGCAACTGAATCTCTCAATATCAATGCTTATGAGAAAGTAGTGGATATGGCTCCCAATCTGTTTTCTCAGGATATGAGCAATGCCACTTACATTCGTTACTCATCGGGTGGAGAGGTGGTCGGTTTTCAGCTCAATGGTTCTTCTGATAATATGATGCTGGATGCGCTGCCTGGAATGTGATGAGTAAACCTGTTTGGAAAAGGCAGGGTCTTTGATATAGGCTCTGCCTTTTTAATGTCCAGATTTTGCGATTTCAGTAATCAACAAAAATGATGGTTGGTGCCTTTATACGTAATACAGAGCGCCTCCAGATTTAAACAGTTTCAATTAGAAATCTTCAATCTGAAACCTGTACTATCTGCAATGTATCTTGAAACGAAAAGCAATGCTTGGAAGTTGTGATATCGAACCATCAGCATTGAGCTTTCAGGTGATGTTTTAACTCCTCCGACTTTCTAAAATCAAATATAAATTGCTCAATCTAATCTCTCATCCCTTCATCCCAATCATTTAACAAAATACACCGTTTCCATTGCAAACGAAAGCATTCATGTGTGCAATCGCCACAGTCATTCAGCAGTTAGGAAGGTATAGAGTAAAAGGAGATTGTCGATTGCAGGGGGTAATGCTTTAGTGCAATTTCGGGACAAAATAATCTTTCGGAATAATCTTTGGTTCAAAAATCTCACAGATCAAGCCCCAAATTTAGCTGATTTTGACAGCCCTATTTTCCACGGCAACACCTTATACTGCTGGTGTTTGCTTCTTAAAGAAAGGGTGGGTAGTTTCTAAATTTTTTGACTTCATGGCCTCAATTCTCTAACTGTTCGAGTCTTTTGAGTACCCATTAGGGTAGCATGGATTAAACAGCAAAACTCAAAAACAGTTTTTTTAATAGAGTTAAGCTGCAATTATACTAACAGCAGTGCCAATCGTTTATCCCGTTATATCGCTGACAGGTATAAGTAGCGAGAGAGTGAACGCCCATGAGCTATGAAAGTTACTTCAGCAGTAATAAATCCAGATTTTCATCATAAAACTATGACTATTCAGGTCAAAATCAGATTAAGTGTAGAATGTAATTGGCAATTTATGTTATATAACATTTAACATTAATCTTGCTGAGATATCAAATAGTTTTTACAACCTGTATAAACGAGAGAGAACTTCCGTCACGTTCGTGCAGAAAGTGCTTTACGTTTACTGTTCAATTATATGGTTATGGTGCACTTTGAATTTGAATTCACCCGTGGCTTAAATAAATTCTCTGAAGTATGGATGTTTAGGCTTGCCGGTCAATTAGATTAGAAGATTAATTTTATTAAATGTCCAACAATCCGCTTTCGGTTGGACGTAAAAAAGCATGGTACACTTTATAACATATTGGAAAAAGGAAGATTTGGCAAAGCGCCTTTTATGCTTGTCATTTCAAACAACATGGTTTAAATTTTTTCTACAAAAAGGGGGAAGCATATGAGCGACTATCTGATTGTGGTGGTCAATCGTGCCCAAGCACGTTTTTTCACCCTTGAACCGGTTGAGTTTCCTGAGCTGGAATCCGGTCCCAGGTTGACCACCCATACAGAACTCGAAAATCCGAAGATCTCAGATGCCCAAGAAATGTATACGGACTCCAAGACAGGTCGCGGCGCAAGCCCTCAGGGAGGAGGCATCCACGGTTATGAGGATAAACGAGACAAGAATCTAGATGAATTGAGACGCCGTTTTGCCGTCAAGGTCTTTGAGCATATGAAGAAGCTTGCCAAGGCTAAACGGGTTCGTAGGGTCATACTGGCTTCATCGGCACGGATGCGAAGATTCCTATATCCCGACCTGGAAGCTCTAACACGGGAGGGCTACCAGGTCTCCAAAGTTTCAAAGAACATCATAAATTTATCCCCGCAGAAAATTCATGAATATCTGGCTGAAAACGGATTGGTCCCCAAACAAAAAAGGCCTGGTTGATATTCTCGTACACTTCGACGCACCGGTCGCGACACTTGGGGAACATGGTGCAGCATGTGCGTGACATTTATTGTTCAATACGAAAGTTACAGGTTATGCCGAAGTAAGCAGGATTAGATGCCCTTTCATCGTATCAATATTCCAGTAATCCGGTATTTCATTTTTGCACGTGGAGGGTATAAACTGGCTTCATAATTTATTGAGATGTTTTATGAATTCATACCAGAAAGAACAGGCCGAATCCATGGCCATGGTGCAGCGCCACCTTGAAACCCTTTCCAAAGCTGAAAGAAAGGCGCTGGAAATGCAGATTTCCGACTATCTGTTGTTTCGTGATGAGGTCCACGCGTTTCTTTCCGAGCATTTTAGCGATCTATGCACCGAAAAATGCTACCGGAACAACCTCAGTGCCTGCTGCTCTCGAGAAGGCATTATTACTTTTTTCGGGGACATGGTGATCAATGCACTAGTGTCTCACCGTGAAGAAATAAACGCCCTGATGGCGGTTCTTCAAAAACCCAATACCGGCTTCAAATGCATTTATCTGGGAAATAAGGGCTGTATGTGGCGGGTTAAGCCCATTATCTGTGAGATGTTTCTATGTGATCAGGCCCAAAAACAAGTATTTGGAGGAAAACCATGGGCCGAAGACGCCTGGAACCAACTCAAACACCGCAAGAAGCTGTACACCTGGCCGGACCGACCGGTGCTTTTTGATGACCTTGAACGTTATTTCATGGATGCGGGATATGTTTCACCCTTAATGTATCTGCATAATAGCCCGGGGTTGCTTAGAGTAAAACAACAGACCTCTCTCCGTTGATATATAACCCTACGGCAAAAACAACCGGGGCCTTACTCAGGTTGAGTTTGCAAAACGCCTTGTAGAGGATTCATCTTGGGCGAGTCGGCTCAACAGGATTGTAATGATCCAGTGCGTTGGATCACGGGAACCCGACTTTCCTTTTTGCAGCAGAGTATGTTGTGCTGCGGCCGTAAAAAACAGTATCCAATTGAAAGAAATTAATCCCGGCGCCAAGATCATTGTTTTGTATCGAGATGTTAGAACGTTTGGATTCAAAGAACTTTATTATTTAAAAGCAAGGCAAAAAGGCATCCTCTTTTTCCGGTATATTCCCGAAGAAAAACCAAACGTTTATGATCATAACGGCAAACTGACCGTGGATTTTACGGATCGAAGCTTGAATCAAGATTTTCGATCTGAGCCTGACCTTGTGGTGTTAAGCGCCGGTATTCGACCGAATCAGGGCGCCAAGCAGATCGCCCGTCTCCTTAAACTTCCTTCGGTTAAGGAAGGCTTTTTCCTGGAAATGCCGGATAATAAGCGGGTTCGCTTGGTTCATTCCGCTTGATATTCATAAATTGAATTGAAAATGCTTTTGCAATATTGTATTTTAAAAAAAATCATTAAATTTTATAGGTATTTCCGGTTTCCGAATATTTTTTCATTAAACTTTGATGAATTCGTAAAAAGTCCGATTTAGACGGTTTCGTAAAAAGTTCAAATTCCCCCGAATAAATCTCTCGGGATAAAAAGGCGTCGCAAATTTTGTAATCATGAGGCGTGCTTTTCGTACGTTGAATGATTGCGAAATGCAGCACAACGCAGAAGTTGGACTTTTTACGAAGCCGTCAACGCTTATCAGCGCTTATATTCTTAATGCCTTATGAAAACTCAAGAATTTTTAAAAGAACATAAATATTATAAAACACTTATCGAGAGTGCTACGGATTATGTGGTCGCGATCAACCGCAACTATCGGATCATAATGGCCAACGAGCTGTTCAAAAATGAATTCGGTATGCAACCCAATGATTTCTGTTACAAGGTATGGAAAAACAGAAATGAGAAATGTGAAGAATGCCTGGTACAAAAAACCTACCGGGATGGCTGGGGACATTGGAATGTAGAAAATGTAACCATGAAGGACGGCAGAGTTGCCACTATGCTGGTTAAAGCGATTCCGGTCAAGAACGAACGTGGTGAGATCGTTTATGTGCTGGAAAGAGCTACGGACATCACGGAAAGGCAGCACCTTCACGAAAATATTGACAAATTGGTAGGCAACCTGGATGAGATGCTGGCCAATCGTCTGGAAAATTTGCAAAAATCCGAAGAGAAGTATCGAACCATATTTGAGCGCTCTCGTGATGCCATCATTCTTACCAATCCTAACGGAAGGATCGTTGAGGTTAACCAGGCAGGGGTTCATATACTGGGGTATAAGACCCAAAAAGAAGTTTTGGCACTAAAATCTACTGCCAAGCTCTTTGTTGAGAAACAGGATTTTGTTAAACTCCAGAAAAGAGTCTCCCGGGAGGGTTTCGTTGTGGAGTTTGAGACCCGTCTTGTGGGTAAAAATGATTCAGGATTTTATGCGCTGATCACATCCAATGTAACGGTGGATGTATCCGGGAACATTACCGGTTATGTGCTGATTATAAGAGACATTACCAAGAGAAAAATCTCACAACAGCAAATCAAGAAGCGGAATATCCGGTTAAATATTTTAAATTCCATCTCTAAAACCGTCAGCAGCAGTTTGAATCTTGGTGAGATACTCAGGAGCGCTATCGATAAAACCCTTGAAGTCCTGGAGTCTGACAGCGTCAGGATTTATTTAATGGACCATAAAAAAGAAATTCTCAACCTGGTGGCGCACAAAGGGCTTTCAACCAAATTAATATCAGAACCCTTTATGAGAACTCGTAAGCCCGGGGACGGACTTTTGGGTCAGACCATACTATACGGTGAAACAAGGTTGGTGGACAATTATTTGCGATCCCAAGACCCCTATGTGGATTTCATGATCGAAGAGGGCCTGCATACAACCGCTTATATACCGCTGTCAAACAAAGGGCAGTTGATAGGGGTGATGTGCGTCAGCAGCCATTACCCGGTTGAGCTTGCAGCCGAATATATTGAATTTTTGACCGCTATTGGCAATCAGATCGGTGTTGCCGTAGATAATGCAAATTTATATGAAAATATAAAGCAGGCCTATGAGGACCTCAAAGATGCCCAGGAACAGATTGTGCAGACAGAAAAACTGGCCTCCTTGGGGAAATTGGCCGCTACCATTGCTCATGAGATAAACAATCCTTTGGCTGCAGTTCTGACCTATATCCGGTTGATGATTAAGCTTGTGGACCGGAATAGATTTTCTCGTGAAAGACTTGAGGACATTTCCCGATATTTGGCCACCATGGAATCGGAAACCGCCAGGTGCGGAGAAATCGTAAAAAATCTTTTGGACTTTTCCCGTCAGTCTAAAATTACAATTAAGAGCAGCAGCATTACAGACATTATTGACAAAACTCTTTTTCTTATTGCCCATGATTTGGAAATTAAAGGAATACAGCTTAGAAAAAGCATTGAGCCGAATCTACCCAAAGTTCAATGCGATTTTCAACAGATTCAACAGGCTCTATTAAATCTTATGTACAATGCTTCAGACGCTATGCTTGATAGCGGCACCCTGACGGTAACGGCCAGCAGAAAAGCAGGGACTGAGAGATTCTTAGACGTCATGGTTTCCGATACGGGGTGCGGCATTACCGAGGAAGACAAGGAAAAAATTTTTGATCCCTTTTTTACAACCAAAGCGGAGGGAAAAGGTGTGGGCCTGGGTTTGTCGGTGGTATATGGCATCATTACTCGGCACAACGGGACCATCGAAGTGGAAAGCGAGCCCGGCAAAGGAAGTACGTTCAAGGTTCGCCTGCCGTTAGCCCCTTTGTGAAGCCAAATGCAGGGCTACTGACCTAGTGTAAATTCAGATTCAACATATTTTAATGAAGAATCCACACCTTGAAGGCATTTAAAAGATGAACGTCGAACATCGAACTTTGAACATCGAATAATGTATTTTACCATTTATAATAAAGACAAAGCGAAGCGCCTTCCACATTGGACGTTCGACGTTGAACGTTCGATGTTCGATGTTCAAATTGTTGCATCTGAAATTACGACTAAACCTTCATATCACGTTGAAATTATGTATACAGGTCAGGAGTTTTGAAATGGAAGAACGATACAGAAACCGGAGATTTTTATTAATATAAATGGAAGGAATCGATAATGACCAAAAAAGCTCGTATTCTTGTGGTTGATGATGAAGCCCCCATGCGAGAAGCTCTTTATGACTGGCTCAAGGAGGATGGGTATGAGGTTGGCCTGGCCGAAAGCGGCAAACATGCCATTGCCATTGTCAAGCAAAAAAGCTGGGATGTGATTTTGCTGGATCTGAAAATGCCGGGCATGGACGGGTTGGAAACGTTGAAGCATCTTAAAGGCAAACAAGTGGACACAGATGCTGAGATACTCATAATGACCGCTTATGCTACGGTAGACACCGCCGTTCAGGCCATGAAGGAAGGCGCTTTTGATTACCTGGTCAAACCGTTCGCCCCCGACGAAATCGAAATGCAAATCAAGAAGATTGTCGCCCATCGCGAGTTGGTTTTAGAGAATATTTTACTGCGCCAAAAACTGGAGGAAAGATCAGAATATGATGAAATCATAGGAAAAAGTGACGCCATGCAAGAAATTTACGATTTAATTTCCAAGGTGGCGCCAACCGACTCTACCGTACTGATAACCGGTGAAAGCGGCACCGGGAAAGAACTGATCGCTCAGGCGATTCACGGAAACAGTCAGCGCTGTTACCTGCCGTTTATTGCCGTAAGTTGCGGCGCGTTGCCCGATTCTTTGTTGGAAAGTGAACTGTTCGGCTATGAAAGGGGCGCTTTCACCGGTGCGGAGCATACCAAAAAGGGGCGCTTTGAACTGGCCGATAAGGGAACCCTTTTTTTAGATGAAATCGGTGATATCAGTTTGAAAACCCAGGTGGATCTTTTAAGGGTGTTGCAGCAAAAAGAGTTCAGACGTCTGGGGGGTCAGGAAGAAATTACAGTTGACGTGCGTATTTTAGCCGCTACCCATCAAGATTTGAAACAGGCGATTTCTGAAAACAAATTTCGTAAAGATCTTTTTTACCGGTTGAACGTCATTTCTATCCCGGTTCCTCCGTTGAGGAAACGAAAGGATGATATCCCGCTGCTGGTAAAGGCATTTATCCGCAGGTATTGTCTGGAAATGAATAAAGAATTGGTGAAAATGGCGCCTTCGGCCTTGAAATTGCTGATGGATTACGATTGGCCCGGAAATGTGAGAGAATTGGAAAATGTCATCGAAAGGGCGCTGGTTATCGGGCAGGGCAAAGAAATCGTGACAGAGGACCTCCCATTTTCACGCAAGCAATTAGCGCCCGAAAAATTCCCCAATTCATTAAAATTAATGGAAGAAATGCATATTAAGAGAATTCTGGAAGAAACGGATTGGAACATTAGCAAAACCGCGCGTCTTCTGGAAATTGACCGCCAGACGCTCTATAATAAAATTACAAAATATAAGATAGATAAACTCGTAAAAAGTCCGATTTAGACGGTCTCGTAAAAAGTTCAAATTCAAGGCGTGCAAATTTCGTAATCATGAAACTTACTTATCGTACGTTGACTGATTGCGAAATGCAGCACAACGCAGAAGTTGGACTTTTTACGAGACCGTCAAGATTGAAAAGGAATCATAACTCGCTTTGTCAAACTGCGTCACTATCTGTCCCATAGGTTCGGTGGACCCAGGGATTCTCGAGCACATCGCCGAATGTATTTCGATCCGATGTGGTTTAAGCTGTAGAATTTCCATGAGGATGGAAAATCCTCGGTATGCATATAATGATACCCGCTGCCAGTATAATTCAAAACTGATATTAAAGCACCTCCTTGATCGAAACTTCCAAGACTCCTTTAGGCTTATCGGCGTTACTCCCGTGGATTTGTATGTGCCAATCCTTAAGTATGTCTTTGGATTAGCACAGATCCAGGGCAAATGTTCAATTATATCTGTACACCGTCTTTATCCTATGTTTTATGACCAACCCTCCAATCCGGATCTTCTGTTGGCACGGGTGGAAAAAACGGCCTTGCATGAACTGGGGCACACATTGGGTTTGACCCATTGCAGGGATCGGCGGTGTGTTATGTATTCCTCGACCCGGATTGAGGATACGGATTTAAAACAACCCGATTTTTGCTCTACCTGTTTTGAGCTTTTCCAATGGTATCTTAAAAAATCCCTCCAGCCGTCTTCTTAGCAAGTGCCGAAAAATACTACATCTGCCCTTTTTTTCGGCAATTCATAAATTTATAGAATAAATAAGTGGTTATAAACAGTTTCGTGATTTAGCAAATAACATTTGACGAATATCTCGGCAATATGTTCTATGGGGCTATTCTTAATTCTAAGCGGTCGGAAAATTATTATTCTATATAAAACAGACAGTTATAATAGTCATTCCGTTTCTTGTCAGACATTGGCACAGGGTTTGCTTTTTAAAACCATAAAACAGGAAAAATAAAACGGATTGAAGATTAATCATTATAGAATAAGGAGGGAATAAAATGGGCGCTACCAAAAAGAGGGAATCAATGAAAATTGTTCCACCAGGCAAGAAAAAATGTGTATGGATGGAGGCCGGGGTTGTTTCCTATAAACTGTGCGATCACAACTTTGATTGCTCCACCTGCGTATACGACCATGGTATGCATGATAGGGTTGCCCGGTATAAGGAGAAAATCGCGACACAACCGGTAGCCCCAACACCTGATAAATTCACCGAGACTTGGGTGGACAAAATGATGCAGTTTCCTGCAAATCGGCGTAAATGCCGGTATATGATAACCGGGGAAGTGGGCCATAAACTATGTCCCAATGCTTATGAATGCGGCACATGTTCTTTTGACCAGATCATGCAGGAACGCCTTCAGGCAGAGGCGCTTCCGGTGCATGCCCGACGCCGGGAAAGCGGTTTTGAACTGGCGGAAGATTTCTATTATCACGAGGGACACACATGGGCCAAACCGGAATATGGCGGGCGTATTCGAGTAGGGCTGGATGATTTTGCCCAAAAACTTATCGGTAAACTCGCGAGGGTTGAATTGCCGAATATCGGCCAGGAACTCAAACAGGGAGAAGTGGGATTTCAAGTCAGACGCAATGGAGAAATTGCCAAACTGCTCTCCCCAATGGATGGCATTGTCTCCAATGTGAACGATAGTCTTCGGAATCAACCCGATCTGGTCAACGAATCTCCCTATGAAAAGGGGTGGTTATTTACTATTGAGCCAACAAAGCTGCGTAAAAACTTAAAAGGACTCTATTACGACAAGGAAGCCCGTAATTTTATCCATGAGGAAAGGGAAAAGCTCTTTGCCATGGCCAATGACGATTTGCGGGTGGCGGCAGATGGTGGTGACTCGGTTGAAGACATTTCTCAAGAACTTGAAGGGAAAACCTGGACCAGGTTTGTAAAAACTTTTCTTAAGACCTGATCGGCAATACTGCCGTGACCGGATCCAAAACAAAACAATCATAGAAAACCTCCTGCCGGTAGATCGGCGGGAGGTTTTGTATTTTGACCTTAAAAACCCGGTCCTTCCCCGCAATGCTGGATCTTCAATCGGGCAACCCTTTCCCACATTGCGGGAGTCAGAGTTCTCCAACTTTGCCTTGGAGTTTGGTTTCTTAAATCACAAATCCCAAGCACCAAATTACAAATAAATCCCAAATTCCAAAATACAAATTCAAAACCAGTTCAAAGTGATTGTTTGTTTGTTTGGGATTTTGAATTTCGGTCATTGTTATTTGTTTGTTTTTTGGCATTTGTTATTTGGAATTTCAATAAGTTAATGAACTTCCAATAAAACAAATGCCCTCTGGGGATAACCAAAGCCTGTTTTTGGGTAGGGGTGGCCGGCAGGTATCATTCCACTATTCCATCATCCCATAGGATTTGAGCTTTCTTCGAAGGGTGTTCAGACCTATCCCAAGAAGCCTGGCGGTTTGGGATTTGTTCCGGTCTGTGAATTTGTAGGCCCGGATAATATGGGATTTTTCAATTTGTGCAAGGGGTTCAATATCCCCTGACACTGGGCGGGGCAGGCACGTTGATATGGATTTGCGCTTTTTTAAATGCGCAGGGAGAAAATCTGAGGAGATGGGTTTTCCCTGTGCCAGATTTACAGCGGACTGTATGATCGATTTGAGCTCCCTGACATTCCCGGGATAATCATACTCCATAAGCAGACACAGGGTTTCTTCTTCAATGGTTTGATGTTTAGCGGAACTGTCATAATCTTGTAGAAATTTACCGGCCAACAGTGGAATATCTTCTTTCCTTTCTCTCAAGGGAGGCAGGTGAAGCCATCCCCCCCGGATACGGTAATATAAATCTTTTCGAAAAACTTTTTTGGTCATCAGCTTTTCCAAATCTTCGTTGGTCGCCGCGATGAAGCGGACATCCGCTTTTTGATGAACATTGCTCCCCAGTTTAAGATATTCCCCATCCTGTAAAACGCGCAACAGCTTGCCCTGCAGTTCAATGGGAAGATCACCGATCTCATCTAAAAACATGGTGCCGAGATTTGTGTATTCCAGATATCCGGTGCGACCGTTTTGAGCGCCGGTAAAAGCGCCTTTTGTATGACCGAAAAATTCAGCTTCAAAAAGGCTGCCGGTGAGCGAGGCCATGTTGACGGGTGTAAAGGGAAATTTTGATCTGGGGCTTGCGGCATGAATGGCCCATGCCAGAAGTTCCTTACCGGTTCCGCTCTCACCGGTAATTAAAAGAGGAACATCACTATCGGCATGCAATTCCGCTTCCTTTAAAACTCTTAGAACCTTTTGAGAACGGGTGATAATCGGCTTGAAAGGTTTTTTGTTCACCAGTTGGGGCAAGGTTTGGCTTTTTCCGATATCCAGAATATCGAGCAGGCGTTTTTTTTCCATGGCTCGTTTCATGGAAAATATCAGGTCCCCCTGGGAGACAGGCTTTACAAGATAATCATAAGCACCTTTGTTTAGACATTCCACTGCAATTCTGGCCTCGTTAACGGCGGTGGCCATAATGCATTCGGTTCTCGGACTTATGTTTTTTATTATTTCAAGCAATTCCAGTCCGCCCATTTCCGGCATGGTCATATCCACCAGCGCAATATCGAACACTTTCCCCTCTTCAAAAAGAGACGCCGCTTTCATGGGATTGTCTTCGGTGTATATGTTTTTAAAACCGGACTTGAGTAAATGTCCTTTGATGATTTCAAGGAAATCGAGATCATCATCAATAATAATTATTTGATCTTGCATCCATATATCCTTTCCGGTTGCTGTTCCAAAAGGGACTATTCCAAAATGGCACAACTCGTTATCAACTTACTGATTTATCCACTGTATGTATACCACATGTGCCAAACTGGCACAATAGTCCCGTGAAATCAACCCTTAAAAAATTTTCGGTCATGGCAATAAATACTTGTCTATCCATATGATATAATAGCCATTTATTAATACTTATCCGAATTATCTCTTCCTGGCACATTTGTTGCTCTTACTCTATTCGAAAACTCGTCTATTCATGAGCTGCTTTTTTATGTAAAAAATCGGAGGTAGGCCTATGCATTTAAAGCGCAAATTCGACACAGAGGAATTTGCTGTCCTTGTGGAAATGGAACCCCCCAAGGGAGTGGATGTCTCTGGCATGGTAACCCATGCCATGAGAGTCAAAGGAGAAGTAGATGCCTTTGTGGTGCCTGAAATGAGCAACGCTGTCATGCGTATGAGTGCCCTTGGAGGCGCTATGATTCTGCAGGCCAAAGGTATGGAAACCGTGATGCAGGTCAACTGCAGAGACAGAAACCGAATCGCTCTTCAGGCGGATCTTCTGGCAGCCTATGGATGCGGTATCACTAATGTTATGGCGGTTACCGGAGAAGATCCCAGCTTTGGAGACCACTTTAAGGCCAGATCCGTATATGACATCGACCTTCTGGAATTGCTCAGGACGATTCGCGGGCTTGAGCAAGGAAAAGACATGGCCGGAATCGAGCTTTCAGGTTCCCCTGAATTTCTGGTGGGGTCCACGGTTGATGCCGGGGCCAAGGGGAAATCTACTGAACTGGAAATCGAAGAGATGAATAAAAAAATTGAGGCCGGCGCCCAGTTTTTCATCTCCCCGCCGTTGTTTGACCTTTCCGCCATCCAGCCGTTTATGAAACGGGTGGAACAAAATAAAATAAAAATCATTCCCACCGTCTTACTCCTGAAGTCATTAGGCATGGCCCGTTACATCATGCGGAATGTGGAGGATGTTTATATCCCTGATACTCTGATTGACCGTATCCATAAGTCCTCTGACAAGGTTCGCGAGTGTACTCTGATTGCATCAGAAATGGTTACCTCATTAAAAAAAGAAGGGTTCAGCGGCGTAAACATAGCAACCATCGGATGGGAGCACAAGCTTCCGGAGATACTTGATAGAATATAAGGATGGAAAAAATGAAACATAGTAACAATCAGAAGGAAAACACATCCACCGAAACACACGGAAAAGATATCATCGGTTCGGTCATGGTGCTTGGCGGCGGAATCGCCGGCATGCAAGCGTCTCTTGATCTGGCAGATTCCGGCTATTATGTTCATCTGGTGGAAAAATCTCCGGCCATTGGGGGGGTAATGGCTCAACTGGACAAGACATTTCCCACCAATGACTGTTCTATGTGAATTATCTCACCCAAACTGGTCGAGGTCGGCCGGCATATTAACATCGAACTTCATACCTGTTCAAATATTGAAAAAATTGACGGACAGAGTGGAAACTTTCAGGTAACCCTCCACAAAACTCCCCGCTATATCGATACGGACAAGTGTACTGCCTGTGGTGATTGTGTTGAGGTCTGCCCGGTAGCCAGGCCCAGCGAATATGATACAAACCTGGTGGACCGCAAGGCGGTTTACAAACCTTATGCCCAGGCCATTCCCGGCGCCTTTGCCATAGAGAAGATCGATACGGCGCCATGCCGGGTGGCCTGTCCGGCGAATCTAAATGTTCAGGGGTATGTGGCCATGGTCAAGATGGGCAAGTACCGGGAGGCCGTGGAAATCATCATGCAGAATCTGCCGTTTCCCGGCATCCTCGGCCGTATCTGTCCCCATGGTTGTGAAAAAAGCTGCCGGCGACTTGAATTGGATGAAGCGATTTCCATACGGGAACTGAAACGAGTGGCTGCGGATCATGTGGATCTGAGTGATATCCCGGTACCGGAGATTACGTCCAGAAATGAAAAAGTGGCCATTATCGGCTCGGGTCCTGCCGGGCTTACCGCCGCCTATTTTCTGGCATTGGACGGGTATCAGGTCAGTGTATACGAGTCTATGCCCGAAGCCGGCGGAATGATGCGATACGGCATTCCCGAGCACCGTCTCCCACGAACGGTACTGGATGCAGAGATCGAAAATCTCAAACGATACGGGATTCAAATTCATACCGATACGGTTATTGGCAGAGACCTAACCATAGAAGAGCTCCGGGAACATGGCGCCAGTGCTATTTTTCTGGCTATCGGTGCCTGGAAAGGTCTGAAACTGAGAATCCCCGGGGAAGAAACTTCCCAGGGTGTTTCCGATGTCACCGCCTTTTTGCGAGAGGTTCATCTGGGGAATTTAAAGAAGCTGGAGGGAAAGGTAGTGGTCATCGGAGGCGGTCATTCCGCACTGGATGCCGCCCGGGTGGCACTTCGACTCGGCGCTAGCGAGGCACATATTCTTTACCGCCGTTCCCGAACGGAAATGCTCGCCGAACCCGAAGAAGTGGAAGAGACGGAAAAAGAGGGAGTAAAGATTCATTTCCTGGCCGCGCCCACAGGTATTTCCAGTGAAAATGAAAAGGTTACCGGAATCGAATGTATCCGGACCCGTTTGACGGAGGAAGACACCACCGGCCGGCGGAGGCCCATTCCCATTGAAGGCTCGGAATTTTTCATCGAGGCGGATTATATCATTCCCGCCATCGGGCAGGAGCCTGATCTGGGCAACCTTGCCAAAGCACAGGACCTAAAAGTTTCCAAATGGAACCTTCTGGAAGTTAATCCTGAAACCCTCCAGACAAACATACCGGACATATTTGCCGGTGGTGATGTGATCAGCGGTCCCGCCACGGTGATCGAGGCGGTTGAGGCTGGTCAAAGAGTCGCCAAATATATCGGCAAATATTTACAGGGTGAAGAACTGCCCACAGAATGGCAGGAGGAGCCGCCCATGGGGACAAACTGGGTCGCGCCTCCAAAAGACGAGCCCGCCAAAGATCGATTAAAAATTCCCACGTTGCCGGCGGAAAAAAGGATTTCGAGTTTTGAAGAAGTCAATCTTTGTGCGGATGAGGCGTCGGCCAAGCAAGAAGCCGATCGCTGCCTGGATTGCGGCGGCTGCTGTGAATGCTACCAGTGTGTGGCGGTGTGTGAGGCTGAAGCCGTCACTCTTGACACTCACGCCCAACAGGAAGAAACAACAACCATCAATGTGGGTTCTGTTGTTCTGTCACCGGGGTTTCAGCCGTTTGATCCTTCAAAATTTGATAATTACAATTACGCCAACCATCCCAATGTTATTACGTCCACGGAATTTGAACGAATCCTTTCCGCCACAGGCCCCTTTATGGGGCACCTGACCCGGATTTCGGATAAAAAAGAGCCCAAGAAAATTGCCTGGTTCCAATGCGTCGGTTCCAGGGATCTTAACCGCTGTGACAATCCATACTGCTCTTCCGTGTGCTGCATGTATGCAGTTAAGGAGGCGGTAATTGCCAAAGAGCATGCGGATTATGATCTGGATTGCGCCATCTTTTTCATGGATATGCGTACTCCGGGCAAAGATTTTGAAAAATATTACAACGATGCCAAGGACAAGCATGGGGTTCGTTTTATCAGGTCCCGGGTTCATACCATAGACCGGGTTCCGGAAACCGATGATCTTGAGGTCCGGTATGTGACGGAAAGCGGCGAAGAAAAAAAAGAAATTTTTAATATGATCGTATTATCTGTGGGCATGCAAATATCACCGGAAACCATTGATCTTGCAAATAATCTCGGAATTGATCTGACCCAAGGAAATTTTTGCGAAACCAAAAATTTTAAACCGTTTGAAACATCAAGAGACGGCATATTTGTCTGCGGTGCTTTTCAAGGACCCAAGGACATCCCCGAGTCTGTCATGGAAGCCAGTGCTGCGGCCTGCAGTGCCGGTGTGAATCTGGCAGCGGCACGGGGCTCTCTTGTCAAAGAGAAAGCCTTTCCTGATGAAACCGATATCACCGGCGAGGAACCCCGCATCGGCGTTTTTGTGTGTAATTGCGGTATCAATATCGGCGGAATTGCCGATGTCCCGACCATCGTCGATTATGCCAAGGGACTGCCCAATGTTGCATATGTGGGGGAGAACCTCTTTACCTGCAGCCAGGACACTCAGAACCAAATAGCGGAGGTGATCAGGGAACAGCGCTTAAATCGCATTGTTGTAGCGGCCTGTACCCCTCGAACCCATGAAGTGTTATTTCAGGAGACCATACGTAATGCAGGGCTAAACGAATATCTGTTTGACATGGCCAATATCAGGAACCAGTGCACATGGGTTCATTCGGATGACAAGAAAAAAGCCACGGAAAAATCCAAAGATCTGGTGCGGATGGCCGTTGCCAGGGCGTCTTTGCTGGAACCCATCCCCGATATATCGGTGGATGTTAACCCGTCCGCGCTGATTATCGGTGGCGGGATCGCCGGAATGACCACGGCCTTAGGTTTTGCGGAGCAAGGGTTTCCGGCAATCCTAGTGGAAAAATCATCGGTTCTCGGCGGGGCGGCAAGGGATCTTACCCAGACCTGGAAGGGCCAGGATATTCAACCATACCTTTCCGAACTGGTGGATAAAGTTGAACAGCATTCGGATATACAGGTGTTGCGAAACGCCGAGGTGGTTGGCGCCTCCGGGTTTGTGGGCAACTTTGAAACTCAGGTGGCTGTAGAAAATCAGATAAAGACCGTGGAACACGGAGTTGTCATGGTTGCAACCGGCGGCAAGGCCGCCGATACCCAGGAATACCTTTACGGCAAGAATCCCAGGGTGACCCGCTGGCATGATCTGGAACATGATCCCGAAAAATTAAAGGATGCGGAAATTGTTGTATTTATCCAGTGTGTGGGATCACGGGACGAAAACCGACCCTACTGTTCCAGGATATGTTGCACGGCTTCCATATTACAGGCGATTTCCATAAAACAAAGCAACCCGGATACAAAAGTATTTATCCTCTACCGTGACATTCGAACGTATGGCGAAAAAGAGTATCTTTACAAAAAAGCCAGAGAGTTGGGCGTTGTGTTTGTACGATATTCGCTGGACAACAAACCCAAGGTCACGGAAATAGACAATGGTCTTCAAGTCGATGTGTTTGATCCGATTTTGCAAAAGAATCTAAGGATACAGGCAGACTATGTAAATCTGGCGACAGCCATTGAGCCGGCCCGGAACCAAAAGATTTCCGAGTTCTATAAAATTCCGCTCAATGCCGAAAACTTTTTTATGGAAGCCCATGCCAAGCTGCGACCCGTGGAATTCGCTAACGATGGAATCTTTTTGTGCGGACTGGCCCATTACCCCAAGGCCTTAGAAGAGAGTATTTCCCAGGCCATGGCGGCGACAAGCAGAGCGGTCACGGTGCTTGCAAAAGGATCTGTTCAGATTTCTCCGCTGGTATCCCAGGTAGATGCCGAAAAATGCATCGGGTGCGGTCTGTGTGAGGAAGTGTGTGCGTTTAACGCCATTCTGCTCGAAGAAATTGAAGGCAAGGGATATCGGGCAAAGAATATTTCCGCTTCCTGCAAAGGGTGCGGGCTGTGTGCCTCTTCTTGTCCACAGCAGGCCATCGACATGCTCCATTTCCGGGATCGGCAAATCGTGGCTTCGATTTGTGCAGCGGTGTGAATGGAGTGTGAAGTGACTAAAGTGAGCTAAAGTGACTAAAGTTGTGGAATTCTGTTAATTTAATATAAACAGCCGGAGCTTAGCGACTCCTTAACTTTAGCTCACTTTAGCTCACTTTAAATTTGAGTAACTTTCACGTTTTATCCGGATTAGGTAATAGCTTGGAATTTATATAATAAGCCAAAGTAAGTGAAAGGTTGAAATTATGGAAGAATTTGAGCCAAAAATAGTTGCTTTTCTGTGTAACTGGTGTGCCTATGCCGGTGCGGATCTGGCCGGTGTATCCCGGTTGCAGTATCCACCCAACATAAGAACCGTGCGCGTCATGTGTTCGGGTAGAGTCGACCCGCTGTTTGTTCTGCAAGCCTTTAAACAGGGATGTGACGGCGTACTGGTCGCCGGGTGACATTTCGGTGATTGCCATTACCTGGAGGGTAATGTTCAGGCCGAAAAAAAGATCCGTTTAACTCAAAAACTGCTGGATCTGGCCGGTATCGGCGAACAAAGGCTGCATCTGGCCTGGGTTTCGTCGGCTGAAGCCCAGCGGTTTGTAGAAGTGGTTACCCAAATGACCCAAACGGTTAAGGCACAGGGGAAATTCGATTCCAAAGCATTCGGTTTTGAACTTGCTGCCGCGGAGTTGACCCTGGCCCAGGAAACACTCCGATGGATGGTCGGAAAAGAAGTAAAGATTACGACCAAAGGAGATGTTTTCGGACGTCAGTGGGATAGGGATAGATTTGAATCTATACTCGATGCGTTGCTCGAGAGAGAATATCAGAAAAATCTGATTCTCCAAGCAGTTAAACAAGGGCATACCTCTGTGAGAGATATCCATAAAAAAACCGGGCTTGACCTTAAAAGAATTTCATACCTTCTGGCCGATATGGAAAATAGAAACATCGTCGAGTTTGTCGGTATGGAAGAGAGTAAACCGATTTTTGCAGCACTGTGAAGAGTCACTAATGAAGGTTGAAGATTTTATTTGATGAATCAATCTGCAATCGAAAATCTAAAATCTTCAAAGAATGATGAACTCGTAAAAAGTCAATTTAGACGGTTTCGTAAAAAGTTCAAATTCAAGGCGTGCAAATTTTGTAATCATGAGGCGTACGTGTCGTACGTTGAATGATTGCGAAATGCAGCACAACGCAGAAGTTAGACTTTATACGAGACCGTCAAAGAATAAAGGGAGGAGAAATGACTAACAAAAGCGGATCGGTTATGGTTGTGGGTGCCGGAATTGCAGGCATGCAGGCTTCGCTCGATCTGGCCAATTCGGATTACAAGGTTTACCTGGTTGACAAGTCTCCCACCATCGGCGGGATGATGGCCCAACTGGACAAGACGTTCCCCACTAACGATTGTGCCATGTGAGTGATTTCGCCCAAACTGGTCGAGGTCGGCCGGCATATAAATATTGAGCTGATTACGTGCAGCGAACTAAAGAGCGTTGAAGGGGAACCGGGAAACTTTAAGGCTTCATTGGTCAATTACCCCCGCTACATTGATCCCGTTAAATGTACAGGGTGCGGAGATTGTGCCAGGCATTGCCCGGTAACTGCCGTTAACCAATATAATATGGGCCTTAATGACAGGAGAGCCACCTACATAGAATATGCCCAAGCGGTTCCTCTTGCCTTTGCCATTGATACCGAGACCTGTATCGGCTGCGGTTTGTGCGAGAAGATGTGTCTTGCCAAAGCGATCCGTTATGATGACAGAGAGCGCAACACCACGCTTACGGTCGGATCTGTCATTCTGTCCGCCGGAAGCCGGGGGTTTGATCCTTCCGGGCTTGACTATCTGGGATACGGTAAATATCCCAATGTGGTGACCAGCCAAGAGTTTGAAAGAATCTTGAGTGCATCAGGACCGTATTTCGGTCATTTGATGAGGCCCTTGGACCGGGAAGAGCCCAAAAGCATCGCGTGGTTGCAGTGCGTGGGGTCCAGGGATACCAACCGTTGCGGAAACGGCTATTGCTCATCGGTATGCTGCATGTACGCCGTAAAAGAGTCCATGATTGCCAAAGAGCATGCCCATGGCGAGCTGGATTGTGCAATTTTTAATATGGATATACGGACGTTTGGCAAGGATTATGAAAAATATTATCTCCGTGCCCGGGATAAGGAAGGGGTTCGCTTTATAACCGCCAGGGTCCATACCATTACGGAAGTTCCTGAAACCGGTGATCTGATTCTCGAATATGCGGACAACAGCGGCGCCATGAAACAAGAAACCTTTAACATGGTCGTTCTCTCGGTGGGACTACAGATTCAACCGGGTACTGTGGAGTTGGCAAAACGTCTCAATGTTAAATTGAATAAATACAATTTTATAGATAACGATCCCTTTACACCGGTGAACACTTCACGGCCGGGAATATATACGTGCGGGGTGTTGCAAGGGCCAAAGGACATCCCCGAATCCATAGCCGAGGCCAGCGCTGCCGCCTGTTTGGCCGGCGCGGAGCTTGTTGAAGCAAGGGGAACAGAAATCCCTAACGTTGAAATTCCCGAACAAATCGATGTTGCCGGACAGAGGCCTCGCATCGGTGTTTTTGTATGTAACTGTGGGATCAATATCGGAGGGATTGTCGACGTCCCGTCTGTAAAAGACTATGCCGCAACGCTTCCCAACGTTGTTTTTACGGATGATAACCTGTTTACCTGCAGCCAGGACACCCAGGATATCATCAAAGAAAAAATTATTGAGCATCAGTTAAACCGGGTGATTGTCGCATCATGCAGCCCCAAAACTCACGAGCAGATGTTTATGGAAACGCTTGAGGCGTGCGGATTAAACAAATATTTGTTTGAAATGGCAAATATCCGCAACCAGAATTCATGGATTCATTCCAAGAATCCGGAAGAAGCCACGCAAAAGGCCAAAGACCTGGTTCGCATGTCTGTAGCCCGGGCTGCCACACTCCACCCGCTACATGAAAAAAAGATTCCGGTGATTAAGAGAGCGCTGGTCATCGGCGGTGGGGTAGCCGGAATGAATGCTGCGCTGGGTCTTGCAGATCAGGGCTTTCCGGTCGTCCTCATTGAAAAAGAGGAGAGACTGGGCGGAATGGCAAACCGACTGACCGCCACCATCGAGGGAGCGGATGTGGGAAGTTACCTGGAAAAACTGATTGAAAAAGTGATCGCCCACCCCCAAATACAGGTTTTAACCCGCTCTCTTATTGTCGGATTTTCCGGATTCAAGGGAAATTTTACCACCGAAGTTCTCGTGGGACCGGGTATGTATGAAAGAAAGATCGACCATGGCGTCGTTGTTTTGGCTACGGGAGCCACCGAATACCGCCCCAAAGAATTCCTATACGGTAAGGACCAAAGGGTCGTAACCCAGGTCGAGCTATCCAAACGTTTAAAAGAAAAAGGGGCTAAAGATCTAAACCGGGTGGTCATGATTCAGTGTGTTGGATCCAGAAACAATGAGAATCCCAACTGCTCCAGGATTTGCTGTCAGAGCGCCATCAAGAACGCCCTTCAAATTAAAAAACTTCAGCCGGATGCCCAAGTCTTTATACTTTACCGGGACATCAGAACTTATGGGCTGCTGGAGGATTACTATACGGAAGCCAGGAAACTGGGCGTACTCTTCTGCCGATTCGATCCCGAAGATCCGCCGACCGTGGAATCGTCCGAAGATGGGATCATGGTAACCTTTAAGGATCATGTGCTTAATTCCGACCTCCGGGTCAGTGCCGACCTTCTGGCACTGAGCGCGGGGATGGTGGCTGAAGACACCGAAGAACTCGCTTCCATCGTTAAACTGGCCCGAAGTGCAGAAGGGCATTTTATGGAGGCTCATGTCAAGTTAAGGCCGGTAGATATGGCCACGGAAGGCGTGTTTGTTTGTGGGACCGCCCACAGCCCCAAACTTTTGACAGAATCCATCTCACAGGCGCTTGCCGCTGCTTCCCGGGCAACGACTTTTCTATCCCAGCCGGAATTGACATTATCGGCGGTAACCGCACAGGTAAATGCGGATCAATGTGCGTCATGCCTCATATGCGTCCGGTCGTGCCCGTACCAGGTGCCGAGGATCAACAAAGACGGTGTCAGTGAAATCGATGTTGCGTTATGCCATGGGTGCGGTGTCTGTGCCGCGGAATGCCCGGCAAAGGCCATCGAACTGAATTGGTATGAAGACGTTCAAATACTGAGCAAGGTTGACGCGTTACTCGAAGGCGTCATGTAGAATTGGAGTGAATCATAATTCAGGTCAAAAACAACTGGACATGCAATTTGTGAACTGAATTTTGAATAGCCGAAATTGACGATTGTTGATTTATGATTGAAGATTTATGGAAGCGCTTGGCTTTGTATTTTTTATAAATTGATAGAACACCTTCAATCAACAATTATCAATCGAAAATCATCAATTTTCTCATTTGTAAGCGTATACGAACTTAAACAATAGGATAGTCGCCGAATTCGCACCAAAGCATAGATTAGATTCAAAGGAGGTATTATGAAGGAAGATTTCAAGCCTATTATTATCGCATTTTGCTGCAGTTTCTGAGGCTACACGGCTGCGGACCTGGCAGGTTCCATGCGCTTGCAATACCCATCTGATATAAAAATCATTCTCGTTCCATGCACGGGGAAGGTAGATGTCGTTCATATCCTCCATGCCTTTGAAAAGGGAGCGGACGGCGTATATGCGGTCGGTTGTATGGAAGGAGATTGTCATTATAACAGCGGCAACCTCAGAGCCCGTAAACGGGTGGAACAGGCACAAAAAATTCTGGATACCATCGGTATCGGGGGAGAACGGGCACAGATGTATAACCTTTCATCCAGCGAGGGGCCGCGGTTTGCCCAGTTTGCCGTTGAAATGGACGAAAGAATCCGAAAATTGGGGCCCAACCCCATTAAACTGGCCAAGAAAAAGGCCGCATAAAACAACTGAAGCATTCAAGTGAGTTCGCTTCGCTCACAATTGGAAAGATGGAATAATGGAATACTGGAAAACAACAAGAACAATCTTTAATTTCAACCAATTGTAGATTTTCGAGATGTTTAATATATTTTGATCTTTAATGAAAGAGAGGTCTTATGATTGTCGCCGACAGAAAACCCATTGAAGAAATTATAGAGGAAGTCAAAGATTATGAAAAAATCCTCATTCTCGGCTGTAACGAGTGCGTCACGGTTTGTGAGGCAGGGGGGAAGAAAGAAGTCGGTGTTCTGGCTTCAGCTCTTAGGATGTATTTCCTCAACCAGGGACGGGAAGTCAAGATAGATGAAGAAACGTTGGAACGGCAGTGCGATCACGAATACCTCGAAGAGATTCGTGATGTGATGGATCAGTATGACGCTGTGGTTTCCCTTGCCTGCGGTGTCGGCGTCCAGTTCATGGCAGAAAAATACCACGACTGTCCCATTTATCCCGGAGTGGACACCTGTTTTTTGGGGGCTACTGAAAAACGAGGCCTGTGGACAGAACGATGTCAGGCCTGTGGACAGTGCATTCTGGCGCGTACCGGGGGAATTTGTCCGGTCTCCCGCTGTGCAAAGCGGATTCTTAACGGCCCGTGCGGCGGTTCTGCTAAAGGCAAATGCGAAATTAATAAAGAAATTGACTGCGCCTGGGAATTGATCATCAATCGCCTCAAGGCACTGGACAAACTCGATGATTATGAAAAAATTGACCCCATTAAAGACTGGTCCACCGACAGGGCCGGGGGACCCAGAAAAGTTGTCAGGGAGGATGTACAGGAATGAAAGCAAAAACACCAAGCAAACTGGAAAAGATTTTGGCTGCCGGTCACCTGGCTGTTACGTCGGAGTGCGGTCCCCCAAGGGGTTCTGACATGGAAGTGATTACAGAAAAGGCAAATCTGATCAAGGATTATGTGGATGCCATCAATATCACCGACAATCAGACATCCGTCACCCGCATGAGCAGCTTGGCCGCCTGTATTCAACTTAAACTCATGGGGCTGGAGCCGGTGCTGCAAATGGTGACCCGTGATCGAAACCGAATCGCCTTGCAGAGCGATATCCTTGGAGCGGCGGCGTTTGATATACACAATGTCCTCTGTCTTTCCGGAGACCACCAGAGCTTTGGAGACTGCCCCACGGGTCAAAATGTTCATGATATTGATTCCATGCAGCTCATTCAAACCGTGAGGCTTATGCGGGACCAAGGCAAGTTTCTGGGTGGAGACGATATTAAGCGCCCCCCCCAAATGTTCGTGGGGGCCGCTGCCAATCCTTTTGCCGATCCCTTTGAAATACGTGTTCCCCGATTGGCCAAAAAAATTGCCGCCGGCGTGGAGTTTATACAAACCCAATGTATATACAACATGGAGAAATTCGAACTCTGGTTGAAGATAGCCGGTGACCGTGGATTACTTGAAAAAGTCCATATTCTGGCCGGTGTGACACCCTTTAAATCGGCCGGCATGGCCAAATACATGAAAAATCGGGTTCCCGGCATAGAAGTGCCGGACGAGTTGGTGAAAAGAATGTCAGATACGCCAAAAGAAAAACAACCCGAGGAAGGGGTTAAAATTTGCATTGAGCAGATTCAGCACTTAAAAGAAGTGGAAGGGGTTCGGGGGTTTCACGTTATGGCGATTGAATGGGAAGAAATGGTTCCCGAGATTGTGAAAAAAACCGGCCTGTATCCCAGGCCGAGCGTAGAATGATTTTTCACCGGTAGTTGGCTGTTAGATAGCAAAGCTCAGAAGGTGAGAAGGTTGGAAGGTTAGAAGATGAGAAAGTGAGAGGATGTATGAGCAATGACAAATGACGAATAACGAATGACAATTATAAAGGAGGTACATTATGAGTGAAAAAAAGAGAATACTTGTGGTAGATGATGAGCCTGATTTCTGCGCTATTGTTCAGGGCCAATTAGAAAAAGAGGGCTACGAAGTCGAGATCGCTTACAACGGCATTGAAGGTCTGGAAAAAGTACATGCCAATCCGCCGGACGCTATTGTTCTGGATGTCATGATGCCCGAGATGGACGGATACGAGGTATGCAGGAAGCTAAAAGGGGATGAGAAATGTGTTGACATTCCTGTGGTTCTGCTGACTGCTGTTGCATCCCATGTAACATCAACCCGCTATACCCACCAGGACGGTATGAGTACCGAGGCGGATGACTATATTGCCAAACCCGCTTCAGCAGAGGAAATCACGGCGAGTATTAAACGGCTTCTCGATTAGCAAGAAACCATGGGTGGTTCGAAGCCCGTAATTTAAAGGGAGGGAATAATGTCATCTCAACCTATTGAGATTAAAGGAAGCAAAAAAAGCATTTTTCTGGATAAGGTAAAGGAGCTTCTTCCGGAAGGAGGGAATCTCAATCTTTGCCTGACCTGCGGCGCCTGTTCTTCAGGGTGCCCTGCCACGGGACTGGAAGATATGGATCCCAGAAAGTTTTTGCGCATGGCCGCCCTGGGCATGGACAAAGAAGTTATGAGTACGCCCTGGGTCTGGATGTGCACCATGTGCACCCGCTGCATCTATGTATGTCCCATGAAAATCGATATCCCGCAACTGGTCTTTAACGCCCGGAACAGCTGGCCCAGGGAAGAACGACCCAAAGGAATTATGGGGTCTTGTGACATGGCATTGAAGAATGATACCTGTAGTGCCATGGGGACACCTGAGGACGATTTCAAGTTTGTAGTCGAGGACGTGCTTGAAGAATACCAGGAAGCACAGCCTGAATTCAAGGATATGCAGGCGCCTGTCAACAAGGAGGGAGCCGAGTTCTTTTTGAACCAGAACTCCAGAGAGCCGGTGACCGAACCGGACGAAATGGTCCCTCTCTGGAAAATTCTACACCTGGTGGGAGCCGACTGGACTTACGGCACCAAGGGATGGGCAGCGGAAAACTACTGCATGTTTCTGGCGGATAACGAGAGTTGGGAGCATATTGTTAGGGTCAAGGCCAAAGCTGTAGATGACCTTAAGAACAAAGTTTGGCTCAACACGGAATGAGGGCACGAATTTTTTGCAGTCCGGGTCGGACTGAAAAAATTCAACATTGAGCACAATTTTGAGGTCAAGAGCATTATCCAGTATTATGCCCAGTGGATCAGGGAAGGAAAACTGAAAGTTAATTCCGACTGGAACAAAGACCTGAAAGTAAAATTTACTGTACAGGACCCCTGCCAGTTGGTTCGCAAGAGTTTGGGCGACCCGGTGGCAGACGAACTTCGCTATGTTGTTAAAGCTGTTGTGGGCGAGGAAAATTTTGTAGAAATGGAGCCCAACAAGTCTAACAACTACTGCTGTGGCGGTGGCGGCGGATTCCTTCAGTCCGGATTTCCCGAAGCCAGACGCGAATACGGCAGACGCAAATATGAGCAGATAATGGCTACAAGAGCGGATTACTGTATTACGCCGTGTCATAACTGCCACGCACAGATTCATGATTTGCATGAGCATTATGGCGGGAAATACCAGACGACTCATTTATGGACCTTAATCTGTCTTTCTTTAGGGATTCTCGGACCCAATGAACGGGAGTACCTTGGAGACGATCTCAAGGACGTTTTGATTTTTCATCCGGAGACCGAGATGTAGAAGGCGCATTTTGCAGCTAACGAGTTTAAATCATACAATTGGCAAATCAATTTTCACATGCAGGTTTATTGCGTATTCGGTGATGAACGGGTTATGCGTTCAAAATCTCCCACAATATTTTCGGCTGTACTTGAGCGGCTCGGGATAAAGGGGCAATATGTGCCGTTTAACATTGCCCCTGGCCAAATCGCTCAAGCGTTGGAAAGTATTAAGGTTCTAAACATCTCCGGTGCGAATGTTGCGATTCCTTATAAAGAAGAAGTCATATCCCATTTAGATGTCCTCTCAGAAGGCGCAAATATTATCGGTTCGGTGAACACAATTGTATGCAATGGAGATATTCTTAAAGGCTATAACACTGTCGCCATTGGTTTTATGGACGCCTTAAATGATGCACGATATGATGTAGAAGGCAAGTCAGCCCTTGTTTTGGGTACGGGCGGAGCCGCCAGGGCAATTGTCTTTATTTTAAACTGGCTGCGAACAAACTCTGTTTTTGTTGCCGGCCGTAACCCGGAAAAAACCGAAAATATTGTCGATTGTTTTGGCGGGGAAGCCATACCGTTGTATGCTCTTGAGAACAACCCGTTGGCGGCAAACATCGTGGTGAATGCCACCTCTGTGTCAAGCCCTGATGAGTCGCCGGAGATGGCTTCATTGCTCAAAAGTCTCGAGGTAAAGGGTTGCGAATTGGTGCTTGATCTTAACTATGACCGAAGTGAAAATTTTTGGCGGGAGTTGGCCCGGCGCAACCGGGCACAGTTTATGGATGGTCTATCCACCCTTGCATACCAGTCCAGACGCACGCTGGCTCTCTGGACGGGTATTCAGGCGCCCCCGGAAGAATTCCTGAAAGCCATTGATAGAAATTTATAAGGTGAGATTACTTCTTTTGAGACCTTTGAAATATAAATATTTTGCAAAGGTCTCGATTTCTTAGTAGGAAGGCTTCGGACCGGCTTATTCTGAGGGCTTGGCTTTAATCGGAAGAAGAACCGTAAATTCTGTTCCCTTTCCCGGAGCGCTCTCCACATTAATCAGGGCGCCCATTGAATCTATAAGTCCCTTTACGATGGGCAGCCCAAGGCCGGTTCCTGTAATGTATCTGGTCTTATCGTCTTTGACCCGGTAAAATCTTTCAAAAATCTTATCCAGATATTTATCTGATATACCAAACCCGTTATCTTTAATTTTTACGCGGACATTGATTCCGGCCATATCAACTTCCACTTGAATTTTTCCGCCGTCCTGAGTGTAATTAATGGCATTGGTGATAAGATTCCCGAAGATGCTTTCCAAAGCAATGGGATCGGCCGAGAGCTCGGGAAGCGGTTCTTTTGGGAGTCCAAGCGAAATAGACTGGCTCTTTTTTCTTGCCCCGGTTTTTAAAAAATCTACTATGTTTGCAAGGAGATCTTCGATTCGGACCGGTTGGGGCTCATGACAGATAATCCCTTCCTCGATACGGGAAAGATCCAGAAGATCTCCGATCAACGCAATCAATCCTTTTGTTTTTTCTTTGGCACGGGAAAGTATATGCTGGTCTTGTGCAACGTTTTCACCGACCATATCCCTGATTACCAGCGCAAGCTGCTCGTGGATTGTTGAAAGCGGTGATCGCAGTTCATGGGAAACCTTTGCCACAAATTCCGATTTAAGTTGATCCAAAAGCTTCAGGGCGGTGATGTCAACAACATTTAGAACGGCGCCAAGGCATTCCTTCCTCTCACCTAAAACCGGCTGCCCGGTTGCCATGAGATATTTTTCATCTGAAAGAGAAAACTCGTAATCCGGAATATCATCGAAGTCTATATGCTTCCCCTGAGAGATTTCCGTTACAAGATTACACAGTTTTTTATCCGGAACATAGTCTTCTATGGGGTTGCCGGTTTTCAGGCCGGGGTCAAGATCGAGAAGTTGTCTGAAGGCCGGATTCATCAAGACCACCTGGCCCCTGGAATTTGTTACAACCACACCGCTGGGAAAAGATTCTAAAATAGTATGTATGCGGCTTTTCTCTGTATCCAGATCAGACAGCGTCCGTCTTCTTTCCTCCTCCAGCTTTTCAGCCTCCCGCCTGAGGCTGATCTTTTCCCAGGCGCGATTCACCACAATACGTAGCTGATCCGGCTCAAAGGGTTTGGAAATAAAATCGTAAGCGCCTTGCTTCATGGCTTCAATGGCGGTTTCTACCGTGGCGTATCCGGTGATCACAATGACCTGAATTGTTTCATCCATCACACGAATGTGTTTGAGAACCTCCAGTCCGTCCATGCCCGGCATCTTTAAATCCAGAAGCACAATGGAGGCTTTCTCCTTTTCCAGTAAAGCCAGCCCCTCATCCCCTCGCGATGCCTTCAGAACGTGAAAACCGATTCGGGTAAGGATTCGCTCGGAAGCATCCCGGATATCCGCTTCATCGTCCACAACCAATACTAGGGCGTCAGGTTTTATCTCCACTTTTTTCTCCTTGGTTCTCCTTGTCTGCAACGGGAAACTCAATAAAAAATGTCGTTCCTTCTCCAACCTTGCTTTTTGCCGTGATATTGCCGCCGTGATTTTTCACGATACTGTAGGCCAGACTGAGACCCAGACCGGTCCCTTTTCCCTCTTCCTTGGTGGTGAAAAATTGCTCAAAAATGTGGGGAAGAATCTCTTCAGGTATTCCGATACCAGTGTCGGATATCTCGATGCAAATTCTGTCCGGATCCGGCAAAAGACTGCTTTTTACCGTAAGCGTCCCTTTTCCTTCCATGGCCTGGGCGGCATTGAGAATGATGTTCATAAATAAGTGGTTCAGTTGCTGAATATCAGCCTGTACCGGGGGAAGAAACGCGTCCAGATCTTTTACGATATCTATATTCTGGAACAGGGCCTGGTTTTCGAGCAAAAACAGGGTTCGGGAAATCGCTTCGTTGACGTTATGGGGTCGCATTAAATGGCGGGTCTGTCGCGTGAACTCCAACAGTTCCTTGACCGTATCACGGCATCTTTGGGCGTCCTTCAGAATGCGGTCTAAGTCTTGTTTGGCCCCTTCTTCCAAATCATATTCTTCCTGGATGAGCTTGGCAAACAGCGTAATTCCTCCCAGAGGGTTATTTAATTGGTGGGCGACTCCTGCGGCCAGTTTTCCCAAAGAAGACATCTTTTCCGCCTGCAGGAGCTGAAGCTGGGTTTTTTCCAACTCATCTTTCATTCGAAGTTGTTCACGAAGATCGTGAAAAAAACCGATGGTTGCCACTTCCAGGCCCTTTTCATAAATTATGGATGCATTGAGCTTGATGGGGATGATTTTACCGTGTTTAGTTATAACATCTGTCTGATATAATTTGAGTTTTCCCTTTCCGCCGTATTCCTCGCTTCTAAGGTTTCGCATCACCTCAACCGCTTGCTTTCCGGGGTAAATATTACGAACATTTAAAGTATCGAGGGCTTCATCTTCAGTGTATCCGAAAATCTTACTGGCCGGATCATTGAAAATAAGAATCTTGCCTTTTTTATCCGCGGCAATAACGCAGTCCACGGAGCTGAAAATAAGATTCCGCAAAAAGGCATTGGAGCGGATCAGCTTTTCTTCAAGTCCTCCTCTGGTGGGAAGATCAAAATCCATGCTGACAAAGGCTTCAATGTCATCTCCTGAAAAGATTGGATACGCAAAATAACAAGGCATTTCATCCAGATCCAAAGATTTTCCCTGCTTGGGCGTTAAGGCGGGTCTTCTTTTCTTCTTAGCCTCTTTTATCGAACAATTATTACAGGGTAAAGAACGACCGTATAATACTTTGTAGCAGTGTTGCCCGATAATTTCAGAGTCGATTATTCCATCAAGGCGTGAGCTTGACGCCAGGATTTTGTATTCCGGCGAAATCACCATGAACCTTCTGTTGAAAGCACCAATGGCCTTAAGCAAATAATCTTTCTGAGTATTTTTATCCATATCACGCTCCATATCGGCACATTTAAAACCTGAATTTTGCACGAGTCGGAGGCTTTCATATGCAAGGCATTTAAGGGTGAAGTCATAGTGTACTATTACGAACCCTTAATAACGCAGCAGATGGAAGCCTCCGACTCGCCCTTCGGGTGAATATTAATGAATAAAAAAGACCATCATCCGATTTAACATTTGGGTAAAAACTATGATTATGTGATTTTGTCTAAACCCGCTCCAATTAAGCCGTTTAAAAAATCTCATTAATTTTCATGCAATATTCAGGTAAAAATTCCATGGGCTTATGCCGAACACCTTAATAATCAATCATACCCCCCATCGGAAGTCAACCGAGTATTCACATTTTTACCACGACAAAAAGTGATATTTTCGTAACTTCTCAATAAGTTCTGGTGTATGGAATAATCATAGTTGCCTGAATCTATAATTTATTTTGCCCTGAAAAATCTGGTCCTTTGGGCCAGGATTCTTTACTGAGATCTTACATTTGTCCGTGTTATTTGTTACGGGTTTCAGGTAAAATTAACAGGGATCATAACATTCTGAAACCTTAAAATAATGGAAAGTTTGGTTTCGGCTTGACCGGTTGGAAATTGAGCGATATATATTCGGTGGGGTTAGATGATGAAAACAAAGAATAAAAAGAGAACATATCGTACGGGGAAATTGCCTTTTTTGACCAATGTTATTGCCCATACCGTTAATCTGGCGATTGTGGGCGGAGGCAGAGCCTGTAAATACTTCATAGAGCTTCTCTATGATGAACGTTTTCCTTTTCTGGATATTAACATCGTCGGTGTTTGCGACATCAACCCGGAGGCAGAAGGATTTGTTCTGGCCAAAAAGCTGGGAATATATACCACAAATAACTTCAAAGATCTTTTTAAGATCAAACAGCTGGACAGCATCCTTGAGCTTACCGGCAGCCAAGAGGTCCTGCTGGAGATCATACGCCTTAGACCCAAAGGTGTCGGAGTTCTGGAACACAACATCGGGAGGTTGTTAAGAAATTTTTTCATGATTGATCAGCGTCTGCAAGTAACAGAGCATCAATTGATCGTTGAAAAAATGTTTTCTGACTTTCTTATCCAGCAGAGCACGGCTGCAATATTGATTTTAAATACAGATTTTACAATCGTTGAAACCAATGAAGCTTATTTAAAGATGGTCAACAAGTCCAAAGAAGAGGTTACCGGAGCAAACTGCTATAAAATTTCTTATGGATTTAATGCACCCTGTTCGAGCTGCAGGCCCGAGATGAAATGCCCCATGGTGGAAACTTTGAGAACCGGCATATCTTCTTATGTCCTGCACGAGTATCCCGGTTCGGGAGATCGACCCTCCTTTTACAATATCGTCACCTATCCTTTAAGAAATGAAAGTGGTGAAATATTTCAGATCATCGAGGTATTCAGGGATATTACAGAGGAATTTTCACATCGATGGGATAAGCGGGTCAAGGAATTAAAGTCTGATCTTCAAAAACTGATCCAGGAAGATCGCATGATCTCGCTGGGCAAACTGGCGGCCAGTTGCGCCCACGAAATAAACAATCCCATTCAGGGATTATTAACGTTCAGCCATTTGATGCAGGAAATCCTTGCTGAAGGCGATCCCAGTTCTAACGACCTGGAACAGTTTAAAAAACATCTTTCGATCATGTCCAAAGAATTGGAACGATGTGGCGAAATCGTTTCCGGCCTTCTCTCGTTTTCCCACGAATATAGCATGGAATATAAGAACCTGGAATATAAGGATATAGATTTTAACGAAATTCTCGAGGCAGTCTTAAGATTGACTCGACATAAAATGAAACTACAAAATATTCAACTCATACCCAACCTATCTCCAAAACCCTTGCGGGCAAAAGGAGATACCAACCAATTGCAGCAATGCTTTCTAAACTTGATTTTCAACGCCATCTCAGCCATGCCAAAGGGGGGGGAACTGTATATAGTTTCCAAACTCGATAGTAAAAAAAATGCTTGTATAGAAATCCGCGACACCGGATACGGAATCCCTGAGGAAACCCTTGATCACATTTATGATCCGTTTTTTACCACAAAGGAAGCAGGGGAAGCCACCGGTCTGGGGCTGTCTATCGTCTATGGTGTCACAAAAAATCATGGAGGTAACATTAAAGTCAACACCAAGGTAGGAGAGGGGACCTCATTTATTTTAAATTTTCCTACCCATTAACCTCTTGAGTCATGTGATGGAGGACGCCTATGGATGACAAGATGAGCATCATGGTTGTGGATGATGAAGAAATCGTCCGGGAATCCCTTTTCCATTGGTTTAAAAAATATGGCTATGTGGTGGAAACTGCGTCATCGGGCTTCGAGGCGTTGGATAAATTGGAAAAGTACCCTTTTCAGCTCTTGTTTGTGGATATAAAGATGCCCGGAATGGATGGCATAGAACTGCTGGAAAAGGTAAAGGCGGAATATCCTGATACCATCGTTATTATTATCACTGCATATGGATCCATTGAATCGGCGGTAAAAGCCATGCGAATCGGGGCCAGCGACTACCTGCTTAAGCCCTTCAAGCCGGATCAGCTTGCTCTTGTGATGGAAAGAGCATCGCATCAAAAGAGACTTTTATTCGAGCACGACTATTTGAAAGGGCGTTTGGAGAAAATTACCCGTTTCGATAACATTATCGGACAGTCTCCCGCCATGGAGCATATTTTTGACCTGATCCCGGAGGTTGCCCAGAGCGATTCTTCTATATTGTTGCTCGGGGAAACCGGTACCGGGAAGGAGTTGGTTGCAAAAGCCATACATGCAAAAAGCCGTCGAGCCCATCTCCCCTTTATTGCGATCAACTGTGGTGCGCTACCGGACACCCTGCTGGAAAGTGAGCTTTTTGGACATCAGAAAGGGGTGTTTACCGGAGCAACCCATGCCCGTAAGGGGTTTCTGGAAGTGGTTTCAGGGGGGACCCTGTTCCTTGACGAAATTGGAGAAATCAGCCCAAAAATGCAGATCGATCTGCTGCGCGTTCTGGAAGAAAAGAAGATAACCAGTATCGGGAGCAGAGAGCCGGTTGATGTGGATTTTCGACTCCTTTCAGCCACCAGCCAAGATTTGGGGAAAAGAATTACGGACGGCTCTTTCAGAGAGGATTTTTTTTACCGAATCAATGTCATTATGATTGACATTCCCCCGCTAAAGAAAAGAAAGGAGGACATTCCCTTATTAATCCACCATTTTCTTGAAAAGTACGGACATGAAACCACAAAACAGGTAGATCGCGTCACCCGCGATGCAACGGAACTCTTAAAACGCTATGATTGGCCGGGAAATGTCAGGGAACTGGAAAATGCCGTTGAAAGAGCTGTGGTGCTTTCTCAATCCCGGACACTCGGGATTAAGGATTTTGCTTTCCTTCGGTCTTCTCCCGCAGCCTTGTCAAGGCCTCTGTCCCTGCAAGAAGTTGAAAAACAGCATATTCAACAGATCCTTGAAGAATACAGCTGGAATGTGACTCAGGCATCCAAAGCCCTGGAAATCAACCGGGTGACGTTGCATAAAAAGATTAAACGGTTTAATTTGGAAAGGAGTACTTAACCTGAATTTTTCATGAGATCACAGAAAAAACCGGTCGGCGTGGTTCCACTTGGAGAAGTTCCCGAGATTGCCTTAAAGGTTATAGCGGCCCATATCTCCGGCTATTATAAACTTTCCGTACAGATCCTGCCCCCGTTGGGACATCCTGACTATGCTTTTCATGAAAGACGGTTTCAGTACGATGCGGGCATTATTCTTAAAGCATTCGAGTCTATTAAGTTTGAAGACTATGAGAAGGTTATCGGTGTTCTTAATCTGGACCTCTTTGTTCCCATTTTTACTTACGTGTTCGGCGAGGCCAAACAGGGGGGGAAATTCGCACTGGTCTCCCTGTTCAGACTGGACAAAAACCCGGATGGCTCTTCCTCCCTATCATCACTCATTTTTGAACGGGCGGCGAAAGTTGCGCTTCATGAATTAGGCCATCTTTTCAATCTTTTCCATTGCCGGGAAAAAAGGTGTCTCATGCATTTTTCTGGAGGTATCCAAGACCTGGATGAGACATCCATTAATCTTTGCAGGCACTGCTCAACTTTTCTTAAAGATCATCTTCTTCGCCTAAATCTTCTCGGTTCTGAGGAAGGTCTTTGCCAGTAACTCCCATCCCAGCTCGGGGAAATTACCGAACACGTCGCCAATGGGCTGACCACCGGTGGCTGCCAGCTGTTCATATTCCGGCCCCATGAGATTCAACAGTTTCTGGCTCTCTTGTTCCATCCACTGAATACCCTCATTGCCATAATAGAGCCCCTTCAGATTTTTTTTCGGCATATCCGGTTCCAGTATGTATAACCATCCCTCATGATAAGGATCCTCATGGGCGATTTCCGGATGTTCCCGAACCTTGTGGTTCACCGCCAGAACCGTACCGGTTGCCGGGGACAGGGATGCGGCTTTATGATTTTCTCGACCGAAGGTTAATCCCACCTGATCTTTTGTCAAAGTGGTTCCCAGGGGCGGGAGGGCAAGAAATTCCAATCCACCGAATAACTTTACCAAAAAATCATCAAATCCCACCCTGAGTCTTCCGCCGTGATCGAAACGCGCCCAATGGTGGCCCATATGATAATAATATCCGTCGGCCATTCGATACCCTGACGCTAAATTGTAGATGGGCGGATTTTGGAGTTGCTCAAAATCGAATTCATCCAGGATCTGATCAAACGTACAGTGAAAACATTCGTAGTTCATCGGGCAAATCTTCGGGGCATCGATACGTCCGGTTAAATAATGCCGGCAAGGTCGCTCCGATCCATGATACCGTGTTTTTAAATGCTCAACCCACGCGGGTTCTTTTCGTTCTGTTCCGGTCTGGCGTCCGGACTCCATTGTACGCCGCATCCCCTTGTCAAAAGGGCAATTGTAGCAATCATAGGCATTATCACATAACCGGAAATTGACAATTCCGGCCTTCATCCAAATACATTCATCTTCAACCACCTGGAATCCTATCACCCGCTTCTTTTTTCCTTTTTGATCTTTGGCTCCTATGGTTTTCATTTTAGCGCCTCCTCTCACGTTAACTGATGATGCATGTTGGTTTTTTGAGTTGCAATAAAAATGCCACATACCAGCAGATGGATTGCTTTGATCTCTTCCTATTGAAATCATTATGTTTTTGTTAATACTTGTTCGCTGAATTAAAAAAAGAGGAGTTACGGGAAGAAACGAATATGATTAATTCGGCTACACATTAAAGCAATGCAACGTAAATAATATTATATTTGCATGTAATATCAATTGTTTATATGACTGTAGCTTTTTATACAACAACTGTAGCAATTGTTTACACAAGATCAATATGTCTACTAACATTTTCGTTACAGCAAGATCAGATTTCAGCAAAATTCCTTTGGCCCTTTAGGTGTAAAGAGCAATTTCAGGGCTACTGACCTGGCGTAAATTCAGATTCAACATATTTTAATGAGCAATTCACGCCTTGAGAGCATATAAAAGATGAACGTCGAACATCGAACATCGAACGTTGAACATCGAATAATGTATTCTACCATTTATAATAAAGACAAAGCCAAGCGCCTTCCACATTCGACGTTGGACGTTGAACGTTCGATGTTCGATGTTCAAATTGTTGCATCTGAAGTTACGAATAAAGCTGCGCATTACGGTGAAATTACGTATACAGGTCAGGAGTTCTGAATTTCCTTTCCGGTCATGTTCTTACAGAGTTCTTCAAGTTCAGCTACCGTTTTGATTACCTCTCGGGGTCGGCTGCTGCCCATGCTCTAATTTTATTCATATTGATGTTGGACCGATTAGATACTGGCGATATCCGGGATGAAAAATATTTTTTTACTGAATTTTCTCCGTATAGTACTTTTAGAAAAGTCGTTTTCTCGTTAAAAGCAATATTCAACGAGCGGTCCCTTCCATATATATCATCTCTAAAGTTGATAATTCCATTTTTGTCGACCCAGGCTGTCCAGTAAAGAATATAAATTTTTATGGGGTCTGATAATAATATTATTTTGTTCTTTTTGCGGTTGACCGCAGCAACTAATTTTTCGAAGCTCCATTTTGAATTATTTTGCAAAAGGTAAGCTGCAAGCTCTACGGGTTTTTCAATGCGGATACAACCGGAACTAAAGGTGCGTCGTGTCTTATTAAATAAATTGCGAGTTGGTGTGTCGTGTAAATATATACTGAACTCATTTGGGAAAATAAATTTTATTCGTCCAAGGGCATTTGAGTTCGCCGGATCCTGGCGGAGCTTATAGACAAAATTTTTCTTGGTTATCGCATCCCAGTTAATTGATTCAGGATTCAACTCCCTTGCATCTTCTTCCCAGTTTTCAAAAACCCTGATGTTATGATCAGCCAAGTAGCCAGGGTCTTTTTTAATACGGGGCAATATGTCATTCAGGGCAATGCTGTGGGGAATATTCCAATAGGGATTCAATTCAAGATATGTTATTTTTTGTGAAAAAACAGGAGTGGGGCGCTTTATCTTTCCTACAATGGTTCTAATGGATTTTATTGTTTGTTCATTTTGAACCACGCTGAGTTTAAAATCGGCTGTATTAACCGTGAGATGGCAGTTCCCTAGGTCTATAGGAAGCCAACGCCAGCGTTCCATATTTAATCTGATTTGTCTGATACGATCTTCCACCGGAACGTTTAGTGCGAATCGTGTCTTTGGACCCACAATTCCATCAACTTTAAGCCCGTGTCTTGCCTGGAACCTTCTGACTCCATCTTCCAAGACTTCATCAAAATAGTCCTGATTGCCGATGGTTGTGTCTGTCAGATCACCTGAAATGATCAGGCATGATCGTAAAGCGGCAATCCGCGTTCCATAATCGCCTTTCCGCAGTTTCTTCCCGGCAGGCACTTGATTCCAGCAACCCGATTTTTTAATATTTTGGTATTTTAATAATGCCTGTTTTAATCTTAGATATCCGAGATGATGGGGCTGCAGAGAATCAATAAATTCTTCCATTTTATCATCATACAGTAAGTGTTGAAAAACCTTTCCTGTCTTTTTTCTGGGTTTTTTTATGTACCAATTCTGTTTGTTGGAATAAGGATCTACGACGCCTTCTGACAGGTGAAATCCATATGAAAAAAAAGCATCGGTTAAGAGTAAATCAAGTTCTGCTATCTTTGCATGTTCAGGCGTATGTGATATTATACTGAGCGTAATATCAGACACTAAGTTCAAAATATTTTTCTGATGATAGGTTTCGGAATCGAGTCCTTCATGCTCTGCTTCAATAATAGTTTTTATGAGAACTTTCGCTTTACTTTTCAACCCATTTTTAGAAACCCATACCGGTTTAACTTCCCGATGAAGATAAAAAGCGAGAAGTAGTTTTGGATTGCAAATCAGTGTGGTTTTAGGGGCTATTTTATTTTGGATGACCAGGGAACCAAGCAGCGATATCAAGCACTCACGCACCTCATCCGTAAAATTGAAACGATTATGGTTCTCCATATGTTGCATGGAAATATTTATCAGGCTTTGATAAAAATTGTCGATGAATCCGCAGGGATTGTTGCACCTAATCAAGGAAAAAGAACCGGGCATTTTGGTATTGCCGACAAAATTAATATGATCATTTTGTTTCTTTTTAGCAAACGGAAACGAATAAATGGTTAATGAATATTTATCCAAGTGATCGTTTAAATTCAGGGAATAACCATTTCCGAATAAGAGCAAAATGCTTCCCGACAAAATGAATATAAGTACCGATGACTTCATATTTTCCTCGCCCAAATATCCGTTACAAAAATAAACAGCAAATATAATGCCAGAATATAAATGAGATAAGTAATGTTCTGTATCCAATTGATTTATTTCTGCTGTTAAATTTACAGGCATTGCAATTTAATGTAGTTCAGGGTTTCCCCAAAGACCTCTGTTTTAGAATGACCGGCAACTGTTTCAATGGCCCTGTTAATCGAAATTATGATGTTTTTGTGTCCATAATTACGACCTCGTCCTGAATCGTTTCATCAACCCCTGTTTTTCAATACTTGTTTAATTTCTGTTCAAACATTGATACCAACTATTCAAAAGTTAAACAGCTCTACTGTTCAACTATTAAACAGTTTAACGGTTGAATGAAACCAAAAATTTTAAACTCGAACTTCAATTTTACCCTGTTTTATCCAGCAACTGGCAACCAGTAACGAGTAGCCATCACCCCATCTTAATTGGCATAATTATTGCTGTATATCTAGAATAATTGATTATCAAAACCACAGCCCTCAAACAGACAGGAGGTCTACAATGATAATGGTGTTCTTTTAACAGAATGTCCTGAAAGCGGAACTTTGGTGTAAAAAGAGGTTTTGGGAATGTATCCAGAAGCCAAGTTATAAAATCATTCCTGTTAAAGCAATAAAACAAAAACATTTACAATCATATGAGCAAAGGAGGAAAAGTCATGAAAAAATGGTCTATCGGTTTAATGGCTGTCGCTTTGATCATCTTCTGTTTTTACAGTCCGGCGTTGGCCGGTGATACCAAAGCCGTCAACTTTTCGTTGTTTGACCCTGTTCAGATCTTTGATGCCGACACCTCCATCAAAGGGTTCCGTTTAAACCTGATCTATGGTGTTAACCAGGATATGACGGGTCTTGATATCGGTCTTGGCAACCATGTCAAAGGCAACATGAGCGGGGTCCAGTTCGGTCTGGCAAATATTGTGGAGAGCGATTTCAAAGGCTGGCAAACCAGCCTGGCAAATGTGGTCTATGGTTCCGGCGCCGGTCTCCAAATAGGAGTCTATAATTATGGAAAATCATTTCGTGGAATGCAGCTGGCTGCAGTCAATCACACGAAAAAATTCAGTGGGCTGGCTATCGGTGCGGTCAACTATACGGAAGTTCTTAATGGTCTCCAGATCGGCGTGCTCAATTTCAACTGGCGTGGAGAACCTCTTAAGTTCTTTCCTGTTTTCAATTTCTCTTTCTAGATTTTCCTCTGAGAAAAAGGATTGAATGATTGAAGTAATAAGAACTTGTTTTTTGAAGGCCAGGTGAGCAAAAATTTAAACCTGTGTACGAGCCGTTATAAAATCACAAACCATGGTATGAGTCCTTCCTATTTTCAAAGAATGAAATTATTGTACGAGAGTTTAGTTTAGGATTCAGTCGTTTCATCGATTGTTAATAGTTTTCTATAATTGTTATTAATTAAACCTCGGGCTCTGCCCGAGCGACCCTAAAAGGTTCGACCGTTTCGGGGTGAAAGATTTACCCTGCAATTTAATATTAGAACAATGTGAAACGCTTTTAATACTATATCGCAATCGAAAATACAGTAAAAGTTCCAACTGCTAATTGTTAGTTTTGAGGTTGGAACTTAAGAAGTAACCGTGTTTCAAAGCATTGAGCTTAGTTCTTTCGAGAATTCAAAGATTATGTAATATTCAAAAAAGTACGAGTACTGGTTTTTTGACCCCTTCGAGGGGTCTTCATCAAACCACGTCCTATGGGCGTGGTAGGTGATTTTGCAAAATTAAAGGCTGCTCCTATTTAAGAATTATTTTTACGAATAGGTTGGTGATCAATCATGTTTAAAATATTACTGATCATTGCACTAATGGTGGCTATTTTTTGTCTGTGTGTTTCTATAGTTGCCTTATTTGCTGCATCTCGTGAAAACGAATTACCGGACATCGAGGATGTTGAGTTCAATTAAATAATTGAGGAAAGAGAAAGTTTTTCAGTGGTTTGACCCGAAGACCGGTCAGATGTTGAGTGAGACGTCAGCCGAGGACCTGGAAAATAACGGTATTGTGCTTTTGATGAGCTACAATCTTACCCATGGAACAAAAATTCGGTTACATCTTATCCTTCTTCCTGTAAACCGTTCCTGTAAAAAGGGCGATTAAATCATTGTTTTATTTTTACACTCGGAAATGCCTTAAGATTAGTATGCGGCAAAAAAAGCGCCGATGTAAATTCATCCATAAACCGGCTGTTACTGCTAAAATCTATATAGGTCATATTATTTGAAACTTTTATCGCTTCATTTCTGTAGTCATCTGAAAGCAGGGCCATATAAGCGCCGGCAATTGAGCTGTTACCCAGGTATTTGAATTTGTTGCGGTCTATATCCGGAAGCAGACCGATGGTTATCGCCTTCTCAACATTAAGATACTGGCCGAATCCGCCGCTGATTAGAACCCGGTCTATCATAGAAAAATCGAGCCCCGCCTGCTCCAAAAGAAACATAAATCCGGCATATACAGCTCCTTTGCTCAAAGTTAAACTGTGAATATCAATTTCAGTAAAGACAATATCCTCTTCCATAGGCGTTTCATCCGCAAATGCTATGATATAGGCCAGGTCTTCAGCATCCTGTTTCATTCTATAATGATGTTGATCGATTTTATATTTTCCGTCTTGGCCGATAATACCCGTGAGCAGCATTTCGGATATTAAATCGATCATGCCGGAGCCGCAAATGCCGCGGGGTGAAACATCTCCAACCGTGGAAAAAGTCGGTTCAAGGGTTTCCGGATCTATGGATACTTTTTCAATGGCTCCTTCTTCTGCACGCATGCCCCAGCGGACCCCCCCGCCTTCAAATGCCGGACCGGCAGAGCAAGAGGCCGTCATCAGCCAGTCCTGGTTGCCCAGAACGATTTCCCCATTGGTCCCCACATCAATAAACAGGGTTAAGGCCTCCTCGCGATGAACTCCTGAGTAAATCATACCCGATACGATGTCTCCACCCACGTAGCTTGCCGGACCGGGCATGATAAATACCGCTGCAATGGGATTGGCTTTTATGCCGATATTGCCGGCCTTTAAAATCGGAAATTCCGAAACCGAAGGAATATAAGGCTCTCGCCGAATATACCTTGGTTCGATCTTCAAAAGAAGGTGTGTCATGGTGGTGTTACCGGAAATCACCACGTTTTTAATATCTTTAAAATCACCGTCCACACTGTCAAGCGCTTCATTTATTAAATTGTTAATGGTCGAAAGAGCCATGCGGCTCAATTTAGCGACCCCGTCTTTTTCAGCGCAAACAATCCGATTAATCACATCATCTCCACAGGCGGATTGTTTGTTGTGGCCCGAGGTAGCAGCGATGATGGAACCATCGGTCATATCAACAAGGTAAACCACGATAGAGGTTGTGCCCACATCGATGGCAAGTCCCAATGATTTTTCTTGGCCGTTACCAGGTCTGACATTTAGGATCTCATTTGAACATTTTATCCGCATAACAGATGCCGTGACGTTCCAGTTCTCCTCCCGCATGGCAGCTGCTAATTCTCGCATGACTTTAATTCCCACACTCAATCTGTCAACATCACAACAACCGGTTTTTTTCAATCCACGGTTGAGTCGGTCCAGATCGCTGGACGAGTCGTCCAGAGTAGGCGGATCAAGCTCGAGGCGAATCTCAATGAGCATGGGCTGAATATCTTTCACTAATCCTTTAAACCGATCTGTAGCTTCCTGTCCCATACCGGCAACTTTAAGTTTGCGCGCTATGGTTTCTTCCGGAATTTTTACGGTAACATCACCAAGTACTTTTGTCTGGCAGGCCAGAACATAGCTTTTTTCTTTTTCCTGATCGCTTAGCAGGGACGTGGGTTCGCTTTTAATATTACCGGATTCTAATATCAATTTGCATTTGCCGCAGGATCCTTTGCCGTTGCAGGAGGCATTAATGTGCACATCTGCAGCAACGGCCGCATCCAGCAGGGTGCTTCCTTCAGGCACTGAAATCTCTTTATCTTCAGGTTTGAAAATAACCTTAAAGGTTTTAACCTCTTCTTGGGCTCTGGTTTCCCGGTCCCAATCCTCTTGTCTTTTATTTATATACCAGATCGGACATGATGAACGAAATTTACAGAACATTTCCGGCTCACGGCATTTTATACATTCCTCACACATATAGATATTATGCTTTAAACATAAAAAATTGGTTTCTCTGTTTGGATGATTTGAACATTTACCCATTCTGTTTATCTCCTATATTTATTTAAAACAAAATTAGTCTCGTAAATACGGTTGTCAATATAAGCCCCTTAAAAAATAGCAAATCGACCCTAAGGGTATATCCCTTTCGGGTCGATTTGCCAATTAAGGGGGATAAAAATGAAAAAGGAGGTTGCCAAGTTAACCTCGAATTGAATAACAGCAATTATTATACCACAAATCATATTCCATGATTTTTTTTAAAATTAATGTTGAATTGCTTGATCTGGCTCCAGACGCTCGTCCTTAGTATAATCAAAATATAAGCTGCTTCGGACGGGTTGACTCCTGAATCGCACATACCACGGTTTTTCAATAATTGTTAAACTTATTTACAAATCCGAGCCCCTTCTTGTTCAAAATATAAACACCTATACTGTTCATTTGTTTAACATTCTGACGGTTGGATGACAAAAAACTTTTAACTGGAACTTTAATTTTACACTTTATTTTACCCATCAACCTACAACCGGAAGGCAAAAACCCCTACTCAATATTAATTGGCATTATTATTGCTGTATTATTAGTCACATTGATGGGTAAACCCACAGGCCTCAAGTGGACAGGAGATTTACAATGAATAAAGTTGTTCTCTTAACAGATCGTCCTGAAGAATGTGAAACCCTGATATCATGCCTTAAGATACTGTTTCCCGAATGCGAGGTTCAGGTTCAGCCAAAGCAGGCAGCCAAGTCGCAGCGTACGTCTTTGGTTTTAGAACCTTCCACATCTAAAAAATAATGGCGGAAAACAGTGTGTAATGGCTAAGGAGCAGTGACAAATGACCAAAAAAGGGGGGGCAGCGATAAGGAGGATAACAATGGCATCAAACTTCAGAATTTATTATCATCAAAACAGGGACAACCTCCACCTTAAGCTTGTGGGAGACTTTGACGGTTCATCCGCCTATGAACTGATCAATACCCTAAAAAAGTATCGCGGCATTGTCGGAAGAGTCTTTATTCATACATGCTTTCTTTCTTCGGTCAATTCTTTTGGTCTGGATGT
>Ga0307929_1000376_pt1 | contig 45513 bp, 52 predicted proteins | sample AceLakmetage1330_FD_203160 | JGI IMG/M metagenome (GOLD analysis project Ga0307929, IMG submission 203160) | Saline water microbial communities from Ace Lake, Antarctica - #1330 | ecosystem: Environmental > Aquatic > Non-marine Saline and Alkaline > Saline | place: Antarctica: Ace Lake... | reverse complement strand
TTCTCTTAAAATTCAATATAACGACAAAAAAGGAGCAAAACTTATGCGCTTAAAAAGCATTTATTGAGATTAAAAAACCGGCCAAGATAATTGACGCCGACCGGACAAAGTAATTGACATCTGATAACTTGGGTTTTAAATTTTCGAAATATTTTGACATTGTTCCAAAATCCCAAGCTTCAATGACCACCCAAAATGGCATTGCTTTGGAATTGGCTCGATGATACGTGATACTTTTTTCTCGACTCTTTCTAATTTTTTCTGAATGATTTTTTGACCATTCCGCCCATAAATTTTTTATGTTGCCATTTCTATCACGCCAATGAAGCTTTTGTGGATTAATAAAAGTGGCGGATTGATAGGCCAGAGGATCATATTGACCTAACTCATGTGCAATAATTGAGCGGATGTGAATTTCAATTCGCTCAATCGCATCTATCATTAATAGCCGAAGCTTTTTATCAAATAAATATAATTTAATAATATTGTTAAAGTCGATATTATTTTGGAAAGAATTTTCTCTTATATATCTCCATTTGGAGCATTTTTAAACTTCCGACAAGGGTACCAAAAGCCACTCAGGCGATAATATCCTATTTGAGAAAGTTTTCTTTCTGCACGAATTGTATCTGGAATTATCATTCCTCTATTTGTAAGAATTTCAACTAATTCTTTATAATTTTTATGAGGTTTTGGAAGAGCAAGAGAACACATTCTTGGAAAATTTTCCCTTAAAAACAAGAAGGCCCAAACTTAATACCAGGCAAGCTGGTAATAGCGGTTTGGGCACAGTAAGCTAACTGTGCCTCAATTTTTGAATTTTGTCAATCCTTTTTTTTAAAATAAAATCACTCTTTTTTGTGTTGAATAGTAATTAACTTTTGGCAGAAAGTTAAGGTTTTGAAATCACCCGATTTCATTCATTAAAACATTATGTACTTCTTTATCTTCAATTCCTAAATAAACCATAGTTGTCTTTGGGTTTGTGTGATTGTACCGCTTGGCGATTAAGTCAAAACCAACCCCAAATTTAACCCTTTGCTGATATCCCCAGGTCTTTCTTAGGGTATGGGTACCATAATTCCCTTTAAGATTAATTGCCTGAGTCCATTTTTTTATCAAAGCATGTACGGCTTGAACCGATAGGGGAGAGTTGTGGCCTTTCTGACTTTTAAATAAATAGTCCTGGTCTTCTTTGTGATCGCCCTGGGCTAAATAATTATCAAAGGCTTTCCGGACAGACTTATTAATGACTACCATATTCTTTTTCTTGGTCTTTGATTCAATAATTTGGTGAACCTGCCCGGGTTTCAAATACCGAACATCGCCAATTTTTATTTTGAGCAGATCGCCGGCACGAATTCCGTTATTAATTCCCATAGTGAAGAGCAACAAATCTCTTCCGTTTCCTGAGAGCAATTGAATAATTGCTTTTATATCTTTTTCTCCTCGGATGGGTTGAACTTCAATCCGGGATCCTTTTTTGGGATGGTTGTTGTTTTCCCCTTTTTTAAACATATTTTCCTTTGACACTAAATATTAAGTTATACACAGTATAGCACACTAAACTTAATATTTAAAATAGAGAATTTATAAAAAAAACCTAAAAACTATGGAAAGTCCTATGTTTAAAGGTTTTTACGCCCTATTTTAAATATTAACTTTCTATCTAAAGTTAATATTCAGCGAGTTTGAAAAATTCTACCGTATTTTTCGGGGGATGGGCTAAAAAACCCATAGAATGTAATCTTTGATAAATTAGATGCGGTAAAAACCAAAAAAGCCCTGGAATTTTCATTCCTGGGCCTTTTAAATTCTGCTAACCTAAGCTTCTTCACCGATCAGAGCCGGGAGAGGAAGTTGTTTAGGGCTATGAACCATGTATACACTATTCATATTAGTATTGTCAAGAAGAAAGCTATGATGCTATACAGGCCTGATGCTATATGCAAACAAAAGCCAAATAAAAAAAATCATATCTAAAGATAGGCTGGATGGATATTTTAATGAAGTACAAAGAAGACATGGACAATGTGATCTTTTAGAAGTTTATACTTATTATTCGTGGAATATTTTGCTAAGCGAAAGTCTGTATGCTTCACTCCAGGCCCTTGAAGTTTCTCTTCGTAATTCTATTCAAAATATTGGCAAGCAACATTTTGGAAACGCTTTCTGGTTTGAAGATCCCACGATAATGCATTCATCTAATATAAAACATGTAACGGCAGCAAAAGACAGTTTGATCAGGCAAAATAAAAATGTTGATGCCGGCAGGATCGTTGCTGAATTACATTTTGGATTTTGGAACAGCTTATTTTATGCTCGGTATGAGTATAAAATATGGCGGCCCCTCTTTAAAAAAATTTTTCCGATGATGGATTGGACACGCTATAATAGGAAGTTTGTGTCAACTCGACTGGAAAAAATAAGAAGGCTGAGGAATCGAGCTTTCCACTTTGAACCTATTTGGTATAGAAATTTGACCCAAATACACTCAGAAATTGTTGAATTGATTTCCTGGATTGAACCTGCAATGGTAAATTTATTAAACCCGGTTGATCATTTTCCGGCTTGTTGCACCCAAGACAAACTTGATGAGATCAGGAACGAATTGCGACAAATATATTAGTAACCCTAAAAATCATATATATAGTGTTTTTTGATGCCCCATTCCCAGATATTAACTTTCTACACAAAGTTAATATTTAAAATAGGTTTACCTGAGATTAACCGCTCCGGTGTCATTAGCATTGAAAGGGCACCACCCAGATTCATGCAGGAATGCACGCTAAATGCCTCCGGCATTTTTCAGTTTAATTCCATACTCAATGAAATGAAAAATATAGTTGCACATAAAGGGCATTATGTGCAACCAATAAACCACCCCTATATATAAGAGAAACCCTAATTTTAAAAGGAAGCGCTCCTGACATCGCCCAGAATTATTTTAGCCAGGGGATTGAGAGCACTGCACCCTTCAAAATAATTGCTGATGTCGGTCACCCCCAACATAAGGCCCCAAAGGTTTCGGTCTTATGCCGATACTCCCCAGCAAGATACCGGCATGTCCGATGCAGAAAAAGCAGAGATTGAACAAGAAGAGGCCGAGATGGCAACCACTGGACCCGGTTTCTAAAATGCCGTTATTTAGTGTCAGAATAATAGCGATATCAGAGTTTGATATCACCATACCGGTTGAGGCTGAATCCTACAAAGCTGCTCTTGAATATGCAAAACTAAATCATGAGTGGGAAGAAAACATAGCTGATTGTGAGGATACTTATCATGTGAAGAAATATTAGCCTGTCTCTGCGAGGGAAATAACCCGGTATACCAGGTTGCCAAGGAGATGGGGGACAGAGGACCTTCCTTATAATCAAACGGTAGATTCAAACATCGGTGATATGATTAACGATGATTAATATATCCTTGTCATTCTAAACCACCAAAAAAAACCGAGCATTTACCCCTTCTTTAGTTCCGGCCAGGCATAAACCAATCAAAATGGTAAATTTGCGACAGGGCGTTTCTTGCCTGTTTTAAGAGCCTTTTCCTATATCTATAGGTGTATAAAAAATAGGCGGTGGATTTGGGACCAGCGATTATATTGACAAAACTTTTTAAAGAGCCTAAATAAAAGACAATTGATTTGACATGGATATGGAACATTTTGTTCAATCTAAATTATAGAGGAAAATAATGAATAAAATACTATTATTGGTTTTCTCATTGGCAATGATGTTTACTTCTGCCCATGGAGCAGACTGGAAATTCTACGGCTCTGCCCGTGTTCAAACCTTTGTTGAAAATTATGACAACGGCAATCTCGCCGACTCACAGACATATTACGATCAATACCTCCAGAGCAACTCCCGTGTGGGTGCCAGGGTTAAGGTTAGCGAGGAACTGACGGCCCGTTTTGAATATGGCACAGAGGTTAATGTTCGGATTCTCTATGGTGAGTGGAATTTTGGCTCGGGTTCTTTGCTCGTTGGTCAGACTTACTCGCCTCTGAACATGTTCTATTCTAATCAAGTTTGGTGGGATGATACGAATTTGTTTGATTTCGGTGGTGTGTACAGCGGACGTAACCCCATGCTGAGGTTAAAATTCGGTGAGTTCCAAATTGCTGTCGTACAGCCCTCTACCGAGAGTTTTTTTGGCGGTTCAACAGAAGTTAAAATCCCAAAAATTGAAGCCAAATACATGTTTTCCAAGGAGAATTGGCATTTGCAGATAGCCGGTGGTTATAATTCTTTTAATGTTTTTTCGGGGGGATATGAGTTTGATGTTGACTCCTATGTTGTTGCCCTGGGCGGTGGAATCAATATTGGGGCCTTGTACATCCAGGGCAGTATACGGTTTGGACAGAATGTCGGGAACTACGGACTTTTAAACCTGCCCTTTGATTTTGCTGTGTTTGACTGGGAAAATGATTCCCATGCCTATATATTGGTTGCAGGTTACAAAATCAATGATATGTTTTCAATTGAAACGGGTTTGGGGTATACTCAAGCAGAGCTTGACCACCCATTATTGCAAAAAGATGCCGAGGTGGCTTACTACTTTCAGTCGACAATAACCCTGGCTCCCGGCGTATTAATTATCCCTGAGATTGGCTTTATTGATTGGAAAACAGATATGTTTGGCAATAATGAAGGAAACACTGTTTACGGTGGTATTAAATGGCAAATTGATTTCTAAGTAGTCGAAAAATGTCATTGTCTTTAAATAGCCCCAAATACCCTTTATTTCGGACTGGTCATTTTGATTCTTTTTCATGCCTGGCAGGAAAAAAAGAATGAGAATTTCGTCGGGTTGCTTTCTGTTTAGATTACCAAGGATATACTATATGAGCTGGAAGCGTTATTATAAGACATTTTCCATATTAATCTTATAATATATACATCACATCTTAGCAGATTCTAAAAAATTCCTTCCTGAGATCTGAACAAAAATCAAGTTGATCTCCAATTAACCTCCCTGTTGCAAATTTTAGCCAGGAAAATTATTATCCACATAAGTTGATTCCTGATTTTCCTTTACAATGTTTTTTTATACTGTTAGGGCTTTCTTTTTAAGGATTCAAAATTTTTTAGTCAAATATCATGCAAATATAAAAGATATGCGGACCCGTACATTAACTTGTTAACATCATTCTAAGGAGACTCCTATGGATTCTGCTAAAACGAGACTGAAATCCCTGGCCTTGAGCCTCGGTGCCGATCTGGTTGGTATTACCACCAGAGACCTCCTTGCTGACGGGCCTCCCTCCGCCAATCCGCGCTACCTTCTGCCATCTGCAAACTCAGTTATTTCTTTTGCGCTGTCCCTGGATACGGAAATCGTAAAGGACTTCATCAGCAAAAAGAAGTGGCGACCTCACTGCGACAACCGAAAACTCATCGCTCAGACGCTTTATACGATCGGTGATACGCTTGTCGAACATCTACGATCGGAAGGATACGAAGCCGTCAATGTAGACCTCAACAACAACTATCGACCTGAGAAAGCCGCCGCCGATGTAACAGAGATGACCAAATTTCATCCAGATTTTTCTCACCGCTATGCAGCCCTTGCTGCCGGGATCGGACGCTTGGGCTGGAGTGGTAATTTGCTAACTAAGGAATACGGCGCGCTGGTTGAGTTAGGGAGCGTTTTAACCTCCGCTATTTTGACGCCTGACACCCCCATACCGGATGAAGAACATCCCTGCGATAGATGCAAAATGTGCAGTTTGGTCTGCCCTGTAGAAATGATTCACCCCAAGGCATCCACCCAAGTTACAGTTGCTGGCATTACTGAAACCATATCCCAAAAGCGACCCAACACCTGTTGCTGGATCGGCTGCACCGGATATGAGGGATTAGCTGCTTCCCAGACTTGGTCCAACTGGAGTCCCTACCGCCTCAGCCGCTCGCTACCCGAAAACAAGCGGGAACTTGATTCGCTGTGCATCAGCCTGCAGAAGACGGACCCCCAGATGCAGACCGGTAATAACAGCTTTAACGACTATCGGCAGGCGGTCTTCGATCCTGACTGGTTCTACTACACCGTATGTGGTTTCTGTCGCAGCGTCTGTTCGTCCTGTCGGGAAGAGCGGATAGCAAACCGCAAGTTGATTGTCAATTCGGGCACCGCCGCTTTAAAGTTGGACGGCTCCCATGATGTTGCCTCCGGTAAAGCCGTCGAGGTGAGAACTCCTTTCGGTCTGAACGTAGTTGTACCGGGCAAGGAAATATCGGAAGGACGGCTAAAAACTCGAAAATGGCCGGGCCAATTCCCACTGGACCGGGAGGTAATCCAATACCTATGCCAACATCTTAATTCAGCGGACGCAAATGGCAGCGCCATTGATTGACTCGTTGTCAAGACTGTTAGGAGACTTTGGTTGTTACAAATACCATATCTACCTTTAGCAATTTTGGAATAGTAAAACGGTGCTTAATGTGTCTATAATCACTTAGAATGAGCCCGTGTTCTGGGGAGTTCACTGGTATTTTAAAGACTCTGTCCAGACAAAATATAGGCGCCCCTATATATGGTATGTCGGGTTTTTCAGTTTTGAGTTTTCAGTTCAACTTTATAACCCTTTGGTCATGTTACCGGTCATATTACTGCATTAAAGTACATTCTGACAGATTCTTTCTGAATCAATTATATTTTTACTAAATTGGATTTGTCGAAAGATCTTTACATCCATTGGAAATATTGGTACGAATTATTCGTTGAGTTTAAAAGAACTTGTCAGATACCATTCAAATCTACAAGATATACTGACCTTCACAATTTCTTGTTCGCTTGTTAGGAGAAGTCTATGAACTCAAAATTTGACCAAAATATAATCGCCGCCAGTGATTTAAAAAACCTTTTGGCCGAAAAACCCGGAACAGTTTTGATAGATTTGCTACCCCCGGAGCATTTTGCCAGCCGACATATTCCTGGCGCCCAAAATGCCTGTGTGTTCCAGGTCTCATTTTTGGACGATCTGGCAATTGCCGCTCCAAACAAACAGGTTCCAATTGTAGTTTATGGCGCCAGCCAACGCAGCCAAGATGCAACAATGGCCCTTGAAAAGCTGGATCGGGCTGGCTATGCGAATGCCTCCTTTCTTGCAGGGGGACTCGAAGCATTGTGCGGAGCCGGGTATGATCTTGAGGGCAAGGCGACTGACCAGAAAGATGATCCACAAACGACAGTGACGTTACCTGACGGGCAGTACACGGTTGACGCTGACGCAAGCCAGGTGGAATGGGCTGGTCGCAATCCCAATACCCGCCATATCGGCACGGTGGATATCGCAAAAGGTGTGGTCGACATCGAAGATAGAACAATCACCGGTAAGGTTGAAATCGATATGAACACTATCCACAATATCAACCTTAAGGGCGATGAGCTACAGCCTTTGTTAGAAGCGCATCTTCGCTCGGACGATTTTTTCTTCACCAAAATGTTTCCCAAAGCGGTTTTTACCGTTAAGGAAGCCAAAAGCATTGAACCGGCCTGGTTGACTGCCCCCAATTACCATGTCAATGGTGAATTAAACTTGCGAGGTGTTTCAGCCGAGCTCGAATTTGATGCCACCGTGGCACCTCTGGAGGATAGCGTTTTTGTCTTAGAGGCCCATTTTGATATCGATCGGACGCGTTGGCATGTGATCTATGGGTCCACCCGGTTTTTCGAGCATCTGGGGATGCATAAGGTTTTTGATTTGCTCAGTTTTCAAATCCGCATGGTTTTTGTTCCGCAACATTCATTGTGCTGAATCTTCTGCTAAACCGAGTCAGGTTATTGTTTACGCGGTTATCTACAAAGCCCAATTTGGCTTCAGTTCGAAGTTGAATAACACTTTTAGACCTCAACAATAGGAGGACCAAATGAAAATAATCATCATGGGCGCATCTGGTCGAATAGGCAAAGAAGTAGACAAAACATTGTCTGAAAATCACGATATTATTCGTGTGGGTATACGTAGTGGTGACGTACAATGCGACTACACTTCCCCCGAATCAGTACGTAATATGTTCCAAAAGATTGGTGAATTTGATTCTCTTATTTCAGTCATTGGAGGGGATAGTATTTTCAAAACCTTTGCAGAGTTAGATGATGAAGACTACAGGTATGGTTTCGAACGTAAATTTCTTGGTCAAATAAGGTTTCTTGATTTAGGGGAAAACTTTGTCCAAGATAACGGTTCTTTTGTATTCACAAGTGGCTTTTTATGCCAATATCCAAATTCCTATAGTATAGCCACAGGCCCATTGAATGCAGCTGTTGATACCTTTGTCCAGAATACCGCACCTCTGCTACCTCGGGGTATAAGAGTTAATGTGGTAAGTCCTGCACCTATTGTTGAACCAGGGCAAGAGGGTAAAGGGGTGGTTACCGCAGCGGAAACTGCAAAGCTATATGTCAAAGCTGTTGAAGACAATATTACTGGCAAAGTTTTAAGAGCGTGGGGTGGTTTACCCATTGTCTCTGAATAACATTTACCAACAACTGGCCTAACCAGGCTAATGCAACCAACGCAAAAAATCGCACGGCTGATTAACGACGTTGTAAAAAGCTACTCATGACTTGTATGGAAACTATATGCTGCCCATTGTGCAGTTCATCAGCAAAGGCTTACCATCAAGACAAAAGCCGAACGTATTTTCAGTGCCCAAACTGCCTATTGGTGTTTGTTCACCCTGAGGCATTTCTATCTGCCCAAGAAGAAAAGTCCATATATGATCTTCATCAGAACTCACCGTATGATATAGGATATCGCAAGTTCCTGTCTCGGATGCTTATCCCCATGATTAAACGATTGGCCATGGGCAGTTGCGGATTAGACTTTGGGTGCGGTCCTGGACCAACGCTTTCTCTTATGTTTGAGGAACTTGGGCACCCCATGACAATCTACGACCCGTTGTATGCCGCAGATGAATCTGTTTTGGAGATCGAATACGATTTTATCACTGCAACAGAAGTTGTAGAACACTTACAAAGTCCAAAACATTGCTTGAATAGAATGTGGCGATGTATAAAACCAGGTGGGCATCTGGGGATTATGACAAAAATAGTTATAGATCAGGAAATGTTTGCCAATTGGCATTACAAAAATGACGATACACACATATGTTTTTATTCAAAGGAAACCTTTGTCTGGCTGGCTATGCATTGGCAGACGGAACCTGTTTTCGAGGGAAAAGATGTAATCATTTTCCAGAAACAGAAATTCTAATAACCCAAAGCTATGAAAGCGCAGAACAAACGAATGCAGACTAATTAGATTTTACAACCGAAAAATGACCCTCTTTTATAACCCAATTTTGACCCACCTTGATTAAAAAAAATATCTTTCAAACGACCACCTGCGTATTCTGGTGAATCCGTCCACCTGTTCCCAAGCATTTCGTCCTTTTAAGATAAAAAACATAATCTTCTTATTGTATAAGGGGCGGTGTGTGACGCACGGCCCCTTTCTAACATGCTTTTGTCCATAATGCGTTAAATCCCAGGGTTTGGGGCAGAGCCCCATTATAATCGGGTAAAAAGTCCTTTGTTTAATAAAAACCGGTTCGGCTATGCAAATCAAAACTTTTTCCCGTTAAAAATTGAAGCCAGGATGATGCAAGTATTCAGTGATTCATAAAATTGTGTTTTAATTGTTTTTTTGCTTTTCAATTCGTTCTTTTAAGTCCGTAGGTGAAAGAAACACAAAAGTTCTGCCATCTTTCAATTTCCTTAAAAATGAAAGTTCATCAGACATTTGAAGCAAGTCTTTGCGTGCAGTGTCATACGCAATAGCATAATTCTTCTGGTATTGATTAATATTGTAGATAAAATTGGGATTAGTTAAAGCATGATGAAGTAATGATAATTGTCTTAAATTCAGTTCTTTTTTGAGTGTTGCACCATGAAGAATGTTTTGCGCAGCTTGAATTCTTTGTGTTCGTTCGCTTAAATATTCATGAAGCTCCGTAATCGCCTTTTTTATAACGTCCAATTGATGTAAAATAAAATATGTAAGATCATTTCCATCTGTCTCAGTATATAAAAAAGCCTTGCCATATTTTGCTTGAGCACGTTTTATTACTTGAGAGATCGAAATGAATTCAGCCAGCCAATATCCTTCATGAATCATTGACCAGTAAAATAACGCCCTTGCTGTTCGTCCGTTCCCGTCCACAAAGGGAAGTTCATATGCAAGCATAAAATGCAGAATAATTGCTTTAAGAACCGGGTGTATAAAACCATCGCCCCCAGTATTGGCAAAATCGCATAGGTTGCCCATTCTTTTGTCAAGTCCTTTGGCACTTGGAGGGGTATGCAAAACCGTATTTGTGGGTTCGTCAGCAACATAAATCTCCTTGTCTTTTACCGTTCTAAAAACCCCTGCTTTGTTTTCATCCTCTAATGTCTTTGTTGTGAGAATTTTATGTAACTCAAGGACCATACTCAGCGTTAATTCTTCATTTTTATTTTCCAAGATAAATTGCATTGCATGATAATTGTTAAATATCATCTGTTCGCTAGTATCTTTTGGTGCTCGATCTTGCATTATCATATCTTTTGCAACTTCGCGTGTAGTTGTTGCACCTTCAATCTGGCTTGAAGTAGTTGCCTCTCGGATAAGGGATTTCAGAATATAAGATTTTCTCATGCCTGTACTATTATCAATTGCGAGGCTTGATTTTATTATTCCAGCAGCATTTTTATCAAGCCAGTGTGTTTGCTCCTCAATTTCATCTATCTTGGTGAATCTAAAACTAATGCCATTTTTGCAAACAAATTTTAGAATTTTAGAATTGTATAATCTGTTTATCTTTGTCCATGCCCACCATTGTTCATTTGTAAAGCCTTCTGGTGGAGTATAATGCCGCAAATTATCCCAATGGAGGTAGCGTCCTTTTTTGTCTATTGATTTAAAAAGAAACTTGTGGGGGTGTTGAAACAAATTTTATTTTGTATATTTTCAGATATATTTTATTTAGCCTTTTTGACATGGATGGAAGGATCCTTATACTGCGTAATGAATTCTTTTAAAAGCCTGTAAGAGATGCCCTGAACGGACTCGACAGATGCCTTGTCAATGAACCTGTTGAATTCGTTGAGCCTTATTCGTAAGGATTGAATGGATCTGGTCGCAAAATTTGAGACTTTACAATAATCGAGAAAATGTTCTATCTTGATTTCCAGCATAGAGGATCTCCTTTCTTTTTGGGAGAAAAGTTAAAAATTTCTGTTTGGGAGGTTCTCTATGCTTCTACTACAATTTTAACACCTGACAAATCCTTTTCTGATCTAACCGCGGGGTTTGGGGGTTAAGGATTATCCTTATGGAAACTGCCATGAGGTGTTCAGATTATCAATAATACCAGATTGACCGGGCAGAAAAAAACAGCGCTATGAGTGACAAAAAAACTTGCAAATAATTTAATCTTGAGTAAAATTATAAACCTGACGGGAGATTTTTAAATGAAATGTGACAGATGTAAAGAAAATATTAAATTGGGAGAAGAAATGAATTTACACGGGCAAACTTTATGTGAAGATTGCTATATGGACATCCTTTCACCCGTCAAAGCCTGTGATCCATGGGCAGTACACTGTGCTAAATCTTGTTTAAAAAAAGATGGATCTAATATTGAGATAACGCAAACCCAATCAAAGATACTACAGATATTAAAGGAAACCGGAGGGGAAGAACCAGAAATTATCTCAGAGACACTTCAAATAAAGCCATCTGATCTCCAAAGAGAATTTGCAACTCTCCGACATCTGGAGAAGGTAAGGGCCGAAATACGGGAAGGAAAGAAAATACTCCGCCTGTGGTAATTTGTTAAACGAATGTCAGTGATTGTCCTGATATTCTCCCTGACACCCGCCCACTGATAAAAAGGACATCTCGCTATAGCATCTCGCCAAATAGGACACCCCTAAGTCAACAGAACCTCTGGCAACTGCCTGAAAAAATTCGTATCGCACTTGTCTTTCAATCTCAACGCTGTCTTGACTTTAACTATTCATTCATGCATAATCATACTTTATGATAACTAAATTACATCCCATAGAGTATGAATATCAATTACTTTACAGTAAGAATATCAAGTCCTGAAAAATATCAAGGAGAGTCGCCATGTCCAAAGCGATGGAAAATTATTTGCATAAACGAAAGATAATTGTCAATTCCGCCAAGACTCTTTTTCTTGGGAAAGGATTTACAGCGACCAGTATGGACAAGGTCGCCCAGAAAACGGGAATAACAAAGCAAACCATTTACCGATATTTCCCTTCAAAAATGGATTTGTTCAAAGCAACCCTGGAAGCTGCTATCGGCAGTGATAAGAAAGACTATGTTTTTGGCGATAGGGACATTAAGATCGAACTTTTTGATTTTGGCAAAGTTTTTCTTCAATTCCACATGAAGAAGGAACGATTAAATATTATCCGGCTGATTGTCGCAGAGGGGCGTAAAGACAAAGAACTTTCGAGAATTTTCTATGAAACCCGACAAAAAATTCATGGCTTTGAAATATTTATTTCTTATCTTCAAAAACAGAACCCTCAAACCAATGATACAAAATTTCTGGCCAACCTCTTTTTTGAAATGTTATTGAGCATTCGCATGCCGGTTCTCCTTGGCATACAGGGCATTCCGTCAGAAGATGAAATGGTTTTACACGTGAATAAGGTTGTCGATTTTTTTCTGGCCGGCTGTAAATTCTCCCCCAAGGACAAATAGTTTAATTAATTTTTTTACCCTCGCTGAAAAAAACACACTGGTTTCATTATAATTTTCAACTGCTTTAGTCCTGTTGGTTTTCTGCTGTCAAAAAGCAGCTTGACAGCATACCTATTGGTAACTATTGTTCATACTATATAGTATGAATTACTGGAGAACACATGGCATGTTTATCTGAACCATATTTTCAAAATAATGGAGGTTGATTTGAAAGATCACTACCATCGTACGATAAATTATCTGCGCATTTCTATCACGGATCGCTGTAATCTGCGCTGTATTTACTGCATGCCGGAATCTGGAGTTTCCTTCATGCCTCATGGTGAAATTTTGACCTATGAGCAAATGATCCGACTCGTTAAATTATGTATCGGCCAGGGAATCCGAAAAGTCCGCGTAACGGGAGGTGAACCCCTGGTTCGAAAAGGAGTGGTGACGTTTTTAAAAAACCTGTGTGACATTCAGGGTCTTGAGGAAGTCACTTTGACAACCAACGGTGTACTCCTGAAAGAGTTAGCACAAGATCTGGGTCAATGCGGGATCAGCCGAATCAACGTCAGTATGGATACACTCAAGCCTGAACGCTTTAAACGCATTACCCGGAGGGATCTGTTTACCCAGGTCTGGGAAGGTATTGAGGCGGCGGTCTCCGCGGGGCTGCATCCCATCAAGATAAATGTGGTGGCGATGAAGGGGGTCAACGATGATGAGGTTTTAGATTTTGCTCGCCTGACCCAGAACAAACCTTACCATATTCGTTTTATCGAGCTGATGCCGGGGGCGGAAACCAATTCCTGGGAATCACAGGCGTTCCTCTCAAGCAAAGAGATATTGGATCAGATCTCCACCCTCGGGCCGATACAGCGCGTGAGCTCAAGCTCCTTGGATGGCCCTTCGCAACGCTATATCTTGGAAGGTGCCCAGGGAGAAATAGGTGTGATTGGTGCGATGAGTCATCATTTTTGTGGGACCTGCAACCGATTGCGTCTCACTGCGGACGGTCATTTGCGCGGCTGCCTGTTTTCGGATCGGGAAACCGATTTAAAAACCCCGTTACGGCAAGGTCAGGCGGACCATCAGTTAACAGAACTTATCCAAAAAACGATTTTGGATAAACCCAAGGACCATGGGATGGGCCCCACCAACAGGCGTAAATGCACCCGCACAATGAACGGTATCGGAGGATGAGCACTTCATTTCGTATAGGCGTAGATATTGGATCTACAACTGCTAAACTGGCTCTGATAGATTCAATGGGAAGAATTAAACAGGCTGATTATCGTCGTCATAAAGGCGATATCATCGGCACATTGTTATCAATGTTAGACAGCTTGCAGAAGATTGTAGGAAATATAGACCTGACCCCGGCCTTTACCGGTTCTACTGGAATGGGGTTGTGTAAAACACTTAATATTAATGTTTAATATGGCAAACCTTCTTGCATTGCTTTTTTTTGAAGACCCATTAAATCTTTTGAAGCCAAACGGATATTAATTCTTTCATCTTTTTTAAGGCTATTTTTTGCTATTTCCTGATACCGTTTACGTTCCTTTTTAATATCCGGTATGGTTTCCCATTCTCCATTTTCAACGGAGTCTAAAAGTGCTTTTTCTTCTTTTGACAGTTTCATAATTATTTATCTCCTTCAAAATATTTTTTGGTCATTTTCCGACTTGGAATAATGGCTTTTAAAAAAAAATGGTTTTTTCATCTTCAACAAAAGGCACCATATGTACATAATCATTTATACTAAGGGTTCAAAAAAAAATAAAATGTACTTTTTCTGGTTAATTTGGGTAAAGGGTATAATTCCATGAAGGATTAATTTCGTGTCGCTCAAGATTCAAATTTTCTAAATCCTCTTTTGAGGCTTTTATCCCTTTTTCATATTGTTTTTCCACTAATGTTGCATTAACTTTCAGGCCGGTTTTTGTTTTTGTGCGCTTTGTATATTTTAGAACTGTTTCATAGCTGGTTAATCAGAACTCAATTGCCCTTTCGTTTGGTGCCATATGTACATGTGGAGAACCCCAGGTCGCAAAGGAGGGATAGGTATGGTAATGATTCCACCAGAACCAAAAAAGGCTAATCGTTTTATGGATCAGCCTTTTTGAAAAAGGAAATAAGATGAAAAAAATATTTCTAAGTTTTGTTTATACAATTATAAAGCAAAACTTGTGCCAGTTTCTTGGCGTGGTTCATATTTTTATTAAGTATTTGTTTTTAATGACTTTTCGATGCGCATGCGGTTTTATTACAGCCAACACCTACGTTAGTTTGTGTTGCATTGAGCCAAAGATGGTCATCCCTAACCAACCACACCATTAAGTTAAACTGTGGGGCTTTCAAACTGGTCACAACCTGTGACTAAACCTGTGACCAGTTTTTATTAGACCGAATTTTATCCAGTCCTCGCATCAGACTCTCACCAGGTTACAATCCAATTTTATCAATCGTCAAATATCGGCGTTTTTCCCGCACGTGTAGTGATATCAAAAAAACCTTTATTGTCCGAATTCTCACGCACGTGTTGTGGCTCCCTTTTTTATAGATTCACAAAAGTCTTTATCTGCTCTGCCTCGTGTATGACATTGCTTAAATCTTTATTCCGGGTCCCTTTTTTATGGGGATATCCTTTTGACAGGCCTTTCCTTGATCTATACCGAAGAGCCATAGATGCCTTTATCCATAGCAAACCTTCCGATCCAAAGGTATTAAAATATCTCAAACATCTTCACGGTATTCTCGGACCGGTTGCATCCGAAGTTCCTTTCCGGCAAACCGTTCAGCGCCTGCGCTCCCGTGCCGTACTACTCGATGAATTGAGAGATGCTTTAGTAACCGTCATCAATCAAAGGATTGAAGTCCTTTTTCAGATTTTTGAATAACCGGCATGGCCGGAGCACAGGTATTTTCGCCTGACCACAACGAAAAATGAAACTCTTATAATTGCACTCTTTGTGTTTGTTGATCACACGAAAGCTGATTATTTAAAATAACTTTACAGATATTGGAAATATTGATAGGAAATTCTTGACTCAAATTTTTAATTTATCCGGTTGGACATTATTCCAACTTGCAAGCCAAACAGACCTGTATAATTATGCACCATTGGAGAGCAAAAATGATAGAGAATTATCACTACAGGGCTTTAGAAAATATGTATGCGGCCGCTCCGATAAATAAGATATATGAACCCACTTTGACTGTTTCGAAGGGGGCTGCTGAAATTAAGATAGAGTTGTCTGAACAATACCACCACTCTGGTGGCGCCGTGCATGGCTCTGTTTCCTTCAAAATGTTAGATGATGCAGCTTTTTTTGCTGCAAATTCTTATGAGACCGAAGTATTTGTACTCACAACCTCTTTCACAATTTATCTTACAAGACCTGTTTCAGAAGGAAGCCTAAGGGCGGTAGGAAAAGTTGTTAATAAAAACAAATCCCAATTTATTGCTGAATCAATAGTCTATGATTCAACCGGCAACGAAGTCGGCAGGGGAAATGGCGTGTTTGTTCGTAGCAAAATGCCACTTAGCCAAGCAAAAGGTTACGGTGCATGAATATATTTAAAAATAAAATTATGATGACGATTGTTCTTTCTGTGTCCGCAAGCATCATGCCCCAGCGCTTATAAGAGCTATGAAGGCACTTTCAATTACACGGTTTCCATACCGATAAGCTTCAAAAAATCTTCTCCCAAAAGCCTGTCTTGAATTCTTTTTTAATGATCATTTTAACTCCTTTTTCATGGTTTCTTTGAAATGGTTTCGTCAATAACCTCTTCAGCGGTTTTTGCCACATCTTCTGCTTTTACCTTCGCTTTGGCAGCGTGGCGATCTGCTTTCTTGGCCTCGGCTTCTGCCGTGTCCAGTTTTTTCTTCAGTTCTTTGTGTTTTTCCAGGGGAATTGATCCCGAGACACCATCCTCAAGATGGGTAAGTTTCTGACTCAATGCCGCCAAAGTTTCCCGGGCATTGTCAGCCTGTTTTTCTGCTTTTACAGCTTTTTTCTTTGCCGCCTCCAGGGCGTCGGTGGCAGCCGGAACCTCTTCAGGCTCGGAATCCAGATCAATATCTTGGGCAGCAAGCACCAGGGCGCATACGGGCAGCCGGGGTAAAGAAAGATCAAATGATTGGCCCGTGGCATCGGTCAATTGGTTTGCCTTGAGAGTGAAGGGCAAAAAAACCATGGCGGCATCTTGGGAAGTCTCCACAACAATTTCAGGCTCAAACGAAGAAACGATAATGGCTTTGGCTTCAATGCGCACATCTTCAAAAACCTGGCTCAAGGCTTCTTTCTCAATCTCGACGCTGGAGCCGGTGCCTTTTGTCAAAACACGGATAGTGGCGTCAGCCCAGGGCTTTGTCCGCTTCATCAAATAGGCAAAGAGCAGCATCAGGCGGCTGGTGGCATCAGGCGGCTGGTGGCATCATTTTTTTCTGGCAACTGTGCCTTCTTTCTCAAAAACGTGAAGGGCTATGGCAAATCCGGCTCACCCTTCAATCCATGACGAAAAAGACAGCAGGGCGTCGCGCTTATTCTCCCCATGATCGAAAATCAAAAGGCGGGGCCTGAGCGACGGTCTGGCAGCACGGGCTTCAAAAAATGTGGCATAATTCAGCAAACCGTAAGAGATCAAAAAAAACATGGAAACCACCCGGTTCAATTGACCCAGGGCAATCACAGCCGACAGCAGAATGCCCCGCCGTGGATTGTTGGAAGGGCCATGGCCGAGGACAGGGTGGCGGCAATAACACCGGCATCAATGAGAAACCCATACCGGGCCACTGACTTCATGGCACCGTAATTGACGGCAAGCTGCGCATTGGGCATGGCTGCCGAGAAAACCAGGGCGGTGGCAAAATAGACGAGAAGTGAAATACCCACAGCAAGAAAGGTGCCCAGGGGAAGGCTTTTGCCCGGATCTGCCAGATCCCCGGACATGCTCACGCCCTGGGTGAAACCGGTAACCGCACCAAAGGCGATCAACCATGTGGTCATGGCCGTCGGATCTGTGAAAAAAACCGACACGGCTTCGGCAAACCCAATGCAGTAAAAAGCGATGGAAACCGATTGTGCCAAAAACAGCACCAGACCGATGGTAAGGACGCTGGGAGTAAAAACACCGGTAAATGTACCCAGCTTACCCGGCCCTTTATCCCCAGGCGTTTCAATAGTTGCCATTTTTTTTATTCTCTCCAGTGAAATGTTGATTCAGCATAATTGCGGCAGGTCATCCGGTAAGCTTGCGTGGGATCAACGCCCGTTGAAACCGCCCATTAACCCCACGCTTTTTCGCCCGATAAATCAACAAATCTGTATCAATATTTAAAATTTATGTAACGAAATATCAATTCCATCGGGAAACAACCCGTTCTATTGGATCACGCTTTCTACTTGTTTTCCAGGCGGCTTTTTAATATGTCTGTAACGATTGTTGTGTTTTTTTGATAAAATTTAAATTTTACCATGGGAGTTGGCCCAATGAGAATTGAACAGCCAGGATATGTAAATGACCGAATAACTCTGCTAGGGCGGAATGAGTCCTGTGTGTATCTGGTGGATGGCAAGGATGAATATGCCATCCTCGGGGGCGGCATGACCTATATTATTCCGGATGTGATGGCCCAGATCAAGGCCGCCAATATTGAGGTTGAAAAGATCAAACGATTGGTCCTCCATCATTCCCATTTTGATCATGTGGGCATTGCCCCTTTTTTAAAACAGCAGTGGCCCTGGATAAAGGTAACCGCCTCTGTCCGGGCAAAGGAACTCCTCGCACGGGAGGATGTGGTGGCCGGCATTATTGGGTTCAACCAGATGATGCTGCCCAAAAAGGCGCAGGATCATCTTCATGAAAGCCTTGATATCAAAACCATTGAGGTTGATGAAACCGTCGTCCAGGGAGATGTTCTTTCCTGCGGTGATCTTGATTTTGAGGTCATTGATGTGCCCGGGCACTCTTCTTGCTCCATGGCTGTTTATATTCCGGGGGAAAAGGTGCTTTCCGCCTCTGATTCTGCGGGCATCCTTTTTGGGGACAAGGTGTTTGCTGCGGCCAACTCCAATTTTGATCTTTACCAGGAGAGCCTGAAAAAAATGGCCGAATACGAGGTGGCTATTCATCTTTTCGAACACTATGGGGCCCTGACACAACCTGCTGGCAACGAATTCATGAAACAATCCATGGCAGATGCCGGGATAATGAGACAGATGATTGAAGAGATCTATGACACTACCCAGGACGAACAAAAAACGGTTGAAGCGCTGCTAACAGCAGTTTCAACCACTGCTTCGGGCTATTTTCTGCCCAAAAAAATCATGGCCGTGGTTCTGGGGCAGATGACACGGTTCATTGCAAAACAGCATGCAGCAAAAAAGTCAAGATTCACTCCCAGCCCTTGACATCTGCTTCAGGCGCTTTTAGATTATGCTTTTAGATATTACCCTATAAACTGGAGAAACCATGTTAAAACTCGGAGAAAAAGGGGCTATCCCCCAGAAGGATAATGAAACCTATGCCATTGCACCCCATATCCCCTGCGGAATTGTCACCCCGGACCTGCTGAGGAAAATTGCAGATGTGTCTGAACGTTATAATGCCAAAGTCATCAAACTCACCGGCGCTACCCGTATTGCCATTGTAGGCCTGAAAGAAGAAGATATTGACCGGGTTTGGGAAGATCTGGGAATGGACCAGGGAGCAGCCGTGGGCATGTGTGTCAGGAGCATCAGAACCTGCCCTGGCAACACCTTTTGCAAACTGGGAAAACAAGATGCCATTGGGGTCGGTATGAAACTGGATGAAAAATACCATGCCCTTGAACTGCCGAGCAAATTTAAAATGGCAGTGTCCGGATGCAAACTGAGCTGTTCTGAATCCTGGGTGAGAGATGTCGGCCTCATCGGCTTTCCCGAGGGCTGGACCCTCACCATCGGCGGAAATGTGGGCATGCTGCCCAGGATCGGCAAAGAACTTACCACAGGCCTTGATGATGACCAGGCCATGGTGGCGGTGGACAAGGTTGTCCAGTTTTATATCACCAATGCTAAAAGAGGCGAACGCCTGGGTAAAATGATTGAACGAATCGGACTAGCGCCCTTTAAGGAAGCACTCTAACCATTATAACCCATTGCAAATAGAGGATTCCATGAAAGCCCACCTGATTCCCCAGGAAGAATTCTCCATGGAAATCACTCCCCATGTAAGGATGCTGGGCAATTATTTTTTTAATCTCTTCCTTGTCACAGGCCAAAACAAGTCGGCCCTGTTTGAGTCTGGTATTTCCGGGGGGGTTGATGGTGTAATTGCCCAGTTGAACGCCCTGGGCATTTCCCCGGATTACCTTGTCCCCAGCCACCCCCATTCCGATCATATCACAGGCTTGGCAGGTCTCATGGAGCAATTTCCCCGGGCACAGGTTGTGATGGCAGCAGGGGCCCATGCGTTTATCACCCACCCCAAAGCCGGGCCTTTATTGGTAAAAGAAGATTTTTTCATGTCCCAAAGTCTTGAACGAATGGGAATCACCCCGGGGCGGCCGCCCCTTGAGACCATCCCGGACATCCGTGACGCCCTTGTGGTAGAAGAAAAAAAATCCCTGGACCTGGGCGGTGGTATTGTCCTGGACCTGATAAAAGTGGAGGGGCATTCTCCCGGGAACCTCATCGGTCTTGTGAAAAAGGACAGGATAGTGTTCAGCTCTGACAGCCTGGGTTTTCACTATCCGGGCCGGGGTTTTTGTCCTTTGTTCTTCACTGGCGCCAATGCCTATGTTTCCACCATTGACCTGATTCAGTCCTTTGATCCCCAGATAATCTGCCCGGCCCACCAGGGACCTTTGGTCGCCGCTGCTGCTTCACAGGGTATCGAGGACACCCGGGACATAACCCTTTCCACCATCCAGCGCATAAAGGGAACATCCTTGTCCCAGGGGGAACTGGTTCAACAGATGTTCAATGAACGCTACCGGGACGAATTTACCCTGTACACCCGGGAAAATATTTTCAACTGCATGCAGTTGCTCATCAAACGGGCAAGGGAAACTTGACCCCGGGACATCGAACGATGGGCAGGCGGCCAAGATCACCTTTGCTAATGATTTTTTTTCCCTATTCTGATATTAAGGTCTAAGGAAATGGAGTCACCATAAAAAAACAACCATCAAACCCAAGTAAAAAAAAGTGTATGTATAGAGAGATCACCCGGATTATCCCCCACAGATACCCCATGGTAATGATTGACGGATACAAACGAATCAACGATGATTCGGCCCTGTCTGAAAAAACATTCTTTGCCAATGACTATGGGTGCTGCAACGGAACCGTACTTGACAGCATTCTCATTGAATGCCTTGCCCAGACGGCGGCAGCCCACCATGGGTATAAGACATTGCAGGATAAAAACCAAAAACCCACGATGGGCATGCTGGTCAGCGTGGATGTGTTTCATTTTTTCCATCCGGTTCCCGAGGATGCACGTATTTCTATATTCATTGAAAAAACAGATCAGATCGGCCCCTTTAATATCATGAAAGGGGAAATTGACATCAATGGAAAACTTGTGGCCAATGGTCAAATCAAAATTTATAACCCTGAAAATGAGCCGGGATAAACATGCTTTATGCGTGCAAGCTTTCACTTGAAGCTTTCACTTGAAGCTTTCACTTGAGGAAAAAAATGCCCATGATGCTAACAATCAAAAAACATTTATTCTTATATCTGTTCATTCTCCTGCTCATGATTCTGGACAGCATGGGGACAGGATTTGCCCAGAACCTTGATCCCATACCCCCGGGCCGGTTAACCCAGATACTTGTGGATGCCGAAAAAAATTTTAATGCCGTAAAAACCATGAAAACCCTGTTCACCCAGGAAAAAAATATCTCCATTTTTTCCGAAACAATTATTTCAAAAGGATTCTGTCTTTTCAAAAGACCGGGAAAATTACGCCTTGAATTCACAGAGCCCTTTAAATCCTCCCTCATGGTCAATGATGACCAGGTGTATAAATATGAATTTTTTGACGGCACCTGGAAAAAAATCAATCCCGGAAACAAAGAAATTCTGGGCATTATCATGAACCACATTACCGAATGGATGAGCGGCAGGTTCAATGACAGCAACCTCTATGAAATATCCGGCTTTTCCGGGCCCGGGGTCACCACCATTCTGCTGACCCCGAAAAACAATGAATTCAAGAAAATTATCCACTCCTTTGAACTAGGATTAAACAAGGAATTAAACGGACTTGATTATATTATCATCCATGAGACAGGAGAAGACTTTACAAAAATACGGTTTCACAATGACCGGCTCAATGAAAAAATGGCGGACACTTTATTTAACGGCAGTCTGGATGCCCCCCATCCGGTTGAACCATGGTAGAGGTGAAATGGTAGGAAAAAAATGATAGCCAAAAAAAAACTTTCCATGGCCCCCCTCTTGGTGCTGTTCATTCTTTTGACAGGCTGCAGCCCCAAACCCAAAATAACAGAAACCACACTGTCTAAAATCCAGAACCCCCGGCTTATCTCAGAACTCAGCCAGGCCATCTGCCATCAGTACCCAAACCAATTTAAGGCCGTGCACCATGTTGCCCTCACCCTTTTAGGGAAAACCTATGTATTGAACGGGTATCTCACGGTGAACAGACGGGAAAAACAGCTTCATTTAATCGCCCAGAATGATATGGGCGGTACGCTTTTTGAGATTCATACAAAAGGGGGGAAAACCCGGATCCAGTCAAAAACAAAATTCTTAAAAACCAGCTGGCTTGAAAAATCTGTGGTAAAAGATCTTGAGATTTTATATTTACCCCCTCCCCTGTCATCTCCGGAATTATACCGGGGCCAGGACAATATGCTTTTACTCTCGAAAAACCAGGAGGGAATCTGCAAGGAGTATTTTTTTAAAGGAAAACCTTCACAGCAAAATAGCGATCCCCAGCGAAACAACTATACATTGATGGGATACAAGCGCCTCAAAAAAAACAAAGAGATCTATACCATTGGCTATGTCTATGATGAAAAAAATACTAAAAATTATCCGTCATTTATCACCATTGAAGACCAGTCCCTCAATTATCAACTAAAAATAAACAGCCAATATTTTTTACCGTCACAGAAACATCAGAGACAAAAGATTAAGCGGCATATTGCCCATAGAAAAAAAGAAAGACGACCATGAACCTCACCACTGATTTAAAAAATTCACTCGTTGCCAGCTCCGGTATTCAAGACCAACAGATCACAGCCCAGTTTTGTTTCCCCGGTGATTTGGATCTTTTTACCGGCCATTTTCCAGGAAACCCGGTTTTACCGGGGATTGTCCAGGTTGAAATGGTGAAGTTTGCTGTGGAGCTGGCCCATGGTAATCCCTTTTGGATCCGATCCGTTAAAAAAACAAAATTTGCACGCCTGATACATCCTGACAGTCCCATTCACCTGTCAATCCGGTTAGCCCCTTCCGATGATTCACTTGCAGTTACGGCCACACTCAAAACAGAGGGTCAGATAGCCGGGAAAATAAATTTAATCTTACAGAAAAAAACAGTCCCGGTATAATTTCCCAATTAGGCTATTGTTTCTCCTTGAGCAGCTCGTCAATAACCTTGTATATATCTTCCAGGGTTCTGATAGATCTGGCGTCATCCTCTTCGATTCTAACCCCCAATTCCTTGTCAACCATCACGATGAGATCAACCGCATCCAGGCTGTCCAGGCCGATATCCTCATAAAGCAGCGCCCCGGGTTTTAACAGCGATCCATCAATTTCAAATTCTTCTTCCAACACCTTATTTACAATCTCTATAATTCTGTCCATCAAAAAAACGATTCTCCTTGTCCAGATTGAAGGGACTTCAATCGGTTAAAAATATTGTCCAGCCAGAAAAACAACGGAGTTCTGACCCCGGTTGGAGGACCCTAACCCGCCATTTGAGATATGGTGGAATCTGACCCCTAAAAACCAGGTTGCTGCATTTTTTTGTTTTATCTCCATGCCAATCCCTGCCTGGGGATTAAAATTAAACCGGTACTCCTGACCGTCCACCTGGTAATCTGTATAGATAATCCCCACGCCGGCTTCCACATAGGGTTTTATGGAACCAGTTTAATAAATGTTGCCTGGGAAAACCAGATATTTACCGATGGGTCGTAGGTATATCCCAGGTTCAGGGATATACCCGTCATGGGAGGTATGGATGCTGTCTCTTCCTGGGCAAATCCGGGATCCGCCCAAAAACCCATAAAAACGACCAAGATCAAAAACAAACCCATCCCCTGTTTTCTAACAAGACTGTTCATCATTTTTTCCCCCATCCGCCGGGGTAATCATCAATTTTCCCCAGGCGCCGTTTTGACCCCGTTTTATGCAGCAGGTTCTTTGTCTTCCCTCCAGGGCATATGCAGCATCCATGCTGTTGTCCGTCGGTGAAAAGCCATGCCTTCGCACCTTAAGTTCCCTAACATGTCCGACCCGCAATTCCCCGGGTGTGGCATCACAGAAATCAATGGATGACGGGGTGAATATTATATCCACATCCAAGGGAATCTCCATCTCCCGTGACTGCCCCATGGTAATCTGATCTATATACCCATATCTGGGCCGGGTATGGGTTTCCCGACTCACCAGAAAAAAAGCAGCACCTTCGCCAAAGGAATAGGGAGTTCTCTTCCGGGGTATAGAAAATTCGTTGATACAATACCCCATCACTTTGCAATAGGTGTCTGCTGTCCCGACTAAAACCGCATCGGTCTTCCAGGTTTCGAGCCATGATCCCGCAGTGATAAGCGCTGAAAAAAAGGACATGTCAAGCTGGCTTACCGTAAGGCTGGGGCCTTTTATGTTATAACAGATGGAAATATGGGCGGCGGCAGCATTGTGAACCGAATTGGAAAAATGGGTGGGAAAGGCCAGTTTATCCCCTTTCTCAATATAGGAATCCAAAAACGAGAAGGTAGAGGAAAGCGCACCATAGCCTGTTGCCAGTATCACCCCGGTTCGTTCCCTGGGAAACAAAGAGGGGGCCACATCCTTTATGGCCCGGCCACAGGCCAGTAAGGCCATTCTCGAGTAATGATCAATTCGCCGCAATTTCCCCTTGGGAACGAAATCGGCCAGGGAGGATGTGTCTGCGTTGAATGCATGGTTTTCACCAGGTACAGGAATTGCCAGGTCATCCAGGGGACACGCCATCCCATAACAGGCAGCCATCCCCCCGGAACAGGCATCAAAGGCATGGGTCCTTCCCATGCCATGTACCGCAAGTTTCAGAGCTAAACCTCTTTGCCCGTGGACTTTTCCTGCCGTGCCCGGACAAATTGGGCCAGGGTATTTATGGACTGCAATGCCGGCCGGCCCTCTTCAATATTCTTGATTTCAACCCCGAAATAGACCTGAAGCTGGACCACCAATTCCACCGCATCAAGGGAATCAAGCCCCAGTCCTTCCCCGAACAAGGGGGTATCATCTTCGATTTCTTCCGGGGTAAGGTCTTCAATCTGAAGCTCTTCGATGAGCATTTCCTTGAGTTTATATTTTAAATCCATTTATTCCTTTAAATGCCTTGTCTGTTGCCCAGATATGTGAATCAAATCAGGCAACCCTGATTATTATGATCAACCTTTTTTACGGTTATACGCTTCAAATCTGGCACCATACCATTTAATTTTTTCTCTATCAATACATATGGATAAATCCAAAAATAAAAACCACCGCTCTTGTCCCAAACAACTAATCCTTGACTTGGAACCCGTCCATGGATAAAAAGGGCTTTGGGAGTAGAATCTTTCTTTTTTAAATAATATTATGACAAAGGAGACAGATATGAACATCACTATTTTTAATTTCAAAAAAATATGCCCAAAAAAGCCTTGAGCAATTATATTAATCTTGAGCTCATAGAGACCGGCCAAAAAAAATCATTGTCCTTTTTTATGTATTGATGAAGGCTTTCTTTTTTTTCGGGTAGGTTTAGGAAAATTCACCAAGGATATTAAATTAAGATACAAATGAATCAACCGACCAAAGCGCATGGGGAAACCGATTCCCTATTGGTGAATTGTGTTGCCCAAAAATATGCCCATCTGCAATTTGCAGATCCGGCAGAAATTTTGGCAGTCCAAAACCGGCTGTTTTTACAACATCTGGCGTATACCCTGGCCCACTCCCCTTTTTACAAAACGGTATATGCCCGGGAAAAGATTGATATCACCCAAATTAAAGACCTTTCCCACATCGGCCAACTGCCGCTTACCCAAAAGGAAGATCTTTTGCGGTCCGAGGCCCTGTTGTGTGTGGATAAAAAAAAAATTGTGGATATCTGCCTCACATCGGCCACTTCAAGTGCCACCCCCACCCTGATTCCCCAGACATCCATGGATCTGTCCCGCCTTGCCTATAATGAACAGCTGGCCATTGCCATGACCGGTGTCAACGAAACAGACACCCTTCTGGTCTGCGCCGCTCTGGACCGGTGTTTCATGGCGGGCATGGCATATTTTCTGGGGGGGATAAAACTTTCGGCCAGCATGGTCAGAGCAGGATCCGGAAGTGCTGCCCAGCACTGGGAACTGATCAAGCTCACTTCTGCCACCGTAATTGTGGGGGTGCCCTCCCTGATCCATAAAATTGGACAATATGCACTGACAAATCATGAAAATCCAAAGGGGTGCAGTGTTAAAAAACTCATTGCCATTGGTGAACCCACAAAAGATGAAACCCTGAGCCTGCTTCCCATTGCCCGGGAACTGGAAGCCATGTGGGGTGCAAAGATATATTCCACCTATGCCTCTTCGGAAATGGCCACCACTTTTTGTGAATGTGAGGCCAGATCAGGCGGTCACACACGGCCGGAGCTCATTGTTGTAGAAATCCTTGGAGAAGACGGCCAACCGGTAGCGTCTGGGGGAAAAGGAGAGGTGGTGGTCACGCCGCTGGGGATCACGGGGATGCCCCTGATACGGTTCAAAACCGGAGATATCTCCTATCTGATCCAGGGCAAATGTGCCTGCAAAAGGACCACCCAGCGTCTGGCACCTGTCTTGGGCCGAAAAAATCAAATGCTCAAATACAAAGGCACCACCGTATTTCCCAATGCCATTCTTGCAGCCCTTGAAGGGGATGAACGATTTCATGGCGGCTATGTCGAGGCAGAGAAAAACGTTGATGGAACAGACCGGATCACCCTTTATGCCGCCCTAACCCATGACGACAAGTCGGACACCTGGATCAAAGAGGTCTTGCAGGCAAAACTGCGGGTCGTCCCTGAAATCAAGAAAATCACCAGACAGGATGCAGACAAAAAGGTTTATCAGTTTGATAAAAAACGCAAAAGAATGACCTTTTTTGATCTAAGATAAACGGGATGGCTTTTAAGGGGTAAATAAAACATGACAAACAAGTCCACGGTTATTCTCACAGGGAATGACCTTAGTTATAAAGAAGTTGTTGCCATTGGCATTGGGGATAGAAAGGTGACCCTGGATGAAAAAGCCATTGAACGATGCCGGGCATCCAGGGCGTTTCTTGAAGAGGCCATTAAAGCTAAAAAAATCATATACGGGGTCAACACCTCCTTTGGTCCCATGTGCAATAAGATCATCAACGAAAATGAGATTGAAACCCTCCAGACCAATCTCATTGTCAGCCATGCCGCGGGACTTGGCGCCCCTATTTTGCCCTATATTGCCCTGGGCATCTTTGCCGTTCGCTTGAACACCCTGGTAAAAGGAAACTCCGGTGTCAGGATCGTTCTCCTGGAACTTATGCGAGACATGATCAACAAGGGAATTGCCCCCTATATTCCCGAATGCGGCAGCGTGGGGGCCTCGGGGGATTTAATTCATTTGGCCCACATGTCCCTTTCCATCATCGGCAGGGGCAAAGTTTATTATAAACGACAACTCATGCCGGCGGACCAGGCATTTGAAAAAGCAGGACTTGTCCCCCTGAAGCTCAGCTACAAAGAAGGACTTGCCCTGATGAACGGCACCGCTGCCATGACAGGGATAGCCGCCTTTACCCTCTTTGGTGCCGATAAGCTGTTGAATATTGCCTGTGTCAATGCCGCCTTTGCCCTGGAAATATTCGGAGGCATTGACGATGCCTTTGACATGGACCTTCACCAAATCAAACCCCACCCCGGCCAGATAGCTGTGTCAAAGACCATTAAAAGATTATACCAGGGCACGGGCAACATCACCATAAGAGAAGAGATGCACCAGCGGATCAGAAACCAGAACCACCAGGACATTCCGGTTTTTGAAACCGATATCAATGTTCAGGATGTTTATTCCATACGGTGCACTCCCCAGATTCTGGCACCGGTCAAAGAAGCCCTGGACCAGGCAATTGCAACCGTTGAAATTGAAGCCAACTCCACCAATGATAACCCCATCATCCTTGCGGAAAAGAAAAAAATTATCCATGGTGGAAACTTCCACGGCCAGAGCATCAGCTTTGCCATGGACAGTCTGTGCATTGCCATATCAACCCTGTGCAACCTGTCGGAAAGACGGACCAACAAGCTGCTGGACAAACATCTCAACGAAGGACTTCCCGAGCACCTCATTCCCGGGGAGGTTGGCCTGACCATGGGATTCATGGGTGCCCAATACCTTGCCACCTCTACCACAGCGGAAAACAGAAACCTGGCAAACCCCATGAGTGTCAATTCCATTTCCTGCAACGCCACCAACCAGGATGTGGTCAGCATGGGAACCGTTGCTGCCAGAAAGGCCTTCCGCCTGGTCAGCAACGCCAAGCACGTCATCACCCTGGAAATATTGGCAGATCTCCAGGCCCTTTCCTTTCGAAACGCAGACAAACTGGGCAAGGGAACAGGGGAAATCTATAAAATCCTGAACAAGGAATTTCAGGTATATGACAACACCACCATCTTCCATGACAGCCTGGTAACTTTTCGCAAACTGCTTTTTTCAAGTCAGCTGTTTGATGATCTCTCCATTTATAATGGGGAAGAATAACCAGCCATCTCCATGAATTTTGCCGCCATAAAAATACTGATTGTCATTCCTGTGTATAACCATGGGAAAACCGTTTTAAACGTCATCCAGCGCTGCCAGGAACTGCACAAAGATATTCTTGTCATTGATGACGGAAGCCGGGACCTTCGCCCGGATCATTTTAAAACATCCAATGTTCAGGTGATCTTTCACCCCCGAAACCTGGGAAAGGGGGCAGCCCTGATGACAGCGGCAAAGGAAGCGGATCGCCAGGGCTATACCCATATGGTGACCATGGATGCCGATCTCCAGCATTTACCGGAAGATTTTTTATCGTTCAAGCAGGCCATTTTACACGATCCCTGCGCCATAATTGTGGGAAAAAGAGATTTTTCAGATCCCACCATCCCCAAGGCATCCAAATTTGGCAGGGCATTTTCCAATTTCTGGTTCAGGGTACAGACCGGCCAGTCTATAGGGGATGCCCAGTCTGGATTCAGGGCCTATCCGCTATTTGTTCTTAGCACGCTGAATCTTTCCAAGACCCGGTATGATTTTGAAATAGAAGTCCTGGTAAAGGCATCCTGGGCCAATGTCCCCGTCAGGGATCTTGATATTTGTGTTTATTATCCACCAAAGGGAGAACGGATCAGCCATTTTCAATTATTTCTGGACAATGCCAGGCTCACCCATTTAAATACCAGACTGACCCTTCGCTCCTTTATCCCCTGGCCCCATAAAAAAATTTTGGAGAAAAAAAAGAACCAGAAATTTTCAATTTTCCACCCGTTAAACTCCATCCGCACCTTTTTAACCCATTCAGTATCTCCTATGGACATGGCCCTGGCAGGAGCAGTGGGGGTTTTTTTGAACACCCTTCCCATAATCGGCATCCATATGCTTTCCACCCTCATGGTAACCGGTTTTTTCAAACTCAATAAGGTGGTGGCAATTGGCACAGGCCAGCTGTGCATGCCCCCCTTTGTACCGGCCCTTTGCATTGAGATGGGATACTTTCTTACCCATGGGGGAACCTTTTTAACGGACATCTCATTTGAAACCCTTGGGGACCAGTTTCTTGAACGATTTTATGAATACTGCCTGGGCGCCCTTGTGCTTGCGCCGATTCTGGCCTGTTTCTGCTTTGGCCTTATTTTTTTAACGGCAACTGCCCTGTCGGAAAAACCGGAGAAGCGATGAACCAGAACCCCAAATGGGACAGCAAGCGCCCGGGCTCCCGGATGGGGCATCATGTTTTCTATGGCATGATTCGCCTGGGCGGTCAGCGACTGGCCCGCCCCCTGGCCTATTTTAGTCTATATTTTGTTGTGTTTTATTATATTGCCTTTTTTCCTTCGGTTAAACAAAAATGCGCCCCTTACCTGAAACAACGGTTTCCCACAGCCAGCCGGTTCAAACAATTTTTCCACCGATATCAATGGGTGCTCAGCTTAGGGAAAACACTGATAGACCGGGCGATTTTAGGGATACTCGGGCCTGAAACCTTTTTGGCATCCTTTGAAAATCAGGAAGACTTCACTGCCATCCAATCCCTTGATTCAGGGTTTATCATTCTCATGTCCCATGTGGGGTGCTGGCAATTGGCCATGTCAGCCCTGGCCCATTTGAAACGACCGGTGAACCTGCTCATGCTCCAGAACGAAGGGGACATTGACAAACATTATTATGAACACGGCAACCAGGAAAAAAAATTCAATATCATCAACCCCGCACAATTCCTTGGCGGCTCCATCGAAATGCTTTCCGTCCTTAAAAAAGATGAAATTTTGTGCATCATGGGGGACCGAATCTTCGGCAAGACCGACCTGTCCCTTAAAATGGATTTTTTAAACGGAAAGGCCTTGTTTCCCTATAGTGCCTATAAACTGGCCTCCATTTCCCAAAAGCCCATTGTCATTCTCCACTCCTACAAATCAGGGCCGGGCACCTATAAAATCGCCCTTCCCCGAATCCTCCAAATTCCACCAAAACTGGGGAAAGACAAGAAAAAAATATATCCCTTTATCCAGGCCTTTGTTCAATCACTGGAAACCTATATCCAGAACCATCCGTATCAGTTTTTTAATTTTTATGATATGTGGGAACCAGCAGAATCCTTCGGGAAACAGGGCGAAAAGAACGGTTTAAAAGGAGACGGGGATGTCTAAACAGGCGGCGGTAACGGGAATGGGATGTATTTGTGCCCTTGGGACAACCCTTGAACAGAGCATGGAAAATATGTTTGCCAATCTCCGTGCTCCGGAGCCCCCCAGACAATTTTTTACTGACCATCCCATCCAATACCCTGTTTTCAGTCTTCCAAATTCTCTCGGATCAGACTCCAGGGAATCAGATTCCAGAGAATCGGAGCCCGTGAACCACTGGGTCTCTAAAAAAAATCAATATCTGACCCTTACGGCCCGCATGGGAATTGCAGCGGCTGCCCAGGCCCTGGAAGATGCCGGAATCCATCCCAAAGATCTTAGGCACAAACGGGTGGGGGTCTGCATGGGTACCACCGTTGGGTGCGCCCTGAACAATGATCCCTTTTATATCCAATATAAACAGGGGGACAAACCCGACATGGGCCCCATCAAACGGTTTTTGGCCTCCAACCCGGCAGACAGCATTGCCAGGGAATTCAACCTGAATGGACCCACACAAACCGTTGTCAATGCCTGTGCTTCTGGCACCGATGCCATTGGTGTCGGGGCTTCCTGGCTGGCCGCAGATCTGTGTGACCTGGTCATTGCCGGGGGAACAGATGAATTGTGCAAGGTAACCTATAACGGATTTATCTCCCTGATGATCACCGACGACACCCCCTGCAAACCCTTTGATGCCAATAGAAAAGGCCTCAATCTCGGGGAAGGGGCAGGGGTGGTTATCCTTGAATACCTCCACAAGAACTCCCCCCTGAAAAGCAAGAACAACTGCCGGATGGCAGGATATGGATCAGCCTGTGATGCCTATCACCTGACAGCCCCCAAACCCGACGGACAGGGGCTGAAAACCGCCATTAATCAAGCCCTTTTCAATAGCGGTTTTACCCCGGAGGACATCGGATTTATAAATGCTCATGGCACGGGAACCCAGGACAATGACAAGGTTGAAATGCAGGTATTTGAACAAATCCTGCCCGAGACGCCTTTTTTTTCCACCAAGGGATATACCGGCCACACCCTGGGAGCGGCCGGTGCCATTGAAGCCATTTTCACCCTATACAGCCTGACCCATCAGATCATCCCGAAAAGCATGGGGTTTTTAACCGGAGATCCAAAAACCGCCATTTCTCCCGTGGAAAACAACCAGGCAGTCTCGTGTACGGCTGCCATGTCCCAGTCCGTTGCCTTTGGAGGGAATAACGCGGTATTGGTTTTTTCCCTCCCATGAACGAAAGACAAGAACCCCCATGAATCCCATAGATCCCAAAAAAATAGCTGTTTTCCTGATCGGTATATTTTATCTTGTCTGCCTCTTCTTTACCCTGAACCTGAACCTGGATGAAAAGATCACCTCCATGCTTCCGGATTCAGACCCCGGGGTGGCAGATTTCAAGTATATCATTGGCCATGTGCCGACCGCCGAAACCCTGTACATACAGATTGAAACCAAAACCCATGATCCCGACACCCTTAAAAAAGCGGGTGATGCCTTTTATGAGGCCATTGGTGACTCGCCCTTTTTTAAAGAAGTTGTGTATCAGTTCTCCCACGACAGCGTGATGAACCTTCTGGACTTTGTCAGTCAAAACAAATACTGGCTCTTTGATGAGACAGACCTGAAAGAAATAGATTCACGCCTTTCCCCGGAACATATTCAAACATTGCTGCCGAAAATCAAACAACAGCTCCAGGATCCGACGGGGATGTTTTCCGCTGACCGGCTCACCCGAGACCCCTTTGGGCTGGATGAGATCATCCTGTCAAAGCTTACGGCTTTCCAGGCCGAGGCCTCGGGCATCCATATCAGCGGATCCCGGATTATCAGCCGGGACGAAACCTGTCTGCTCATCATGGCAGCCCCGGCTTTCCCCGCCGTGGATACCCGGCAGAGCGCGAAACTATTTACCTTTCTAAACCGGGAAAAAGCCAGGGTCACAACAACCTTTGAAAACCAGATCCACATCGGATTTTCAGGAAACCATGTGGCCACCCTGGACAATTCAGCCACGATCCAGGCAGATGTAAAAAAGGCCATCCTTGTCATGTCAGCCGGAATTCTTGTCATCGGATTTTTCTTTTTCGGCAGGTTCCTCTATGTGCTCCTGATTTTCCTTCCCACCCTTGTCAGCCTCACCTTTGCCAGCGCCCTTCTCTCCTTTTTCACTCATGAGATATCTGCCATTGCACTGGGATGCGGGGCAGTGCTTATAGGCATCACCGTTGATTTTGGGATTCACATCCTTTTCAGTGTGGACACCCTTGGCACCGCCCATACAAATGCCATCATTTCCCGACTAAAAAAGCCCATTACCACCGGGGCGGCAACCACCATTGCCGCCTTTGGCTGCCTTCTCTTCTCTTCTCTTCCCGGCCAGCGCCAAATGGGTTTTTTTACCATTACCGGAATTCTGGGGGCAGCCCTTTTTGCCATTTTTGTGTTAAAATATTTTGTCCTGTTTTTACCCCAAAAGCCCAAAAAACCTTTGATATCCCTGGTAAAGGCCTGTGATTTTCTAATGGATTTTCGCAAAAAATATTTTTTATGGATCAGCCTTGTCTGCCTTCTGGCCTTTGGATTCAGTCTCACAGGACTTAAAAATTTCAAATTTGAAGGAGATGTCTCCGCCCTCAACCACCTGACCCCGGAGACCCAGAAAGATATGGACAAGTTTCTGGCCACCTGGGGTGGAACCTCTCCCTCGGTGGTCCTGGTTGAGGCCAAAACCCTTGAACAGGCCCTGGAAAAAAATGATGAGCTTTTTAAACTGCTCAAGGGGATGGAAGGCCAGGTGGATCAAATTGCCTCCTTGTCAGATATTTTCCCCTCAAAGGCCCAAAGAAAACGCCAATATGAAAATTTCCAAAAATTTTTGCCGGATCAACGAATAGACACCCTTGAAAAAACACTGGCCGCAGCATCCCTTGTTAATGGATTCTCAAGGGATGCCTTTAACCTGTTTTTTGAAGGCCTTCGGGCCCCCAAAACCCCCTTTACCCGCCAGGCCTTTGCCCCCACAGTACTGGACCCATTGATCAAATCAAAACTCATCTTCCAAAAAGACAGTGTACTGGCCCTCACCACCCTGAATATAAAGGACAAATCCAAAATCCCGGATATCGTTTCCCGGATCAAAACAAAACTCCCCCAGGCCCGGTTTCTGGATAAACGCCACTTTGTTGACAAAATCACTTTACTTGTGGCCAGGGAATTCAAACGACTGTTCCTTTTAGCCGCCGGTGCAATGGTCCTGACCCTCTTTTTCTCCCTGGGCAAAATCAAACGTGTCCTGATCACCATCACCCCTGTTTTTTTAAGTGCCATAATGACGGCGGGAATCATGGGGCTTCTCGGTATTTCCGTGAACCTTATCAGTATTCTTTTTATTATTTTTGTCTTTGGGGTGGGGGTTGATTTTTCCATATTTCTGGTTCACCATGAACTCAATAAAAACCCCGGGGACAGACAGATTACGGCCGGGGCTGTGATCATCTGTGCCATGACCACCATCGGGGCCTTTACCTGCCTTGCCTTTGCCCAGCACAATGCCCTGTATTCAATCGGGGTGGCCGGACTGACCGGGATGCTTGCAAGCCTATTTCTGGCAATGGTACTGATTCCCTTCCTGGTGGAAAAATGGAGCGGCCCGAAATGACATCAATGGAAAAAAATCACTTTAATACCATCATCATCGGATCTGGAATCAGCGGCATGACCGCCGGCATCATCCAGGCCAAGGAAGGGGAGAAAGTGTTGGTGTTGGAGCAGCATAAAATTCCCGGCGGATTAACCCAGACCTATAAAAGGAAGGGGATGACCTTTCCCACGGGGGTGCATCGCCTGGGCTCCCTTGCTCCCCATCAGCCCCTGTGGCATTATTTTAATTACCTGGGTCTTATGGAAAGGCTTGACCTGGTCCCCCTCTCTTCCACCTGTTTTGAAAGGTTTCATTTTCCCGGCAAAACATACGAGATCCCCCAGGGTCATGACGCCTTTGAGCAACAATTGATCACGGATTTCCCAGGCCAGCAAACGAGTATCTCCCAGTATTTTAAAGACCTGAAAAAGGTCATCGCAGGCATTCATCTGTATGACCCTGGAATAACCCCGGAAAAAGATCTATCCCTTCAGTACACAGGGTCCCTTGACCACTATTTTACGGCCATTGGAATCCATGGCCGGTTAAAGAGTCTGCTGTGCGCCAACAACCCCCTCTATGGTATGTCCAGTTTTGAATGTCCGGTTCTGACCCATTTTCTTATTTCCGATTCATACCTGAATGCAAGCTTTCGGATCAATGAAACCAAAACCCCCTTTGCCCTGGCACTGGTCCAAAGCCTTGAATTCCAGGGGGGCAACATCCGCACAAACGCACATGTAAGCACCATACTCATCCGGGACAAAAAAAGTTACGGTGTAACACTTTCCACCGGAGAAACCCTGTTGTCAGACAGGGTTATTTATTCAGGACACCCCTCCTTGTTGCCCGATCTGTGCCCCTTGGACGCCTTTCGGCCTGTGTACAGAAAACGGCTCCAAACCGCAAAAAGTACGACAGGAATATTCGGGGTGGCCATGGCCTGGGAAAAAAACAATTGCCCTGTGGCCGGAAATGACGCATATATTTATAACTCATGGGATGTAAATGCCCATTACAAGCAAAATAACCTGTTGAAAACGGGCCTGCCCGAAATGGTCTTTTTAAGTGCATTGCCGGCCTTTGTACCGGCTGAACAAACAGAACCAGGGGGACCCGGAGAGAAAAATTTGGCCGTCACCGCCCTGATCGGAATAAACCACAAAGAATCAGCACAAATGCAGGCGTATTATCAAGAATCAAAAAAAAAGACCTATGGAAACGTCAAAGCGATGCTGGCGCAAAAAATCATAGAGCGCATCACCCATATCTACCCGGACGCCGAGCACCATATCCAGATAACAGACACCTATTCGCCAACCACCTTTGAACGGTATACCTTGACCCCCAAAGGATCTGCCTATGGCATTAAAAAAAGCGCCCAACACTTTCTTGAAGGCATGTTCAGTCCGGTCACCCGGGTAAAAAACCTCTTTTTAACCGGCCAGAGCGTCGGTTTCTGTGGAATCCATGGCGCGATTGTTGCCAGCGTCAACCTCTGCCACGGCTTTTACGGACTAGACTATTTGACCCAAAAAATACTCAACCAGCCCGTGGCCACCCGATCAATAACAAACAAAAGGGAGATTCAATGAAACGGGTAGCCGTAACCGGCATGGGGATCATCTCCCCCATTGGTAACCAGGTGGAAGGGGTATGGAACAGCCTTGTTAAGAACCAATCGGGCATCCGTCACATCCCTGCCTGGGAAAAAATCAAGGATCTAAAGGTCTCCATTGCGGGTTGTTGCCAGTGCTATGATCCCAAACGAATCAACCGAAAAGACCGCAGAACCATGGGCCCCATGGCCGTGATGGCCACCCTGTCCACCCTGGATGCCCTTGCCCAGGCAGGTCTTGATCTCCATCAGCCAGGATCTGATTCATCACAGCTAAATTCATCAAAGTTAAAAATTCCATCAAAACAGACCGGGGTTGCCATGGGATCCACCACAGGCTCCGGGCAAACCATTGAAACCATGTTCAATGATTTCCAGGAAACAGGAGGGATTGGAAGGCTGGAAGGTACGGCATTCATGAAAATCATGAACCATTCCGTGGCAGCCAATGTGGCCGCCACCCTGGGGATAAGGGGAAGGGTCATCTCCCCCTGCTGCGCCTGTGCCACCTCCACCCAGACCATTGGGGAAGGCTATGAAATCATTAAAAACGGACATCAAAAAATTATGATCTGCGGCGGAGCAGATGACCTTCATCCCTCCACGGCCGGGGTATTTGATGTATTAAATGCCGCCTCCAGAAAATATGGTCAAACACCTTCTGCCACCCCCAGACCCTTTGATGCGAACCGGGACGGACTGGTAGTCAGTGAAGGTGCAGGCACCCTTATTCTAGAAGAGTTTAACCACGCCCGGACAAGGGGGGCTAAAATTTTGGGAGAAATCATCGGATACAATACCTGTTGTGACGGAGCCCACATGACAACCCCCCAGGCCCAGGGCATGGCCCAGTGCATGGAAGGAGCCCTTGAATCAGCCGGCTGTAAGGTCCAGGACATTGACTATATTAATGCCCATGCCACGGGCACCCGCCTGGGAGATGCGGCCGAAGCCCATGCCATTGCCATGCTCGGGAACCACAAAATCCCGGTAAGCGCCACCAAGGGATATACCGGTCACACCCTGGCGGCAAGCGGGGTGATGGAGGCCATTTTCTGCCTGGAAATGATGGCCCACAGCCTTATCATCCCCACCCGCAACCTTGAGACCATTGACCCCGACTGTGCCGAAATTTGTCATGTACAAAAGATTATTGAGAAACCCCTTAATACCGTCATGACCAGTAATTTCGCCTTTGGGGGAATCAATGCCACCCTTATTTTTAAAAAATACCATAATAAAAAATATCAGGATAGAAATGACCATAATAAAAAGGAACTTCCATGAGCAAAATATCAAGTGATTCCCAGGAGACCGCCCTTGTAACCGGTGCCAGCCGTGGAATTGGTCGGGCCATCGCCATGGCCCTGGCCGCCTCAGGCAGATTTGTCTATCTCAATTACCATTCAAATCATACAGCAGCCCAACAAACCCTTGACCAGATCAAAAAACAGGGGGGAAACGGTGCCCTGCTGCCCTTTGACGTTACAAACAAACAGGCGTCAGAGGCGGCTATAGGAAAAATCATCGCGGAAAAAGGCAAGATAGAAATTCTGGTAAACAATGCCGGTATCCGGGAGGATATGCTCATGGTATGGATGAAGGAAGAAAACTGGCAGCGGGTTCTGGATACAAACCTCACTGGTTTTTTCAATGTGACCCGGCTGGTGGTAAAAAAAATGCTGTCCAAACGATATGGCCGGATCATCAACATCTCCTCCACATCGGGCCAGGTTGGCCAGGCAGGCCAGGTCAATTATTCGGCATCCAAGGCAGGTCTCATAGGTGCCACCATGGCCCTTGCCAAGGAGATTGCCAAACGCAAGATCACGGTGAATGCTGTGGCCCCGGGGTTCATTGAAACCGAAATGGTAGAAGGACTGCCCCTGGATCAGATTGCCCAGTCCATCCCGGCCGGACGCCTGGGCCTTCCCGAAGAGGTGGCAGATGCCGTTCTTTTTTTGTGTTCACGCAAGGCCGCCTATATTACAGGCCAGGTGCTGGGCATTAACGGCGGTATCTGTTAATGTTACCCCATATAAACGCGCAGAATGGACATACACAAAGGAGAAAAAAAATTTGAGAACAGCCGCCATCACGGGCATGGGAATTGTCTCATGCCTGGGAACAGACCTTGCTGCGGTCACCTTGAGCTTGAAAAACGGCCAATCTGGAATTGTATGTGATGAACACAGAAAGGAACTGGGATTTAAATCCCCCCTGGCCGCTTTGGTACCAGAAGTGTCTGCCAAAGACCTGAACCTGAGTCGGAAGACATTGCGGACCATGTGTGAGCCGGCCCTATATTCCATTGCAGCTGCTAAAAAAGCCGTGGCAGATGCCGGCCTTTTAAGGAACCATATACAAAACGACCGGTGTGGAGTAATTTTCGGCAATGACAGCACCATCAAAGCCGGGGTTGAATCCATTGATATTGCAAGGGAATACAATGAGACCCATTATATTGGCTCTGGCTACATTTTTCGGACCTTGAACTCCACCATTACCATGAACCTTGCCGCTTACTTTGGCACCCGGGGAGCCAACTGGACCATGAGTGCTGCCTGCGCCAGCGGTGCTCATGTGATCGGTCAGGCCCTGATGCTTATCAGAAGCGGAATGCAAGATATTATCATTGCAGGCGGTGCCCAGGAAACCAATTGGATGGCCATGGCAAGCTTTGACGCCCTGAATGCATTTTCCTCCTCCGTGGAACCCCCCACAGCTGCCTCCAGGCCCTTTGACAAGAACCGAAATGGATTGGTCCCGGGGGGGGGAGGCGCTTCCATCATCATTGAAGAACTGGACCATGCCCTGTCCCGGGGGGCAACCATTTACGGGATTGTTGAGGGCTATGGATTCTCATCCAGCATTGGGAAAACCCTTTCAGAACCCTCGGCCAAAGGCTCTGTCAACGCCATAAAAAATGCCCTCAAGGATGCAGACATATCCCCTGACAAAATTGATTATATCAATGCCCATGCCACCTCCACTCTGACCGGGGACCTGGCAGAGGCCACTGCCATCCACCAGGTGTTCGGCCCGGAAACACCGGTTTCCTCCACCAAATCCATGACCGGCCATGAATGCTGGATGTCGGGAATCAGTGAAGTCATCTATACCCTTCTCATGGCCAAAAACAATTTTATTGCCCCCAACATCAATTTTACAGGGCTTAGTGAGGGATGTCCCCCCATCCACGTCGTTCCCCGGACAAGGCCGGCTAAAATCCGCCGGGCCCTGTCCAACTCCTTTGGTTTTGGCGGCACCAATGCAGCCATTGCATTAAAAATTAATTCGGATAATGAATCGGATACCTAAATTCTCATGGTCTTATATAATTTTTATACCCATACCTTGCAGAGCAGACTGACAACGACTATTTTCATTTTTATAATGAATTTGATCCTCCTCCCCCTGATTTTGCTGTGGACGATACTGGGAATCGGCCTGTTTCCCTTTGGTTTCCTGTTTATGAAATTTGTCCGGGGCTGGTCCACCCAATACCTGACCCGTAAATGTATCTGGATTTACGGAAGGGTCTGGCAGTTTCTGACCGGGTTCTTTGTTATTTTTGATCCCCCCCAATTTGATCTTGCCCCCTTTCCCGAATCCGGAATCATTGTAGTAAACCATCGCTCTTTTTTTGACACCTATTGCATGAATATGCTGCCGGTCAGCGATGTCTGCTTTGCGGTTCGGGACTGGCCCTTTAAAATCCCCATTTACAACCTGTTCATGAATCTTTCCGGCTACCTGAACATTGAAAAATTTTCCTGGGAAAAATCTGTAATCATTTCAAAGGGCACCCTTGAAAATAAGGGGTTTGTCCTTTTTTTCCCCGAAGGCCACAGAAGCACAACCAACAAGATGACCCATTTTTATTCCGGTGCCTTTAAACTGGCAGTTCAAACCAATACCCCGGTGATACCGGTCTGCCTGACAGGCACCCAGGACCTGCTGCCCAAGGCAAAATTTTACCTGACCCCGGCAAGGATAAAGATGAAAGTTTTAGGTCCTGTTTTCCCGGATCAATTCCATGGAGAGATGAAACACCAGCACCTGAAAAAAAGCGTCAAACAACAGATGGATGAACACCTAACCCAGATGGAGGGTTTGTAAAGACTCCCATGAAAAAACCCTATTTTAAAAAAAATCCCCATGATCCCGCTCCTCTGACGGGAAGTGTGAAACGATCCATCCGATTTGAAGAGGTGGATATGCTCACCATTGCCTGGCACGGTCATTATACCAGCTTTTTTGAAGATGCCCGGGTTCACCTGGGGCAACGCTATGGCCTTGGATATATGGATCTGTTTGGCCAGGGTATTCTTGCCCCCATCAAAACAGCCCATGTGGATTTTATCAGGCCTTTGAAATTTATGGATGAAATCACCATACAAGGCATCCTCCATTATTCTGAAGCGTCCAGAATCAACAGCGAATATATCATCAAAAACCCCCAAGGAAAAATTGCTGCAACCGGCTATACCGTGCAAATGATGCTCAACACAGACTATGAACTGCATTTGACCCAGCCCAACTTTTACAAACACTTCTGTGACCAATGGAAGGCAGGCAAAATCAAATGACCCAGGTGTATATTGCCGAAGCTGCGACCATCACTTCTCTGGGAGATGATCTTGACACCCTCTACCAAGGACTGGTCCAAGGAAAATCCGGCCTCACCCATATGTCGGACCCCGGTCTGCCGGGTCACCTTGAATCGGCCCCCCCCCGGTTTGACACAAGTGTCTACACAAGCCCCTGGGCCGGGCTGATTCCAAATTTAATCCCAAAAGAGCTGTCCCTGAATAATCCGGCCCCCTTGATATTTTCCCTGGCAGACCGACTCCTGAGCAAGCTGGGCCCCATTGATCCTTCCACCTGCCTGATTACGGCTTCCACAAAGGCAGGAATTGACCTTTTGCCAACGATTACCAGAAACACGGCCCTTCTGCCCAAAGGCCTTTTGGTTTCAAGCCTTCCTGGATATATCTCCCAAAAGCTTGGTCTTGCCCGGCCCGGGTTCAACATCAGCGCCGCCTGCTCATCCTCGACCATTGCCCTGGCCAAAGGAGCTGCCATGATCAAAAGCGGAAGGGAAACAGCCGTACTTGTCTGCGCCATGGATGTGGTATCGGAATTTATTTTTTCAGGATTTTCAACCCTTGGAGCCATGTCCCCGGATCCTGCCGCCCCTTTTGACAAAAACCGGAAAGGGCTGACCCTGGGTGAAGGGGCCGCAGCTATGCTTCTCATGAACAAAAAAGAATTAAATACTGCCAAAAAAACCGGAAAAAGAACACATCTGACACAGATATCGGGCTGGGGAGTGGCCAGTGACGCCAGCCACCTGACCGCACCCGCCAGGGATGGCCTTGGCCTGAAACTGGCCATTCAAGAGGCCTGCCAAAAAGCCGACATTTCATTTTCAGATATCCAGGCCATCAATACCCATGGCACCGGCACCCGGCATAACGATGAAATGGAACTGACGGTTCTAAGAGATTTATTTAATCCAACCATCATGGCCAACTCCATAAAGGGCGCCATTGGCCACACCCTTGGAGCGGCCGGGGCCATTGAAGCCGCCCTTTGCATAAAATTGCTTGAAACCAGAATCCTGCCCGGAACCCCGGGATTTATTGAACCGGCGCCAGGGGCCCAAAACATTATCAGTTCCCGGCCCCGCCCCTTTGGAAAAGGACCGGTCCTGACCATGAACTCAGGGTTTGGCGGCACCAATGCCGCCCTCATCCTCTCCGGGGTGGCACCATGAACAATGCAATGATCAGAGGCATGGGCTGGGTGTCCGAATCCTCCAGAGGGTATCCCGGTCAGGTTCTTTGCTCAAAAGAGTCCCATGGCCTGCCCAGAATATCGGGAAAAGAAATATTGGACCGGCCCCATAAAGCCTTTGGCAGGATGGATCCTTTTTCCAAGATAGGGTTTGCCGCCATTACCTTTGCCCTGGCCGATGCCGGAATAGCGCGATCAAAATCCAAAAAAAACATTGCCGTGATCGCATCCTCCGTCACCGGTTGCCTGGAAACAGATATCACTTACCAGGCCACCCTTTCCCGGGAAAAAGGAATCCTACCCAGTCCAACACTCTTTGCCTATACACTGCCCTCCTGTTTTCTGGGTGAGGCATCCATCTATCATGGTCTGACCGGAGAAAGCTTCATGGTTGAAGAAGAAATCCCCGATGGACTCCAGGGATTATCCCTGGGACTGGATCTTCTGGGAGACGGAGGATGCGACGCCCTGGTCTGTGGCCTTTGCAATTCAAACATTAACGGGGTGGGTCCCATTAACACAACTTGCCCGGAACCAGGAGCACTTTTCTTTGTATTTGAAAAACAAGGATCCAGACCCGGCCACGGTATTATCACTGAAAACAGAGTCCAGAACATTTTTTCCCTTGGGAATAAAAAAATTAACAGCCTGACAGATCTTGGCAAAAACATATTGGTAAAAAAAACAAATTAAACCAGCAACACAAAGATACGCACAAGGAAAACAAATATGAAACTGCAATTGGTATATCCGTCCTGGCCTAAACTTGAAAAACAGACTCAATTTCATCTCCCCCCCCATGGGCCGGTTGTTTTTGCCGCCACCGTGCCCAGGGATATTGAGCTTACCTTTGTGGATGAAAATGTCCAAAAGTTTCAACTTGATGAAACTGCCGATATGATAGGGTTGTCCGTGTTGCTCACCTGCCAGCTTCCCCGGGCATTTGAGATTGCCGACCAAGCCCGAAAAATGGGAATCCCCGTGCTGTTTGGCGGCATTGCCACCATGCTCCACTCCCAGGAAGTCATGGAACATGCAGATTCGGTCTTCCTGGGAGAATCGGAAGGGCGCATGGAACAGGTGTTTAAGGATTTCAAACACAACCGCCTGCAAAAAGTCTATGACTATATGAATAATTTTCCCCCCATCGAAACGGTCAAAACAGCCAGGCGGGACATTCTGACAAGGAATCTTTACAACTACAGGGGCACCCAGATGCTGGACCTTGTCCACGCATCCAGGGGATGTAAGTTCAATTGTTTTCCCTGCTGCAGCGGATTTCTCGGGGGCAGACAATTTCGGCCACGGCCGGTAAAACAAGTTATTAAAGAAATGGAATCCATTCCCAACAACCGGCTTTTCGTTGTGGACAACTCCCTTTCCCATGACAAGGAGTGGCTGACAGAACTTTTCACGGCCATGAAGCCCTTGAAGAAAAAATGGGTTTCCCATCCGTTGATGGATGATGACAAAATTTTAAAACTGGCCGCCGATGCCGGATGCTGGTATGTGTACCAGGCGGTTTTTGACACCTCAGAGGTTATAAAGAACCGGATTCATCGCCTCCATGATCATGGAATCGGCGTGGAGGGCACCATCCTCCTTGGCACGGATGACCATGATGAAACAGCCATCAAAAACCTGGTGGAATTTTTGACCCAAATCAAATTGGACATGGCTGAATTCACCATTTTAACGCCCTTTCCCAAGTCTCCCATCCGGGAAAAATTCGAAAAACAGGGAAGAATCCTCAGCAACAACTGGCTGGACTATACCTGCGGCAAGGCCGTGTTCCAACCCAAACATTTGTCCTGTGAAAAGCTGGAAGAACTCTACAACTGGGCCTGGGACTCATTTTATGGGGACAGCGGCCACCAGACCAAAATGGGAGAACTTTTTTTCAAGGTCATCAAACGAGAAATCCTGGACGGGACCTATCGACGATACAACCCCAGGGAAAAAAGATCTTTTAAGAAAAAGGCCGGTCAATGAGCAAAATATTATTAATATCCGCCAACACCTGTACCGGCCCCATTCCGGTTTATCCCCTGGGCATGGCCCTTATTGCGTCTGCCCTAAAGGGCCAGGGCCATGAAACAAAACAATTTGACCTGCTGTGTAACCAGGAAGCCGGCAACAAAGAGGATGCCCTTTGCCGGGTGCTGAAGGAATTTGGGCCTGATTTTGTGGGGATCTCTGTGAGAAATATTGACAATGTGGATTCTCTGGCCACCAAGGAAAATTGGTACCTTGCAGGCTTAAAGGACCTAGTTTCACAAATCAAGGCGGTCTGCCGGGCACCGGTGATCATCGGGGGCCCTGCTGTTTCAATCATGCCTGAAAACATACTTGAATTATCCGAGGCAGACTATGGAGTGGTGGGGGAAGGTGAAATAACCTTTAACCGTCTCATTGACGACCTTATCAAACGAAAGAATCCCCCCAGGATTATCCGTCCGGACAAGACCCCAATGGAAGCACCTGATTTTTACTCCCCCCTCTACGAAAAGCCTCTTTTGGACTATTATGTGGACAAAAGCGGTATGGTCAACTACCAGACCAAAAGGGGATGCCCCTACGGGTGCAACTATTGTTCATACCCGTTAATCGAAGGCAAACGTTTCAGGAAACAGGATCCTGAGTTTGTGGTGGAGAACCTGCTCCGCCTGAAGAATCAATTCAATGTAGACACACTGTTTTTCACGGATTCGATATTTAACGACCCCCAGGGGGATTATCTGAAGATTGCCGAACTTATGGTCCAAAAAAACTGCTCCATGAAGTGGGCTGCCTATTTCAGGCCACAAAAAATCCAAAAAGCGGAATTGGATCTATTAAAGGCCTCGGGACTCTATGCCATAGAAGTGGGATCAGATGCAGCCTGTGACACCACCTTAAAAGGGATTAACAAAAATTTTACCTTTGAAGATATTTTGGCCTTTAACCAGGCCTGTTCCAAGGCAGCCATTCCCTGTGCCCATTTTTTCATGTTTGGCGGTCCCGGAGAAACTCCTGAAACCATCACCCAAAGCCTGAAAAACATTGAACAGCTCGAGAAAAGTGTGGTCTTTGTCTTTTCCGGAATACGGATCCTTCCCAACACAGGGATTGCCGACATTGCAAAAGCCCAGGGCGTTTTGGACAAAAATGACACCCTGTTAACCCCCCGATATTATGTATCTCCCCTAGTTGACAAGGGAAAAATGAACTCCGCCATTGAAACGGCCTTTCACAAAAAAAAGGGCCGGTTTTTTCCGCCGGAAAAAGGAGAAATGAGAATGAAGGCATTGCAAGCTTTCGGTTTTAAAGGACTATTGTGGGATTATATTCTCAAGACCAGTCCCAAACGCCAAAGAAAAAGAAGGGTATCATGATGTCCCCTAAAATCCTGCTGGTTCACCCCTTAGGATATGGCGCGGCCAGGGCCAAAACCGATGTGTCCCGGATGGCCAATATCATGCCCCCCTTAGTTTCTTATCTCTTATATTCGTGTTTTTTTGGCAAAAGAATTATGCAAATGGCTCATAAGCCTTTGACAATTCGGGGATTATAACCATTGTTTTAACTTTCATTCCCATGGTAATTACTTGGCT